>Ga0209083_1000055_pt1 | contig 174693 bp, 152 predicted proteins | sample AM7aDNAmetaG_FD_184132 | JGI IMG/M metagenome (GOLD analysis project Ga0209083, IMG submission 184132) | Freshwater microbial communities from Finland to study Microbial Dark Matter (Phase II) - AM7a DNA metaG (SPAdes) (version 3) | ecosystem: Environmental > Aquatic > Freshwater > Lake ... | reverse complement strand
CGCCATCCATGGCGCCGGCAGGTATACCACAATCTCCAAAACCAAAACAGAGCAATTACACGATACCACGCGAATTCCTCAGGGCGATCGATTTGCTGTTTCGTGCCGTGGCACGGTAAATAGTTACCGAGAAAGACTGCCCATTACTCGCATGCCATCCAGGGTCGGCGTGCCATCTCCCTTGCCATCGTCACTGTAGACACGCTGAACCATATCCATGAAACACATCCGCTCGCCGGCAAGGTTCATTTTGAGCATTGACATGGACGACATGACATGCAGCAGTTCCACGCGGCACTTCTCAAGGGACTGCGGCGATGAATGGTTGATCTCCATGAGCGTCGCGTCGGCGACTCCCAGGATTCCCAGTTCAACGAGCTGATTGACAAGGATCGGCGCTTCGCCGCACTGTCGTGCCATGCCCACCAGGGCGCGATAGTCAGCCAATACGCGATCCGCATCACCCTCGCTGGCCGCCCAACGTAAGTCGGCAGCCAGAAGAGTGGCCGATACTCGCATCTGGGAAAGATACGGCAGCAAGATCCCAATCATGGACTGTGCCATCAGTTTATCGGAGATCCATGTACCCACTGGCTTCGTCGATGCAGCTTGATCCGTGAACGCGGCTCGATCCTCGGCGGGCCACGTCTCCATTCCGGCGGTTCTGAACTCCCATCCCAACGATGGTTTCTGTCCCGCCTCTCGCAGCGCATTCAAAAGCTGCTGGCGATCACGGAGAAAGGCGACAGCGTCCGGCCAGCGATCATCGCCGGGACGCGACCAGCGGGCAGTTCTCTCATCGCTGACTCTCAGCGGAGCGTCATCGAACTTCCATATCCGCGCCTTTGCCCACGCATCCCGGTAGATCGGCCAGGCGCGGTCGGATTCAGGTGCGTTGGGCGTAGAGGCATTAAGGATGGCAAGGTAGTCTGTGCGCAGATAGGGATGGCGCAGCGACAGCAGTAGCACCAGGCCGATGTAGAACAGGACGAAACAGGCTAACGCCTGGGCGCTGCCCCGCATTAGCCTCCACCAGAGCGGCCGATTGCGCTTCTTCGCCCGGCGCATCAGTTTGGCCGCCTTGCGCACATCACCGAAGGTGGCGATCAGATCTTCGGCTCGTCCTCCGGCCGCGATGCCGTCGGCAAAGTGTGCCACCATCTCTTCGGCGATCTCCTGCTTCTCGTGCTTCCAGAGTCGAGTCTTCTTCACCACCTGGACAATCATCGACTTGGCAGACTCCGGCAGATCGCTCTGCCTGACTGTGGCGAACGCGTCAATCCGCTGCTCAACCTTGAACGTTCCCTGGCGTATCCTGCCGCGCAGGAGTTCCGAGAGAGGTGTGTTCCAAATGCTATACTCGCGGGAGTCGTTCATACCGCACCTCCGGCCGGTTGAGGCCCGATCCCCAGGCTGCCCATGGCGTCGCGGAGAGCTTCCCACTGCTTGTGGTCGCGGGCCAGCCGCTTGCGCCCTTTGTCGGTCAAACGGTAATAACGCCGCGGCCGCGGGCCGGTCTTATCAACTCGGGATGCCACCAGTCCCTTGGCCTCCAGGTTGTACAGCAGCGGATAGAGCGTGGACTGCCCCATCGCCAGCACCCCGCTGCTCCGTTTCGCCAGAGCCTCGACCAGCTCATATCCGTATTTTTCCCCCGAGGACAACAGTTGCAGCACCGCTGTCGGCCCCGCTCCACGCATCAGTTGCTTCTCGATTCTCATATTTACCTCTGCTTTGCACACTATGCACTGCGTAGTATACACATCATCAATCCAGGATTCCTACAGATAAAATCTCCGATTTCCGAAACAAAGTAGGTTGTGCGCGCCTGCTGGGCTTCGCCCCGGCTTCCGCGGACCTTCACGGCCCGCCCCGGCTCCCGGCGATTACGCCTTCGCCTCGCTGACGCTATAGCGGTGCATTCAGAAGCACCTACGCGCCGACATGGTCGTCGCGACCTTACATGAGTCGCTTCCGGCGACGCTCTGGGTCCGCCTTCGGCGGGTGGGGGGCCAGAATTCGTGAAAGATTTTTGGATTCCGTTAACCCCTTGTCATTCCCCAACTTCCATTTTTGGCAGCCTCCAAATCACCCCTTATTATGGGGGAACTGTTTTTTTTCTTCCCTCCCTGCTATTTGGCAAGTGAATACCCGCGCCACCCAAACGCCCATGCCATCGGTGGGTACCCGACCGGATGTCCCAGAAATGTCACCTTTTGTCACCATCCTTTACGAAGTGATATTTCGGTCATAACCTGTGCGGCGACAAGGACTTGCCCGATGTCACCACCCCGGATCCTTGGTCATTGGGCCCTGGTCATTCATTGGGCATTGGGATTTGGGCTTTGGTCATTCCAGCAGGACTTATCCACAATCGCCTCGAACCTGCGCATCTCCTCCCCGGATATCAACCTAAACCACGAACCACAAATCACTTGGCGCAGAGGGGGTACCACCGCCGAGAACTTGCGCACCTGTCACTTATCCACACCTGGCACCTTTTTACTCCTCCCCCTTTCCTGGTCATTCCACCAACGGACCGCCACCTATCGGCCACTCATCGCCGCCTGATGAGCCAACAGCCCTGGCTCCGTATAAGCCGACGCCTCATCGACATCGATCTCGCTCTCGCGGCCTTCGATGCACGCCCGCACGAACTCGTGTACCAGATGCGCCTGTGGCGAACCGGGACCAAGTTTTCGCATCGCCTGCGGCAGACGGTCAACGTCATTGGGCGCTTCAAACCGGAACACCGTGTTGTAGCTGCTCTTGGGTCCACCTTCCCGCGCCGGCCAGATGCGGATGAACGCATGTTTGTCATCGTAGAAAGTCGCCCACGTAAAACTCTGTTTCGTCCCCCACAGGTCAAACGTCTCTTTGTTCTGCAGCGCTGTCTCAATGACGATACTGGTCACCTCAACCGCGAGCGGCCGGCCGGCATCTCCCTGCGGCTTGACCTTCGCACTCACCGCTTCGCTCCCCAACTGAAAGATCGCCGTCTCCACCGGATAGGGATTCTGATACACCTCCTGCAACGACTTGCGCATCGCTCCCGACCCGTAGCACGCCACCTTCGCGACCTTCCGACCCGCCAGCTTCAGCATCGGCGCAAGCGGGTGAGTGATGTAATGCATCGGCGGCAGCCCATGCCAGTAACGTGGATGGTTCTCCAAATTGCAGTGCCACACCCCACGCAGGAACTGCAGTTCGCCGAACTCGCCGGCCCGATACAGATCCTGCACCATGAGGAACTCTGGCGTATACAGACTGGTTTCCATCATCATGTACGTTCGGCCGGTTTGCCGTCGAACCTCCGAGATCCGCCGCAGATCCTCCACCGTCGTCGCCATCGGCACCGCACAGGCGCAGTGCAGATGTGCCTCCATCACCGCGATCACTTGTGCGGCGTGATCCGGAATCGGCGTAAACAGCACCACCGCATCGTACGCCCCCGAATCCAGCACCGCTTCCAACGAGGCGTGCCGATTCTCATGGGGAATTGAGAAACGATCTCCCACGCCGCGCAGCGTCGACAGGTTCAGATCGCAGACCCCCAGGCCCGCCACATCCGGATGCGCTGCCAACGAGGATATGAATGTCCCGCCAAACTCCAACCCGACCATACAAACCCGAAGCTTTTCTGCCATGATCGCTCCTGTTTACCTTTGCGCTTTCTAAGCGTAGAAGTCTATTGCCAATGCCGCCAACCACCAACAACCTGGCTCAGCCGAAATTCCTGCCGATGACCCAACGGGAGATGAACGCCCTCGGCTGGGCAGAACTGGACATCCTGCTGATCAGCGGCGACGCCTACGTCGATCACCCGTCGTTCGGCGTCGCCCTGCTCGGCCGCTGGCTCATCCACCACGGCTATCGCGTCGGCATCATCGCCCAGCCGCGCTGGACCAGCACCGACGACATCGCTCGCCTCGGCCGGCCGCGTCTGTTTGCCGGCGTCACAGCCGGTGCTCTGGACTCGATGCTCGCCCACTACACCGCCTTCCGCAAGAAACGCTCGGACGATGCCTACACCCCCGGCGGCCGCGCTGGTGCCCGCCCCAATCGCGCCTGCCTCGTCTACTCCAGCTTGGTCAAACAGGCCTTCCCCAAGCTCCCGATCATCCTCGGCGGCATCGAAGCCTCGCTCCGCCGCATCACCCACTACGACTTCTGGACCGACAAAGTCCGCCGCCCGATCCTGCTCGACGCCAAGGCCGACCTTGTCCTCTACGGCATGGCCGAGCGCGGCATCCTCGAAGCCGCCGGGCGCCTTGCCGATGGCAAACCGCTGGCCGACCCGTCCATCCCCGGCGCTGCATTCATGGGCGCACCGCCAGCGGACACTCCTACGCTGTCGCTTCCTTCCCATGAGGAGATCATCGCCGATGCCAGGAAGCTCATGCCCGCCACCCTCGCCCTCGAGCAGCACGTCCACCACGCCAACCAGATCGCCATCGAACCGATCGAAGGCCGTCATCTCATCCTCACCGCGCCCAAGCCACTCGATAGCGCCCAGCTCGACCAACTCTACAGTCTTCCTTTCACTCGCGATCCACACCCCTCCTACAAAGAGCCAATCCCCGCGGCCGACATGATCCGCTTCTCGATCACCTCACACCGCGGCTGCGCTGGCGGATGCTCCTTCTGCTCTCTCGCCGCCCACCAGGGCCGCTCCATCCGCTCCCGCTCCGCCAAATCCATCCTCGACGAAGCCACCACCTTCACCCGCCACCCGAAGTGGAACGGCTCCATCACCGATGTCGGCGGCCCCTCTGCCAACATGTGGAACGCGTACTGCGCTGACGATCCCTCCCGCTGCCAGCGGGCAAGCTGCCTGGTCCCCGCCCTTTGTCCCCATTTCGTCGTCGATCAACTGCAGACGATCCAACTCCTGCAGCAGATCCAGCGCATTCCCAAGGTCAAGCACGTCCGCATCGCCTCGGGCATCCGTCACGACTTGGCCTTAAAGGACCGCAAGTACATCCGCGCTCTGGTCCGCGACTACGTCGGCGGCCAGCTCAAGATCGCCCCCGAGCACTTCGCCGATCAGGTGCTTCGCCTGATGCGCAAGCCTGGGCAAAAGGTCTTCGAGCAGTTCCTCGATGCTTTCGAGGAAGAGTGCCGTGCCGCTGGCAAAGAGCAGTACGTCATTCCCTACCTCCTCACTGCTTTCCCCGGCACAACACCAAAGGACATGCAGCACCTCTCCAACTGGCTGCACCAGCGCGGCTGGCGTCCGCAACAGGTGCAGTGCTTTATCCCCCTGCCCGGCACCGTCGCCGCCGCCATGTACCACGCCGGCATCGACACGCAAGGCAATCCCATCACCGTTCCCAAATCCGACGCCGACCGCCTCCGCCAGCATCACGCCCTGATCGGTTCCACCGCCGCCGGTGACCGCCCGCACGAAAAGCACCGCAGCCACCGCAGGTGATTGCTCCCGGTACAGAATGATCAATAATCACTACGCCTTGCGCCCCTCTGCCGTTATCCTGTCATCTCGTGGGCACCGCAACTGCCACCATCCAGATCGCCCAGGTCGCAGCCTCTGCTGCGCCAACTCCCACCGTGCGGCCACACCGCCCTGCCATCTGGATCGCCGCTTGTCTGGCCACCGGCATTCTCGCCTTTCGACTCCTCCCCATCTGGGCCAGTGGCTATGCCAGCATCGCCATCGTCTTGGCACTGCTCTCCCTGCTTCTGCTGACGCTTCGAACCATGGCCCGCATCGTCCTATGCACTGCCATCGCCTTCACCGGCGTCGCTCTGGCCCAGTTCCAGCGCTGGTACGTTCCGCTCGATTCCGCCGTAACACTCGTCAGCGAGGATCCCACCCTCGTCCGCGCCCGCATCCGCATCGCCGATCTGCCCACCTTCCACGCTCCTGACCAGCAGCGCCCCGCCTCCATGTCCTGCACCGCCGACCTGCTCGCCCTGCACTACTCGGACCAGTGGCAGCCCCACAGCGGCCGGCTCCTGCTTCACATCCAACCGGCCATTGCCGACCTCTCGCCCGGCCAGACCCTCGAAACCATCGGCATGCTCTCCCGCATTGCCGGACCCGACAATCCCGGACAGTACAACTGGCAGGAGCATTTCGCCCGCGACAACATCGCCCTGCGTCTGAATGTCACCGGCCAAGGCCTCGCCAAGCCGATTGGCACACCTAGCGCCAACTGGCTCTGGCCCATCCGCATCGCCATCCGCAATGCTCTGACCCGTGGCTTCGATGCCGAGCACCAGTTGGATGCCGCACTGCTCCGCACTCTCCTTCTCGGCGACAACAGCGATCTACTCGAAGAAACCTGGGCCGACTTCCGCGCCAGCGGAACAGCGCACCACCTTAGTATCAGCGGCATGCATATCGCCGCCCTGAGCGGCCTGGTCCTGCTGCTCTGCCGCCTGACCAGGCGCCATCCGCAAACGGCCGTCCTGATCGCAATCAGTTTCGCGCTCTTCTATGGCCTGCTCACCCGCCCTTCGCCACCCATCTGGCGCAGCGTATTCCTCTGCATGGCCGTCGGCGCATCGCTGATCCTGCGCCGCAACACCGATCCCCTGCAGTGCCTCTTCGTCGCTGTTCTGGTAATGCTCGCCTGGAAGCCGCTCGATCTGTTCAACCCCGGCTTCCAACTCAGTTTCGGCACCGTCGCCGGCCTGATGCTCTTCTCCCGCCCCGTCGCCACCTGGTTCTGGAGCTTCGAGCACGAGCATGACCGCATGGCTCGCATCATCCGCCCACCGACCGGACTCGCCGCTGTGCGCCATTGGTTGATCTCCGGCTCGATCACCGCCCTTTCCGCGGGCCTCGTGGCCTACGCCATTTCGATGCCGCTGATCGCCTGGCACTTCCAGCAGATCAACCCCTGGGCCATTCCCGGCAGCATTCTCCTCGCCCCACTCGTCACCTTCGCCCTGTTCGCCGGACTTGCCAAGATTACCCTCTCCTTGCTGATCCCCTCCGCATCCGCGCTATTTGCCCCCGCGGCCGCGGCCGCGAGTCACGCCCTGCGCGCTGCCGTGGCCGCGCTGGCGCATATGCCCGGATCAGAGTTCCCCATCCCACCTCTGATGCCATGGGTTCTGCTCTGCTGCGCCATCCTCTTGCTCGCACCAGTTCTGCCGCGGCTGCGCACATGGCGGCACACACGCTGGCTCCCACTTTTCGCCGTGCTCCTGGTCCTGGTCACACCTCTTCTCGCCCAATTCGCCCGTACGTCAAATCGCGATGAACTTCGCGCCACCATCCTCAGCGTTGGCAATGGAAGCTGCACCATCGTTGAGTTCCCCGCTGGCCGCACCATCATGGTGGATTGCGGCGCGATTATGCGCCCCACCCTGTACCAACAGACCATCGCCCCCTTCCTTCTCTCCCGCGGCCTCACCCACCTCGATCAGGTCTTCATCACCCACAACGACACGGACCACGTCAGCGCTTTGCCCGAAGTCGAGTCGCGTTTCTCCCCGCAAGTCCTCAACCAACTGCATGCCGGCCAGTCCATCAGCAGCGACGTCGATATCCTCGCACCCCAGCCCGCCACCACCCTCCGCGGCAACGATGCCTCCGCCGTATTCCGTTTCCGCTTTGGTGGGCGAACCATGCTTTTCACCGGCGACATCCAAGAAAGCGGCATCCGTTCCCTTCTTGCCACCGGCCAGTCCCTGCAATCCGACATCCTCATTGCCCCCCACCACGGCTCCTCTGAACAGCCCACCGCCGACCTCATCGCCCGGGTGAACCCGCAGTGGATCATCTGCTCCAGTTCACCTCGCCTTTCGCACAAGCAGCGACGGTTCGACCAGATCACCCAGAGTTGGCCCGAACCAGTGTTGCGGACCGGCAAGACCGGCGCGCTTACAATCATCATTACTCGCAATGGAACCATCCGTGTCACGCCCTTCCACCGATAACATCGCCACCTCGCCCAGGCCCAACCGCCTGCGCCGATGGGCCATGCGCCTCTTGCGCATCGTGATCATCGTTTACATCGTCTTTTCACTGCTGGTCGCCATGTCTCAAGAACATCTCATCTTCCCCGGCGCGTACATGTCCGTTCCTGCTGGCATCGCGAGAGTGCCCGCAAACAGCGAATCCTTTCGACTGGATTTGGCCGACGGCATACAGGTATCCGGCCTCTTTCTTCCCGCCCGCGCTACGACAAGCTCCGCCCAACGCCGCCCAACCATCATCTACTTCTACGGCAACGGTTCATCCCTCGCCGGATCCGCTACCGAACTCGATCTCTTGCGCAATTGCGGCGCCAACGTCCTCTCCATCGATTACCCCGGCTATCATCCCAGCACTGGCAAACCCTCCGAAGCCAACTGCTACGCGGCAGCGGAGGCCTTGTGGGATTACGCCATAAAGCGCCCGGAAGTAGACCCCCATCAGATCATCATCGTCGGCTGGTCAATCGGTGGCGCTGTCGCCATCGATCTTGCCCACAAGCACCCATCCGCCCCCTCTCCTCAAGGACTGATGCTCATTTCCGCCTTCACCAGCATGGACGAGATGGCCCGGCTTTGGATGCCGCTGCTCCCCACCGGCTTGCTGCTTCGCCACCATTTCACCAACATCACCAAGATCCCCGACATCCACTGCCCGATCATCATCGCCCATGGCCAGGAGGACCCGATGATCCCCTACGCGATGTCCCTTCGCCTCCGCGACGCCGCTACGGGTTCCTCCTCCGTCCGGCAGTTCCCCATCCCCGGAGCCGAACATAACGATGTATTTCTTATCGGCGCCCATCAGATCTCTGGCGCCCTGACCAACCTGATCAACACGCTGCCCCATCCCACCACCACCACGGCGCCGCCAGAATCCGGCGACAAGTGACCCGCCTCCCCGGCTGCAGGACGCTTTGGGCGGAGAATCTGTCCCAACGGGACAGCACACTACAGCCCAGGGCAAGCGTATTCCGCGCCGCCCTGGGTTGTCTTGCGCAATGGATCTGCCCTGAAGGGGCAGGAGAAACGCTCCCGGCCGCCAGAAGTGCCCTGCGCCTCGCCAGCATCCGGAGACAAGTGATCTGCCCTTGCGCGATGGCTTACCTTTCGGCCGGCAATGTAAGCGGACATGGCTGGACCTCTGCCCCATGCCCGCTAAACTTCCCGTATCCTATGCAGCGAACGAGAGTTAAGATCTGTGGCATTACATGCGTTGACGATGCGCTTCTGGCATCCAACGCCGGCGCCGACGCCATCGGCCTGATCTTCCATAAACCCGCGGCCCGAGGCGTCAGCATCGCCACCGCCGAGGAGATCATCGCGGCCATTCCCCCCTTCGTCACTCCCGTGGGCCTATTCCTCGATACACCTTCCGCCAACATCGCTTCTGTTGCTAAGCGTCTGAACCTCCAATGGCTCCAACTGCACGGCCGCGAATCCGCCGCGGACGTCAAGCAACTGGGCGCCTTCCACATCATCAAAGCCGTCCACGTTCTACCCGGCAAGCTCGATGAGACACTCGCCCCCTGGCGCGAAGCCGTCGCCGCCGGCCTGCCCAACCTGAAAGCAATCGTCCTCGAAACCGGCTGGGCCTCCGCCAAAGGTGGCACCGGTATCGAAAACGACTGGAACCAGATCCGCGAGCTTCAGAACGACGGCGGCTTCGACACCCTTCCCCCCGTGATCCTCGCCGGAGGCCTGCGTCCCTCCACCGTCGGCGGCGTCGTCGAGATGCTCCGCCCCTGGGCCGTCGACGTCTCCAGTGGCGTCGAGGAAGTAAAGGGCCGCAAATCCCCCGGGCGTGTCACCGCCTTCATCAAGGCTGTGCGCTGCGCTGACAGCAACTGCGACGGCATCCCCTCAACCTGACTGCGCCCCTCAATCCAGAATCCAGAATGAATGACCGCACAAGAGATGGCGACGCCCCATGCGATGGACCTCGGCGGATCTCGGCGGATCGACTACCTTGGACACTCCGGCCGTGCTACAATGTGCAGAGAATGAACTACGCCGACCGAATCACCATTGAACCGGGCAAGCGAGGCGGCAAGCCGTGCATTCGCGGTCTGCGGATCACGGTCTACGATGTGCTTGATTACCTGGCTGGCGGCATGACTCCCGACCAGATACTGCATGATTTCCCCGATCTGGAAGCCGCCGATATCAGCGCCTGTCTTTCTTTCGCAGCCGACCGCGAACGCAAACTGGTTTCCCACGTGCTGTGAAACTTCTCTTTGATGAAAATCTCTCGCCGAGCCTGCCACGCGCACTTGCGGCCATGTTCCCCGGATCACTGCATGTACGCGACGTCGACATGCAGCGAGCAGATGACGATCGGATATGGCGGCATGCGGCCGCGAATGGCTTTGTCATCGTCAGCAAGGATGATGATTTCCGCCAACGGGCACTCGTCCAGGGACCACCACCCAAGGTCATAGGCCTCCTGCTGGGAAACTGTACCGTCGAAGAGACCATCGCTGCGATCAGGAACCACGCACAGTTTCTGGATGCCTTTGCCAATGACAGCACGGCCGCCTACTTCGCCATTGAGCGGCCCGCCAATGGATGATGATGTTCCGTCTTTCATCCTGCAGTTTACCCCGGCGCGCCGGGGCCTTCATCCTTCTCTTTGATCATCTTCTCCTTCCGCAATCCGAATCCCAAGACGTCTTGCTTCATCCCTCCCCTGGACAATGCCTGCTCATAAGAATCTCATCCGCATAGCGTTCCTCGTCCAATCTCACGCTTCGCCGCAGCGTCCCTTCGACTGTAAAGCCATATCTTCGGTAGAGTCGAATGGCCGGCTCATTGAGCGACACCACCTTCAGGCCGATGCTCTTAAGCACCGCCCCTTCGTCAGCCCAGCCCAGAAGCTCTCCGGTCAGGGACGATCCTATGCCCCGGTGCCGCCGCTCTTTCACCACAAACACGATCGTCAACGTGCCCCGATGGGCATGCCAACGGTCCTGTCCTTGGCTACAGCATATCCATCCGACAATCTCGCCATCCATTTCCGCGACCAGGAACAACCCGCCAGCCTGCTCCGCGTGCCAGGAGATCCAGTGGCGTTTCTTGTGCAGACGCTGGTCCCAAGGAGTCGACGGGTCTTTAGAGAAGGACCAATCCCCATCGTCGGCAGGTTCAGCCTCAATGCGTACCAAGGCCTCGGCGTCCTCCGCACACGCCGACCGGATCGTAATCAGATCATCCGCCGTCGTTCGCACCTGACGTGCCGCCATCTTCATCATCTTCTCCTTCCGCAAATCCCCAAACGTCTTCGTTACGGAATAATCAATAATCACTACCGGTACCGATATCTCGTTCGCTTTGTTTGGTCATACACCGGGGTGCCCGCTACCGCTCCCAGCCCTTCGATCGCAAACGTCACGTCCGCAACTGGCACCTTTGGCTCGTAATCCGTAATCCGAACTTTCAGATCCGCGGTTTGGGTCGGACGTACGCGGCCCTCGGCAGGCCCCATGTTGCCGGCGCGGGTCCGGTGCGCTTCGGCAACATACCAGACACCATCCTTCTGCGCCCACGTCACGTCCATCCGGAGGCGGTGGACCACCCCTGGCCATGGCTCATTCAACTGCTCTGAGTCGTAAAGCACGACATGCATGTCCTGCTTGGGGTCAATCTCTACGCTCAGCTTGGAGGACTTACTCTCGCCCTCAGGATATTTGAACGAGGTCGCAATCCTGATCCGGCCATCATCCGTCGTTGTCATCCGCGCGTCTGACTTAGCGCTCAAGACATTGTCAATCACCCCATCGAAGCTCATTGGGCCTCCGGATTGGAGTGCTGCCATCGCTGTCGGGTGGAAATCGGAACCACAGTCCCGGTATCCAGAGAGCGATCCAGAGCGCGCTATCACGATGTCGCCGACAGGGTTAAGGGCAACCGACCTTGTCCCGTCATCGAACCACTTCCAGGCGGAGACAGCGCCATCTGCACTTTCCTGAATATCCACATGCGAGGCCGATCCCCGGAACCAAAACGCAAGTTTCCGAGTGGTTGTCTTGCCATCTGTTGTCTCAACCACCTCGGCCAGCCCTCGGCCACTCTCGACCTGATCCGCCACCCCTCGCGCGCTTCTGAGTATCCGGATGATCTCATCCCGGCTCGCGTCTGCTTGTCCAACATTGGCGCTTGCGCTCGCCCCGGCGCCTGCAGCCACTCCCCGTGTTGCCGGTCCGTGCTCTGCCGTCGCCGTGACGGCTATCGCGACTCCAGTACCCGCGGCCAGTATCCCGACTACGATCATCGCCGCCACCTTCGCCTTTGCAAATACCATCATCTTCATCGCTCCCTTCGCAATCCCACTCGCCACGGGATTGCCACCACCAATCGCCTTCATGATCCCCTCCGCCAGCCCCTCCGGCATCCGCTCAACCACATTCCCCACCAACACCGCCGACAGCCCCGCCGTTGTCCCGGTTATCCCCTTCTTCGCTAATAGCCCCCGCAGCTTCTCCACCGCCCGATCCACCCGCTTCCTCGCCGCCTCTTCGCTGATCCCCAGCGCCCTCCCCACCTCAACCAGCGGCCGCTCCTCATAGAATCTCAAAAGCACCGCCTCCCGATCCGCCTTCCCCAGCTTCCCCACCGCCGCATCCAGCTCCGGAGCAATCTCTTCCCACCCCGCCTCTTCCACAGCTTCTTTGCGCATACTCGCCGCCTCTTTCTCCCGCCTCGCCACCCGTGCCCGATCCCGCTTCGCCTCTTTCGCACAGTATCGCGCTGCGTGGAGCAGCCACCCGCCAGAATAGCCATACCCCACCAGCGATCTGGCCTTGCGGGCAAGCATCAGGAACACCGCCTGCGTCACATCCTCCGCCAGGTGCACATCCCCCAACTGCCTTCGGGCGGCCGAATAGACCCAATCCCCATGCCGGCGCACCAACTCGCAAAACGCCCCCTCGTCGGCTCTCTCCGCATACGCTTTGAGCAAGTCCTGTTCATCCATAGCATCGGCCATCCTATATGTAACTGGCCGCCCAACCCCCAAACCGGACAAAAATTCTTCACATTTTTTGGAAGCCCAGTTTTTCAGCCCTTTTCACACAAAACCTCGCCCTAACACCCCATATATGTAGAGGGGCCGCGCTTTCCTCTATGCCTCTCCCTTTGGGAGAGGATCAAGGTGAGGGTGCGTACCCGCACAGAGGGACGTGTTTTTCGTTCGTAGTTCAAGCTTCAGCTTGCGTTTGTTGTTCAAGCTTCAGCTTGTCTTCGTCCCACGCTATTTGAAAACCGAATACGACCACTCCTACCGGACAAGTAGGGAATCTACCCATGCCGTTAGGGAAGATGCAGCGCGCGACACTTTCACGCATTCTGTGCACTAACTTCAACCCAAACCATTGTCCCGCCAAGACTTAACCCCGCGCGACATGTGTGCATTTAGCGCGCGACACCGTCGCGCCCTCCCACAACTCCCGTTGCCACCGCCACTTACAGCACCACCCCGCGCAACGAGTTTCCCTGTTTCCACCCACTGTCGCGCGCTTCGTTGTCGCACCGAGCATTCGCTCGGTGGCCTCTGTGGACCTGTGTGAGGTCATGTTTGTGCATTGTTTTTCCCCGGCCGACTGACCAGGAGAAACTTGGACATCTTTCCCCCTGCCTATGACGTAACCACCGATGCCACCAACAGTTACACCCGGCGCAGATTCACGCACGCAACCTGCGCATCTTCCCTCAACGAATCTGTGTTCATCAGTGTTCATCTGTGGCTAACTCCTCTCCCGCATGTCTCATCCGTGGCCACTTATCCACAATCGCCATCGAACCTGCGCACCTCCTCCCCGACTGTTTACTTAACTAATCAACCATACAACACTTGGCGTACAGGGGGTCCTCTCACCGAGAACCTGCGCACCTCCTCACTTATCCACACCCGGCCCCTTTTCCGTCAGCCGTTGAAACCTGGTCATTCACGGTCCCGCGCCATCCTCGGCTCATTCTGCATTTGTCATTTGTCATTTGTCATTGATCCCAAATTCCCGGTAGAGTCATGCAAACTCCTGGCCTCTCTCGGCAGATGAGGCAATAGGCCAGGGATCAAGGAGCATCACACATGTCCACTACGATGACGATTACCCCCGAACAGGTTGTCCAGTGCCTTCTAGATCTCATCGCCGCAGTTCCCGAAGCGGCCGACGGATTGCCGCCGGAAGCAAAGACCGCCGCCTTCTGGCATGATGCCCTCAACCGCAACGACCGGGCGCGCCGCACCCTTGCCCTGCTTCAGGAACTACCCGCCTTCACCAACCTTGCCCCCCAGGATGGCGATATGGCCGCCTGGCGCAACGTCGTCGAGAAAGACTTTGCCGGCCCGGCCACCGCCAGGCCCAACGCCGCAAAACAGATTCTTGACCACATCCTCGCCACCGCCAAGGACCTGCCTGAGGTCAAGACCGGACCGTACTGGCGTGACCGTTTCGGGCCTGACCAAGTCATTCAGCGTGTCCGCCCCGAAGAATCCAATGAGTACATCCCCAATCCGCATCGCGGCACAACCACCTTCCAGCGTTTCCAGGGCGATGACACCCAGGCAACCTGGACCACCAGTGACACGCATGGCCCGCTGAGCTTTGATCCCGATGCTCCCGTTCGCGACAACGTGAAATTCATCCCACGAACCACGCTCTCCTACTGCCGCTGGCCCTGGCGCTGGCTGGAGCCGAAGAAAGGGAAGTTCCGCTGGGATCTGATTGAGAACGCCCTGAAAACCGCCCACAACCGCGGCCAGACGCTTCAGGTCCGCTTTCAGCCCTACACCCAGCGCGTGAACTACGCCAACGACCCATGCCCATCCAAGCGCCACCCCCCGGAAGTCTCGGTCAATGTGCCCGACTGGTACTGGGACACCGGCGCCACCTGGACACCGCAGGGCGTCTATGCTCCCAATGAGCCCGACAGCAACGACCCGCTCTACATCAAGCACTTCGGCGACTTCATCCGCGCCTTTGCGAAGCGTTTCGACGGCCACCCGGATCTGGAAAGCATCGACATGGCCTATGCCGGTTTTTGGGGCGAGTGCGGCGGCAACTCCACGCCCGCCACGGCCGCGAAACTGGTTGATATCTACCTGAAGAGTTTCAAGAAGACACAGTTGCTGTCCATGCACGGCACGCCCGGATGCAGGCACGCCGCGGCCATTAGCGCCAAGTCAAAGAAAAAGATCGGCTGGCGGCACGACTGCATTGGTGATCTGCGTAAAGCCTACGGCTATCACGTGCCACCGGAACTGACCTGGACCAGCCACTTCGACGACATCCCCTCCGGCATCGTCAACTTCGGCATCAAAGATGCGTGGCAATCGGCCCCGGTGACGATGGAAACCTGCGGCAACGTCGCCACCTGGTTCATGGGCGACTTTGACCTGGACGCGATCACCCGCGAAGGCTATCGCTACCATACCTCGATCTTCATGCCCAAGAGCGCCTTCTTCCCCGCCGAGTATCTCCCCAGGCTGATCGAGTTCGACAAGAAGATCGGCTACCGCTACGCCCTGCGGCAGATGGTGATGCCCCTGGAAAGTGCCTGCGGCAAGCAGATCAAGCTGACGTTCTTCATTGATAACCTCGGCTGTGCCCCGATCTATCGGCCCTATGCACTGGCGATCCGATTCCGGCAGAGGCAGAAGTTCGAGATTGTGCGCCTCAAGACCGACATCCGCACATGGATGCCCGGCCATACCTACTTCGAGGAAAAGATCGTCGTGCCGCGCGGCCTGGCCAAAGGTGAAGCCAAGGTCGACATGGTCATCGTGGATGACAAGAACAAGCCGCGCGTCTGGTTCGCGATCAAAGGCCAAATGACCGATGACCGCTGGCATCCGTTGACGAGCATGGACATCGTGTGAAGCGAAAGGTGGTCCGACATGTCGGTAATAGCAGAAGGTTCCTACGGATATTTCGACCCGGAACAGCGCGAGTATGTCATCACCCGGCCGGATACGCCGCGCCCCTGGATGAACTACCTGATGAACGACAGGTACGTCGCACTGATCTCCAATACCGGCGGCGGCGTCAGCTACGACAAAGATCCTCGCGTCTATCGCCTCCTCCGCTATCGCTACCAGAATGTCCCCTACGATCGGCCCGGCCGCTACGTCTACATCCGCGACCACCAGAGCGGAAAATATTGGTCGGCCTCATGGGCACCGGTGCACACCCCGATGGAGAATGCCAAATACACCTGCCGGGTGGGCACGAACTACCAGATCATCACTTTCGAATACGATGAGATCCGCACCGAGATTCGATACTTTGTACCGCCGAAAGGCGCCCTGGAAATCTGGGATTTCCATATCACCAATGTCTCACAGCGGCAAAGAGAACTGTCCACCTACAGCTACGCGGAATTCGCCTTCTGGGGAGCGATGCGCGACCTGATGAACATCGACAATTGCCCCAATCTCTCCCGGCAACACGAGGAAGATGGCACCATCCTTCATTACAGTTTCAACGACATCGGCACCGAGTTGAACAACATGTGCTTCGTCCAGAACTACGGCTTCCACACCTCCACGCCACGCTGCGATGCCTTCAACGGCGACCGCGATAAGTTCCTAGGTTTGTATCGTGACGAGAAGAATCCCATCGTCGTGGAAACCGGCAAATCAACCAACTGGTGCAAATGGGGCGGCTATCCCATCGGCAGCATGGAACATCGCTTCACTCTCGCGCCCGGAGAAAGCAAGCGCATCGTCTATCGCACCGGCGTCAGCCAGGGCGCCAAGACCTGGAAACGCGATGCCCGGCAATATGCGACTTTTGAACAGGTGGATGCCGCCTTTGCCGCAGTGAAAGAGCATTGGCGCTGCCGCTTGGGTAAGTTCCAGGTCGATACTCCCGACAACAACTTCAACACACTGGTCAACGGCTTCGTGCAATATCAGGCGGCCATGACCATGCGGCTGTCGCGATCGATCAGTTCCTATGAATGGGGCATCCGGCGCTCCATCGGCTTCCGTGATTCCTCCCAGGATCAACTGGGCTTGACGCACGCCTTCCCCGAGGTGGCCAGGAAGATGCTCATTGATATCCTTCGCGCCATCAGTCCCAAGGGCGAGGCCTGCCACGACTTTAACCCTATCACCGACACCTGGGGTGACGGCGGTTTCTATGATGACCAGAACTGGCCGGCCCTCTCCGTGAACCAGTACGTCCGCGAAACCGGGGATGCGGCATTTCTCAAGCTCAAAGTGCCCTATGTGCGCTCGAAGAAGACCGGGACGGTGTTTGAACATCTCAAGGCCGCCCAGGATTTCTCCTGGTCCAAACGCGGCAAGAACGGCCTCATGCAGGTCGGCTGCGCCGACTGGAATGACTCGCTCAATCCCGGCGACAAGACCACCGAAAGTGTCTTTACCTCCGCACTCTATTGCGCTGGCACCCTGGCCTTGATTGAACTGGCCAGTCTGCTGGGGGAAAAACGCCTGGCTACCCTCTGGCAGAAGCGCTACGACACCATTAAGGAACTGCTCAACACCGTCGCCTGGGATGGCGGCTGGTATCAGCGCCTGATCAAGACAAATGGCACCGTTCTGGGCAGCCGCAAGACCAAAGAATACGGCCGGATCTTTGTCGAGCCGCAGCCCTGGGCCGTCATCGCCGGAGTCGCCGAGGGCAAGCGCGCCACGCTGACCCTGGACAATGTCGAGAAACATCTGGGCACGCCCGACGGTCACAAGATCATGGACCGGCCATTCCTGCGCTTCGACTGGGACGAGGTCGGCTCGGCCAGCGTCGTGCCCGGTGGCGTCAAGGAGAACGGCTCGGTATTCAACCATGCGTCTTCATGGATGATCACCGCCGAATGCATCGCCGGCCGCGGCAACAAGGCTTACGAATACTTCATGCGCAAAGCCGGAACGACCAAGAATACCAAGGTAGACCTGTACGAATCCGAACCCTATGTCTCCTGTCAATTCATTTCGCAAAAGCCTTTCCACATCGTTGGACGCGGACGCAATGCCTGGCTGACCGGCTCGGCCGCCTGGATTGCCCGCGGAGTCATGCAGGGCATCATCGGCTGCCGCCCCGACTTTGACGGCCTGATCATTGATCCCTGCATTCCTTCCCATTGGAAGGGCTTCCACCTCATCCGCGAATTCCGCGGCGTGATCTATGACATCACCGTGAGTAACCCGCATGGTATCGAGAAAGGCGTCAAGGAACTGACAGTGGATGGGAAAGCAATTGCGGGGAATAAGATCCCCTTCAAGCGTTCAAAGAAGATGATCGTGGTGCAGGCGATCATGAGCAAGTAGGAGCCAAGGATGACCGCTCATTTCTGCGCCGGAATCGGCCGCACCATTTCAAAAGTGCACTGGCGCAACTCATAGTACCCATCCGGGCCTCGCTTGATCGCGCCCTCAGGGATGTATGACAGCAGAATGTGCTCACCGGTGAGGGTCATGTCTTCAAAGCCCACGGCCGCGAGGCGACGGCGCTGCTGCTCCACGATCTCCGGCAACTCCTGCTCTGTGATCAGCCCTTTAACCGCCGCCCGGGTTGCATCGATCGGCGTCCAATATCCGGTCTCCTCCGGCGCGTGGTAATCCTCCAACCCGCGCCAGTAGCCCCAGATCAGGATGTAGTCATGGTCGAGTTGCAATGCCGGCTTGCCATCGGGAGTCATCACATTCCGCAAATGCTCAAAGCGATTCTCGTCGATGACGCACAGCGGCATCGGCGATTCGTGGCCGGTCATGTAGATCGCGCGCGGATACGTTGTGGGTATGCCCCGCCGCTTCAACTCCAGCGCGTGCGTCACCTCTTCAAACGGAGAGTTGAACCCGAACCGGACCAACTGCTCAAACCGCTCGCTGCTCTCCCCTCTTTCCTCTGGCAGTTCGCCCAGCCGCGACACTTCCCATACCAGGTGGATGCGATCCTTGGACTGAACGTAATACGTCTGCCGGCGGTGCGACAGATTCACCTGCTTGTAGCGCCATTTCTCAGGGAGGAAATAATTGAACAACTCCGGGTCCCTGCCGACCACCCACAGCGATCCCCCGGTGCTTTCCGAGCGGCCGTATACGTAATCAACACCAAGGACCTGGGTCGGCTTCAAGTCCAGTGGAAAGGCCACCTGACCAGGTGGGTTGAACCGCGTTTTCTGCAGGTTCAGGTAGCGCGAACGCTGCGACTTCTTGACCACCTCTTCATGCAGCGGCGTGCGCTGCAGCAGTTCATAGTCGATTAACCCATAGAGCAGGCTGCCATCGCGCTTCTTTACGCCCTCGCCATCCCGGGTGCGGAGGATAATGTGCGTAGGCTTGTTATCGGCGACCATGAAGCCTTTCTTCTCCAGGTCCTCGTTGACCCGCGCCAGCATCTTCTGCTGCTCTTGGATCTGGCGGTCCCGCTCCCATGGCCTCACCGCAAACGTCTGCACGCTGTCATACCCCTCAAGCCAGGCATAGAGCAGAATGTACGAGCGCAGAATATCGACCTCGATGCCGGGGTGGCGTGCGACCTTCGACAGGATCTTGTCGCGAGACCGGCCCGTCTGCCAGAGTTGCATTCGCTCCGGCGGGGCATAGATCGCCATCGGCTTCTGCATCGGGATATGCAGTTCCGGCGGACCATAGGTCCCTTCACGCAACTCCTCCACCAGCGAGAACTCCTCAAACGGAGTATTGAACTCCGCGTTGATCGCCTTGTTCAGTGTGAATGTGTCCAGTGGCACATCCTGCCCCACCCGCGACCATTTCACCACCAGGTCCAGCGAAGGGCACACATACCCCTGCACCGGCCGGGTCGGTACCCGATACACCGCACTGGTGCCCTCCAGGCGCAGCCGCTTCGCTTTGAAATACTCGTCCTCGTACCAGTTTTCCGGCATCAGGTGCGCGCGGAACGGCAGGCCATACTCGGTAAGATAAAGATCGCCGCCCTCCGCTGTCTTCAAGTGGACGTAGTTCACGCCCATGATGCGAAGGAACGTCGCTCCCGCGGGAAGATCCTTGAAGTCGATCGTGCGCGTCCGTTGCAGAAGCGAGTATTGCAGATTCTGGTAAAGCATGTCGCACGCGCCTACTGCTCGCTAAGCAGGTTCCGCAACGCCTGGATGTCCGGAAACTGGATCTCCGTCGAAGCGCCCGCGTAAGGATTCATGACCACCTTGTGCTGGCTCAGATCATTGTGCGTCAGTACCGAAGCCGGCACCCGCATATACTGGAGCGGAACCATCTCACCCAGTTCAACCGTATACACAAACGCCATCGCCTCAAAGAGCGACGAAAACACCGGCAGGACAAAGCGGTCGCCCTCTTCATACTCAAGCAGGCGGATATCACCGGCAAACTCGCCCTGATCCAACCGGACGATCACCCATACCCCGCGCTGGGCCATCAACTGCACGAACTGCGAACGATTGCCGCGGTTCACGGCCGCGATCGCCATGTCATCCGGCTCCGCCGGATCGAACTGATGCAAATACCCCTCGGCCGTGGCCTGATCGTACACGGTCACGTCATCCGGGCCGTCGCCCATCAGGTATTTCAGGAAATCCAGCATCGTCGTCTCTAGGCCCCGTCTCCGGAACACGCTGCCAACTAACCGGCGGCGGAGTATAGCACGATCAGGAAATCATGCGAGACATTGGCTTGCCTTGAGACCCACGGCGGTATAATCGCCTTAGCGAAGGAGGCCCAATGTCCAAACGCGTCGGCGTCGTATTGAGCGGTTGCGGTGTCTACGATGGCAGCGAGATTCAGGAGGCGGTAAGCATCCTCATCGCCCTGGACAAGCAGGGCGCACAAACCATCTGCATGGCTCCGGACATCCCCCAGCGCGGTGTAGTGAATCACCATCTGCGCAGCGAAGATGCCCAGCCCCGCAATGTCCTGGTCGAATCCGCCCGCATCGCCCGTGGCAAGATCCGTGATATCGCATCCGTCAAGGTGGACGACCTTGATGCCCTGATCTTCCCTGGCGGCTTTGGAGCGGCCAAGAACCTCTCGAGTTTCGCCTCCGAAGGCGCTGCCTGCAAAGTGGAAACCGGCGTCGCCCGCCTGCTGCTGGCCATGCACGCGGCTAAGAAACCCATCGGGCTGGCGTGCATTGCCCCGGCCCTGGCCGCCGCCGTCTTCGGCCCCAAAGGCCTTCACCCACTCATCACCATCGGCACGGATCCCGGCACTGCCAACACCCTGGAAGCCATGGGCGCCAAACACCACAACGCCTCGCCTACCGACGTCTGTATCGACGCCGCGAACAAGATCGTCACCACCCCCTGCTACATGACCGCCAACGGCCCATGGGAAGTCTTCCAGGGCGCGCAGAAACTCGTGGAAGAAGTCCTCAAGCTCGCGTAGGGTGTGCTTACGAGCCGCCAAACACGCCTGACCGCGCAATGAGCCGCGATCGGCTCGTCAGCGCACCTTATCAAGTGATCGTGGTCCCACCTTCATGCCGCTGTCCGTCTCTACTCCCCCACCAACAGCTTCCGCGCCCGCACCGCCTCTGCCGCCCGGCCCTGCAGATCCATCGTATCCACCGTGATCCAACCGCCGTAGCCACCCTGTGACAACAGCGCCAGCATCTCTTTCCAGTTGGTGCTGCCTTTGCCCATCGCCGCCGGCTGCGTCCGTCGATCCGTTCCTTTGACCGCATCCCGCCCCCGCACATGCCGAAGCAGCCCGCCAACCGCATCCAGCACATGCTCCAGGTCCCAGCGGTCGCGCAGCACGCTCACCGGGTCCAAATCGACGCCAAACCACGGACACGCCGCCTGCGCGATCGCGCGCCCCAGCGAAGCGAAACTGGACAGTTCGCTGCTCAAGGCGATCATCATGCTATACCGATCCGTCATCGCTCCGGTCTCGCGCAACGCCGAATCCACCACCTCCCATCGCGCGATCTCTCTGGCATCCACCGGCTCATCTTCCACCTCAGCGATGTTCTTCGGCTCCGGGATCAGGATCACCCCCGCCTGCTCCGACGTGACCGGCTTGGGCTTATTCTCCGGCTTCACCGAGGGCAGCCGGCCGACATCGAGACAGATCATCCTCGCGCCCACACCCATCACCGCCTTCATCGCTCGCTCCACCAACCAGAGCATCTGCCCCGCATCCCCCTCGGCCAGCCCGGCATGCGGCAATGCCACTCGCACCGAAGCGAGCTCAAGCTCATGACGCGCGATCGTGTTCTTCACTTCCCGCTGACCGGTCGCTGACAACTCCCCCAGATCCAGATCGCCGAGCTTCAGTTCAAGTTGCAGACCATTAAACCCGCAACGCTGGGCAAAGGGCGCGAGATTTCGCAGATCGCTCCCCAACGCAGCGCCCCTCACAGCGAGCCTCATTCCATGTGTATTCATCGGTATCACAGAGTTAGGCGCAAATCCTCTGGATTTCCAGTGCCCAGAAGAAGTTGCATCAATCAGTATAGCACCTGCCAAGTCCTATAAGTGAATAGTTTCACGATCTTTCCGGGTTTTGATCGGATGCCATCTCGTGAGGACATTCCCATTCTTAAGAATATCAAACGTGAATTACTTCACGATGTTAATGCCAACTACTAAAACATTTATAGCAGCATTCGCCTTCCCTATATGAACACAGCCCGTTAGCATTCGTTATAGTATTCAATGAGCTATATACATCTCGCATGCGACAGGTGCTTAATTCGCCTGCAGGAGTGTGTGGTTCGGGTCTTGACGCCATCTGGCGAAAAACCGCCGATGACCATTGGTGCTTCTGAAGTTTTTGCAGTATTTATTGCGCATCCAGTTTCAACACTCAGGGAGGACACCCTGAGGCGGTTGAGGCGCGTTATTTCTTGAGAGGAGTTCGATATGGCGGCGACGCCGGGTGCTTTGAAATGCGAGGGCGACCAGTCAACCTTACATCCAAGGAAAATCACCGTCTTGCCATCTGTCACCATCCGCTTTGCAGGTGACTCCGGTGACGGCATGCAGTTGGCCGGAACCCAGTTTACCGATACCTCCGCCCTGGCCGGCAACGACCTTGCCACGTTTCCCGACTACCCATCGGAAATCCGCGCCCCGGCCGGTACCGTCGCCGGCGTCAGCGGTTATCAGATCCACCTCGCCAACACCGAGGTCTATACCACCGGCGATGCGATCGATGCCCTGATCGCCATGAACGCCGCGGCCCTCAAGGTCAATCTCCGCGCCGTCAAGAGCGGCGGCCTTATCATCGTCAACGAAGATGCCTTCGCCGCCAACGACCTGCGCAAGGCCGGCTATGAATCCAATCCTCTGGAAGATGGCTCGCTGCGCAACCATCGGCTGGTAAAAGTGCCGATGGACGCCATGAACGCCGCCGCCACCAAGGATGCCGGCCTGAACCCGCGCGACACCGACCGCTGCAAGAACATGTTCGCGCTGGGTCTGGTCTACTGGCTCTATGGCCGCTCCATGGATGCCACCATCGACTACATCAACAAGAAGTTCGCCAAGAAGCCGGCAGTCGCCAAAGCCAACCTTCTCACCCTCAAGGCAGGCTACCACTACGGCGAAACCTGCGAACTCTTCGAAGAGCAGTACCAGGTGCCACGCGCGAAACTCGCCCCCGGCACCTATCGCAAAATGACCGGAAATGAAGCAATGGCTCTGGGCCTGATTACTGCTGCCCGCATGGCCGGGCAAGACCTCGTCTACTGCAGCTATCCCATCACCCCCGCAACCGACATCCTCCATGAACTCTCCGGCGAAAAGCACATGGGTGTGATCACCTTCCAGGCCGAAGATGAGATCGCCGCCATGGGCGCTGCCATCGGCGCTTCCTTCGGCGGCGCCATCTCCGCTACCGCAACCAGCGGCCCGGGTGTCGCCCTCAAATCCGAAGCCATCGGCCTCGCCGTCATGACCGAACTCCCCGTGGTCATCGTCAACGTCCAGCGCGGCGGCCCGAGCACCGGCCTGCCAACCAAAACCGAGCAGTCCGATCTCTTCCAGGCCATCCTCGGCCGCCACGGCGAATGCCCCATCCCCGTGATCGCCGCCTGCACCTCCACGGATTGCTTCGAGGCGGCCATCGAAGCCACCACCATCGCCGTAAAGTACATGACCCCCGTAATGGTCCTCAGTGATGGCTACCTGGCCAACGGCTCCGAGCCCTGGCTGGTTCCCGATGCAAGCCGCCTCGGCAGGATCGTCGTGGAGCATCCCACTGCCGACGGCAAGCCCTATCGACCTTACCTGCGCGACGGAAACGGTGCTCGGCCCTGGGCCATACCCGGAACTCCAGGCCTCGAGCACCGCATCGGCGGGTTGGAAAAACAGGATATCACCGGCCAAGTCAGCTACGACGCCGTCAATCACGAGAAGATGGTTAAGCTGCGGGCGCAGAAGATCGCCAATGTAAAGCCCGTCGGTGCCAGCTACCTCTGGACGGGCCCGGAAAAGGGCGATGTGCTCATCGTCGGTTGGGGCAGCACCTATGGCGCAATCAAAGAGGCCGTCCTCGCTCTGCGAGCCCAGGGCGTCGCCGTCTCGCACTGCCACATTCGCTATGTCAACCCACTCAGCGAACGCATTGGCCCCCTGCTCAAGGCGTTCACTCATGTGCTCGTCCCCGAGATGAACCTCGGCCAGCTCAGCATGCTCCTGCGAGCCAGATTCCTGGTCGATGCCAAGTCGGTCAGCAAAGTTCGCGGCCAGCCATTTACCGTGCAGGAAATCGAGGATGCCGTGCGTGCCACCATGGGCGCGGCCCCGTCCTTCCCAGTTCCCGCTCAGGCGACCGCTGACGCTGACGCCGGCGGTTGATCCGGTCCAAACACACCGGCTCTACTCAACGATCATGGAGATGCAAACAGCAGTTATGGAGAAAGTAATGGAAGCAGTAATGACCCCAACCGCAGCAAAGCCCAACGATTACGCCAGCGACCAGGAAGTTCGCTGGTGCCCCGGTTGCGGCGACTACGCAGCCTTCGCCGTCGTCAAGAAAGTTCTGGCCAAACTGAATCTCGACCGTTCCAAGACGGTGTTCGTTTCCGGTATCGGCTGTTCCAGCCGGTTCCCCTATTACATGAACACCTACGGTTTCCACAGCATCCACGGCCGAGCCCCGACCATCGCCTCCGGCCTGAAGATCGCCCGACCCGACCTCGATGTCTGGGTCGTCACCGGCGATGGTGATGCCCTCGCCATCGGTGGCAACCATTTCATTCACCTGATCCGCCGCAACCTCAACATGAAGGTCCTGCTGCTGAACAACCGCATCTACGGCCTGACCAAGGGGCAGTACTCCCCCACCAGCCTGCAGGGAATGAAGACCAAGAGCAGCCCCATGGGCGTACTTGACCGCCCCATGCATCCGATCAGCGTCGCCCTGGGCGCTGAAGCCACTTTCGCCGCCCGCAGCATCGATGGCGATGTCAAGCACCTCGAGTTCGTCGTCGAGCGTGCCGCCCGCCACAAGGGCACCGCTTTCGTCGAGATCTATCAGAATTGCGTGATTTTCAATGAGGGCGCCTACCAGTTCGCCACCGACAAGCTCACCAAAGCCGAGAACGTCCTGCAGCTCGAGCACGGCAAGCCCATGATCTTCGGCGCCAACCGCGACAAAGGCATCCGCCTCCGCCCCGGCGGTCTGACCCCCGAAGTCGTCAACCTCAAGGATGTCCCGGCCGACTCCCTGCTCATCCACGATGAGCACGCCACCGACCCCACCCTGGCCTTCATGCTCAGCCGACTCGGCCAGCCCGGCTTCCCCGAACCCATGGGCGTCTTCCGCGATGTCGAGCAGCCCACCTACGATGACCAAGTCCACGAGCAGGTGCAGCAAGCCATCACTCAGAAAGGTGGCCGCGGCGACCTGCAGAAACTCCTCACCGGCACCGAAAGCTGGCGCGTCTCATAGCGCCTGTGATCAATATCGATTCTCGCAACCCGTGAAACGGGCGAGGCCAACCAGGTCCCGCCCGTTTCTGTTTGCCGTCAAGTCCATCTGCGGCACGGCGTCTCACTGGACTCCGCCATTGGGCCGGCCAATGATCTTCTGATGATGGAAGGTGGACCTCGTGAACGCTGACTCTGAACCGCAGACCGCCAACTCTGTGAACTGGTACGCATATCTTCCAGCCACCGCCCGAGTATTGATGGGGCTGGTATTTCTCGTGACGGGCCTCAACGGCTTTCTGCGTTTCCTGCCGGAGCCGGCGACGATGCCTGAAGGGGCGGCCGCGTTTGCCGGGGCGCTGATGAAGACCGGGTACATGTTTTCGCTGATCAGCGGAACGCAGTTGGTTGTGGGAGTGCTGCTGCTGGTGAATCGCTTCGTACCGCTGGCGCTGGTGCTGATCGCGCCGGTGGTCGTCAACATTATCGGCTTCCACCTGTTTCTCTCCCCGGCTGAGATCGGGCCCGGCATTCTGGTTCTGGTACTGGAGATCTATCTTGTTTGGGAGTACCGCCGCTCATATGGGCCGATGCTCGCGCCACGGGCACATCCCTACCACCACCGCCCCCCGTCACGGTAATAGTCAGAACCGATATGGCGGTAATTCCAGTCAGCTCAATCGTATTGTCAGCCAGCAGCACTCTCTCGCAGCCGCCCGCCACTCAAGCCATAACCACCACGCCCTTGCCGGCCGCAAGCTTCAGCCCGCGCCCAAGCTTGATCTCCGTTGCTCCATCCGTCGTAGCCGCGACCGAGTTTATCTCCCGTGCGCCGCAACGCACCTTCAGCCGCCCCTCTTCGATTCCCATCAACCGCAGTTCGGAAAGGTCGAGCGTCCCGCGGACGACTTCTATCTCCGCTACGTTCCTGGCGCTTCCGCGGAAACTCACCGACCCCCACGCACCCGGCGTATTCCACACAAACCGGCCCTTCTTCTTCGGCACTGCCAGCGTTATCCGCCCCTTGGGTGCATCCCACGCAAACCCAAGCAGCGACAGGTACACCGCCCACGAGCTCATCGCGCGATAGTAATGGTCGCCGCATTCAAGATGATTGAACCGCATCCCGACATCTTCATAGCGGTCCCAGACGTCGCGCGTAACCTTGACGCCCTCGCGCTTTAACCCCATCAGCAGCATGTGCGCGGCCACCGCGAACTCAACCCCCGTCCAGGGACATCGCGCCTGGTCGCTCGTCAGCCTGCGTATCTTTACCTCGCCGCCCCGCGGCCAGTCGCAGTTGGCCAGAAACCGCTCGGGCCGAGTGCAGTATTTCGCGACCGCCGCCAGCGCGCGCTTCGCCTTGCCATCAGCCAGCAGCCCTTCCCCCGTGCTCTGCCGCCAGAACCAGTCCGCGCATACCTGGTCGGCCATGCAGCCTGCGTTGCCCGTGCCCTTGCCCGCATCGAAGCTCAAGTTGTAGTACTCGCCGTTCCAGAGCTGCTTGTCGGCCGTCTCCAGCGCCTTCGCCGCCTTGGCCTCCAGCTCCGCCGCACGCTGCTCCATCCCCTGCATTCGCGCCAGGTACGCGGCTCCGCGCAGCGCAGCGACATACTGAAACCCCACGTAAGCACTCGTGCCGAACAGCGGGAACTGGTCATAGCTCTGGTCGATGCCCGCGTTATCAGGCAGCCCGTCGCCGTTCTTGTCGGTTGCCTCCACATCCTTAAGGAAGATCTCGACTGCCGGCCATTGGCGTTTCACATACTCCACATCGCCGGTCCAGAGCGCATCGCGCCACACCAGCATCACGAACTGAACATCATTGTCGATGCGGTTATTGCGCCACAGGCAACAGGGGCTGAACGTCCGTGCAAATCCATGCCCCGGCCGGCCTGTCTCCTGCGCGGTCGCCGTTATGATCTCCATCTGCTTCTTCTGCAATTCAGGGAAGAACTGCACGATCGGGAATGATCCGTAGAGCGTGATATCCAGCGTCTGCAATCCGCAGCACCCCAGCCCCTCCCACACCGCCCAGTTGCCGGCCTTGTCCCACCACACACCCTTCGGCAGCGTGGTCAACTGCGCCCCCGCCGCATCCAGAAGCCATCGGTCTGCCGTGCTCGCGTAGTATGCGTCGACGAACTCCCGCGACCGGCCGCGAAGATCGGCGAAGTTGGCGCGGGCATAATCGAACACTTCCCGGGATGACCCGAACCAGTTGGCATACTGGTGCCCCATCACCTCGAGCTTGTCCGAGTCGCGGCAGACCTTCTGCAGCGCGTTGGGAAAGAACCATGCCAGCGCCACCGTGACTTCGACCGTCTCCCCCGCCTCCATGGTGAACGTCCGCGCCAAAGCGCCGCGTGAACACCCCTTCACGGCTTTCTCAAGGCGCTCGCCTGCGCCCAGGTTATTGCCGACACCTCCGGCAAATCCGCTTCGATCCAGGTTCTCCAGCACCCCGATTTCCATGAGCGGGTCGTATATGTCGCGCGGATGCGCAGCGTGCAGGACAAACGATGACTTGCCGCCCTTCTTCGTCCACATCCCCATCGTCATCGAGCCATCCGACTGCGCCAGCTCCGGCATGTTCTTTCGCGAAAAATCGAGCCACGCCGCCTTGCCCGATTCGCCGTAGCGGATGGCCGATTCATTCTTTGGATAGTCGTAACCCACCGCGTTCTTGATGGCGCCGAAGAACGACACGCGCTGCTTCACGCGCGACCTGTTCGTTAGCGCATACGTCAGAAAGAACACCGGCAGCCCGGAGTTCTTCGCATCCAATGGAACAAACGGTGCGAACGCCTCCAGCTTCGCCGAGATGGGGTAGTTCTTCGTCGCGAACTCGATGTCCGCGAAGGGAAACTTCGCGTCATACGCAATTTCCGATGGGTACTCAAGCCACGGCATGTGGTACGAGTCGAGCGTCCACTTGAATATCTCGCTCGATCCGTATGCATCGCGGTCGAACCACCGCGGCCGGTTGAGGATCAGTTCCCTGGACCGGTTGCCATCGTGCGCCACGATCCCGAAGAACAGCCCCTCATCCTCCATCTCCGCCGTCGCCGGTCCGTTCCCCAGCGGCAGATTGTTCATGATCTGCCAGTCGTGGAAATGTCCATCCGCGCGGATCTCCACCGTGCCCGCGCCCATGCCGCCCAGAGGAATGCCGCTGTACTCCACTGGCGAAACGCCGCACCTGCCTGCTTTGGTAGTCATCTGCCTGGGCCCTCATGCTCTTTGAAACGCGGTGGATTACGCTGCTTTCATAGATCCATTACATCGCCCGGTACGCTGGTGACTTCTACTTGCCCATCCCGGCAACCGCCTGGAGGGCCAGAATACGTTCCACCACGACCGCCCGGACCGAATTGAACTGCCCGAGAGATGCCGCCTTCTCCGGATCAACAACACCAAAGCCGTCAATCGAGAAACGCGTGCCCGTGTCATAGATCGTCCAGTCATCCTGGATGCTATCGGCAATCCCCTTGAGGACCGCCTGAGCCTTCGCAACCTCCTCGGAACCTATCTTGGCCTGCTGTGCCTGCGCCACCAGCTTCTCGAGTTTGCACAGATACTTCAGGTCATCGATTCCCTCGCGACTGCGCTCGTAATCGAGCGTTGGATAGATATTCTCTTTATCGAGCCGCACCAGCGACCCGCGCTCGTTGTTGCCCAGGTTGTAATACCACTCAACCTTCCCGCGTACCCCGTACTTCGTCATCTTCCAGAAGAACAAGCCATAAGGGAACCGCCCACTGCCCGCGTTAACGAACCAGGGAATCGCCGGCGTCTTCTGCTGCAGTTCTTCAAGGAACTTCCGGTTCAGCAGATGGCGACCCTTGTTGTGGTGATCAGCGCCATCCCATCCATTGTTGAACGTCGCGATGTTCAGGTACGGCGCCATCGCCATCACTTCCATGTACCCGTTCATGTCGCTGGTAACAGCGATCTCGGGCAGTTCTTCGGCCGTCAGGCGGGCCATCTGCTCAGCGATCTTGACGCCCTCGATGCCACGGTTGGTCATCTCATCCCCGATGCTCATGACCGTCGGCACGTTGTGCTTCATGACCTCCTCGTGAATCTGCCGCATTACCTTGACGTACTTCTGCTGCCATCGCTTGGACCACGGGTTGCCGTATCCGGCCAGATCCCTCAGTTCCAGGTCCATCGGCGTGGCAAAGTAGAAGATGCCGGGGAAGCCCGCCTTCTTGTACGCCTCAATAAAGTTGCTCAGTTCCGATGTGTCGGCATCCTGCACGGGCAAACTAAAGTTGTACAGGGACGCCACAGTCGTCATGCCGTGAGCGCGCATGTCGGCCAAATGAGCGGCCAACGCCTTGTCATTCTTCGGGGAAGAATAGTTGTACCCCAGGGCAAAGGGGGGATCCTCCAACTGGATCGGCAGCACATCCAGGCTGACGGCGATCTGGCCAACCGCCTTGCCGCCAGCGGTGACCGCCACCTCGCCGGCATACGCACCGGCCTTGGCATCCGCCGGCACGTGCACCGTAACCCAGAAATACTCCGCCGCATTGGCGGCCATGTTCCAGGGATTGCCAACGGGCGTCAGCACATCTCGCCCCGCCCCCAAAAAGCCTTCGACCGAAGTCACCTTGACAGTAGCGGCCGGGATCGCGCCCGCAGGTCCCTTCAGGTCGCTGGCCGATATGAATACCTGCTCGAGGTTTTCCTTGGGCCGCAGCAGAAAGCTGAATGGTTCGTACTCGCCCGGCGCCGCCGACAGCCTGGCCTGCCGCTCCTCGCCCTTGCCACCGCGGCGAATCGCAACCGACTTGGGCTCTTTGTAGGTCAGCGCCTTGCCCCCGACCTTCACGCTCACTTCCTCCGCGTTGGGAATGGTGACGGCCTGCTCCACCAGCGCCTTCTGTTCTGGACTGGGGTTCTCGTTGTAATCGGTCACGTACAGGTCAACATCCGCCGCCATCGCCGCCACCGGCAGCGACAGCACCGCGATCAGAAGAAGTCTTGGGTTCATGGGTATCCTTTCACTCGGGCGCACCGCGCTCCAACTCACCTACTCGTCGAGATTGCCGCCCACAGGAACAAGGTTGACATCATCCAGCCAGATCGTGCCTTCGCCGATGACATAGAAGTAGAGTATGAAGGTCTTTTCCTTCCCCTCACCGACGGTCCCCTTGACGGTGATCTCTTTCCACTGGTTCGGCATCTTCTGAGTTATCGTACCGGTGACCGCCCCTTCATAGTTGACGAACAGCATGTTGTCGCCCTCGCCCTTGGCCCAGAAGCGCAGGACAAACTCCTTCGCCCCGCTCACCACCGGCAGCGGCGGCGTGCTGATGCCGATCCGTCCCTTCTGGCCCACGCAGCGGATGCGGGCGGAGAATTGCCCGGAATGGACGTTCTCCTTCTGCTCTTCCCACATGTTCTCGTAGTCGCCGCCCCAACTCCACCCGCCCCACCACAGCCAGCGGCTGCGGTCCTTGCTCGAGTTCTTGTTGATCTGTTCGAATCCCCCGTTCTGCACGAGGTTCAGCGGCGGATCCGTCGCCGACAAAGCCGTCGGCTTGAACGTCCCGGCGAGGCGATCCTGCAGCATCTTCCGCCGCTGCTCGTAGCCCTTATCGGAAACCAGCCCGGCCGCCTTCTGGGCCTCCAGCTCCTTCAGGCACGACTCGATGCGCTCCTTGGGCCAGAGCTTCACCGTCAGGGATTCGACACTCGTCGCCGGCTGGGCATCTTGGGCGCCTGCCCACGCACCCGCCACCAGCAACACAGCCACCGCCAAAACCACTTTCCGAAGTCGGTTCATCTTGGAAGCTCCTTACCTGCTCCCAGTCTATCTCCGGACCCGCGCTCGCACCAATACTCTTGACGATTTCGCCAACCCGCCCGAGCACCGCGCCCTGATCCGCCATCTCCACGCCCTGGTCGTCGAAGAAGTCAGCGAAGAACCCCAGAGCATCGAACTTCGCCCCCGGGCGCCTTTCCGCTCCCCGTGTCCGCGCGTCCCCGTGTCTCCCCCTCACGCCCTCTCCCAAATCCCCCTCACGCCCTCTCTCTTCCCCTCACACCGTCTCAGGCTCCGGCTCCGCCCGCACTCGTTTCACCGGCGGAGTCCAGTCCGGTATCGCCGCATACCCGGCCAGTTCCTTCGCATCGTGCCGCGCCACAAACGCATGAAACGGCTCGGGATCGGCATCGGTGAACTCAACCCGGTTCTCCATGTAATTCCGGGCAAGCTGCACGATCACTTGCTTCACCAGGTCGGCCGGAATCTTCGGCACGATCGTCTTCGCCCAGGCTTTCTCCGCTCCCAGGCACCCGCCAAGCATCAGGTCGAACGCATCCACCTTCTTGCCGTTCCAGATCGCCTTGGTTCCGGTCAACCCGATATCGGCGATATGCACCTGCGCGCAGGAGTTCGGGCAGCCGCTCACCGACACCATGATCGCCGAATCCAACCCCGGCACTTCCTGCTCCAGGTGCTTCAGCACCTCCAGCGACCGATCCTTCGTCTCCACCACCGCCAGGTTGCAGAACTGCATCCCCGTGCAGCTCACCAGGTTGCTCCGCCACAACGGTGCCTTCGGCGGCAGATCAATCTTCTCCAACTCGCCCGAGAGTTCCGCCACATTACCCTCGGGGATGTTCACCAGCAGCAGATTCTGCTTCTGCGACAACCGGATCTGCCCCTTGCCCGGCTCACCAAAGCGCTCGGCCAAATCGGCCACCGCGATCATCTGATCGCACGTCATCCGGCCACGCTGCACCGGCGACCCCACGTAGAACAGCCCGTTGCTCTGCCTGCCAATGCCCATGTGATCCGTATGCAGCGCCCCGCGCGGATCCACGATGCTTTCATCATGGATCAGTGGATATCCCAATCGCCGCTCCAGGTCATCGCGCACCCACTGCCACCCCTTGTCCGCAACCGTGAACTTGAACCGGGCATACTTGCGCTTGTACCGGCGCTCCTCCGAATCATTGAACATCAGCGCAAGCTGCCGAACGATCGCCGGCAGTTGCTCCTGGACCTTCTCCTCGGGCACGAACACGCGCAGCCCCTGCGCAAAATGCGGCGTATTCGACAGCCCGCCCCCGACAACGACACCGACGCCACGCTGATCTTTCCCATCAGCCTTGCGGATCACGCCAAAGACTCCGATATCGTTGATCTGCGGCTGGTTGCAGTGGATCGGGCACGCGCTCACGCTGCACTTGAACTTCCGCGGCAGGTTCGAAAACTCTTTGCCGCCGGCACGGAACATGTCCGAAAGTTTCTGGACGATGTCACCTGTCTGGCAGACCTGGTTGACCAGCAGCCCATCCAGCGGGCACGAGCAGATATTGCGTGGCGTATCGCCGCAGGCGAAGTCCGTATACAGACCGCACTTGTTGTAGATACGGTCAAAGATGTCCGGGAAATTCTCAATGGTGAGCCAATGAAACTGAATGTCCTGCCGCGTGGTGATATCGCCAAACCCACGGGCGTACTGATTGCCCATCATCCCGATCTCGCGCAACTGCATCGGCGTGAGCCGGCCGCCCGGCAGCTTGATCCGCAACATGAAATGCCCTTCATTGGGCTTCTGTTGGTAGATGCCATACCAGCGCATGCGGGCAAAATCATCTTCAGCGATGGCCTTGAACCCAAGCTTCGCATACCGGGAGATATCCTCCCAGACATCCAACGCATCCTTCTCATTCTTGACGCGTTCGTTGTCGGCCATTCCTGGCTTGTAATGACTCATAACAGCTTCTCTCTCCATGACTAACAAATACAGCCGCAACGGCCGCTCGGTTCACGGAGCTCATAACCATAATGGCATCCCCGGTGAAAGTCTACTTTTCCTATATGGATATAGTGAATTAACTCGTTGTCCTTGACAAGCTCGCTTCAACCCGTGATCTATTGACCACCATGGACGCTCTCCCGGATCGACCTCGCTTTGCAGTTGTGGGCGCTGGCGCTGTGGGCTGCTACTACGGCGGCCGTCTCGCCCAGCACGGCCACGATGTCCACTGGCTCCTCCGCAGCGACTACGACCATGTCCGCCAGCACGGCATGGAAATCCACAGCAAAGATGGCGACTTCATCCTTAAGCCCTCCGCCCTGAACCTCTACCACCGGCCTCAGGAGATGCCCAAAGCCGATGTGGTCCTGGTTACCCTGAAGACCACCACAAATAACCGTTTCCAGGAACTGATCACCCCGCTCCTCCACGACCAGACCGCCATCCTCACCCTGCAAAACGGCCTGGGAAACGAGCAACAACTGGCCGACCTGTTCGGCCCTTCACGCATCCTCGGCGGCCTGGCATTCGTCTGTATCAACCGAACAGCGCCAGGTCACATCCGACACACCGACTACGGCATGATCAAGATCGGCGAGTTTGGCCGCCCGATCTCGCAGCGCCTCCGCCAGATCGACACCATGTTCAACGCCAGCAAAGTCGAGTGCCACATGCTCGATGACCTGAACATGGGACGTTGGGAAAAACTGATCTGGAACGTCCCCTTCAACGGCCTTGGCGCTGCCCTGGCACTAACAACCGACAAGATCATCAACCACCCGGCCGGCCTGGAACTCGCGCGGCAACTCATGGATGAGGTGATCCGAACCGCCCATGCCGCTGGATTCAACCTGGACGCAACACTCCTCGAACTGAACATCCGCCGAACCCTGACAATGGGCGCCTACCGCAGCAGCATGCAGATCGACCGAGAGAGCGGTCGAGCAATCGAACTCGATGCCATCATCGGCAACCCATTGCGTACCGCACAAAAGTTGGGCGTATCAACCCCACGCCTACAAATGCTCTACGCCCTGCTGTCTATGCAAGAGGCCACCCCAGCGCCTCATCAAGCGGTCGGGTAATCCCGATCGCTTGCTTGGCTGTCAAAACCCCGTCCGTTTGAACTGCTTCTCCAGATCCTTCAGCGACAGCTTCAGCGTTGTCGGCCGGCCGTGCGGGCAGTTGCTGGACCGATCCACCAGATGCCGACGCGCCAACAGCGCCTCGATCTCCTGCGCTGTCAGCGGATCTCCCGCCTTCACCGCCGCCTTGCACGCCATCATATCCAGCACCTCGTGCAGCAGTTCCTCTTCATGCAAATCGAGCTGCTCATTCTCGCCGCGCTCTAATAGCTCCTGCACAAACTTCACCGGGTTCACCCGATGCAGAAAACTAGGGAAAGCCTGAATGGCCACCGTGCCAGGCCCAAACTCATGCACCTCGATCCCCAGCTTGCCCAGCACCCCCTGCACCTGATCCAGCAGCGCCATTTGCTTGGGCGTAACCTTCACCGGCTCGGGGATCAGAAGCTGCTGCGACTCCAGCGGCCCCCGCGCCAGCCGCTCCTTGAGCTCCTCAAACAGTATCCGCTCATGCAGCGCATGCTGGTCGATGATCTCCATCCCTTCGCCGCTCTCCACGATCAGATAGCTGCCGTGAAGTTGGATTGCCGATGCCCGCGACGAACTTGGCGCCCTCTCCGGTTCGCCCTGTTCCTGTTGCCTCCCGATTGCCGCGACATCCACATGCCCCTGCGCTGGCGCCACAGCGGGAAAGCTGATCGTCGCCTGCGTCGGCTGCGGGCTATCGAAGAACCCCGGCGTCACCGCCGCCCCGGCCGGGCTCACCGGCGTCGGCGGATTAACCTCATCCGGAAAGTGCTGGCGAAAGAACTCGGCCAACTTCTCGCGCGGCCCCGGCTCAGCATTCACCGACCTCCCCCCCGGCGCATTCCGCCCGGGCACAACCGCCGCCGGCGCCAGATCGTTGCCTAACAGCTTCTCGCGAATCTCCGCCAGCACCAGCCCATGCAGCCGTCCGGAATCGCGAAACCGCACCTCAATCTTCGTCGGGTGCACATTTACATCCACATCCTCCGGCGGCATGGTGATCAGCAGAATCGCCGCCGGATGCCTTCCCGGCTCCGTCAAACCGCGATACGCCTCGCGCACCGCATGCTGCAGAAACCGATCGCGGATATACCGGCCATTCAGGTACGTATACTGATACTTCGCCGTCGGCCGGGCCAGGTCCGGCAATCCGATCACCCCGCGAATCTGAATCTCCGCATCCTGCACATCCAGCATCAGCCGTTGCTCGCGAAACTCATCCGGCCATGCATCCAGCAGCCGCTCAACCGCCGTCGTCGCCGGAAGTTTCATCACGCTGCGGCCGCCGGAGATCAGCTCAAACGCCACCTCCGGATACGGCAACGCCGTGCGCAGCACCATCTCTGAGATATGCCCCAGTTCCGTCGGCGACCCCTTTAAGAACTTCCGCCGCGCCGGCGTATTGAAAAAGAGATTCCGCACCTCCGTCGTCGTGCCGACATTCCCCGCCGCCGCCTGCGGATCAGATACCGCCCCGCCCCGGTTCTGGATCTCATAGGCAGCCTCGTTGCCGCTCACCCGGCTCAGGATCCGCGCCTGCGACACCGCCCCGATGCTCGCCAGCGCCTCTCCCCGGAACCCCATCGTGCTGATCCGAAATAGATCCTCATCGCAGGTCAGCTTGCTTGTGGCATGCTGGGCAAACGCCAGCGGCAACTCCTCCGGCGGAATCCCCCCGCCATTGTCCGTGACGCGGATGAGGTCTTTCCCCCCCTCCTCAATCTCAACCGTAATGCTGCTGGCCCCCGCATCCAGGGCATTCTCCAGCAGTTCCTTAACCACCGACGCCGGCCGTTCAATGACCTCACCCGCCGCAATGCGGTTCACCAGATTGGCCGGCAGTTGTTGGATCGGTCGTCGCTGCATCAAGACAGGTCATTGTACGCATATCAACGCAAAACGCGCATCCGACCACGAGCCGAAAGCGTAAGCGACGGAGTACCCGGCAACGAACGACGACCCGAAAGCGTAAGCGACGGAGTACCTGGCAACGAACGACCACGACCCGAAAGCGTAAGCGACGGAGTACCCGGCAACGAACGACCACGAGCCGAAAGCGTAAGCGACGGAGTACCCGGCAACGAACGACGACCCGAAAGCGTAAGCGACGGGTTCTGCCGTTGGACGTGGACCGATCAGTCACCGCCGATTGCACCGCGTATTCGCCATCCCGAATCCCGAATGCGTGGTTCTGACTTCTGACCTCCGACCTCTGACTTCCGACCTCTTGATTTCCGCAATCCGCTTTTCGCTTTCCGCTTTTCCCCTTGTCCCCTTGGCCTTTCTGACCTTGATGGGCACCATTGAGCATGGCCGGATCGTGCTGGCCCAGCCGCTGGACATGCCGGATGGGACCAGTGTCGAGGTGAGACTTCTGCCATTGATGCCGGGTTTCTGGACTGGCCTGTCACTGGCCGAACTCGCTCAACAGCAGCCGGTGACGGCCAGCGCGTCACCCTCAGATCTCATCGGCAACTGGCCGGATACTGACTCTGTTGACGATCTGATCGAGTTTGTGCGAGAGGGACGGGCGTAAGCCCCAACGGGGCGCGAGTGCATAGCCCAGGGCAAGGCGTACCCCCCGCAGCCCTGGGTGTAATACCCCGCAGAACCAGAAGCCCTGTAAGGGCGAGACAAAGATCCTCGCCCTATCACGCACGCCCTCTCCCCCTCTCCCCTCTGCTTTTCTGCGTCCCCGCGTCTCCGCGCCGGTAGCGGGGTCGGGAGTCTTTTGTGCGCAGCACCCTCTGGGTCTTTCAGACAAAAGACTCCCGACCCCTTGGCCTTTCCTGAATCCACGCTTCCACCTCATCCACATCATCCGTAGCCAGGAGACACTCGCCGCCGGAGTAGTCCGAGTCAGTCTCGATCGTGTACCGGCCGTCGGGACCGGCCTCATCCTCAACGGTGAGGAGATACGTGATGTCCTGCCAGCCCATCCACGTCTGCTTGCGGTGGCGTAACTTGGGGATGTGGTACTGACGGTATCCCGGCTCATATTGTCTGGAAACCGATTCCCCGGAGATAGCCAAACGTGGAATCGTAGTAGGCAGCGGCGCGGGTCGGATCGGCGGAATCTCCCTCTGGGACGACGATCACCATTCCCTGTCTGGCGCGAGTCAGAAGCACACGGTACGCGTTCTTCAGATAGGTCTTCCGCTGATCTTTCTTGATCCGGTTCCATCGGTCGCCGCAAAACGACCAGTGTTCCCAGCCCTTGCTCGTGTACCGAAAGTCGGCATCCCAAGTGATACAGGCCCAATCGAGCTCAAGCCCCTGAACGTGGAATTCCGTGGCAACGTCCTCCAGGTAGTACGAGGATCGTACATCCTCTTTGCCGTCGAGGAACCAGTGGATGGGATCCATAGGCGATTTGACGTCGATGGCGTGTGGCTTCAAGCGTTGTGCTTGCGAGGAAGCGACAATGCCGTAACGCTCCGAGCCGCGGGCATGCTCCTTTAGCCACTTCTTGGCTTGCCGCACGTCGCGCGTGATCACAACCGGGTAGCGCTCGCTGATCTGCGCAAGCGTTCCCGCTGCAGTAGCAGCATCGAGATCGAGAAGCTGTTTGACCAACAGCGAAACATTCTCGGCACGGAACGATCGCATCGACACGCCCAAGTGCAATTCGTCGTGGTAGGCAACGTTGGGCCGCAATTCGATCTGCTTGAGGACTTCGCCGGCGCCGTACTCGCTATCGGTCAGGCGAGATGAGATGTGAATATGCCAGTCTGGGAAGGATCGCGTTAGAGAGTTGATCCACTCGCCGATGCCGGCCTCGCCGGTGTTGATCTCCTGGCCGCCGCCGACCAGGCAGACAATGACAGCCCAATCCTGATGGCGATTGAGGCAGGAGATGAGGAACTCGGGCTCCGACTGATTGAAGTTGGCCCTCTTCTTCTTTCTGAGCATAAAGCTGGCCGTCTGCTCCAGATTCCACGCACGTTGCGCCTCGTCGAACAGAGCGACATGCTCGATGGGCGGGCCCGAATCAACCAGGCAGTCATCGCGGAAGTTCGCACGATCTTGGAGTTGCGAGCGTAGCGAGCATCCAGAATGTTGTCGGTTGTCACGTAGCCGGGCAACTTGCCTGGGCTAACGACCTCTATGCGGTCATTGTATATGCGTACCTGTACGTCATCCGAAATCGAGTAATCCCTGTGGATGAGAGCATTCACTACGATCTCCCATATAGCTTCGGGCGGATACGCAACCGTTCGTAGGCCAGTCGTCGTCCAGATATTGATCGACGACATTATCTCGGTGATCTTGTCAACCGTGCCGTGTATGAGGCTGTGAAGGGGACCTTCGATCGTCAGTACCTCTTTCATGTGCTCTCGCTCGGGGTCGTCTTCGCGTGTCTCGTAGCGGACGATCTTGACTGCGCATTTCCTGGGCACAAGCGCTGATGGATTCGGTGCAAAGAGGAGTACTCCGGCGACCCGTGGACGCCATGACACACGATCAATCAGATTCTCATTGACGATGAATTCCAGCGGATCGGTCTTGGGGGAAAAACCCGCCAGAAACTCCTTCAGAAGAGGGCTATCGACGATCTCCTCTGCTCTAAGTTCGGGCAGCACCTGATCCTCGAAGCTCGTTGCGCCCTTAGCAAAGCCAAGCTCGGTGATGCGCTGAGGGTCCGCCACCGGCAGAGATTGAGCGCCGAGTCGCTGATATACTGTCTTGTCCGAGGTGTAGTGAACGCGCGCGCTTTTCTCAATGCGCAGACTCAGCACGTATCCCGGTTGGCCGTTTGCGCTCAGGATACTGGACTCGTAATCCAGGGACGGCGATATTTCGTTGATCGCCTGCAGGTGCGAGTTGAATTCCTCTATGGTTGTGGCGCCCCTCCATCGCTTCGCCGGATCGGGCTCGTCAGCATCGTCCGCTATACCGATGGCGACCTCTCCACCGTCAGCGTTCGCGAGGGCGACGGAGATCTTCTGCACCTTCTTGCCGGACACTGCAAGAGCCTTCCGATCGAAAAAATGGTCCTCTTGTCGCTTGCAGAGCACCAAAGCATCGCTGTCGCTCAGAACCTTTACCTTCATCGTCGCTCCTCCCGGTCAACCGCGCCCCGCTCTGGGGGTCACGTAGACACCTGTTGCATAGTCCTTGTCATCAAGCAAGTGCCTGACGAATCCGTCGATTCCCCAGGCTTTGCAGCTGACTGCATCGTACAGATCGTGAGCCGCTCAATTTCGAGCTTGCACGACAATCGCAAGCCCTTCACGCAGCTGCTACGTGCAATCAATACTGTACCGCAGCAACATGCGCGGCAGCACATCGTCCAAATTCAGGATGTCATTGTCGTTCAGTTCCACAAGGTTCAGTTTGTACTTCTCATAGAGGACCTTCTTCGCGCCCTTGCGCCGCAGGTACTTCGCGTCCTTCTCCATGCCCCAGAACTCAATATAGACCTTGCCCTTGGGCAGATAGAAGTCGCAGTATATGTCCTCCTCAATCGGCAGCTTGCGCTCGACGGCGTGGACAATGCCCTGCATATACAGCCAGTTGTCGATCAGCATCTCGGCACGCGAGCGGACAAAATGTCCATCCGCCGCCCTGTGGTCGGCCGGGAATTTGCCACGGAAGTCATCCCCGCCAGCGGGCTTTGCCGCCCCCTTCTGTACCACCGCTGTCTGCTCGCCGCCCTGCTGTTCGCGCACCGATGTCACCAGCACCTTGTTCTCAAGGATCGGTCCCGGCCATACGACGTAAGGGATGCCCGTCTGCCGTGCCTCCCGGCACTGCCCGCCCAGCTTCTCGCCGTGCTCCGTCAGCCTCCATCCTTTGACGTACTTCTCGATCCATCCCAGTTCCGCCAGGATCAGGTTCACCCGCGTAGCCGAGATGCCAAAGTGTTCCCCGATCTTCGTTGACGACAATAGCGCCTCGGGCGTCTCGGCATAGACTGAGGACGGGCACATGCATGTCCCCAACTTCTCGTAGTGCTTCCCGCACTTGTCGCATTTCAGGACCCGCCCATCTCGTTCCGCCTTCCAGTGGTCATAGCACAAGAGGTGCCCGGCCTTCGACACCTTCTGTTTACACCCATATACGTTGCACTCACCCATCCGCAAGCCCTTTCCCGCAAATGCTTGAGGCTGCTAAGTTTACCATCTCCATCTGCTCGCTCAAGGCAACCTTGCACAAAAATCGTCCCAACACGCCGGCAACCCAGTTTCCCGCGCCTGCTGGGCTTCGCCCCGGCTTCTGCGGGCCTGTTTTCGCCCGCCCCGCTTCCACCACGAGTACGTGGAGCGCTTGCTGACGCTGTAGCGGTGCATTTAGAAGCACCTACGCGTCGGGCACGGCCGCCGCAGTCTATGTTCAGTCGCCTCCGGCGACGGCTTTGGGTCCGCCGTTCGGCGGCGGAGGTCGGGGGGCCTTCATCCGTGCCCGATCTGTGCCCCATCAGTGGCCAACCTTCTGCATCCGCGTCAATCTGCAGCAGATGGTGTCTGCGCCTGTTGGGCTTCGCCCCGGCTTCTGCGGGCCTGTTTTGGTCCGCCCCGCTTCCAGGGCGACGTACGCCCAGCGCTTGCTTACGCTATAGCGGCCTCCGGCCTACGCGTCGGCACGGCCGCCGCATCCTGTCCTAAGTCGCGTCCCGCGACAGCTTTGGGTCCGCCCTCCCGGGCGGGTGGGGTTGGGGGGCAATTCCCCTACGTGCCTTCGTGCCTTTGTGCCTTCGTGCCTCCAAAAATCCGCAAATATTTTTGCATTTCGTTAACCCCTTATCATTCCTTAACTTCCATTTTTGGCAGCCTCCAATTCACCCCTTATATATAGAGGGACCGCGCTTTCGCCTGGTCCTCCTCCGCCATTTTGCATTTGCCATTTGGCATTTTGCATTCCGGCGGCTTCTTTCTCAACCGAATACCGCCGCCAAGTTAGTGCCCGACGTTGAGCGCAGCGAAATCCCGGCCGCGCCGGGACTACACCCCTGCTACACTTTGCTACACTTCCGCTACTAAATGCTACACTTTGCTACACCCGTGCTACACCCAATCAATGGGCCGGGTTTGCTCTAACCTCAGCAGTTGCCAGCACTTCCAACTTCTCCGCTCACCGCCCCTGCTACACCCCCCCCGATCTCGCGCCCTCCCTACATCGCCTGGCGAACCATAAGTTACTGTAAAAGCATCGCTTAGGTTCCCCCCGGCCCATCGCTCCCTCCCTGCTACATGTAGCACGCCCCCTGGTCCCCGACCAATGACTCAGGACAAGTGACAAATGACACTCACCTAACCTGAGCATCTTCCTTGCGATCCCCCCATTTTGCATTTGCCATTTGTCATTTTGCATGAGGAGCGACCGCCTTTCCGCCATCCGCTATCCGCTATCCGCTATTCAGCAGCGGATGTCACACTTTGTCACAGATTGTCACACATTATTTCGCGGCAGTTGTTTCTGGTTCATCCTTCTGCCTTCATCCTCCTTCGTCAGATGCCCCAAACCGCCCCAAACTGCCCCACTTTATTTCCGCAAGCCCGATGTCCACCTTCTGACTTCTGACCTCCGACTGCAGTTTACCCGCTCTCCTTGAGTCACCGCGGCGATCCGTGGTGGGACTTCTGTCTTCTGACTCCTGGCTTCTCCCAAGCGAACCTGCGCACCTCCTCCCCTAATCTGCACCTAACCCATTGCCTCCACAGCACATAGCGAACAGGGGGTACCCCCGCCAACAACCTGCGCACCTGCTACTTATCCACAACCGCTCCCGCCCCTTGGCCCTTCCGACTGCAGTTTACCCGCTCTCCTTGAGTCGCCGCGGCGATCCGTGGCGGGACGTCTGACCTCTGACTTCTGACTTCCGACTTCTGTCTTCTGACTTCTGTCTTCTGGCTTCTGACTCCTGACTCCTGAGTTCCACCGTTGAGTCTGCCACACCCAGCGGCTAAGATCACGGAATAGTGAGTGGCAGCCAGGCACGAGAAGATCGGCAACTCCATCTTTACCAGCCTGGCTTTCTGAGGGTCATGAGTGTGAGCAGGCTCGCAGATCCATTGCCCCCGCCAGAATGGGAGCAACCTGGATCGCATGAGTTCGGAGGGTATTGGAATGAAGGCCATCGCGCCGTCGCCGGAATCGATCCGGAACGCTTTTTATCTCGGCCGCACGCTGGCCATGACCGATCCCAGCTTTACGCCCCTGCTTGACGATGCCGCCGCTCACCCCAATTACGTTCTGTTCATCCTGGCTCATCGGAAAAAGCTCGAAGCCCTGCCCGCGTTCTGGACCTGGGATCTGCGTTTGGAAGACATGATCGAGGATGAGATCGAGAACAACGGGATATCCCTGATCCCCGAGAACGTCGAGGTGATACTGCAATCAATCGCCATGCCGCTGCGCTGCGCCTTCTGGCTCGGCTGGGAGAACGTGCAGAATCTGCAAAAGAAGTACGAACAGGCAACGGGAAATCGTTCCATCAGCGCCACCACGGAAGTCTCCTCTTCAGACCTTCAGGCGGCCAAACGCGACCTGGGAATCCTCGATCCTTCCAGCCAGAACGCCGGCCCGGAACCCGCTATGGACCCCTCATCGCCAATCACCTGATCGGCGCTATTCTCACATCCAGGCCGGCAGCCAACCCATCGATGCGAAAACCATAATCAGAAGAAGAAAAACAGCAACCGCCAGCAGCACCATTACGGTTCGCTTCTCATGTGCCTCATGTTCCGATCCGAACGTAACCCGCCAGCGGCTTTTCCTATTACGCGATTTCCGTTCTGCCATGCAGCCCGTGCAGATTTTAATGCCTTCGTATGCAATGAGTTTCTTGATCTCCACGTAACGCCCGCACGCGTCACACGGCTTGTGATTGGCCATGCCCTCGTTCTTATCGGAGTAGTGGCAAGCCTCACACCAGTAACCCACACTATCCTTGAAGCGTTTCTTCCCAGTGAGGTCCTTTCCGCAATGGCAGCAGACCTTGGGCTTCTCAATCGGATTGGGCATCCCCGGCGGCGGCCCGGCAGGGCTGAGTTCGCACGTACAGAGCTTCACTCCCTCGGGGCTTCGGCCGCCGATCACGCCCCCACAATCAGGACAAAACACCAGCGAATCCATGACCTGACACTCTCACCATCTGTGCATACGGTTCACCATTGAACCGTACCAGACAGTATGCAGCATTCTCGTCTCAAGTAAAATAGCGGTAACCTCGGGCCTCGCATTATCCCACAAATCCGGACACAAATGCACACCCGATCCACTAAATCAAAACCGACCTCAGCACGTCAATCGCGTGCTGAACATCGGCAATCCTCTGCGTGCCGGCCTCACGCTCGATCACCAGCGGACCGCGGTAACCACCAAACCGCAACGCCTCGATGAACGCGGGCGCGTCCACATCCCCCGTGCCAAACGGCACCTCTTCACCCCATACCACGCCTGGTTGGCTCGACCCCGTTCCATCTTTGATATGGACATGATGCACGTGCCTGCCGAGCACGCGCACCGCATCCACCGGCTTGCCGGCGCCATAGAGAATCATGTTCGCCGGGTCAAAATTCACCCCAACGTTCGGGCGTGCGACATCGTTGAGGAACTGCAGCAACTCGCTTGCTCCCTCCTGTCCGGTCTCAAAGAGAAACTCCTGGCCTTGCTCGCCAAACAAGCCTGCCGCCTCACGCACACGCGACACCATCTTGGCATAGCCCGGCTCATTGGACCCCGGCACAAATCCAATATGGGTTGTGACGATCCCCAGGCGCAGCCGCTTGCCGACTCTGGCGGCCGCTTCGATCTGCTTGCGTCGCTTCTCCCACTCACCGTCAGGCATAAGACCGCCTGTCTGCCGGATTGTAATGATCGAACTGTAGTCCTCGCCGGCAAACCCGATCATGCCCGCCGTAAGCTGTATCTGCTCCTTCTCCAGCAACCTGATCGCGTCGTCAATTGCCGCATCACCCGCATCAATAAGCCCCCCCAGCGCGAGTTGCATATGCTCCAATCCGAGGCCCTTCACTGCCGCCACGGTCTGGGCAATGCTGCTGCACCGCAACGACCAACTGCACACGCCAATCACATGACCCGCAATCTTCATAGTTCGTTCGCTCCTTCCAACCTGCCCCTCGTTGAGATGGGGCAGCCACATGGATAGTAATCGCCTTTACGAACCTCGGCCATGGAAGTAACTTGGCCGAACTATGTCACTATGCAATATGCAGTGGTTTTCTCCCACGCTCGGCAAACAGGTACAAAGCTATGTCATTCTGCCGGATAGCGGCAAAGGCCCCTATGCCACCTTCTACCTGCTGCACGGTCTATCCGACGATTATTCCATCTGGCAGCGTCGGACCCGCATCGAATCCTATGTCGAAGGCAAGCCCCTCATCGTAGTCATGCCCGACGGGTTCCGCGGGTGGTACACCAATAATGACCGTGGACCGGCTTACTTCGACTACGTAACCAAGGATTTGGTCGATTTCATGGACCGAACCTTCCCAACGAAAAAGACCCGCGCCGGCCGATGCGTTGGCGGACTCTCGATGGGCGGATACGGCGCACTGCGGATAGCCCTGGGCCGGCCCGATCTTTTCGCAAGCTGCAATAGCCATTCGGGCGCCGTAATGCACGGAACTATGAAGCACCCCGGGAAGAAAGAGCCGCGTGAGTTCATGGACGTCTTCGGCCGCGACCCGCGTGGCACCGATCATGATCTGACCGAACTCGTCAGGCGCGCCAAGAAAGCCGGCCAACTTCCCAAGATCCGCATCGACTGCGGCACCGAAGACTTCCTGATCCAACATAACCGCGAATACCACGCTGTCCTGAACAAGCTGAGAATTGCCCACGAGTACGAGGAATTCCCCGGAGTCCACTCTTGGGACTACTGGGACATCCACATCCGCGAGGCTCTGGCCTTCCACATGAAGAACCTGAAGATCGGCTAGGCAGTGCCGACCAACGGAGCAGCAATGAAAGCCGCTAACCCCAACACGATGGTGCAGAAGTGGGTTACGACTTTTGTCTCGACCTCTGAACACAATACGCTTTCTGACGGCACGGGCGCACGGGCGTGGGAAGCGCCACTGGTGGGATTTGCCCGTGGTGATGACCCGCTGTTTGCATTTCTGCACGAGGATATCGGCAGCTTCTACTGGACTCCGCTGCAAGCGTTCCATGCCGCCTTCCCCGACCATTCCGCAACGGCCGGGGACGTCGCGGTGATCTGCTGGGTGCTTCCGCAGACTTCCCGCGCCAAAGATGACAACGCCCGTGCGAGCGATGGACCATCGGAAACCTGGGCCCGTTCTCGTCACTTCGGCGAGATCTGCAACGATGAACTGCGGCGGCATATGGCCGCACAGTTTGCCCAGATCGGCATTCCGGCGGCCGCACCGGTGCTGACGTCGGGCTGGGGCTGGGGGAACTCACCCAAATATGGCCGAGCCTCGAACTGGTCCGAGCGCCATGCGGCCTATGTCGCAGGCCTGGGCACCTTCGGACTCTCCGATGGCCTGATCACCCGCGCTGGCAAAGCGCATCGCTGCGGGTCGGTTGTCGCGCGAATGCAGCTCAAGCCCACGCCCCGTCCATACCACGACATCCACGAGTACTGCCTCTTCTACAACGGCGGCAAATGCCAGGCCTGCGTAAACCGCTGCCCTGTCAACGCCATCAGCCCGGCCGGCCACAACAAGAAGCTGTGCGAAGCCTTCGTCACCGGCGCCGCTGCCGCAATCTCGCAAGACCGCTATAATATCCCCACCACTCCCTGCGGCCTATGCCAAACCGCTGTCCCCTGCGCATCGGGCATCCCGCGCCGATGACTCCAACGGGGAGTGCCCCGTTCATGACACACGTTCGCATTCTTGCTTTCGGGTTTCTCTAGTGGGCCGCGCGGGCGGTCACCATGAGCCAAACGATCGTTACCACAGCGCTGACACCCAGCCCGATCACGGCGGGCACCACCAGTTGCTCCGGCCCGCGCCGCCTCACGCCTACTAGTGCCACCGCACCCGATCCCACTCCCAGCACCATCACCATTCCGCATATCGCGCGGGTTGCCAGCCACGCACCGGCCGACGCAGGCCCGATGCTCCGTACCGACATGCCTACGACAAACGCAATCACTGGCGCCACCCACGATGCCCGCGCAGCGACCTGCATCAGGTCTGCGCCGCGTCGTTTCGGCGGCTTCTCCGGCACCGTCGCCGTCAACTCTTCCCGCATTGACCGATCCACCTTTCCCAGCATCAGTCTGTCAGGCAAACGACGACAACGCAAGGATAAAGGGTAGTTCTTTTCGCCACCCAGACGTCTCCAGGAGGTATACTGCAGGTGAGTCGCCCGCGACGGTCACGGGCCGCCATTCATCTCGGAAAGTCCGGATCGAGAAAGAGACCCCATGTTGCGTTTTCTGGCCGGGAGTTTCCTGGCGAAGTACCTGTTGAGACTTCTGGCTTTAGGAGTGACCTGCATGCCTTCCATCCTCTGCGCTCAGACCGCCACTATCGAGGAACCCACCCATTTCAGCCAGGTATTCCACGAGGAAAAGGGATATCGGGTCTATCTCCCGCCGGCCTATGCCACTTCGGGCAAGAGATACCCGGTCCTCTATTGGTTCCACGGCCATTTCGGCTCATACAAGCAGAACACCTACCGAGAGGACTTTGCCCACTACGTCGGCTCCCATGACTTGATCGTGGTCGCGGTCGATGGGAATAACACAGACGGCAGCACCTGGGACTACTGCAACGCGTATGAACCTGGCTTCTACGAGGGCCGGCAGGTCGATCCCGTCCGCGATTACGCCAGGTATTTCCGCGAACTGGTGGTGGCGATCGACGCGAAATACCGCACCATCGCCGATCGGGCGCATCGCTTTACCTCCGGGCAAAGCCGTGGTGGCTACATGTCGCCCTGGATTGCCAGCCAGAACAAGGATCTCGTCAGTTCCGCGGGCATGTTCTGCGCGTCCCCGGATTCGGCCATGGTCGGTGACGCCGGCCGCAAAGTCTTTCTTCCCGGCTGCGAACTGTACCGGGCATTTAACGGCTTAAACATCTATTGCACTTCTCCCATTGGCGACCGCTACCGCCACTACAGCATGGAGCAGGCCACGTTGAACCAGGCATCGGGCCTGTTTCCTTTTGTGTTTCACTCGGCGTACTTTCCTGATCACCGTGCATGGGATATCCCCGGGCAACTGGACTATTTCCTGGAGCAGGCAGGCAAGCCACAGTCCGCTTTGTCTGCCTGGTATCACGCCACGCCGTATACGGACTTTTCTCTCTGGGACTACCGATTCGCCATCGAGCGCCAGGTGCCCGCCCTCACCATCGTCGAACAGGCCTCTATCGACGGCATGCGGATCCTCGCGCGGACCTGGGTGCCCGACGGACCACTGGTGCAGGATGAACAGGTTCGGCTGACCACCGCGCCGCTCTACCAGAAGGGCGCAAGCTATCGTCTGGTGGATTACAACCTCACCAAGGGCACCTTCAACTCCACCGCCATTAAAGCAGGCGACGATGGACGCCTGCAATTGGCCGTCGATGGCGGCGGCCATGCCTTGGGCATCAATGGGAGCACCGGCAAGGCAATACTGCACATCATCCTCCGCCACTGCAAAGAACGGCTCTATGTGGAAACCGGCCAGGATGCGGCGTTGGATTTCGATCTGGTGAACGTCGGCGCCGCCCCGGCAACGAACATTACCATCCGCGCTTCTTCGGCGTATCCCTGGCTGACCTTGAAGGAAAACACCTGGAGCCTCGCCCAGCTAAAAGAGCAAGACAAGGTGGCAGTGCAAAAAGCCTTCCCGTTCCGAGTAGAAACCGGCGGTTACACCGACTCCGGATTTGCCGGCAGCTTAACGCTGGAAATCCAAGTTGACGGCCACACCGTTGCCACCCAACAGGTGATGGTCTTCCCGATTCCGGTGACGCCGCACTTGACCGACAAGTCTGACCTCGCGGTCCTGGATGGTCGCACGCTGAAGGTACCGATTTACGACAACGCCAAGTACACGATCGGAGAGCAAAGCATCGAGGGTGGCCGCGGCAACGGTAATGGCATCATCGAACCCGGAGAGCAGGTGCTTCTCTATGTGCGCCTGCGCCAGGGGTTGGGCCAAATCGACGTCAACACTTTCCACCCGGCGTATGTACTGAATCCCGAGGATTGCCCCTTGATCGACGTCACTGCCGTGCGCCCCAACGGTAAGGGCGCGGAGATGGGCTACAGCGATGCGGCCAACCTGCAATCCATCTTGACAGTGCGCAACAGCGCCCGGCGCGGAGATGTCTGCGATTTGTGGCTCAAGATCGAGTCGTACCATTTCTCCGTGGAAGGGTTTAACCGACCCATTCAGCGGCACCGTTTCGATTACCGGAAGGTTCGGTGTGTCATTGGCGAGGATCGGCTACTCGTGCCCGCGAACCCATGAACCTCCGCGGCCCATTCCACGCATCCCTGCCGTCAGGTACGATCAAGAGAATGGCATCTCGCCTGCGGAAAGCCAAAGCCATCTAAGAAACAGGAAGAACAATGATTGCGCAACGATTTCTGATTGCAACGGCACTGATGATCTTTGTCGGCTCGGCAGCGCGAGCTGAGGTCAAGTCTGCGCCGATCTTTGCCGACAACATGATGCTGCAGGCGGATCTGGCCGACCCGATCTGGGGAACTGCCACCGCCGGCGAAGATGTCACCGTTCAGATCAATGGCCAATCCAGATCGACCAAAGCCAACGCCGATGGCAAATGGATGGTGAAGATCGACCCGATCAAGGCAGGTGGGCCTTTCGAATTGAAGATCAACTCTCGCACGATCAAGAACGTGCTTGTCGGCGAGGTATGGCATGCATCAGGCCAATCCAACATGCGCTATCCCCTGCTGAATGCCGAAAACGGCAAAGCCGACATGGCCACCGCCACCGATTCGAGCATCCGCTACTACCTGGCAGACTTCTGGCAGCCAGCTAACAGCCGCTGGATCATCTGCAGCCCCGGCGAATGTGCGCAGTTTTCCGCCGTCGCCTATTACTTCGCCAAGGACTTGCGCGAAAAGCTCAATACGCCGATTGGCATTGTCGACACATCCATCAGCGGTGCCTGCTGCGAGCAATTCGTCAACCCCGATTTCCTGGCTGCCGATAAGGAACTGACCACGTTGCTTGCCGCACGCCACGGCGATCCCAAACCGGGCGACTATTACCTCGGCATCATCAAACCGATCGTCTCGTTCGGGATCAAGGGTGTGATCTGGTATCAGGGTGAAGGTAACCGCGATTTCCCCGTCACGTATCGCAAACTGTTCCCCGCGTTGATCTCCGATTGGCGCGGCGAATGGGGCCAGGGCGATTTCCCGTTCATCTACATCCAACTGGCCAATTACGGCAAATCATCGCCTGCGCCCAAAGAAGACAAGAACGCGGCGCTGCGCGATGCCCAACTATCGGCGCTATCGGTACCCAACACCGCCATGGTCGTCACCATCGACTGCGCCCCTCCCGGCAACGTCGAACCGCAGAACGTTCACTACCCCAACAAGAAACCTGTCGGCCAGCGCACCGCACTGGCGGTACTGGCGCTGGCGTATGGCCAGAAGATCGAAGCTTCCGGCCCGATATTCAAAGAGGCAACATTTGCAGGCGGCAAGGTGACCGTTACGTTCACCCATCTCGGCCAGGGACTTGCGATACATGGCGAGAAACTCCTGGGCTTTGTTATCGCCGGCGAGGATCATAAGTGGGTTCGCGCTGAGGCGAGCATTGAAGGCGACAAGGTGATTGCTCAGAGCGATCAGGTGCCCAGCCCCGTGGCCGTTCGCTACGCTTTCGAGGCCAATCCGCAATGCAACCTCTACAACAAGGATGGCCTGCCCGCCTCGCCATTCCGCAGCGACACGTTCGTGACCTTCGCGACCAAAGATGCCGGCCGGTAAGTTCGAGGCGAGACCCGTCCTCAACCGAAGTTCGCAACGGTGATGTACTGGGACCCGCCGGCCGACAAGACGCTTTGCATCAACTGGAAGGAAGTTACCTGGAACTCCGGTAACTCGCCGATCTTCTGCCATGATTCCTCAACCGGCGGCCGGTGCCGGTTGTGCAGCCCATCGCGAAACCGCGCGAGCGTCGCATGCGGCGTGTATGCCCGATTCTCAACAGGCAGCCCGCGCCCCCGACAGAACGACTCGAGATCTGCCTGCAATCGGCAAAGCGGCTCAACATCCCCGCGAAAGCCAACGCCAAGCACCCGAGCGGACCCCGCTGACGGAAAGAAGACAACATGATCAGGACGAAGATGCAGTAGGCCGCCCAGGCGCACTGTCGCGGCGACCTCTGTGGCGAGGTCGGCCGCCTCGGCATGCGCCAACTCGCCGAGGAATTTCAGCGTGATGTGCAGATTCCGTTGTGCGGTATAGCTCGGCCGGACGGGTAGCCACTGGAGTTCCCCGCGCAAGCGATAGATAGCTGCCTGCACATCGGGAGGAAGCATGATGGCGAAGAACAGTCGCACAATTGTTCGCCGAGTGATTCTACCACTCATATTGCCGATCAACACCCAGGCGGAGCCACCATTCTCCGTCGAGCCGACTGATGAACCCCTCGCCTTGCAGCACAGCGCCCAGTAGATCGGCATTCCGTGATTGCACCAGAACGCCAAACCCAGGGCAGCGGAATTGACAGTGACTGTCCGAGAACTCGGTAATCAATATCGGATCAAGCGGACCAGAAACGGCCGCCGCTCCACGTTCCCAGGCATCGCGGAACAGTTCGCCAAGCACTGCCAGCCCATGCCTCGGCCGCGCGCCGGTCTGCAGCACCTGCGCGGTCCCACCCTTGTTGGCAAAGTAGATGAACCAGCCAATCGTTTCTATCCCGTCCAATACGATCACGGTCCGCAGTTCACCAAGACTGCACGACTCGCCCGCCTTGCGCAGCAGCCACGATAAGCTATCTTCCGGGTACTCTGGATACAACGCTGCCGTCGAGGCCAGACTCCGCGCGACCGGAAGGATCTCCTCGGCAGTGGCATCTTGGCGCCTGAGTTTCCCCATCGGTTTGTGGCAAAGACGCGGAAACAGTGCCGCGGCCGTGCCATCGATCGCACCCGATGTCGGGTGCATCACCCCGGCCAGCCTTCCCATCCGGCCACGGCCACGCAACCGGTAGCAAAGGTTCTGCATCGGCCGAAGCGTCCGCGTCCACTCGAAACTCAGCAGCCGCGATGCCTGCCCGCCACACCGTTTCCAGGTCGGCACCGAGTGCTCGTTGGCCCCATCGCTATAGCAGAGGTCGTGCGGCCCGGAAAACAATGCTCTTACCAGTTGCATCGCGCCAAACGGAAGCTGGCGATCAGAATCAACCATCAGTTGCGTTGCCACGGCACAGCGGATCCGCTGGCCATGGAAGACCATGGGCCTGGCCATCCGTCCGATAAACCCGACAACCTCACCATGCAGATCCAGCACCAGTGGCGCAAGGTCCGCCTCGAACCATGGGTGGTTCAGAAAGACGTCAGTGAAATACTGCTCGACTGCTGGCGAGGGCGGTGCCGTGGTATGACGAAAACACTTCTGCCACAGGATGGCAACCTGCAGCGCATCCTGGGCGCCGAAATCGCGGACCACAGGCGATTCAGGCTTGGACAACTTCGTCGACGTCTTCGACGAGGAGCGGCCGGGCATGCTGGTAGGCTGTGGCTCGGCGCTTGGAGCGGATATCCTCGAAGGCCCGCTCAACCTGGCCGATGCTGAGTCCCGTCGCAATCGCCACGTCGGCAGATGGAATTCCATGATTCACCCCCCACAGGCAAAGATCCATCCGGTCATACGGCAATGCGAAATAAAACTCCTCCTGCGACTGCGGAAGGGAGTATGTATCGGTTGTGGGGGGCCGGCGGCGGATCTCCTCTGGCACTCCCAGCGCTTCGGCCAACTGGTATACCTGCGTCTTGTAGAGGTGGGCGATCGGCTTCACGTCGGCCGCTCCATCACCATTCTTTACGAAGAAGCCCTGGTCATACTCCAGGCGATTCGGCGTCCCGACCACCGCATAGTTCAGCCGGTCGGCATGGTAATACTCGATCTGCTTGCGGGTCCGCTGCTTCATGCTTGTGGCCGCAACAATCCCCAGGTACGGCTCCAGCGGCAGCCGTACGGTCCGCTGCACGCCATCGGGCGACTGCACAACCAGGGTGAAGACGCTGTATCCCTGGCTGCCGCCCTGACGGAGGATGATCTTGCATTTCCAGTCGTCAGCGAACTCGGGAACCACCTTGCGAATGAACAGGTTGCGGCGGGCATAGCAGCCAGCCCCTTTGAGAGCCGGGGCAATGTCTTCCACGATGTTCTGTACACCGAAAGTATCGGTGATCAACCGGCCCAGCCGCAGACTTTCCGGATCCGAATCGGCCTCAGGCATCATCAGCGCCACCACTCGTTCAGGCTCAAAAGCCCTGGCACACAACGCCAGGCACACACTCGAATCGATGCCCCCCGACACCCCGAGCACCACACCGCGGCGCCGAAGGCGTCGCAGGATCTGGTCTTTCAGCGCCTCGGTTATCCGCCGAATCTCGGTGCCCGCATCCAGATGCAATACCTCCGGCCCAAACGTCAACCCCTTCGTCTCAGCGGTGTCCACTTGCGTCATATACCTCCCTTATTACTGCTGCGTCAGCCGCAGCGCTTCGGACTGCACTTCGCTCCGACGGATCTTGCCGGTTGAGGTCTTGGGCAGTTCGCTTCTGAATTCCACGGTCTTAGGCACCATGAAATCCTCCAGATGACCGGCACAGTGGCGGATGACCTGCTGGGCATCAATCGCCGATCCGTCGGCCAGCACGACAACCGCCTTGATCGCCATGCCCAGGATGGGATCGGGCACACCGATCACGGCCGCCTCGCGGATCCCCTCGAGCATGTAGAGCACGTTCTCCACTTCCTTGGGCGCCACCTTCTCACCGCGGCTCTTGATGATGTCGTCCTTTCGGCCGACGAAGTACAGGTATCCCTCCTGGTCGGTGCGGAACAGATCGCCGGTATAGAGGACTTTCTCCCACGGGTAGCGGCCGGGCTTCAGGACACGGTCGGTGGCTTCCTGGTTCTCCCAGTAGCCCTGCATCACGTGGCCACCGCGGATCACCAACTCGCCTACATCGCCGGGCTTGCACGGCTGGCCCTGTTCGTTCACTACCCACGCCTCCGAATTGGGAATCGCTTTGCCAACCGACGATGGGTGCGCGGCCAGTTGCTCGGGTTCCAGATAGGTGCAGCGTTTGCATTCGGTCAGCCCGTACATCGAGAAGATCAGCGTCGTTGGAAAGAGTTCCTGCAGACGCTGGATATGGGCAGGTGGAAGCGCTGCCGCGGTATTGGTGATATAGCGCAGATTTGGGAACATGCCCGGTTTGAGGATCTGCAACTGCAGCAGAATGGCTGCAATCGTGGGCACCAGCGGCAACCCGGTAACCTTCTCCTGGATAAGCTTGTTCAGCACCACCTGCGGGAAGACAAACGCCTTCTCCACAATCAGGGTCATCCCGAGTTTGATGGTCATCAGCACCTGATAGAGTCCATAGTCGAACGACATGGGCAACACCGAAAGAATGATGTCGTCGGGCGTGTTGCGGAGATAGGTGCTGATGGAGGTCGCCGCATGGACGATGTTCCGATGCGTCATCATTACACCCTTGGGAAACCCGGTGGATCCCGAAGTGTAGATGAGCATGGCCAGATCGATATCGATGCCGGGATCAAAGCTGGGCAGCGCGGGCGGCGTCTCACCTGCGGCCGACTCGAGCCCGACAGCGCCGGGAAGATCGGCCGGGGCCTCACCATCGACGATGATGCAGGTACGGATCGAGGGGCTCTGCGCCACGGCATCGCGAGCCTGGTCGAGCAGGCGGGTCTGGGTAACCAGGACCTCCGCCCTGCAGTTGCCGATGATGAACGCGAGTTTGTCAGCCTTCGTTGTGGGGTTCACCGGCGAGAACACGCCACCAGCGCGAAGCGTCCCAAATATGGCGACGACGGTCTCCACCGAGTTCTCGGTACAGATCACCACACGATCGCCCCGCTGCATGCCGCGGGCTCGCAGCACCTCCGCGAAGCGCGTGACCTGCTCATCCAGATCGCGATAGCTGCATCGCCGCTGGCCCTCAACCAAGGCGATCTTGCCGGGATACCTCGCTGCACTGTTCGACAAGAACTGTTCAACGCGCAAGGCTTTCTCCCTTCATTTGCCAACGAATCTGCATAGCCTCATGGTGCTATGCCACACACACCTGGCTGGCGGGCGTCAGCTTCCGGCGAAGGTAACTCGAGATCTGCTGCACGGAATCCAAGTTCTCCGGAATCACCTCGTCATCGCCGACTGTGATTGCGAAAGTCTTCTCAAGGTAGAACACCAATTCCAGCACCCCGGTCGAGTCGATCAGCCCCTGCTCAAGCAGCGACTGGTTGTCCCTAAGCGACTGAATTCCCTCCCGATACATAAAGTTCTGCGCAATGAACTGCCGAATTGCCGGTTCGATAGATTCTGCCATAGACACACCAATCCTTTTCTGTAACTCTACCCCGCTGCATGCGCGACCTGTCGGGCGCCCTGCGCAGCTTTACCGACCATGCTCATGTGCAATAGCTGTGCCGACAGGACCCCAACCAGCGCCATGTTGTCCCGGAAGCCAGATGCCCGGCCGGCCTCGCATTTTTCAACCAGTTTTGCCACAGCCGGTACGTCAAACAGTCCGGTTTGCCTGATGGCATCCTCACTGAGCATCTCCCTTACATACTCGGGTTGTGCCTTGCCGAAAAAGCTCTCGGCATCAGGAGAACGGTACGGCTGTTTGGGCCGGTTGGCGATGGTCTCTGGAAGATGCCGACTCATCGCAACGCGGAGAATGTGTTTCTCACGCAGTCCGCGAAGCTTCAGCCTCGCCGGCAGCATGTTGGCATATTCCACCACGCGGTGATCCAGGAAGGGGAATCGCCCCTCGACGGCATGCGCCATCGCCATGCGGTCACCCTGCGAACTGAGGATATATCCGGGCAACAGAAGCGATGTCTCCAAGTACTGCGCCTGCGACAGCGGGCCCCATTGACCGAACTCAGCCGGCAACTGCCCGCTCAGATCCTCCAAGGCGTTGTAGTCAGAGATCGCGTCGCGCACGTCGTCGCTAAAGAGCTGCTTCAACCGCGAAGTCATCCGCCAACGGGGCAAATGAGAGAAGAACGGGTTGCCAGGATCGTCCAGCCCGGCACGGAAGAATGCTTCCAGATATGGCTGAGGCTGTCCCTGCAGACCCACGAGATACGGATATAACTTCCGCAGCAGTCGTGGGCGCATCGGGCTGCCAGGCGATCCCGCCCAGAACCGCCGGATCTTTGCCTCTTTGAAGATGTCATACCCCGCCAGGATCTCATCGGCGCCTTCGCCGGTCATGACTACCTTGAAGCCGTTCTCGCGCACGTGTTGCGACAGTAACATCAGTGGCGCAGGCGCGGTACGCAGGATGGGACGTTCGGCATGACGGATCACCTGTGGCAACAGTCGGCCGATATCATCGCGCGTGCACAGTACGGAGGAGTGCTCCGTTCCCAGTGCCCGGACCAGTTCCTGCTGATATTCCGATTCATCGAACTCCGAGCTCTCAAACGTGACTGAAAAAGTACGCAGGTGCGATTTGGTGTAGTTGCGGATCAAAGCTGTGGTCACCGAAGAATCGAGACCGCCGCTGAGGTAGGCTCCCACGGGAACATCTGCCCGCAGACGCAGACGCGTGGCATCGACCAGCAGATCGTGCAGTTCTTCGGCTGCGACAGACTCCGAGATCGGCTTGGCATCGCCGCGCTTGGGATACTGTAGAGACCAGTAACGTCGAACGGCTATCCGGCCATCCTGATATGTCAGCATATGGCCTGGCGGCAGTTCGCTGACACCGCGAAAGATCGTTCGCGGCGCAATTGGAGACCAGAATGTGAATGTCTGATCCAGCGCAATCGGGTCGATCTCCAGATCCACTCCGGGGATCGCCGCTAGCGCCTTGACCTCTGATGCGAAGGCGAACGTCTGCCCGATCTGCATGTAGTAGACCGGCCGGACGCCCATTCGGTCGCGTGCCAGCACCAGTCGTCGCCGGCGGCTATCCCAGATCGCGAAGGCGAAATCGCCGTTGAAGTCGTCGACGCACTGTTCCTGGTTCTGCTCGTAGCTATGGACGATCACCTCTGTGTCGCTGTGCGTACGGAAGCGATGGCCAGTGGCACGCAAACGCTCTGCCAATTCGACGTAGTTGAAGATCTCACCATTGAAGGTGACCCAGATGCTGCCATCTTCGTTTGCCATGGGTTGCTGGCCAGATGACAGATCGATGATCGAGAGCCGCGCGTGGGCCAGTCCCACACCAGGATCTATGTGTATCCCCTGCTCATCAGGGCCGCGGTGGCCGATGGCATCAATCATCCTCTTTAGTAAGACAGTGGCCGACAGATCACCCGGCACTGGTCCGACAAAGCCAGCTATTCCGCACATTTAACGATCCTTCTGCTCTTCAGGCCGCTATCCGATGCTCCCCACGCTCTTCGCACCGGCGGGCATCTCCTGCCCGTCAACACGATATCGCACCTTCTTCCACGACGTGCCCGATCGGCCTGCTGCATACACATACCATGCCACAGCGGCCGCGGCATTGAGCATCATCAGCGATGCAATGGCGTTGGCCACTCGATTGCGGCCGACCGGCCGCCAGACCAGCGCCAATACTCCCACACCATACAGCAGCAGTTGAGCCAGCAATGCCTCTCGCAGGAGCAGCTCGGCGGAGACCGTGCACGCGAACAGTGCGCCAAGCATTGCCCACGGAACCACCAACCGCAGCAGCTTGTGGTTCACCAACGCAAACCACGACGGGTTGCGCAACGGCAGGAGAAGCGTCGGCCGAAGCATCACCAATTGCAGATTCCCGCTGAGCGTGCGCACCTTGCGCCGAAACTCATCGCGCGACTTCTCGGGTAACCGGTCATACGCGTACGCGCGCGGCTCATGGATAACCCGATAGCCGCGCATCGCCACACCCAGTGGCCAGTACATGTCATCGAGGATCGTCCCTGGAGGAATCGACTCATAGAGGCCCTTGCGCACGGCGGAAATCGACCCCGAGACCTGCACAGTGGAAAACCGGCGGCTTTCATTGTGGCGGATGAACTTTTCCAGTTTCCAGTACAACCCGACGCCCGCAAGCGTGCCATCGTGATTCTCCAGCACCATGTTGCCGCTCACAGCGCCGACCGTCTGGTCGGCGAAGTTCCCGAGCATGCACAAGATCGCATCAGGTGCCCATCGCTGCCGGGCGTCGGCAAAGACGATGATGTGGTTGCTCGCGGCCGCTACACCGGTATTCAGGGCTGTTGCCTTTCCCATATTGCGCGGCTGCTCGATCACGCGCAACTGCGGATGCTTCATCCGTCGGGCCACGACCTCGGTGCCATCGGTAGACCCATCAGAGACGACGATCAACTCACTTTCGGGGTCGAAACGTGCCAAGAGCTCCAGAAGTTCGTGGATTCGCCGCTCGATGTTGGCAACCTCGTTGTATGCGGCAACCACGATGCTGATGGCCGTGGGTGCGGCGGTGCAACGTCGAACCGGCCGCGGAAACACTCTCGCCAGGACCCACGCCAACATGGCATAGCCCGCCCAGGCATACGCGATCAGAGCCGTGCAGAATATGAAAGTCCACGCTTGCCACGACATGTTCATGCCCTCGCCATGGCCAATGGGGGGTACTCGATCGCCGTTTTCGTCTGAGGCAGATCAAGGGTCGCGAGCAGATGCTCATAAGACAAGGCTTGGGCGGCAAAGCTGAAGTGCTCCTCGACGCGTCTACGCGCAGCGATGCCCATGGGCGCGATGAGGGTACTGCCGGCCAGAATTCTCAGCACTCGGTTGGCAATCGCCTCCGGGTTTGCTGGCGGCACCAACCAGCCGGTCTTTCCATCCACCACCAACTCCGGGGTCCCGCCAACGGCAGTGGCAACAACGGGGATCGCGGCGGCCATCGCTTCCAAGACGACATTTGGCATCCCCTCCGTGTGAGAGGACTGGACAAGACAGGCCGCATGCGGAAGCAGTTGATCCACATCCCCGCGGAACCCGGCGAGCACAAAGCGATCTTTCAGACCCATGGCGTCGATCTGCGCCCGCAATACCTCGGATAAAGGGCCATCTCCGATCAATACGAAGCCCACATCATCCCGCTGATGGCAGACAATATCTGCGGCCTGCACAAGCTGGTCGAATCCCTTCTCCGGACTTAGCCTGCCCACTGCCACCACGATACGCCGCATGCGACGATGGAACAGCGATCGCAGGAATACTCGGGCCGCAGGGTCAGCCTTGGCAAACCGCGACGTGTCGACCGCATTGCAGATCACGGCGATTCGGTCTTCGACGACCCCGGCGTTGCGAACCTTGTGTGCCTGGCCTTCTGAGACACAGACCACCCGATCGGCGCAACGCAACACCATGCGATCAACCTGCTCATACAGACGCACTTTGCGGGTGGTCCCGGTCCAGCCTCGGGAAACCATGATCACAGGAACCCGCGCCAGACGAGCCGCCGCCAACCCAATGATGTCCGCCTTGTATCCGTGCGTCAGCAGGACATCGCAACCCAACGAGCGAATCGCGCCAGCCACTTCCGATATGACGCGAGGCAGATTGGGATAGTTGTGGGCAAGGCGTACCGCCGGCAGCCCACGATTCTCAACCTGCTGCACGAATGGTTCGGCATTGCCTCGCTCCATCAGGCAGAGAAACGTCGTGGTCAGGTGTGCGGGAATTGCATGAGCCAGTCCCAGCATCTGGCGTTCAGGGCCGCCATAGAAGGGCGAAGCTGTGAGTTGACCCACGTGCAAGCGCGGCGCATTCCTACCCATCATGTCTGCCACCAGTCCCTTGCATGCCTGAGCATGCTTGACTTAACGCTACGTGTCGACATCCACAGCTACGTCCAGCGGCACGTCCATGCGTATGACTTTTTGACCGACCTCATCGGCATCTTGCCGCAGCAGCTTCTCCCAGACACACTCCAGCCGGTCTGCCAACACATCCCAGTCATACTGCTGCAGGGCTAGCCTCTTGGCCGTCTGCGCCATCTGCTGCATTGCGCCGGGATTCCCTATGGCCCACAGTAGTGCGGGCGCGAACCGCGGAACTTCCCGCACCAGCAGGTCGCGTCCAGACTGAACGGTCAAACCTTCACAGCCGACCTCGGTGGACACCACAGGCAAACCACAGGCCATCGCCTCAAGAATCTTTAGACGCGATCCTCCCCCGATCCGCAGCGGAACTGCCATAACCGTCGCCGAAGCCAGGTACGGCCGAACATCAGGAACATCGGCGAAAAGGTGCACGCCGGGCGATTCAATTGCCGCTCGGCGCAGCCAGTCTGGCGGCTTTCGCCCAACCAGCCACAACTTTGCCTGGGGACGTTGCCGCCTCAATTCTGGAAACAATTGCGTGAGCAGCAAGCGAATCGCATCCTGATTCGGGCGCCAATCGAGGCTGCCCAGGAACAGGATGGTCTGCTCTTCCCGAGGCCCCTTTGCCTGCTCGAAAAATGGTCGATCAATTCCATTTTCAACCACCCAGGTCTGGCGGAGATCGAATAGCTCACTGGCCAACCGAGCATCCTCACGGCTGACACATACCACGCCATCTGCCCGGCGCAGTAGGGACCGTTCATAGGACATGAACTTTCGCCACTGCTGCCGCAGGTAGAGTCGACGCAGGGCGTTTGGTTCGTTTTCGCAATACCGCTGCCAGATCAACGACTCAATGTTGTGCGCCATCACCAGCGAACGACATTTCGCGCCGGGCGGCAGAGCATCGGCATAGGCCAGCCACTCGAACTGGAACAGGTCGGCCCTCTGTTCGCGCGCCAAAGTTTGCACCATGGTGCGCACCGCGAAGCTGTTATGGGAAGCCGCCGCGTAAGGCACTGATGAGAACACGTTTGCCGCCAGACGCGCGCAGAATCTTACACCTCGTTTGCGCTGCGATGCGCGGTCGGCTACTACAACCTTGATGTGATGATCCTGCAGGTATTCAGTCGCCGCTGCCGTTCCGGGGGCGTCGTCATGGCCGCGACAGACGTAGACGATTTCATGTCGCGCCGCCAGTCGCAGCATCAGGTTCAGGGTGCGGATCCGATTTCCGGCATCGGCCGGGTACGGCAGCGACTCATTGACGATCACAACACGCATTAAGGCTCCTCAATTGGAACAGTTCCGGTCTCAGCCGTAGAGTTTCGTGTGATCATGAAGCATCCCGGCAAGGTTGTATTCGCTCTCCACAAGTCGCCTCCCTTGTTGTCCAAGTTGGCGTGCCCGAGTCCTGTCGCACAGAAGCGATGCAATTGCGTCGGCCAGAGCCTTTGTGTCGCCTGCATCGACCAACAGTCCGGTCCTTCCATCGTTCACGACCAGCGGCAGATCGCCGACACGCGTTGCCACCACCGGGCGCGAGGCGGCCATCGCCTCAAGCACCGCGATCGGCAGTCCCTCCCGGTCTGAGCACAGCACAAACACATCGCATGCGGCCAGAATCGAAGGGATATCACGCCGGACACCCAACATCCGCACCCGTTGCCGCAGGCCAAGTTCACTAACGTGGCTTTCGATGGTCTTTTGCTCAATTCCCTCACCGACGATCAGCAGGCGGGCATCCGGCAGCTTCGCCGCCACCTGCCCAAATGCGCCCAGCAGAAGGCGATGGTTCTTCTCCGGATAGAGCCGGGCAACAATGACCGCCACCTGATCTTCCGGCCTCAGCTCGAGTTGCTCCCTTGCGGCTGCGGCATCCAACTCGAAGCGCGACAGGTCGACGGCTGCGCGAATGACCTGCAATTTGCGCTGCGATATCCCGACCTTCTTGCTGAGCACCTGCTGGCCATCGCTGCCTATCGCCGTAACGCGATAGCATAGGCGCGACATCGCCTTCAGCGCCGCGCGAAGATGCCATCGTTTGTACACTTCGATGGAGTGCTCGGTATGAATAATCCGGATTCGCAGCAGTTTGGCGGCAATGAGGCTGTAGAAGAGCTGGTTGAAGTGGTGCGTGTGAATGACATCAACCTTCTCCCGTCTGAAAAGCTCGAACATCCTCCACATCAACCGCCAGTCGATCCCCGGGTGGCGATTCATCACGGTCCAGGGGATGCCGCGTCGCGAGATCTCGCTTTCCAATGCACCGCCCTGGTCCAAGCCGCACATCACCGACCGGTATCTGCCGGAATCCAAGCCTGATGCGATGGTCAACGCATAGGTCTCGGCCCCCCCGGCGACCAGCGACCATGTCACCTGCATCACGCACCGTCGTGGTTGCTCGGCTGCGTCCGAGGTACCGGTCATCACACCCGGCAATGTGGAAAGGGTTGTCATTGCTCCTCTGTTCTGCTGTTCCTGACCTCAAGCTGACTTCGCTACGCCATCGCTAACGCGCTGGCAGCGTTGCGGCCGCCACCTGTCCAACCACTGCAGCCACCGCCCCGATATCCCATTGAGATCGAACCTTCCCGTAATAATCGTCCATCACGCTTTTCACCTGCTGCCCGGCTCCAATTGCGGCGCTGCTAACCGCTGGCCGGAACCGCTGGATGTCAACACCTGGTTCCGCAATGCGGGAATTGCGATCCATCCCTGTCGCCTCACGCCACTGCGCCAGCGACCAGTCGCGGTTCAGTGATGCATCGGCGCTTATCTCCCGCACGATTCGCACTTCCTTGGGTCCCCAAAACAGGTTGTGATCGGAATCGGGAAGCCCCGCGGCGTTCTTGATAAACATCGCCGGCCGCTTTCCCGAGCCGCCGATGATATTGTTTCGCAGGACCACCTTCTCAGCCGGAACCTCACGCTCATTGGTCACGATCCAGATTGACGCCTGGCCGCTCTTGGCCGTGTCCAGCAAGGTGTTGTTCACAAACGAGATGTTCTGCCCGCTGTAGGTTCCCAGCCCTGCCGTTTGCGTATCGACGATAATGTTGTTCTGCGCCGTGCAGTTGATGGCCTCAAAGCGGGCCTGATCGCGCATGTACTCAGGATCGGTGTCCTGACCCAGGAGGATGCCCCCATGGCCCGTGTGCCGGACAAGACAGCGCTCGACCAGACCATCGCGCGTGCCACCCTTGAAGTAAATGCCGTTGGTCGCCGTTTGTTCGATGACACATCCGCGGATGAGCACCTTCACCGAGGCGATGATGTCAATCCCTTCGGCGTTGTCATGCTGCTGCAGACCCGTCGGCCCGATCTGGCAGTACTCGATCTTCAGATCGTCCGCGCGATAGGACTTGACAGCATCGGCCGCCGTTGAAGAAATCGTGCAGTTGCGAATCGTCACCCCGCGCACGGGAGTGTCATCCTCGGGCTCGATCTTCACCCCGTAGAAGCCTCCCTGAAGGATCAGATCCTGTAATTGCACGCCGCTGGCCAGGATGTGAACCACGGCAGGTTTATCTGCCGGAGCGATCAGGACCGGTCGCTGCCCGGCGACTCCCGCGAGTTTCAGTGCGTGCTTGTCTAGACGCAGAGGTTCGGTGAGCTGGTAACGTCCGGCGGACACCACGATCGTGTCTCCTTCACTTGCTGCCCCGATCGCAGTCGAAACATCCGTGAAACGGCCGCTGCCGTCCGGGCTGACGATCAGAACGTCTGCGGACGAGCTCGTCGCGATTACGGCCACTACGGCAGAGGACAAGCAGCCTGACCACATTACGCGGCGATTCATGAGAACCCCCTTTTCCTTCCTCCGTTCACTTACGCAAATACCGCGCCAACCAGCCACAGCCCAAACCTTCGATCACCGCGCGAGCGCCAAGCCGGCTCAGGTGTCCGTTACCAACGTCAACGCGTCGCAGTTGCAGCAGATCGTCGCCACGATGCACCGCCCCCGGCAATGTGGTGGTCGCCGCGTAATACCCTGCGGCCCTGATCTCCTCGATCGCGTCAGCAGATATGTTCTGGAATTTGCCCCATGGGAAGCAGAAGCAACGTGGCCGCTCGCCCAGTTCCCGCTGCAGGTCCCGCATCGAACCCATCAGTTCGCGCTGGATGGTGCTCCGGTCAGCGCTGCCCAGGTCCGCATGGTCCACGGTGTGTGAGCCGATCTCCATCCCCGCCTGCTGCATCTGCCGCAGTTCATCCCATGAGAGTTTCCCCCAATCTTCGCGTGCTGATTGCCCGTGCTGCTGTGCCGCATGATCGTGCGGAAAGACGCGATCCGAACCAATGTATCCCGTGGCGACAAAGAATGTTGCCGGTACCTTGGCTTGCTCCAGCACCGGCAATGCAACCAGGTAGTTATCGCGGTAGCCATCGTCGAACGTAATCACGGCAATCTTGCCGCGAATCGGCCTCCCGCTCTGCAGCAGCTCGACCATCTGGTATGTGGTCATGCATCGGTAGTGCCGCCGTAGATACGCCACCTCGCGGCGGAATTCGCGTGCGGGTTTGCTCACAAAATCCACCCATCCGACACGATGGTAATAGAGGATCACAATCCGGCTGCGGCCCAGCAGCCATAGCACCGCATCGCGCAGCAGCACCCACCCGCAGCAGAGGTAGCAGGTGAACAGCACCTGCTTCAGCAGGTGTCGGAGGACCAGCCTGCCTCCTCTGGCCGGTGGCGGGACATCCCACTCGCCGGCAAGACGAAGCAGGCTTGAGGCTTCAAGCCCCTGATTCATTCGTTCCCTCCCTATGCGAAAATCCGCGGCAGCGTCACCATCGCTTCGAAATGCTCCAGTGGCGCTCCGGCATCAACTGATACGCGCCGCACATCGTATCGATCAAACGGCGCCGGAAGGTTCATCCCACCATAATAACTGAACGCGTATTCCACATTTGCATCAGCGAGACAGGCACGGGTATCGCAATTGAAGGCATCGGGTTTACCTCGCGGGTAGGAGAACACGCGCATCGGCACCTTGAGGTGTTGCTCCACCGCACGGGCACAGCCTGTGATCTCCCTCGCTTGCTCAGGGCGCGTCAGGAAAGAGAGAATCGGGTGATGAACCGTGTGCCCACCGACCACCATGCCGGCCTCGTGCAGGTTCCTGACCATATCCCAGTTCATCCACACCTCTTGCGCCAGCGACGCGGGCGCCCGGCCTGAACCTGTGGCTTCGGCCATAACATCCAGAAAGCGATCTACGAGATCGGGCGTTCGATGTCTGCAGATGGCCAGGAGCGAATCAATCGCCTGTTGCCGATCGGGCTCCCCGAGGGTCAGACATGCCGGCAGCATCGCTGTCGGACCGATAAACTGGCGGGCACTGGTTCGCACCATCCAGGCGATCTCATCCCACCAGGAAAGCCTGGTCCGATCCATAAATCCCGTGGCGATAAAGAACACTGCTTTCAGATTCGCCGCCCGCAGCAGCGGCAGCGCGATATCGTGATTGTCCCGATACCCATCATCAAAGGTGATCATTGCATAGTTGCCACGTCCCCACCTGGGCAAATCCTTGATATCAGCCGGAAGGATGACATCACACTCCTTCTTCAGAAACTCCAGTTGCCGTTCGAACGCCTCGGGCGTGGCACTGAAGACGCCGCGATCGAACTCGCACTCAGCGGGATAGCCGATGCGATGGTAGTTCAGCGCGACAAAGCCGCGATGGCCTCCTGTGTGGCGCAGAAGGGTACCCAATCCGCTTCGACCCAGAACGTAGCTTGCCAATACGGACTTGCTGACCACGTTATGCCTCCTGAAGCTCCGGGACCGGCATCTTGCCACGCCGGCGAACGATCGTCCGGCCAAGCTTACTGACGGCCCTGCCACCTAGATCGGCCGCAACTCCGACCGCTGTCCGCCACGTCCATAGCACCCGCCGCACCTCGACCAGCGGCTGCGCCGAGGTGGCCAGACGCTGCTTATAGTTTGACGATCCGCGCAAAAAATCGAATAATTCCACGCCCTGACTACTAAGGTAGTCCATCAACAGCAAAAACGACACGATCCCCGGACTCTTGATTGGCGAGCCCTGTTCCAGGCGAATCCCGGACTGGTAAAAGTCGTATTTCGCGCCGACACGGAAGCCATACTTCACAGAGATCACCTCTGCCCCCAGGCGAAGGCGCGAAAGAATGACCCGCCCCTGCGGGTGCCACAGGCGCACCAGGCTGGTGTGGAACTGGGTGAAACGCTCCGAGGCAAAACATCCCGGCTCGCCGGCCGACCGCCAGCGATGCTGATGCAATGCGATCATCTCGCCGAGGAACATCATTGCCTCATCGGTGCTCTGCGCAATCTCGAATGCAACCCCAACCTTCGCCGCCCCCCGCATCAGCCGCCGCGCCTGCTGCCGCGTATTTGCTGAAAGCCGCATCAGGTAGGCATCGAGCCCGCCGCTCAGGTTGGCAATCGGACAGGCCCCGCATGGCACAACTTCCAGGTTATGTTGCCCGGCGTGCTTCCTCGCCCATGTCACAAGTGCCGATTCATCCGACATATTCGCCAGCGTCAGCCGGTCATAACTCTGGCCCAACGCACCACACAGGACCGACCATGCCAGCTCAGTGCACGACGCCGTCGCATCAGGCAGACTCAGCAGGTCGAGGTAGTCCGGGCACACCTCCTCATGCTCATGCTCGCCAGTACCAATGAAGCACAGGCGCTCGCCGCCATCGCCCATCCGTAGCGGCCGGCGCTGATACAGTGGCAGCACCCCCACCAACTGTCCACCACGCCGGAAACACAATAGCCGGAGCGGTTCGCAGCCCTGGCCATATACATGACCATACTGCTCCCACCAACTCGCTATCCAATCAGGATGTAGCGGCGCCGACGCATTGTGCGCATTGTCAAACAACCCCAGCCAATCAGTGCGAAGCTCGGCCAGAGCCGCAGTCTCGCGAAGTACCTCCATGCGAATCGGAAGGCGGTGGGTCGCATCAAGCTGTTGTGTCAGTTGTGCCATAGGAATTCACATCGTTGCGCCTTCAACCCCGGCCATATCTGCACGCAGCCATGGTGCCACGGACAACGCCATGGACTTGCCAAGCACCCACCAACCTTCCGGCGAGAGCGGCTGGACTCTGAGCCTCCGAAGCGCCGGGCCAATCGCCTTTCGCGATTGGCCAACGCCCAGATACTCGGCCGCCCAGCGGCGATGGACGTAGGCCTCCCACCGCCGCACGCCCGCCGTACCCAACATATGGTGATAACGACGGATCATCTGCAGCATGCTTCGGCAATCCAGATCCACATCCGACCGCGAGAGCGAACCCTTCATTTCCACTAGCGTGGCCGTGATTTCGGATTGCAGGTAGATCGGCGTCTCCGATACCAGCCGCACCCACATGTCTCGATCTTCGGCAATCCGCAGGTGCTCGTCGAATCGATGATGCCCCAGCACTTCCCTGCGGATGATCGTGGAACTGGTCCAGATCAGCACCACGGTGTCGAAGATCGCCGGCCCGGCGGGACGCAACACCGTGTCCCAAGCGGCCTGCCGCAGCCCAGGATAGACCTCTTCGCTGCCATCCGGTGAGAGAATCAGATAGCGGCTCGCCACCAGGCCTACTTCTGGGTGTTTCTGGAACACCGCCAGTTGTGATGCGAGCTTGCCAGGGTGCCAAACGTCGTCTGAGTCCAGCAGTGCCACAAGATTCCCGCTGCAGGCATCGATGCCCATGTTGCGGGCACTGGATGCCCCCCCGTTGCTCTTGCGCAGAAGCCGCACGCGCCCTCCAAACGGCGCCAGCGCGGCTGCAATATCGTCCGGAGATCCATCATCGACGACAATGATCTCATCTGGAACCCGTGTCTGCGCGAGGATGCTGTTGATCGCCGTGCCGATGATGGCAGCACAGCGATATGCCGGAATCACCACACTGACTCGGGGTTCAGACATGGGCGTCCTCCGCGGTCTGCGCCAAGGCAACCTGTTCCGACCTTCCATACAATGCCTCAAGCTTGGTCCTCAGATACTTCCCTGCTCCCAGGAACCACACTGCCGAGCCCGCATGGGCAACCCCAAACGCTGTCGCATAAACGGCCAATTGCACCCAGGTTGTGGGCGTGTGCCACATCATCGCCAGCACCAGCAAGCCAACCGGCAATACCGCCGCCTCGATTGCCGGCATCACGGCGCCGGCCATGTACCGCATCAGCGGCACACTCAGCACGCGCGATCCATACATCAATAGAAACGCGCCTCGCAATGCAAAACTTGCCGCTGCAAAGACAACGCACACCCCCATCGCTCCGAAGTGCCGCGCCGCCCAGACACCGCCAAGCGCTGCGATCAATCCCTCGGCCAGGCTTGCCATTGCCACTGCCCTGTGACGAGCCTTCCCCAAGAGGATGCTGTAGGTCAGCCATTGCGACATGGGCAGAACTTCTCCGACCGTCAACACCAACAGCATCGGATATGCCGCCGGGACAAAGCGAGGGCCCATCCACAGTTTCAGCAGAGCCCCACCCAGTAACGCAATCGCCGCTCCGGCCAGCAGCGCCAGCGATATGCACCACTTGCCCCCCTGCACGTAGAGCTGCTGTTCACGCTCGACATCGCTGCGCGCATGCAGCGTCGTTGCCAGCGGTGTCAGCACGCCCGTGGCGGCAACAATGAACTGGCTCAAATACGTGATCAGACGCGAGGCGATAGAGTACGGCGTCACGGCAGACACCGACACGATTCCGCCAATAAGCAGCGGGCCAAGCTGTCCACCGATCTGGCGGGCGATCTGCAGCACAAACTGCCACAGCCCGTAGCCGTAGAGCTGAACCGCCGATGCGCGCTCGAAAAGGCGGAAACTCAGCCGCAAACCCGGGTTGATCCGGAAACTCATCACGACCTTTGCCAGTTCGTTGCCCGCAGTGGTCAGCAGGGTGATCCAGGCGAGTGTGACAATGTCATTGGGGCCTTGCACCAGCCAGACCGTCAGGACCAACCGGAGCAGCGACACTGGGATGTCGGCGGCATTCAGCAGGTCGAAGCGTTCATGTCCCCAGAGCACTCCGTCAAACACCGACACGGGAAACGTGATCGCCAGGTTGATCCCAATGATGATGATCGCCAGTCTTGCGGCTCCGACATAGACTTCGGGTACGTCAAAGAGATGGAAGAACACCAGCAGCACCAGCAGTGTGGCCAGCAGCGTCAGGACCGCGACCCCGGTAAGGATGGTAACCGCCGTGCTCAGCGTGACATTCATCTGCCGCTGTTCACCACGCGCACGGTAGAACGCGATGTACCGGCCGACCGACCCGCGAACTCCCAGATCCAGCAACCCGAAATACCCGGACATCGATGCGATGAGAATCCACAACCCATAGACGCTGTCGGTGAGGCGGTGCACCAGCACAGGCGCGACGATAAAGCCGGTGACCATCGTCACGGCCATGCCGCTCCAGTTCCAGATCACATTACCTGCCAGCCGTCGACTCATCGGCAAACGTCCCTTCTCTATCCACCCCACCGGACGGCAACCTTCACAAAAAGCTGCATCGTCAAGAGGAACACCATGGACCAAGCAAATGTCCTGCCGAGCAGGCTCATCCCAAAACGGATTTGTGGCTTTTGTGGATTTGTCCGCACCAAAGCCAGATATGAGCTTGCCAATCCGAGCATCAGGTACGTCGGAATTACATAGTTCCGCGTCAACGAGAGCATGCCGACGCAATAGGCCACCAGCACTGCCCCCAGACAAGGCGTCAGGTGTGCAAGCTCCTCATCCAGCACCTGGATCGTCCGCCTTCCCAAACGCAGTACGCCCCAAATCGCTGCCCAGTATGCGGCGAAGAAGAGCCAACCACCCGGCATTCCCCACTCCGCATAGGCATGCAGGAAGCTGTTATGTGCGACCTGCCCCGACTGCTCCTCCATGCCACCAGGGCCTATCCCTAGCAGCGGGCTGCCTCGGAAGGCTTCAAGGGCATCGCTCCAAAGTTGTACTCGTGAAATCGCACTGCCGTCCGATGTGGTCAGTTCAGTCTGCCGGCCAGAGAACCCCAAAAACAGCACCGGCAATGCCACTGCACCAGCGATCATCGCCCGTCGCAGGCCGAGTCGCCCGATGGCCAGAACCACAACGCCTCCAAGCAGCGCCAGTAATCCGCCTCGAGATTGCGTTCTGTAGATCCCGTAGAGCATTAACAGCATGAAAGCCGGCCAGAGCAGTCGCATCACTACCCGCCGGCTGCGCTCCCAACCGTAGACACACAGAACCACTCCTACGGCCAGGATCTGTGCCAGATCATTAGGATCCTTAAATATCCCAACCGTCTGCAGCCGTTCAAAACGCACCAGGCCGCCCGTTTCATCAGAGCGCACGTCCACCAGCTTCTGGAGGGATTCAATCTGGATGAGCTGGTGATAGCTAAGCACCGCCACCGCCGCGATCACGGCGATGATTAGCCCAAGGGCCTGACACAGCAGCTTCAACCTTTGCGGTGAGTCCACCACCGCCACCAGCACCAGGTAATAGAGCACTATTTTGATGTATTCCAGCGCGTACTCTTCAATCATGCCCGACCGGCTCTGCCACAACGCCGCCATCGTGATCACCGGTGCCAACACCAGCACACACACGGTAATCGGGGCGCGCATCAGCTCCCCCCAGCGCAGCCTCCGCAGAATCCTCGGCCAACACAACCCCAGACAGGCCAGCATCGTCAGCTCATACAGGTGCAGCACCTCCAGTCTGGGATAGAGCTCCTGCGGGCGCACTAGCAGCACGACATTCAGCACAACAAACAGGCCAAAACTGAGCCTGCCGCCCTGCCGCCGGCGCGTGCTGCCAGCGGCCGGGGTTGACATTCCTTTACATGCCAATGCAGGCGTGCTCACCTGTTTGCCACCCCATTGTTATGCCGCGCCGACATGCCATTTGTCGGCCGCGGCGATCCTTGTCTGGGCATACAACTGGGTCTCCACAACGGCTCGCTCCGACCGCACCAGGAATTCACCGATGGCCTTGATAGCCACCGCCGTGAAGTACAGCGCGGTGGCAAAAACGATTCGCACATCAAGCACCAGGCTCACCTCGCGCACATAGTGAAGGTCATAAGCAAGTTTGCGGCGTACACTTTCCAGATCGACATCGGGCGGTAGCTCTACCTGTGCCAGCCCCGTGACACCGGGCCGAACCAGCAAGCGGCCAGGATATCTCGGCATAGCTCGCTGCAGATTCACGGCGATCTCGGGCCTTTCCGGCCGCGGACCCACCAGGCTCATCTCGCCGCGCAGCACGTTCCAGAGCTGGGGCAACTCATCCAGGTGCGTGTCACGCAGAAGCCGTCCGAACCTTGTCACACGCGGATCGCCTGCGCCGCTCGACCAGACAGGTCCGGTCACGGCTTCGCAGTTGTGCGTCATTGTGCGCAGCTTAAAGATCCGGTATGGCCTGCCGCGATACCCCAGACGAACCTGGCTGTAGAATGCAGGCCCGGGCGAGGTCCATTTCACGATGAGCGCAAGCACTCCGACCATCGGCGCCAGCAACACAAGCAGCAGCAGCGCCATGCACCATTCCGCTGCCACCTTCACGGCGACATAGGACCGGTACTTAGGTCCACCCTCAACCTCGGCTGACGCCACTTGGGCGTAGCTGGTATCCCGATAATATGCGTTCCCTGCACTTGACATCTCCTACCCCCAGACTCTTTCCGCGAGTTCCCACTTCTTCCGATCACCTTGCCAACTCGACCATGCGGGCGATCGACCAAACGCGTCCTTCCCTCTTACACTCTGCGCCACCCACGCTCGTGACACAGGATCCGGCACGGTGGCTGCTTCTAAGTCCCACCCGCATCGATAAATCATTCTAAAGCTTCTTCCTTCAAAGACCTGTTTGCGCCTCAGCCGGCCGAGGGCAAGTATGTCCGCACCGAGTCAACCAGAGATCCGAAACCTGATGTGCTCGTCACGCCGACTTTCACCAGCATGCCTGTCGCGGCATTTGCTGGAATCGAACGGAGCGACGTCGCCCCGACCGAGCGCTGGAAATCCCGCCGTTCCGCCTTGTTGAACACCAGGCCCACGATATGGGCTTTGGCGGCCAGTAACTGCCGGATCGCACGATCGACCAGCGGTTTCTGCTGCTGCCGCGAAATCGTCAAAACAACGCCATCGGCAACTCCCGCAACTACCATCGCCTCCAGGCTCCCCAGAATCGGCCCGGAGTCGATCAAGACAACGTCATATTGGTCCCGTGCACGTGCCAGCATTCGTCGCATGGATTTGTGCGACACAGCGCACGCATCGCGCCCATCGGACACGCCCACGGGCAAGACCGACAAACCAGGCACACCACTGTCGCAGATCATTCCATCTTTCACACCCAACTGCATCGCTTCGCGCACCCCTGGCCGGTCTTCAAGGTGATAGCCGCGCGTCAACCGCTGCCCGATCAGGTCCGCGTCAATCACCAGAGTTCGCGATCCAGCCGTCGCAAACGACAACGCCAACGCCGCTGTCAGGCTGGTTTTGCCCTCGCCGGGACACGCGCTGGTTATCAGATAGCACACCGATCCCGTCGCCTGCGCCTGCAGCTGCAGCATTAGCCGTATCTGGTGCAGGCACTGAGCGGCATCCGCCGCCATCTCAACGTCCGTCATCCTATCGGGCAACTGCGGTAGGATGCCCATCAGGGGGATGTCGCCGACGCCATTATCCGTGGCTTCGTCCGAGTATCGGTAGCGCCGCCGCAGAGCTCCGACCATCACCAGCGATGCCGCAGGCAGGAGCAGTCCGGCCATCGCGCCGGCTGCCGCAATTTGCAGTCGCCGATCGCGAATCGGAATCAGCGGAACTTCGCCGTCGCTCAACACGCTGAGCTGGCCACTCAGGCCCGCTTCCATTCCCATTGCGCGGAGGCGTTGGTCAAGATCATTCACTTCCGTACGCGCCTTGTCCAAGTCGCCGCGAACCGCCTCCATCTTCATCTTCTTTGCGCCCAGAGCCACCATCTGGTCCTTCTCACTTGCGCACAGTTTCACCAGGTTTGTCTCGTCAATCTTCAGTTCTTCCAGGCTCTTGCCGCTCAGTCCTGGTGTCTGACCTGGCGCTGCCGGAGGCGCCGGCGCAACGTCCGCACCAGTCCGCTGCAGTTCCAGGGCATAATCCTGTATCCGCGTCGCCACCAATTCCAAGGCTTTCTTCACCCGCACCACCTCGCTGTGTTCTTCGCCCAAGCCGCGCAAGCGCAGATCCTGCAATTTCGTCTCCAGATCCTCGCGGTCGGCGGTGTATTTTGCCATTCGCGGATCGAATCGCGCCATCTGCTGCGGCGATATCCGCGGCGCGGCGGCTGGAGCTCCCGGCTGTGGACTGCGAGCCATGGCGATGGCAATCCGCACATCGATGAGCGCTGACTCAACCCGAGTCAACCGTTGTACGGCCGCATCATAGAACCGATCAAGGTTGGTTGCGCCGAATTCGGACGATTGTGGCTGCAGCGCTGCATCCAACTGCTCGACACGGGATGCCAGTTCTTTCTTCCGCTTTTCCAGAACTGCCGTTTTCTCCTGCTCAACGCCGGCATCAAGCGAGCGAGACAGGTTGGCATAGGCATGGACGACGCTCTGAACCGCCAGTGCCGCCCTCTGCGGTTCATCGCTGAGATACGATATTTTGATCGTCTCAGTACCCGCACGGTGCTCGATCTTCAGGTCCCCCGCCAAATCCTCAGTTGTCATGCTGTTTGCGCGATACCCCTTCTCGCGCCACGCAGGGTCTTGAAGAGCCAGCTCCAGCAACCGACTGCTTGCCAGCAGGGCCACTTGTGACTGCATGACCGCCTCGAACGTCTCCATCGACCTGCCATCCACCGCTGTCTGATTCAGCCGCGGGGCATCATAGGCAATCCGAATCAGCGCATCGCTCCGATACAGCGGCTTCGTCGCGCGCCATCCGACCACACCAAGCACTGCCGCCAGCACCAGCCCCAGCCCGGCTGCCAGCAGATATTGCCCGCGAAGCAACCGATGGATCATCCCGTACGGAAGAGCGGCCTCTTCGGCCGCGAGTTCAGGAGTCCTCACGGACACCTGTACCGACGTTGCCGGCGGCTGATCTGGCGGAACTATCTCTGGAAAGCCCTGATTGATCATCCAAACTCCTTACCTCGGCTGCTGCAACAAATGTGACGGGAAGACACAGTACAAACTGTGTGCCTGTGTCTGCCCCACCGCAAGACTACCTAACTTCCCAGCATGCCCAGTGCTCTATCTGCGTGAAAATCGCATGAGGCAGGTACAATTTGGCTCTACTCATTGCCAACTTGTCCGGTACGACAGAGCAACCGCGACCGCTGTCTCACGATGGGTTAATGAGATAACCGCGCTCGATTGCATCTGCTCAGGGCCCAAAGCCTGAGCGTGCTCCAACCGCGTCTGAGCCGTCGCCGTGTTCGCCGCTGTGGTTGGTTGCGCTGCGGATATACTGGGCGCAATTACACCGATATGGGGATGTGAGCTGACGCGACACCCGTGAATGCGGCGACTAAGTCGTCTCCGCCGGAATCATGTCCTGCTCCCTCGGATGCCGCACATCGCGCCCCTGGATCATGTAGATCACATCCTGGGCGATGTTTGTCGCATGGTCGGCAATCCGCTCCAGGTGCCTGGCGACAAGAATCAGCGCCAATGCCCGCTCGATGGCCGACGGATCCGCGATCATATATGTCAGCAGTTCGCGGACGACCTGGTCCTTCAGCGCATCGACCTCGTCGTCCCGCATGATCACCGCCTGGGCATGCACCGGATCCCGTGCCACAAACGCATCCAGGCTCTCGCGCACCATGCGCCGGGCCACTTCCGCCATCCGCGGAATGTCAACCAGCGGTTTCAGCGGGGGCACATGTAAAAGCACCTGAACGTTCTGGGTAATGTTGATGGCCAGGTCGCCAATGCGCTCCAGGTCGCTGTTGATCCGCGTCGCCGCCAGCAGAAACCGCAGATCGCCCGCCACCGGCTGCTGCGTCGCCAGCAACGTCATCACCGCCTCATCCACCTCAATCTGCAGACGATTCAGATCGTGCTCCTGCTGCGGAACTCTCTCGGCCAGTCTGGCGTCATTCATCACCAGTTCCCCGACCGCGCCGTCGATCATCCCCTCGGCCAATGCCGCCATGTGCATCAGCTTCTTCTTCAGATCGTCGAGGCCCTTGTCGAATGGTCGATGATGTTCCATAGCATTCTCTCACTTCTTCCCGCATCCATGTTCCGAACCCGCGGCCTGCGGCTCTATTTTACCACAATTCACCCATAGCGCCCGGTTACATAGTCTTCGGTTCTCTGATCGGATGGATTGGTGAAAATCGTCGGCGTCGGCCCAGCCTCTACCAGTTGTCCCAGCAGCATGAATCCCGCATCCTGCGACACCCGCGCTGCCTGCTGCATGTTGTGCGTCACGATGATGATCGTGTACCGCGACGCCAGTTCCTGCATCAGTTCCTCGATCCGCTCTGTTGCGATCGGATCCAGCGCTGAACAGGGCTCATCCATCAGCAGCACCTCGGGCTCAACAGCCACCAATCGTGATACGCACAGTCGCTGCTGCTGTTCGGCCGGCAGTTCCAGCGCCGACCGGTGCAGCTGATCCTTCAGCCCTTCCCACAGGTCGGTCGCCTTCAGGCTTGATTCCACGAGCTGTTCCAGCAGCGCTCGATCGGTGATCCCATGCACGCGCGGGCCGTACAATACATTGTCAGACACCGACAGCGGGAACGGATTGGGCCTTTGGAACACCATCCCCACCCGCTTGCGAAGTTGCATCAGGTCCATCCCCGACTCATAGATGTTCCTGCCATCAAGATGAATCTCTCCCTCGATCCGCACCCCTCCGATCCGTTCATTGAGACGGTTGAAGCAGCGCAGCAGCGTGCTCTTGCCGCATCCCGATGGCCCAATGATCGCCGTGATGCAGCGCGGCCGGATCGAGATGCTCACGTCTTTGAGCGCCTGGAAGCTCCCATACCACAGGTTCAGCTTCTCCGATCGGATCTTCACTTCCGCTCGAGCCGGGCGTGTTTTTTGGATCGCTGTCATTGTTCTATCCAAAATGCCCCGTGATATAGTCGCTGGTCCGCTGGTGCTTCGGATTCGTGAACAGTTCCACCGTCGGTCCGCATTCAATCAGCTCTCCCATCAGGAAGAACGCCGTCCGATCCGACGCCCGCGCTGCCTGTTTGGTATTGTTCGTCACCAGGACGATCGAGTATTTGCGCTTCAGTTCCACCATCGCCTCCTCGATCCGCGCCGTTGAGATCGGGTCCAGCCCCGAACATGGTTCATCCAGCAGCAGCACCTCCGGTTCCAGCGCCAGCACCCGCGACAGACACAACCGCTGCTGTTGCCCGCCGGAGAGGTCCGTCCCCGGCATGTCGAGGCGATCCTTCACCTCATCCCACAGGAACGATGCCCGCAGCGATGATTCCACCAGAGCATCCAGCCGCTGACGGGAAGTTACTCCCGCCAGCCTCGGCCCGTAGGTGATGTTCTCATAGATCGACCAGGGCAGCGGCGTTGGCACGGCATACACCATTCCCACTCGTCGCCGCAGCGCCGGCACATCCGTCTGTGGGTGGTAGATGTCATGTCCATCGAGCTGGATCCGTCCCTCGCGAGAGAACTGCGGCTCCATATCGTTCAGGCGGTTCAGGCTGCGCATGAGCGTTGTCTTGCCGCTCGATGCCGGTCCGATGATCGCCAGCCGCTCGCATGGCATGATCTGCAGGTTCACCCGCTTTAGCACCTGCATCTCGCCGAAGCTGGCGGAGAAATCCTCCACGACCATCTTCGCTGGCACAGGCCCAGCCGGCTGCGGCACGCTCTGCACGATCTGTTCCATCACCTGTGTCATGCGTCCTGCCTCCCCTATGCCTTGCCCACAAACCGGCGCATCAGCCAGTACGCCGACAGGTTAATCGCCATGATCGCGATGATCAGCACCGACGCCGTCGCATAGGCGTTGGTCATCGAGATTCCCTCGCGCGACAGGATGTAAAAGTGTAGCGACAAGGTTCGCGAGCTCTGGAAGATCGACTGCGGCAGCCCCAGCGCAGAGCCCGCCGTCAGCATAACGGCTGCTGTCTCGCTGATGCTCCGCCCCACCGACAGCACGACCCCGGTTGCAATCCCTGGTAGCGCTGAGCGCACCACCACCCGTGTCACCATCTGCCAGCGCGTTGATCCCAGCCCGTACGCCACATCCCGATAGGCCCTGGGAACGGCCCGAATCGCCTCTTCGCTGGTGCGGATAATCGTCGGCAAGACCATCAGCGCCACCGTCAGTGCCCCCGATATAACCGACAAGCCCATTCCCAATGTGATCACGAAGAAGACGAAGCCGAACAGCCCGAAAATGATCGACGGAATCCCAGCCAGGCAGTCGGCCCCGAAGCGAATCGCCGCCGTCATCTTCCCTTCGTGCGTGTACTCCGTCAGGTAGATCGCCGTCGCTACCCCTACCGGTGCCGCGATCACCACCGCCAGCATCGTCACCCACAGCGTCCCCACGATCATCGGAAACACGCCCCCCTCTCGCCCCATCGACTTGGGTGATTCCGTCAGGAACGCCCAACTCAGGTGCGGCAGACCATGCCACAGGATATATGTGATGATGAACGCCAGAACTCCCATGGCCACTGCCGCCAGCGTCCACATGATGCTCACCGCAATCCGCTGCGTAATCGATGGCGCTATTCTCATTTCGCCAGCACCTTCACTTTCGACCGCCGCCGCGAAACACGCAATGCAATCGTGTTCAGAACCATGATGATGACAAACAGCACAACACCCGTTGCGAATAGCGCCTTGCGATGATCGCCTGCGGCATATCCCATCTCCAAGGCAATGTTGCTTGTCAGCGTCCGCACCGGATCCAGTATGCTGTGCGGCAATTCCAGTGTGTTCCCCGCCACCATAATCACCGCCATCGTCTCGCCCACCGCCCGGCCCATGCCCAGGATGACGGCCGCCACGATTCCAGAACGCGCCGCCTTCAGCACCACCATGTGCGTCGTCTGCCATTCGGTAGCGCCCAGCGCGATCGATCCCTCGATATAGCTCTTGGGAACCGCACGCAGGGCATCAACCGAAATGCTCGTGATCGTTGGAAGCATCATCACCCCCAGCACGATTGAACTCGCCAGCACCGACAACCCCGGCCCACCCAGATAGTCCCTGATGAATGGCACCAGGATCGCCACGCCAATGAACCCGTACACCACGGACGGAATGCCCGCCAGCAGTTCAATCGCCGGCTTGATGATCGACACCATCCGAGGCGGACAATACTGAGTCAGCAGGATGGCACACCCCAGCCCGAATACCATCCCGATCACCATCGCGCCGGCCGTTACCATCAGCGACCCGACAATCATCGGCAGAATCCCAAACTCGCCCTCCAGCGGATACCAATGGCTCGAGAAAATGAATCTCCTCAGGCCCACTTTCGCAATGATCGGTATCCCCTCCTTGAAGATGAAGGCCGTGATCACCGCCAGGCCCGACAACGCCGACAATGCCATCAGGAACAGCACCCAACTGATCACCCGCTCGGAATCCAGCCGCCGCCGCGCCAACAGCGGCCGTCGCGCTGCGGATTGCACCGGTATTTGCGCCCTCATCGTGCTCATTGCACTCTCACCAGCCCTTCCTTCACCAGCATCTGCTGCCCTTCCACTGAGAGTACATAATCAATGAATGCCTGGGCGTCGCTGCCTGGCTTGCTCTTTGTGACGAACAGGAACGGCCGCACCAGAGGATACTTCTTCGTCATCACCTGCTCCGCCGTGGGCTCCACGCCATCCACCTTGAGCGCCTTGAGGTCCTTCCCCACCAGCCCCAGCGACATATACCCGATCGCACACGAGTCATTCCGAACCAGTTCCTTTACCGAACCGTTCGACTCCTGGGTCATCGCCTTGGGTGAGATTCGGCTCTTGCCCATCACCAGTTTCACAAACGCCTCGCGCGTGCCCGATCCCTCCTCGCGCGTGATCAGGCGGATCGGCCGATCCTCTCCACCTACCTCGGCCCAGTTCGTGATCTCGCCGGCGAATATCCGCTCAACCTGTTGCTTCGTAAGCCCGTCCACCCGATTGGATGGATGCACCACTACCGATAGCCCATCCCGTGCAATTGCCACCGACTGAAACACCTTCGCCTCATCCTCTTTCAGCGACCGCGAGCACATCCCGATGTCCGCCACTCCGTTGAGCGCCGCCTGCAGCCCCGCCGTCGATCCGCCCCCCTGCACCTCCACACGCCTGTGCCCGCCAATCCGGTTGAACTCCTCCGCGAGCATCTCAGCAAACGGCTGCACCGACGTCGACCCGATCACGTTGACGGTCGCCCCTTTCTCGCTTCCCAGCCCCGGCAACAGCAGCAGTGCCAGCAGCAGCAGAACTCCTCCCAACAGCCACTTCATATCTTCCTTTCGCTCACCTCGCAGAATCTGAACCAAATCCACAAACATTCCTAACTATCCGCTGCAATCGTATTTGGCCCACCATCCTTCACAAGTGCCTTTGCCATTCGTTAACCAAACCTTAATAATCCCCGGTCGGCAAACACCTTTGCCTTCTGCCATGCGCGAATATACCTTGCTGTTGAGCCCATTCTCCAGAAGGAGCAACCAATGAAATGCTGCGCCATGAGATACTCGGTTATCATGCTCGCCATGATCTGCACGAACTTTCTCTCCTGCACATCTGCCCAGCAGCCTGCCAAACCATCGCCCAAACCCGCGTGGGAACGAATAGGCCCAGGTGGTGGCGGCACAACCTTGTCGCCGGTATTTCATCCCACCGACCCCAATCGGATGTGGGTTCGCTGCGATATGAGCGGCGATTATGTCACCAGAGACGGCGGCAAATCCTGGGATATACACAATTTCAAAGGTGGAGGGACCCTGTTCGCCTTTGACCCGGCCAACTCCGACCGCATGTTCGTGGGCGGCGACTTCCTGCACCGCACTAGCGACGGCGGAAAGACCTGGCAGATGGTTCTGCCTCGCCTCGACCAGGTACAGAGCATGCGCCAGTACGGCGACCACGCCGACTTTGAATTCACCGTCAAGAAAGATTTTGCCCTTGGCCAGGGATCTGTTGATGCCATCTGCATCGACGCTGTCGATCCGCGCTTCATGGTGGTCGGCTGGGGCAAGCGCATCGTTTTCTCCACCGACGGCGCCGACACGTGGACCAGTGCCGGCGAGACGGATGCCAACGCCTCGTTCATCTACCAGACCCCTGAGGCGGCCGGCCAATTCCTGATATTCGCGGGCTCCTCGGTCTACAGCTTCTCCAAGACCACCCGGACTTTCACAAAGCGAGCGGTTCCCATTGAAGGCCCCTTTGCCGTAACCGGGGGATTCAACCCACAAACCAGGCAGTCCTGCCTGTACGCTCTTACCGGGAGCCCCCGTAATAGATCAGGAGTTTCCAAGGTCATGGCCTCCACTGACCGCGGCCAGACGTGGAAAGAGCCTGCCATGAAACTGCCGGAGGAGTTCAAAGGCAGCGCCCCGCGCTTCTCCAAACTCGTTGCCTGCCTCGGCGATGGTCGGACACTCTACATGATCTGCACGCGCCTGGCGGAGACCTATGGCACCCCCACGCCCTCCTACTGGCACGGCATCCTCAAATCCAGCAACGGCGGCCAGGACTGGGCCTGGGTATATAAAGCCCGGGGCGGCAACTGGGAATACGCCGACGCAGCGCATAACTACCGCGCCAAGCCCGGATTTGAAGCCCAGAACCTCAAGGATGGCTGGGTCGCTGAAGCCTTCAACCGAAAAGGCGACGGCGTCTGCTTTGAATACAACAGCATCTTTGACGTCGGTGTCTGTCCCGGCGATCCCAACGCCGTCGTCTTCACCGACCTCTGGCGCACCATCCGCTCAGACGATGGCGGCAAGAACTGGCACGAGGCCTATGGCGAACTTCAGCCCGATGGCTCCTCGCGCAGCAGAGGCACGGATGTCACCACCACCTACGGTGTGCATTTTGACCCGTTCGACCGCAACCACATGTTCATCAGTTGGACGGACATCGCACTCCACAGCTCGTCAAACAGCGGAAAGAACTGGCTCCGCTCCATCAACGGCATCCCGCCACACTGGGACAACACCTGCTACTGGCTCGTGTTTGATCCTGAGATCAAGGGCAAGATCTGGTCGGTGTGGTCTTCCCGTCACGATTTCCCCCGTTTCAAGATGACGCGGAATGCCAACTGGCGCGACTCGGCCGCTGGCGGAGTATGCCTCTCCACCGATGGCGGGACCAACTGGTCCGTAACCAGTCAAAGCCTCACCGATCACGCTCCCAGCACCTGCATCGTTCTGGACCCCACCAGCCCCAAGAACAATAGAACCTTGTATGTCACCGTCTATGGATTCGGCGTTGCCAAATCGACCGATGATGGCAAGACCTGGGCCTACAAGAACAAGGGCCTCCCCGAACAGCCACACGCCTTTGAAATCGTTCGCCAGCCTGATGGCCGCCTCTTCGTGGTCATCACCCCCAAACCCGCCGTAAAAGATGGCAAGCTCCTCCCCGAAGTTGTGCGCGGTTCGGTCTACACCTCCACTGATGGCGCGGAAACCTGGACGAAGGTCAACATCCCCTCGACCGTGTGTTTCCCCAACAGCATCACCTATGACCCCTCCAACCCCAAACGCCTGTATCTGGCATCTTGGGGCAGTTTCGCCATTGGAGACATACTGGGTGCAAGTGTAGCTCGCGAGATCGGTCCAGACACACCTATTCGGTCCGATGGTGGAGTGTTCATGTCGGAAGATGGCGGAAATACATGGACGCGAGTCTTCTCGGAAAAGGAATATGTCTATTCCGTGGCCGTCGATCCCCGCATCCCCGGCAGAGTCTATCTCAACGGCTTCTCTTATGGCGCCTATCAGAGTAACGACTACGGAAAGACCTGGGCGCCAATCCCCGGCTACGACTTCTATTGGGGCCAGCGCGCCATCCTCGACCCCTATGACAAGGACAAGATCTACCTGACCACCTTCGGCAGCAGCGTATGGCATGGCCCGGTGCGGTAAAGGCTTGACGCGGCCGGCTGAGCAATGGACTATCACATGCGATGAAGATTCCAACACCCCAGCAGATCAAGTCCGAGTTCCAACGAGATGTTCAACTCCCAGCGTGGCGCGGGCGCGGGAGCAAGCTGCAACCGCAGCAGGCGCCGGTCTATGAAGGACGTAACCGTGAACTTCAGGACTACATTGCGGATTTGGCAAAGGCGAATCTCGTCGAGCACCGCAGGGCCGTCGCTCAGTTGCGCGATGCCGATGCCATCCTCGCCCGCGGCCGAAAAGTCCGGCGCATCCTGGCGCAGGTGATGGGATTGAGCAAACTCCCGCCGCGCACGCCGCTCAAGGCAAAAACGGTCCGGACCCTTCATCGCGAAGGGTACGAGATTGAGCATGTGATCTTTGAGTCGCGCCCGCAGGTGTTCGTCACCGCGAATCTCTACCTGCCAACGGGTGTTGCCCGGCCAGTTCCCGCCGTCACGTGGCTATGCGGACATTCACTGAATGGCAAAGCCTACAAGAACTACCAGAATGGCGCTGTCCAGCTCGCGCGCAAAGGCTTGGCCGTCCTCATTGCCGACCCCGCCGGCCAGGGCGAGCGCGATGAATATGTAGATATCGCCACCGGCCGCAGAACCATCGACCGGGCATGCCGGATGCACGCCGTCGCCGGGGAGCCCACGTATCTGCTGGGATCGAACTTCGGCGCGCTGCGCCTCTGGGATGCGATGCGGGGCGTCGATTACCTGCAGAGCCGCCGCGATATCCTGCCGGATCGTATCGGCGCTGTCGGCGGCAGCGGCGGCGGTTGGGAATCCATCTGGCTGACAGCGCTCGATCAGCGCATCCGCGCTCTGGCTAGCAATGTCTATCTGACAACCTGGCATCGGCGCATTGAATCGCGCGCTGGCGATGCCGAACCCGATCCGGAGCAGGATCCGTTTGGCATCTGCGTGGACGGCATCGAGGCGGCCGACCTGATCATCGCCTGCTTCCCCCGCCCTGTCGCCCTGGGCACCACGTTGCGCGACATTTTCCCCGTCGATGGCACGATCGAGTGCTACAACGAAGGCCGGGCGCTCTATCAGCGCGCCGGCATGGTTGAGCGCGTCTCCATCGCCATCGGCGATGATGGCCACAACCTGACCCCCGAAATCCGGCGCCAGACCTATCGCTGGATGCGCCGCTGGCTTGCCGATGATCCGGCGCCCGACGAGAACGAGACGCCATTCAAGCCAGAACCCGAAGCCAACACCTACTGCACACGCCACGGGATCGTTCTGCGTGATCTAGGCGGCCTGACTACCGCAGAACTCAATGCTCAATGGGCCAGGGAACTTGCCCAGCAGCGCCAAGCCCGGCAGCGCCGCCGCACCTGGCCGGCCGATGTACCTGCAATGCTCCGCTCCCTCCTGCAATTGCCGGAGCCCCAGGGCATCTGCGCCATCCTTGGCCAGCCGCACGCCATGGGAAAGGTCACCGTACAGTCGCTGACGACTACCTGCGCCAACGGCGTAGGCGTGGATGGCAAACTCTGGCTGCCACAGCAACCCGGCAAGCAACCGCCCACGATCTACCTTGCCGACTTGCAGGTGGGCGACCAGCCTTCGATCGACAAGAAATGTCGGCAGATGGCCGAGTCCGGGTCGGTCGTGCTCGAGCTTGCCCCCTGTGGCCGGGCCGGACTGCGTGAATGCTATACCGATTTCGTACCGCTGGTTGAGACGACCCTGACATACAACGCATATCTCCTCGGCCGGCAAGTCCTGTCCATGCGCGTGGCAGATGTATTATGGGCGGCAAGCTGGCTTCGTAGACAACCGGCCGTCAACGGCCATGCGGTCAGGCTGCACGGCGTAGGCTATGGAGCACTCCTGGGACTGCTGGCTGGCGCCGTAGACCGCGATATCGCCAGCGTTGTCGAAGAGCAGCCCCTGACCAGTCTCAGTTCGCTTGCCTGGAATCGCTGCTACGACTGGCCGGTAAGCGTGATCATTCCCGGCATCCTTCAGAAGATGGACCTGGAGGACATTCGTGCTTCCCTGGCCCCGCGACCACTGACCATCATCAATCCGCTGAACCATCTGCGGCAGTCGCTCGCACCGGTGGCGGCACGCGACGAATTCGCAGTCGTCCGCAAGGCATATCAAGCCGTTCGAGCCACGAACGTGCTGATCACCAGATTCAAGAAACCCTGATCCTATGGAACCGATTCGCTTTCTCTCGGCCGCCGACATGATGAAGATCCACAACACCGCCAAGCGCGTGCTGGAACGCACGGGCATGGAGGTGGAGAGTCCGCAGGCGCGGGAGTATCTCCGCAAAGCCGGCTGCCATGTGGACCATGACACCAGGCGAGTGCGCTTTCCCGAGTCCGTGGTTGAGCAGAGCGTGGCAACCATGCGACGGCAATATGCCGACCCCAATCGTCTGGCCAAGCGCATGAGCGTGCGCTACTCGCAGATACGCTTTTGCAGCCAGAAGTTGGGCGTTCATCCCGATTTCTCCCTCAACACCGGCGGCTTTTGCGTCTTTACCACCGGGCTGGAAGGCAAGAAACACACCGCAACTCTCGCCGACACCCGCGCCTCGATCCGCCTGGCCGACGCACTGCCTCAGATCACCTACCTGGGCCTGCCCTGTGCCGCTCAGGATATCCCCGTGAACCTCCGGCCGGTGATGATGGCCGCCGAACTGGCCAAAGCCACCGATAAGCTCGGCGGAATCGAAGTCTTCAACCTGCGCGACCTCGACTGGGTAACGCACATCGCCGAAATCGTCGCCGGCGGCAAAGAGCAGCTTCGCCGCAACCCCGTCCTGATCGGCTATGGCGAAGCGCGCACTCCGCTGTGCCTCGACGAGGTGATGTCCGACATCTTCATCGAATATATCCGCCGGGGCCTGCCGCAATCGCTGGACACCATGCCCTGCACGGGCACAACCGCCCCGGGAACACTCGCCGGCACGCTGGCACTTGGCTGTGCTGAGACCCTGGCCGGCCTTTGCCTTGGCTATGCCGTCGACCCCGATGCCTGTCTCACCGTCGACTTCACTCCCAGTTTCGCCGATTCGCGCACCATGGCCTTCAGCTATGGCAGCATCTTCCGCCAGCGATGGATCGCCTGCCGCGTGCAGATGATCAGCGAGTTTTACGGCTGCCCCAGCGGTGTCCACGGCTCCAAGACCGACTCCTGCTACAGCGATATCCAGGCCGGCGTCGAAAAAGCCATGTCCATGGTCTTCCCCGTCCTCGCCGGCGCCATCGGCATCGGCACGGCCGGCCACGTCGAAAACGCCCTCACCTTCTCTCCTCTGCAGCTTGTCATCGACGCCCAGATCGCCGAGCAACTGCGCTGTGTCCTGCGCACTGTCGAGGTCAACGATGACGCACTGGCCGCCGATGTCATCGACCGCATCGGCCCCGGCGGCAACTTCCTCATGGACGACCACACCCTCGACCACCTGCCCCATGAACTCACCAGCAGTGAACTATTCAACTGCCTGAGTTGGGACACAGCCCACGGACCCGACCACGTCAGCATCGTCGAACAGGCCCGCGCCAAGGCGGCCAAACTGATGAGCCAGTCCGCCCGCTCGGTGCTCTCCGCTTCACAGATCTCCGCCATCGACCATATCGTCCGCGACGCCGCCGGCCAGTTGGGCCATACCGAAATCGCCCGGCGCTATCCCAACCTCTGATCTGCCTCCTACCCCAGCCGCCCATACTGCTCCGCCACCGGCGCAGTCGTATACGGCCGGTCATCCGTCCGAAACGGCATCATCGGCAGCCCCTCCGCGTTGAACAGATTCCCCACTGGACAATCCGACCAGTTATAGCGCACCTGCTCAATCCGCCCCACCGCATCACAGCTCAACACCACCGTATTTCCCTGCACCTCCGCCTTCGCCCAATGGAACTCCCCTTGCGCACCGGCCACCGCAAACCCCTTGGCCTCTTCCCCCACCACATGCAGCCCCTCCGCATGCTTAAAGTGCAGCACCGCACTCTGCCCGTGCTCCTCCATCGTCGTCAGCACCGGCCCGGTCCACTCGCACTTCTGGCCGTAACACCGCCCCAGGGCGGCCGCCGCCAACCGCTCCCCCACATCCTTCTTATTCTTCGGGTGTATATCCCCAGGGTCTCCAAGATCGATCGCACTCGCCGCCGCCGTCCGCGGCAACGTTAGCGTCGCTACCTGCGCATCGCGCAGCTCGGCAATCTTGCTCTCGCCCGGCTTGTCGACGAGCCCGTTGTACCCCGCCAGCAGCACAAACAGGAACCAGAACTCGTCGCCCCAGGCCTCGCGCCACGAGCGGATCATCGCCGGGAATAGCGTCCGATACTCAAACGCCCGGCTGACATTCCCCTCCCCTTGATACCAGATCGCTCCTGCCAGCGCAAATGGCGCCAGCGGATGGATCATCCCGTTGTACAGGCTCATGGCATTAAGCGCATTCATCGGCGCCCGGATCGGCAACGCCAGCTCCACCCGATACACCCACTCCCCCGCAAGCTCGATCCGCTGCCCCTCATCGTCCTGCAGCGCCACAAACATTTTCTGTGCATTGCCCAGCATCCCCCCCTCAAGACCCCAGTGATCAAAAACCCGAACGGCAATGACATTCTTCCCCGCCTTCACCAGGTCACCCGGCAAAGTGTACCGTCGCGGCAGACTCCAGAATGAAGGCGTCTCCAGCCCCGTACTGCCAACCTTCACGCCATTGAAAAACGTCTGATCAAAATCATCGATAACATCCAGCGACAGCACCAGCGATTTCCCCGCCCATCGCTCCGGGACATCGATCGTCTTACGGAACCACACCGCGCCATTGATCTCCAACCCCCCGCTCTTGAGCGTCTGCGGAATCGCCATCGTCTTCCACTCGCTCTCATCAAGCTGCGCCTCAGACCAACTCGCCGCTTCGGGCGCAATCCCCGCATCCACGTACGGCACCGGGATCTCGGCCACATCCACAAGATGTGCCAGATCCGGATCGGCTTCCAGCGCCTGTCTGCTTGTCCAATTCTCGGCCGTCGTACCGCCCACCGCGCAAAAAATCAGACCCACCGGCACGCTCAGGCTTTGATGCAGGCGCTTGCCAAAGTGATACCCAACCCCCGAAAACACCGCCGCCGACTCCGGCGTGCAACACTTCCATTGGCCCAAGACCTTGGACTGCGGCTGATTCGCCGTCGTCCCCTGGATCGTCATCAGTCGCAGCTTGCTGTGCCGCGCCTGGGCAATCTCATCCTCCGCGCCCGTGCTGTCGCGCAAAAGGAATGCCATATTCGACTGCCCCGAGCACAGCCAGACCTCGCCCACCAGGACATCGCTCACCGTGATCGTTTCCTCACCCACCTGGAAAACCAGGTCAAACGGCCCGCCCGGCGAGCCGCTGGCAATCCGCACCGAGAACCGCCCATCCGCTTCCGCTGTCGCGCTGGCCGACTGGTCGCGAAACAGCACCGTCACCCGCTGCCCTGCCTCCGCCCACCCCCAAACCGACATGGTGCGCGAGTGCTGAAGAACGGCATGATTGGCAAAGACGCAGGGCAGTTTGAGCATGGGCAATGATCCTCATTCAGGGACAAACCCAAAGGTATCACCCCATGCGCTTCGCAGCAACGGACGTACTGCCGCAACCCTTAGCGCATCACTCGTTTACGGAACTCTTCCACCGGGAAGCGTTTGCCGATCCCCACCGGCGAATCTCCCACATTCATCCAGAACACGCCCTGCCCCGGTATGCGGTGCTGAGCCTGCAGTGAATTGACCAGTTCCGCCAGACGTTGCACTTGCCCATACGCAGGCTGGCCGCGGTCAAAATCGCCGACCAGGCAGATACTGATGCAGTCGGCCGGGAGCGACTTGGCCCCGCGCGGCGGCAATGCCGCGACTTGGGATTTCCAGCGCGGGCTGATCAGCACCTCGCACTCGCCATTGGGCGCTGTGGTGATCATGAAATGATCCGTGATCTCATCACCCGCGATCATTGACGTGTCGCCGGCGGTCTTGCTCTGGCGAACGTAGATCGATTTCCAGGCCTTTTGCGCATTGAGCACCGGCGTCGCCTGCGCGATCGGCTGCGTTGAGAATAGACGTTCGGGCGCGGACACCGGCGGAGGTGAGAGCACCTTGAGCCCCAAACCGGTCAATGTCAGTGATCCCGCCAACGCAGCGAGCACAAAGAAGTTGCGCCGGGAGTCTGATGCCGTGGATCTGGACGATGGGATTGATGCAGCTTTGCCCGCCATGGCAGCTCTGCTCCGGCGGCCGCAACTAGTGCATCTGTCCGACTTCACACATCCGGCACTACCCATCCATGAGCACTACCGAAGAGGACATGGCCACCTATACAAATCCGAATTTACAGCACAGCCCGCCACGATGCAATGGAAACTCCGCCGATTTCCCAAAGCGACTACTTCCCGCCCGCACCCGCGCCCGCCATCGCCGCCTTCTTCTTCTTCAGATCGGCAACCGCCGCTTTGATCGCCTCCTCCGCCAGCACCGAGCAATGCATCTTTACCGGCGGCAATGCTAATTCCCCGGCAATCTCCGTATTGCGGATCGCCAACGCCTGATCCACCGTCCGCCCCTTGACCCATTCTGTCGCCAGCGACGATGCGGCGATCGCCGACCCGCAGCCGTACGTCTTGAACTTCGCATCGACGATATTGCCCGCCGTATCCACCCGAATCTGCAGTTTCATCACATCGCCGCACTCCGGAGCACCGACAATACCGGTGCCAACGGCCGGATCGGCCTTGTCCATCGAACCAACGTTGCGCGGGTTGTTGAAATGATCCACAACCTTATCGCTATAGCTGCCAGTATCCGCCATGAGTGATGATAGACGTACCGGCAATATGTCAGTTCTGCAAGCATACTGCTGGCCTGGGTTCAGCAACCCGTCCTACCATTGCTTCGAGCCCAAGGAGGTCCGCGTGAGCACAACCACCGATCCTGCCACACTGCGTGACGAACTCGACCGCCCGTTTTCCCTCTCTCCCGATCAGATCCAGTTCTTCCGAACCAACGGCTACATCAAACTCAAACAGGTCCTTTCGCCCGAACTGCTCGAGTATTACGGCACCGAGATCACCAACCAGGTAATCCAGCTCAATACGCTCAAGAAGCCGATGAGCCAGCGGAACACCTACGAGCGCGCCTTCCTGCAGATCACCAACCTCTGGACGAAAAGCTCCATTGTCCGGGAATTTGTCTTCTCCAAACGCCTTGCCCGCGTCGCCACCGAGCTGATGGGCACGCGCGGCGTGCGTCTCTACCACGACCAGGCCCTCTACAAGGAAGCTTCCGGTGGAATCACTCCCTGGCACGCCGACCAATACTACTGGCCACTCTCGAATGCTAACACCTGCACCGTCTGGGTACCCCTGCAACAAACGCCCCGGGAGATGGGCCCACTGGCATTTGCCGTTGGTTCGCAGCATTTCACCTTCGGCCGCGACCTGGTGATCTCCGACGAGAGCGAAGAAAAGCTTCAAGCCGCCCTGAAACAGCAAAACTTCCCCCACGAAGAGTCCCCCTTCGATCTCGGCGAGGTCTCCTATCACTATGGCTGGACCTATCACCACGCCGGTCCGAACACCTCAGGGACAGCGCGCAGGGTAATGACCGTCATCTATATGGACAGCGACATGCGTCTGGTCGCCCCACAGAACAACGCCCAGGAGAACGACCGCAAAGCATGGATGCCCGACACTCCCGTCGGAGACATCATCGATGCGCCGTTGACACCCATCTTGTGGCACGAGTGAGTTAACCTATGAGCCAACCACCTCCCGCCGATGTCAGCCCGGGTAGTGCCCGCACTGCCCACCACGCCCGCATTGGCATCGTGTTGTTCGCGATCTATGTCGTCCTCTACGCCGGCTTCATGTTTCTCGCGGCGTTCCGGCCAGAGTTGATGGATACTCCCACGCCGTTTGGTTCAGTGAACCTCGCCATCATGTATGGCATGGGCCTGATCCTCGCAGCGCTGGTGCTCGCGGTCGTCTACATCTTCCTGTGTCGCATGGAGTCGCGGGAGCCGCGGGAGCCCAAACCATGATCTACTCCACCTCGCCCGGCGCTATCGCCATCTTCGCATTCTTCGTCCTGAGCGTGCTCGCGCTGTCGTTCTTCCTGGGCAAACGTGCCCGATCGGTCTCCGGCTACTTCGCCGCTCATGGACAGATTCCCTGGGCCGTCAACGGCATTGCCTTCGCCGGAGACTATCTGTCGGCCGCCTCCTTCCTGGGGATCTGCGGGTTGATCGCGTTTTACGGCTACGATGGTTTCCTCTATTCCATCGGCTATCTGGCCGGCTGGATCGTCGCCCTGTTCGTCATCGCCGAACCGATCAAGCGGCTAGGCAAATACACCTTCGCCGATGCCCTCGATGCGAAATTCAACTCTCGCGGTATAAAACTCACGGCCGCGATTTCGACCCTGATCGTCTCAGTCTTCTACCTCATCCCGCAGATGGTCGGCGCTGGCGCCCTGATCACGCCGCTGCTTGGTCTGCCGCATTGGATGGGCGTGATCATGGTAGGCGTCACCGTCACCTTGATCGTTGTGACGGCCGGCATGGTCTCGACCACCTGGGTGCAGTTCATCAAGGGCTCGCTGCTCGTGCTCTTCTGCGCGGTGCTCACGCTGATGATCCTGAACCGCGGATTCCACACCACCGCCACGAACAACGACCCGGCCAATCGCCCCTTCCGCATCCTCAGCGAAGCCGAGGTCCTGGCCACCGGCGAACCGGTGGCCGCGCTGGGCGAGTGGGCCGGCCGGCCGTATATCCGCATGCACAGCCCCGATGGCACCATCACCGCCTGGCGGAAGATAGTCGGCCCGTCGGGCAAGTACTCTGAGGCCCAGATGCTGGTCAACACTGCCAAAGGTGTGCTGGTCAACGGCAAGCCGCAGACCCTGGACAACGACCTCCACTCCGTTGGCACCCTTGCATCACTGCCGGATGGCAAGACTGATACCGGCCCGCTTGGCCCGCTGAGTTTTCTGCACACGCTCAATGAATCCACCGTCGTTACCTGGACGAAAGAGACCATCAAAGATGCCGACGGCAGCACGACGACCGTCTTCTACCAGGTCCCACGCAAGGGCTCCGATCTGCTCACCCCCGGCGCTTCGCCGACCTTCAGCGGTGTCCGCTCCAAAGACCCGTGGAAGAAACTCGACTTTCTCTCACTGATGCTGGCACTTTTCGCCGGCACCGCATCGCTGCCGCATATCCTGATCCGCTACTACACCGTGAAGGATGCGGCCGCCGCCCGCAAGTCGACCCTGATGGGCATCGCCGCCATCGGTTTCTTCTATATCCTGACGCTCTACCTGGGCTTGGGCGCAATGACCTCGGGTTCACTCGACCCGGGCGACTCGAACATGTCCGCCCCGCTGCTGGCCAAGAGTTTCAACCCCACCCTCTTTGCCATCATCTCCGCGATCGCCTTCACCACCGTGCTGGGCACGGTTTCCGGCCTGATGATGGCCGGCGCCGGCGCAGTGGCACACGACCTGATGGAGACGCTATTCAAGGTGAAGATGGACGAGCGCTCCAAGGTACGCCACGCCAAGTCGGCCGCCATCGGCCTGGGCATCGGCGCCATGGTGCTGGGCATCCTCTTCAAAAGTCTGAACGTCTCGTTCCTTGTCGGCTGGGCCTTCAACATCGCCGCCTCGGCCAATCTGCCGGCCTTGGTCATGCTGCTCTTCTGGAAGCGCACGACAGCGAAGGGCATCTCCGCCGCCGTATTCGTGGGCATGCTCTCCAGTCTCACCTGGATCCTGCTCTCCGCGCAATGCTTCAAGGATGTCTACGGCCTCGATCCCAAGAGTTCCCCCGTCCCATTCTCCCAGCCAGCGCTAGTCACGATCCCGCTGGGATTCATCGTTCTGATCGTCGTGTCACTGGTTACCTCGAAGCCGCGGGCGGAATGAAAGGCCGTGTGCGCATAAGAGTGCCATGCGGTCTCTGAGCGAAGTTCCAGTCGTCTGCACCGTTGATGCCCATCTTAATCACATGAAGCGGTAGGCATCTCTCAGGTAGCAGACCCAGAGGAACAGGGCAATGTGCAGAGTCCCTGCCAGTGCAATCCAGAGCCACCTCCGCCGCATTGCCGGCAAGAGAGCGTACCAACCGAACAATAGTGGCCCAAGCACGAAGCAGACGGTGATGTTGATTGTCATCTCGAGCCATCCGGGCAATGCATGCACAATATCAGGGCAAACCTCGACAAGAACGAAAAGATGTGGGTACACCACGGTCAGGGGAAATATCGGGCCACCTGAAATGAGGATATGGACCAGCAGTGCGGACACCGCCTCGCCACACGCCACGCCGACGCAGATTCGGACATACATTCTGCGGCTCGCCCGTCGTGGCGACGGTTGGTAGTCGATGACAAGCCTGTCGTCGCCGTGCATTGCTGACGGGACTGTTGCATGATCCGCGGCCATCCTGTGAATCGTCGGATCAACCTGCATCCTGTCTACTCCTGCATCCATTCTCACGTCACGCAATCCAGACACAAGGACATATAAGCCAGATTCGCGGCGTTGCTGCTCTGTCTACCAGATTCCCGTTCGGCGGCTCAAGATGCCACCCGAGGCGGGTGGCCTGCTGACGCGCCACCGGGGATGGCCCATGATCCGGCCATATCCCTAACTCCTTGCCCCTCAACTACTTCCATCCGTCCCCGAAATACGCGATATTTCACTTGACATCAAATACTATAGTTGTGTATCTTATTCGGAAAACATTAACCTAGAATGGAACCTTAACACTTTAGCCCTATCGGGAGGAACCCATGCACTCTGCTGCCGCATCCGCGTCTGTCTCTGCCGCCGCTTACGCTGCTCGCCCGGCCATCCCACCAATGTCCCAGAATGTCCCGAAACGTCCCACTTTAATTCCGCAGCCGACCGCTCAGAACCTCAACTGCGATGCCACCGACAACGTCACCACCCGCCACCCGCACCTTGCCACCCTGACGCCAACACAGAACCAGGCCATCGACCTGCTGATCCGCGGCCATTGTGACACCTCTGTCGCCGCCAAAGTCGGCGTCGATCGCCGCACCCTCTACCGTTGGCGCAACCATCACCCCGCCTTCATCGCCGAACTGAACTTCCGCCAGCAGCAACTCCTCGCCCACTCCGCCCTGCTCTATTCCCGTTCACTGCGCCGAAGTTTCAAGGTCGTCAACAAGACGCTCAAAACTCCCGATTCCTCTGACGCCATCCGCGTCGCCCTCGCCCTGATCAACGGAACCGCCGGCCGCAAAGCCCTCAACCAGCAGATCGGCCCCACCAACCCCATCGCCGTCGTCAACGCCATGGCCGCCGAAGAAGAGCGCCTCCTCGCAGACACCAACTCCGACCCCTACGTCCACCAGGACATGGCCGACCGGCTCGCCCAACTCGACCAGTTCCTCCAAACCGAAGAAGCCCAACAGTAGGCCACCCGCCTCGGGTGGCGCCTCAAACCGCCGAACGGAAACTTGGTGGATCGAACGAAGGAGATGAGATCGGAGACTAACACAAAAAAGAACGCTCCTAGGCTAGAGCCTTGGAGACGGCCCGAGCGGTGATCGCGGTCAGCACGATCGCGCCGCCGGCCAGTGCCCACGGACCCGGAGTCTCGTTAAGCAGCAGCATCACCCAGATAGGGTTGAGGATCGGCTCGATGGTGGGCACTAAAAGCCCTTCCAAGGCGGTAATGTGCTTCATCGCCTCAGCGTACAAGACATACGCGAGACCGAGTTGGAAGATGCCCAGCAGCAAGATGCCAGGGACCACGGCTAACGTGGGCGGCGACGCCACCATGGCAGGTATGCCGATAAGGAACGTCAGGACGTTGCCCAGCAGCACGGATTCGGCCGGCGACCCATGGCGCTGCTTGCGCAGGAGCGTCACCATGATGGCCCAGGTGACGCCGGAGAGCATGGCCAGCAGGTTTCCCCACATGCCGCCCAGGGACAGTTTGTCGATGAAGAACAGAGCCATGCCGCCGCTGACCACGCCCATGGTCAGCCAGTCGCGCCAGGTGACTCTTTCTCGGAGGAACCACCAGCCCAGCAGTGCTGCGTAGATCGGAGCGGTGTACTGCAGCAGGATGGCATTGGCGGCCGTGGTGAGCTTGTTGGCGACGACGAAGGTGATGACCGTAGCGCTGTAGGCCACGGCCGCGCCGAGTTGAACCGGAGACCAGGTGAAACGCGGGCGGCGCAGATACGCCAGGAACACCAGTGCGGCGATGCCGCTTCGGCCCCCCGAGATGGCAAGAGGTGACCAGTCGACCCATTTGATGAGCAACCCGCCGAAGCTCCAGAGGATGCCCGCGGCGAAAGCCAAGGCAATGCCGCGCGTCTGGTGGGATGGATGTGTCTCTGGGTTCAGGGCGAATTATCCTCTTGAGGCGATGCAGGATTAGTTGCCCCGCCGCGAGGAAGCTAACCGCCCGGAAAGGAGTGGACAAGGGCAGAAGATGGTTTCGGGCAGCAACGGCTTGCCTGTTGCCTATCCCGTATACCGATATACAATATAGAGTGTGATACGTTCGTTTCGCGACCGTGACGCACTTTCGCTGTTCGAGGGACATTGCCCTCGATTCTTGATGTCTATCCGCCGGGTTGCTGAGCGAAAGCTTGCACAACTGGACGCCGCTGCGACGTTGGAATTCCTGCGTACTCCGCCGGGCAACCATCTGGAGATGCTCAAGGGCGATCGCGCGGGGCAATGGAGCATCCGTATCAATGATCAGTGGCGAATCTGCTTCGTGTGGCGTGATGGGCATGCGTGCGAGGTAGAGATCGTTGACTACCACTAAGGAAGATCATCATGGCTAAGAACCGTATGCGGCCGATTCATCCGGGCGAAATACTCAAAGAGGAGTACATGGTTCCACTTGGGCTTTCTGCCAATGCGCTTGCGATTGCGCTCGGGGTGACGCCCGCACGCGTCAATGACATCGTGCGCGAGCGGCGTGGCATTACCGGTGATACGGCACTGCGCCTGGCTCGATACTTTGGCGCTGACGCTCAGTCATGGCTGAATCTCCAGGCTGCGTATGACCTGCGCGTGGCCGAGATTGCCTCGGGCGACGCGATCGAACGCCAGGTAAAACCTCGGGCTGCGTAGCGTAGGCATGCCGTGCCCACGGTATCTGACAAATCGCGGCACGCCAAACATTTGATCGTGCTCTGACCGGTGGTATCCTCCGAGGACATATGCAATCAACTTGCGCAATACTCGTGGCGATCACTCTGCTGGCGAGCGTCGCATGCACTGATGCATTCGCCCAGGCGACGTATTCAGTGCGGAAGACCGCCAACCCGGAGTTCCGGCCGAGCCAGGTTTTTTATCGGTTCGAGGACATCGCTTCGCCGCCGTTCGATGAACTGCGCCGGCGCTTCGCGCTGGCTGACGTGGTGAAGGGCACGGACGATGAGTTCGCGCGGATTCTGCTTCTGCGCCATTGGATCTTCACAACATTGAAGGTGGATGCATCCAAGCCCCAGCCGCCGATGGATGCCATCTCCATCCTTGCCCAGGGCCCTTCGGGCGGGCCGTTTGAGTGCTCGCACTGCATGATCGTGCAAAACGCAGTCATGAACTCCATGGGATACCTGACGCGCTGCCTGCAGCCGGGACCGGGACAGCAGGAGAATACGTACCTGGCGGCGGGAAACCACGGCGTCAACGAGATCTGGTCGAACACGTATAAAAAGTGGTTCGTGTCCGATTCGGAGTTTGACGGGCACTTCGAGAAAGCAGGCGTGCCACTGTCAGCACTGGAGATCCGCGATGAGTTTCTGAAGGATGGGGCCAAGAGTGTGGATCTCGTGACCGGCCCGGAGCGAAAGAAGGTGCAACCGAGCCTGCTGTTCTCGCCGCACTGCTACTGCTTCGTCGCCTACGAAGTGGCGGGCGACCGCCACACACAGACCCAATGGTCTCAAGGCGCTCTGGTTGTCTTTGAGGATGAGTACTTCAAGACCCACACCTGGTATCGCTGGGGAGCACCGTTGAGTTCAAAGGTGGCGCCCGAGCATTGGGCATCCAAGTACAACGCCTTTCTGCGCGTGGCACACCGCGAGTGGATCGAGTGGACTCCGAACGTCGTTAAGGTCGACACCAGCGTGCAGGGCAATCTGGCGCGGGTGCAATTGTGTTCCAATACGCCGAATTTCGCCCGTTACGAAATGCGCCGGCCTGGTGAGCCGTGGGTGAAGGCCGAGGCCCAGACGAGCGTCAAACTTGAGGGACGCCGGATCGAACTGGAGTTCAGAGCCGTGAACGTGGCGGGAGTTGCCGGACCGACGTCCAGCGCCCTGATCGAGCAGCAATAGGCCGAAGTCTTCAGGATCGGCAGCATTGCTGCGAGAGCTTTCCGGCCTTCCAGGCGTATTCCTCGAAGAGCTTGAGGTAGACGCTGTACTGTTGCAGGCTCACGCCGGGCGGGGTCTGGTGATCGACCGAAGGGAGGAAGCCGCCCTGGGCGGCGATGGGGAGCAGGCGCTCGAACTCAGCGCGCATGGCGGATTCGCCGCGGGGCATAACCATCTTGTCGTAGTGGCCGATGAAACACATGGCCGGGTAGCGTCTGCGCATATCGGCCATATCGACGCCGGCCTGGCGCTCCAGGGGAAGCAGGCCATCGCACCCGGCATCGCGGAACCAGGCGGTGGGGACGCTGATATCGCCATCGGAGTCGACGATCACTATGATCCCGCGCTTGTGCAGTTCGGGGACGATGCGGCGATAAAAGGGGGCGATGAACTGCTGGAAGAGTTCCTGCGAGAGCATCGGCCCGTGGTTGTAGCTCATATCCTCGGCGAAGGTCATGAAGTCGGGAGTCGTCACCGAGCAGATCTGGTCGATGACGCCCAGGTTGAAGTCGAGGATGTCTTCATTGATGCGGTTCATCAACTCGGGCTGATCGTAGAAGGCGTAGAGATGCGGCTCGATGCCGAGGATGGTGCGCGGATACCAGAAGAAGCCCTGGAGCGTGAACCAGAGCACGGCATCGCCGGCCTGCTGCTGCCTGGCCCAGGATTCCCAGCGGCGTTTGTCCACGGGTTCGGACGGATAGATTGTCTGGCGCAGCTTCTCGTAGTCGGCGCTCGAGGCGACCAGGGGGCCGCCGTGTACCTTTGGCGCTGGGCAACGAGGTGAAACCCAGTCCTGGTAGTACACATCCAGCCCGAAATGGCGATAGAGGTCGTACCGATCGGACAGGCCGCCCAAGCCTTCTCCCTGCCAGCGTTGGATCGTCTTGTCCCACCACATGGCCCACTCGATCATGGGCAGACGGTCAAATGGCTTGAAGTTCATTGCCGCCTGGAATCGCTGGCGTGTATTCATGGGTATCGTCACGATGGTGGAGCGATCTGGCAATGGCTGCGCTGTCGCATATCAACCCGGGAACGGCTGCTGCGTCTTCGTCAGATAATCCAGCCATGCGGCGGCGTCATACTTGTAGTCTTTGCCGGTCATGAGATTCAGGCTGATGCGTGCCTGCCAGGCGACGCCAAAGTCTCGTTCGCCCAATACGCGGATCAGCGACTGCGCCACATCCGACTGGCGATACTCGCGCAGGGCATCGGCCGCCGCGATGCGGATATCGCGCTGCTGCTGGTCATCGCTCAGGAGCTTGGTTAGGCCGGCCACGGCCTTGTCGCTGGGGATATTCGCCAGCGCCTTGGCCGCCTCGAGCCGCACCCACTCGCTGCTATCCGCGAGCGCTGTGACATATGCATCTGTGAACTGGCCGGCCCGCGAACGGTTGAGCGCCCGAATGGCCGCCGCCCTTACGGTGGGGTCGGCATCATCCGTCGCCATATGGGCATAGTACTTGGTGTAGGGCTCATTGCGTCCCCAGCTCTGGTCGGACACGATATAGATGGCCTCGCGCCGGGTATCGGGATTGTGGTCAAATAGCTGCTTGGCGTACTTGTAGGGCGAGTTTCCGGTACTGATGTTCCAGGTCCATTCGACGCCCTGCCACAGCTTGCGCGGCACGTAGGTCAGATAATCGCCGGCATCGGACTGGGATCGGTCCTCGCCCAGACGACGTTGCTGATCATCCTCGCGCGCTTCACGAAAACGGCTCGGGGTCCATGTCTTGGGCGGATTGGTCTCCGTCAGATAAGACGTACAGCCGCTGGCGAGCAGGGAGGCGATGAACAGTGCAGCAATAGCGAGTCGACGCAGAAGCACCTGTGGTCCTCGTTAAAACGGCGAGGCACTTGCGGCCGCAATATTCATATTCGCGTACAGCAGGTCCGGAAGGACAACCTCCGGCTGCCGCACGGCGATGCCGAGGAATCGCGACGCGAGCGTCGCAAACCTTGGCGAATCATCGGTCACATAGCAGCGGAGCCACGGATGCGGCGAGAGCTCCAAAGGCGGCAGCGCCGCCGGACGAAGCATCTCCGCCAGATCCATCTCCGCATGGCGCAGTTTTCCCGCGCTGCCGAGCCGTAGGCGTACATCTTGAGCGGATTGATCGGCAGAGTCAATCACGGCCACTTGATCGCCGACGATCTGGCTGATCAGGTCGCGAAGAATCGGATAATGGGTACAGCCCAGCACCAGGGCGCAGGGTCTCTGGTCGAGGACTGGGCGGAGATACTGCTCCAGGCACATGCGCACCAGCGGATCGGCTGCCGTGCGTCCCTCTTCAATGATGGGGACGAGCAGCGGCGTCGCCCGGCAGATGACTTTGGCGCTGGGACGATGGCGCTGGATGGCCAACACATATGCGCGGGAGCGGACGGTCGCTTCGGTAGCGATGACGCCGATCACCGGCGCTGCACCGGGCGCCGCAGTGATGGCAGCCTTCGCCCCCGGCTCGACGACGCCCGTGATCTCCAGCTCTGGGAACAATTCCCGCACGGCCGGCAACGCCAGTGCCGAAGCGGTGTTGCAGGCGATCACGACATGTTTGGGGGCCAGAGGCAACAGATACTCGATAATCTGGCGGACAAACTGTGTGACGACCTTCGCCGTTTTTGAGCCATACGGCAGCCGCGCGGTATCGCCGAAGTAGACAATCTGCTCGTACGGCAGCGCCCGGTGAATGGACTGCACCACCGTCAGGCCACCCAAGCCACTGTCCAGCACCACGATGGGAGCGTCACTGCCGGCCATGATTTATCAGCATACTCCGTTCCAAGGGTCCGGACAGGCCACTGATCCGGATCGTCATAAATCAAGCGGTTCCACCGCTTTATGACTGTATCATGCGCACAGGGATCATATGGGTCAATACCGTGGGTGATTGTGCGCCAGAAGAGATGAGTAGCAGCCTTAACGGCGATGTCGCCGCGAAGCGCTCTCTGCATTGCGGATAACACAACTTGGATTTGGCACATTGTCTTTGCCGGGTAGTTGTGCCCTACTGTCATATGTGGTCCGTCACGGCGGACGAGGGGGCGTTATGCAGTACCAAGGACTGACTGCCACGGGGGTGTTTCTCCTGGCAGCTTCGCAGCTTCTGGCGCAAGGTCGCCCGGCCGATACGACCCAAGGCCAGCCGATCCACGATCCATCGCGCCCAGGCGTGCAACTGGAGCCCATTCTGCGCGGCCGCCAACCCGGCTGGGTAGACGAATCCGCCATTACCGCAGGCGCCGCACTGGAGCCCGCCAAGAGTCCAGCGGACGTGACGGACCAGGCGTCACCCAGTGCCGCCGAGATCCGCGTCTATGTTGCCAACTTCATTAACGCCGCCTTCTCGCCTGATGGCATGCACAAAGCTTTGGGCATGCTCAGCGATGAAGACCATTTGCGGCTGCAGAAGGACATTCGCGCCGAGGACATCCAGGCCTATGAGGAACTGGTGCAACGGCTTCGTGGCCAATGGAAGAGCCGATACGATGAGGAGTTCGACCTGGCCCGGTACGGTTCAGTCATATCCGAGTATTACGTGCTTCGCGGCGCACAAGTGGATGATCCCATCGCCGTCGGGGCCACCATCAATGCCAACCAGGGCCATGGAGACAAACCCCCCGCCAGGGGTCCGCAGGCGCCTTCGGTGCATCAGACCGGCGAAGAGCGCATCGCAACGATGCTGGTTCCGCCCAACCCCCAGACGCAGGGATCTGCGATGTTGCTTCAGTTCCGCAATGTGCCAGATGGCAAAGTGTCCAGGTGGCACCTCAGCACACCGCAGAGCCTTACGGGAGCTCGCCTGCAGGGGAATCTGACAGGGAGGATAAAGAAACTGCTCGATGGGCAGGACACCTGGCCCGCTGACCCCCGCGTGGCATATCGCCTGATCACATACGATGTGCTGGCGTCGATGGCTGACCAACCATTGGATCGGCCCCGGCAAAATCCCGGCAAGCCCCAACCTCCGGTGAACCCGAACAACCCTTCGCTGGAGAGCTGAGCCTGCTACTTCTTTGCCGAAAAATATTGGACATTCTTCTCGACAAACGAGGCCCACTCGGCCGGCAAGTCATCCTGTGGAAAGATGGCCTTGACCGGGCACTCATCAACACAAAGCCCGCAGTCAATGCAGGTGTCCGGGTCAATATAGAGCATTTCCGCCGTGGTAAAATCGGGCTCATCCTTGGTAGGATGGATGCAATCAACCGGACAGACCGCCACGCAAGCGGTGTCCTTCGTGCCGATGCAGGGCTGTGCGATAATGTGTGCCATCGCAGCGCAAACTCCTTTGCCTGTTGCAGACCGGCAAGCCCATGTGGCTCGCCTCATGCGTCCGCATTTGCCATTATAGTATGGCATACGCTGCTGTGGAAATGGGCAGTGGGTGAATCAGTTGCGTCGGGTTGATTCTCAGGGCATAATTGCGGTTCTACATCCCAATTTGTTTTCTGGAGTATTCATCATGAGTGACGTTGGGCCAACCCCGGTAGCGACAGATGATAATACAGATGTGGTGATCCCGGACATCACCGTGGAAGAGCGCAAGCTCTCGCTGCAGGATTTCCTGAAGGCCGTCATCAAGTTTGGCGGCTCCGATCTGCACCTGCAGGCCGACTCGGTGCCGATGATCCGCGTCGACGGCAAACCCAAGTTTCTCGATGCCCCTTCGCCGTCTAATGAGACGATGCTGGAGTACATCAGCCAGCTCATACGCGAAGAAGATCACTGGAAGGCCCTCAAGGATCGCGGCGCTGTCGACCTCTCCTACGCCATGCCCGACAAGTCCGCCCGCTTCCGCGTCAATGTCTTCCACTCACGCCAGAAGTACGCGGTCGTGATGCGGCGAATCATCACCAAGATTCCCAACTTCGCGGAATTGAATCTTCCCCCGCAGATTGAGGCCATGGCCGACCACTACCGCGGCCTGGTCATCGTTTCGGGAACCACCGGCTCGGGCAAGACCACGACGCTTGCGGCCGTCATCGGCAAGATCAACCGTCTGCGCGCCGAGCGCATCATCACCATCGAAGATCCCATCGAATACCAGCATGAGAACATCAAGTCGCTGGTCTCTCAGGTGGAGGTTGGCGTCGATACCGAAAGCTACGAATTCGGCCTGCGGGAGATGATGCGTCAGGATCCTGACGTCATCCAGATCGGCGAGATTCGCGACACGTTCTCGCTCACCACGGCCCTGCGCGCCGCCGATACCGGACACCTGGTCTATTCCACCGTGCATGCGACCAACGCGTCAATGACGGTCGAGCGTATGGTCTCACTGTTCGATCCCTCCCAGAAGGAACTGCAGCAGACGCAGCTCGCACAGAACCTGATCGGAGTCTGCTGCCAGCGTCTGGCCCGCCGCCGCGGGGGCGAAGGCCGCTTACCTGTGGTAGAGGTGATGACCTCAACGCCACTGGTAAAGAAATACATGCTCGACGGTGAGTATGACAAACTCAAAGGCTGCGTCGGAAACCGCGAAGCGGGCAACCAGAGTTTTGACCAGCACCTGACGGAACTGTTCCAGAAACAGATCATCGACGTCGCCGAAGCCAAGCGGCTATCAACCAACGTCGATGCCCTGAACCTTGCCCTGCGCGGCATCACCAACAGCGATACCCGCCTGCGATAGTCGTCCTTTGGCAATGCCCTGAAGCGGAAACGGGACGCCAGGGGCTCTGGTGCGCCGGGATTCACCCCCCTGCACTTTCAGGCACTCGCCGGCTCGCCGGGCTTCACCATCAGGCGGCTGGTGAGCAGTCCCAATTCAAACAGGCCCCAGAGCAGAATCGGGAAGATGATGTTGCTGACGATATCCTGATTGGGAGTGACGATGATCCCGACAAAAAAACACCCGAAGATGATGTACTTGCGGCGGCGGGCCAGCGAGGCCGGCTCAAACAGGCCCATTGCGGCCGCGATCGTCATGGCCACCGGCAACTGAAACGCAATCACCAGAACCAGACCTACCCAGAGCACAAATCCCAGATATTCGTTGATCTCCACCAGCGGCACCATCAGCGACGGCGCCGCCAGCGACACTACGTGAACCTTCCCCTGATCCTGGAAACGCAGTTCCCCCCGCGTGCGGTTGAACCAGATATCGCCATCTTTGGCATCAATCGGGTCCTGGTTGAGGGTGGGCAGGCGCATTGCGGGCACGGAGGGAGCGGAGGGAGAGGAGGGAGCATCGCTCGAGGGCGATGGCGTCGACAACATTTGCGAAGCACCGGGGATAAGCATGGCATTGAGTCGGTTGCACCATGCTGTGACGCGCTCAAGCGAAGTCGGGCTACCTGTATCCGGAGTGGGCTGTGGGTAGTTCACCGAGAACAGGAGCAGAAAGGAGATCGCGGCCGGCAGGAAGAGGTAGTACAGAAAGCAAAGGGACAGCGCGGTCATCACGACGCTATATGGCACCAATAGCCTAAAGACGCGCCGCTCAGCAGCATGCAGGCCTGGCGCGACAAATCTCCACATCTGGTACACGGCCCATGGCGCGCCCACGGCCAGGCTCGCGACCAGGCTGACTTTGACATAAACCGCAAACCCTCCGGCCACAGAGAAGTTCACGGTCTGCATGGGCAAACCAAGCTGACGCTGAGCAACGAACAGGGGCTGGCAAAGCCACCAGACGATCCCGCGCCCCTGCCAGAACATAACCACGCAGACCAGCCCGATGCCCAGCAAGGCACGAATCAAGCATTCCCGCAGGGCCTGCACATGATCGCCCAGGCTCATGACAGCGCTGTGGTCGGCATCTTCGAGATCCTTTTCGGGATTCATGGGGTGCTTGTCCCGGGAATGGCAGTTTGTCCAACTCGTATGAGCCAGTTACAGCCAGTTAATCCACCTGGCGGCCGTAGCCTGCCGACAGGGACACGCAGCGGTCATGAGCAGACTCATCAGGTCGATTGCGCCGGTTTGTCAGACGACGACTTCTGGGCGATTTGCTCCTTCAATTGCCGCAGTTCCTCGCCGAGTCGCTTGATCTCCTCCTGCTGCTTGCGGCTCTGCTCGTCGGCCAAACCTGGCGGCAGAGCGGCGGGCTGAACTGGCGTCGAGACCCCGTTTTGACTGGTAGTGTCGATGGATAGGGATTCGCCTGCACCAGAGAGGCCCTTCTTGAATTCCACGATGCTTCGTCCCAGGTTCTTGCCGACTTCAGGCAGGCGTTTGCCGAAGACCAGCACGCCGATAATCGCCAGGATTGCGAACTCGAGGAATCCCCATCCACCCAGAATATTCGCTATTACGATTGGCATGTGCATATCACCACTTCCTTTCATCGGATCGTTGCGCAGAGCTCGCAGCCAGTATACAGCGCTGGCCGTCCCTCGGACAGCCCGACCCAATCACAGGGAAGCAGTTGCGGCGTTCACTTGGCCACACTTTTCGCCCCGACTGGCAGAGCGGATGCCATATCGGAGGTGAGTTGCTGCAGGATGGCGACCATTCCTTTGTTCCAGCCATCGACCAGCGCGGCTGGATCGGCCGAACTCAAGGGCTCGGAGCGTTCATATTGCCTGACAAACAGCATCGTGGCCGCAGCGTCGGCATCGTCGATGAAAAAGAAGCGGGTTTTGATTACGGCCACCGGTTTACTGCGGTCGGTGTAATCGCCATACAGGCCCAGCACATCGCCTTCGAGCATGTAGCGGCAGTTGCTGCTGGTTTCGTTGCGAAAGACACCGGCAAAAACACCCGACTGCGAGAGGAACTGGTCAATTGCACCGGTCAGCAGGCGATCAGGCGGGGCAACGAATGTGTTGTAGTAATCGGTCTCAAAACTCGCCGGGCCGGTGCGGTAGACCAGCGAAAGACCATCAAAGGGCTCATTGACGACCAGAGCGCGAACGCACAGCGAGTCGGTTGTGCGCGGAGGCACGGTGGAAGGCGCGGGCGCCGTAGAAGGCGGAAGCATAATGGCGTAGCGTGTCTTTTGCGGGTACGGCTTCGACAAAGCGCCGCATCCTGCCAGGATGCCGGTGGCCACGAGAACGGCGGTGATCAGGATTCGGGCGAGCATGGTTTCTCCTCGAATAGGTCGGTCTGCTTACTTGGACGAATTCTTTAAGGGCGACGGCGGTTCGCCAAACAGGACTCGAGCCGGATTGGACGCGGCATCTTCGGTGACCTTGGCGGCGTTCTCCGACGCCCGCTGCAGGTTGGCGATCAGCGAGTCGATCTGATTGCGCCGCGAAGCCAGGACACCGTTGAGTTCGCGCAACACGCGGCGGAGGTCGGCAATGGCCGGCCCGACGTTGGCAGTGCCCTGCAGTGTCTTGGCGATGGCCGGATCGCTAACCACAGCATCAATGTGCTCGATGGTTACGCGGAGTTGCTCCGAGATCGTGGGCAATTGAGCAACAAACTTATTCAGGTCTTCGCTGTTGGTCAGTTTGCGTGCGCCGCTGGCGGTACTGGCAGCATCCTTCAGGATGCCGGCCACCTCCGGGCCATCCAGTATCTCATGGATGCGGGCGGCCGACGCCTGGGCGTGATCCATCGTCGCAACGAGTTTCTCGCCCACGACCTTGCTCTGGAAATCGGCAAGCGTCTTCTGCATATCGAGCAGCAGCTTGTTGGCATTATTGACTGTGTCGGCCAGATGCATCTCCTTGAACTGCTCCGCAAGAGACTCAATTCCCGAGGTCACGGTTGAGGAGAAACTGGGAGTGGAAGGGATGTAGGTGTTCTTCGGCGTGTATCCCAGGGGCTCCTGCGGGTACTTTGCCGGGTCGAGCAGCACCAGTTCGAGGTAGTTAGGCCCTGTCAATCCGCCCTTGGCCATACGCACACGAAGGCCTGCGGCAACTGCCTGCTCAATCTGCTGCGCCCGTCGCATCCCGGCTCGGGATGGAACCTGATCGTCAAACATCTCCATCACCAGGATCACCCTCTTGGCCAGGGACTGTCTGGCACTGGCGTCGCCGTCGGTGGTCAGCGAGGCTCCGAGCTGCACGCGCTTCAGGCGGCCCATCTGCACACCCTGGAATCGGACATCGGCTCCAACATCCAGGCCCTGGATCGACTCGGTAACGCTGGTCTCGACGTCGAACTTCGGCTGGAAGAAGACGCCGGCGCCAAAGACGATGACGCCCGCCACGATCAGGGCGATACCGACCACGACAAACAGCCCGAGCCGGAAGTAGCTCTTCTCGGAACTCATATCTTACCTCCCGCGCTTTTCGCGGTTGCAGTTTCGTTGCTGGCCGATGTGGCTTCACCGGTCGCCTGGCGGTTAAAGAACTGCCGCACCCACGCATCGGGGCTGGAATCGCGTAGCGTGTCAGGCGCATCAAGCGCCACCATTGTCTTCCGAGCCGCGTCGAGAACCAGAACGCGGTCGGCGATGCGGAAGATGCTGGGCAGTTCATGGGTCACGACGACAAAGGTCATGTTCAGACTGCGATTCAGGTCGAGGATCAGCTCATCCAGGTCGGCGGAGGTGATCGGATCCAGACCGGCCGAGGGCTCATCCAGAAACACGATCTGCGGATCCAGTGACATGGCCCGGGCAATGGCCGCGCGCTTCTGCATTCCGCCGGAGAGTTCGGAGGGGAGCTTGCCGGCCGCTTGTTCCAGGCTGACCTGACGCAGCTTTGTCAGGGCGATGATGTCCATCTGGGCATCGGAGAACGCCGTGTACTCCTCCAGAGGCAGACGGACATTCTCCAGCACGGTCATGTTGCCAAAGAGCGCCCCCGACTGATATGCCACGCCGAACTTCCTGAGGATTCCCAGGCGGTCCTCACCCTGCGCTGCGGTGATGTCCTGACCATCCACCAGGATCCTGCCGGCGGCCGGATCGTAGAGCCCGATAATGTGCTTGAGCACGGTGCTTTTACCACATCCCGAGCCGCCACCAATAATGAACACCTCGCCCTGGTTGATGTCGAAGGTCAGGTCCTTCAGAACGGTCCTGCCACCGTAGGCGGCAGCGAACCCCTGCACCTGAATGATCGGTCTGGACTTGGACGGATCCTGCTTCATCGCTTGTATACGTTCCTAGATATGAAGGTAGTAGAAGAGCACTCCCAGGACAGCATCGGCCACGATGGTAAGAACTATGCCGGAAACGACCGCGCGGGTGGTGGAGTCACCGACAGCGCCCGGGCCGCTTCGGGTCTGCATGCCGCGAAGGCAACCGATGCCGGCGACGATCAACCCGAAGATCAATCCCTTGAAGATGCCGCTGATGAAATCGCCAAGCCCGACCGCACCCATCACCTGATTGATGTAAAACGACAGTGAATAACCCAGGGCGGCCATCACGATGTAAGCCCCGATAATGCTCATCAGGATGTTGAAGGCCGTCAGGACGGGAGTCACGATCAACGCCGCCAGCACGCGCGGAACCACCAGAAACTGCACCGGCTCCAGGCCCAGAGTCTTAAGGGCATTGAGTTCCTCGGTCACCTTCATGGTGCCGATTTCAGCGGCGAACGCCGACCCGGAACGTCCGGCGAGGATGATCGCGGTGATCAGCGGCCCCATCTCGCGCACCACGGCAATGGAAACGATCGTCGGGATCATGGGCTGAACACCGTACACCGCCAGCGGCCCGGCGGTCTGGAACGCCAGAATCAGGCCCACCAGAAAGCCCAGGAGGCAGACCACGCCAGTGGCATTGGCACCGGCTTTCTCGGCCGTTGCCAGCATATCGCCCAGCCGCAGCCGTCGCGGATGCCGGGCCATCCAAACCAGCGTCGCCAGCAGTTCGCCGATGAAGGTGATGATCTGGCGAATATCGCCCATAACCTCCGCGGCGAATCGGCCAAGAGTGAGGATGATCCCTTCGCGGGCCGGCCGGCGCAGCGCTGCGTCCGGGTCGGTCAGTTCCGACATTGCCAGCAGACGGCGGTGTTCCTCACGGACTCCGGCGAGTTCGAACTTGCCATGGGAGGATGCAACAATCCGGCGCAGTTCAGAGAGCAGCCCCAATCCCGCACCATCGCAATAGTCCATGGCCGACACATCCACCAGCAGCTTCCGCGGCACGTTCCTGCGGCAGGGCTCGACCGACTGCTCCCACGCCTGCAGGAATGATCCGGAATCGAGCCGGCCGGCGATAGTCAGCACCGACGCCTGAACATCACCGCTCAGAGAAATGCGGGCAGACTCGGCAGGTGCGGAGGGTGTTGAGGGTGGCGAGGGTCGCGAGGTTTGTTGCTGGTCTGAAGCCATGACTTTGTCTATGAGGCCGGAACAATCCAGCCACGGGTTGGAAAGGCAGATAGCCTTCACGAAGCAGACGCAACATTACTGTACTCGGCTATCAGGCGAACACACAACGGTAATTCCTCGCGCAATGCGGGCAGGAACAATGATTCCGGAATGGCGTGGCTATTCTGCCATGGATGCCGTCAGGCGGTGCAGGGGCCAGTCATCGACGCGGATCAGGCCACGCGAAGGCTGGTTCAAATCGAGGATGACGCATACGGCAAAGGACACCAGAACGATGTAGCTGACGGTTTCGAAGACATGGGGCTTTTGCCGCGCGCCATGATAGCGGCCAACCAGGCACGTGGAGATCACCGCAGCGCCGAATAGCAGCATCAGTACTGCGGCACTGAGCCGATCACGTAGCGCTGCCATCCGGGCAGCGTCAGCACTGACCAGCGCGTTGAGGGTATTGACCAGCGGTACGGCGATAGGCGTTCCCGAATCAATAGACTGGGAAACGATCCCAGTCAGTCGCTGGTGCAGTTGATCGGTCTTCTGAATGGCCACGTTCATCTCGGGATCGGCCAAACGTATGTCGCCCATGCGAAGACGCAGTTGGACGTATTCGCGGAGCACAGGCCTGAGTTGGTCGCGGGCCGGCTCCTTCAGCATGGCGACACAAGTGGCAAAATCGCCGATGCTATTGGCTTCGATCACCACCATATCACGCCGCTGATCATGTTTGCTCAGTGCCATTGCAAACGTAAATCCCAGCAGAAGGCCCAGCAACGCCATACTGCCATCCACAAAACGTGCGCCCGAAGTATCATCGGCATCGACAGGGTGACGCCGACCCAGTTTCCACGCTATTCCCCATCCGCCGAGCATGGCGACGGCCAGTGCCGCCGCCACCACCCATGAGTCAAAGGATGCAATGAACTCGTCCATTCACCTCAGTATGGCACGGTCCCGCCGCTGACGCCAGTCAGGATATCACGGCATTCAATTACCCTTTTGCTTGGTGTCGTCCTTGGCATCAGGCTTGTCTTGGCGCTCGTCAGCCGGCCGCGGAGGTGGACCTTTCTCCGCTGCTGCGGGGGCCGGTCTGTTCATGGTCGGCGGATGCGGTATCTTTACCCGGTCAGCTTTCAGACGCCTGCTTCGTGACCCTCTGCCGGTCCTCGGCTTTCAAAGGCTCGTATTTCACCGGACCCGTCTTGCTGGCCGCGATCGCATCCAGCGGTCTGGCCATTTCCACTTTCCGGCGCTCTGGTTCGGGCATCTTGGCTACGCGGGACTCCATCTCCCTGTACGTGCGCGCCGGACGAAGGTCCTTGTCAGCACGGCGGCGATCATATACCTGGCGCAGATTGTCCTCCCACCGCTTGTCATCATGGCCGTAACGCCAGCGATCATGCGTGTAGATGGGATCGTAGTAAGTGTGGTCTCGCTCGCCCTGGAACTGTGGGAAGATGCCGATCCGCACGTAAGCATCATCGTAGTGATCGCCAAAGTAGTAGTGAGAGTGTTGCGGATAGATGAACAGACTTCCCTGCAGCATGTCGATATCAATGGCAATGGTTGACGAGTACGAGTAGCCCACCTGCGCGTAGATGAGCGGAGGGAAATACACCGGCGCGAACAGCATACCGCGGCGATCCAGCGAGTAGTCCCAGTGCCCATCAACGAAGACATAGCCCCGAGGCGTCCAGCGATAGTGGGAAGGATCCCAGATCCAGTCGGACTCCTGTCGCAGCCAGTAGCCAGGCCGGCGGACGTACTGGCCATCACACCAGTACCAGCAGCCGGGAACCCACGTGGTGTCGGGCGCGGGTGGCGCCCCCGGTGGTTCAAGATCTATGGGCGCCGGCGGGGCGGGGAGATACTCAATCTCCTGGGCTTCCTGGGAACTGGCTGAAGCCCAGAAGCCGGGTATCCATTCCCACCCGGCACGCCCGGCCGCCGGGGCTCAGTAACCTGGTACCCAGTATCGGCTCGGCGGAGCAGCGCGCCAGCAGGCGCTGACCCAGATGAAGTCGTTGCGAACCGCATCCCAGCTCCAGTAGCCGGGAACCCAGACGAAGTTGTCACCCGCCGGTCGCTCTGCCGGCGGTACCTCGAAAAGTTGGCGGGTGGCTGGTTTGGCACGACCAGACCGGCCTGCGCCTGCAGCGTGACTGGCTCAGCAAATGCTTCATGGACCGGCCTGCTGGTCAGCACCTCGGGTTGCTCCTGTGACGGCACCGGCGGCGGCTGGACCTGTGCACGCACACCGCGGCTCAGCAGTACGGTCATCGGCACGATCAACGCAATGATCATTCCTCGCATTCGAAGTCGTTTCATGGCGCAGATCTCCATGGCATAACACCGGTTCCCATCGGCGGTCTTGCGGGATCACTTCTGCGCTAAGAACGAGTCAGACCAATATCCCTGCCGATCGTAGTGATGGTGCAGTTCGGTTTCGTAGTCTCGATTGAGGGACTCAGGTCTGTATTCCGGCGCCTGCCTGATGAGTTCGCACGACAGGCTGACGAAAACCTTCGACTCCTCCCAACTCAACCTTCCAATCCATTGGGGCGACACGAGCACGCGCCTCCCGGAGAGCCAGTTCTTTGTGTCCACAACCAGATATCGAATCGACCACGTCCTGTCGTCGATGATGAAGTCCTCCACATGGCCAATCTCACCGTCCATGGCCTGAATGTGGTGCCCTGTGACGTCGCGGGTGCTGCACAGATTGGGATCCCAGGCATCCTCCCGGCGGGCCGCTGCGTCCCGTGCTTTCGGGTCGAGCATGCTCAGTGGATTGTTGTCCCACGGGTACTGGCTGGCGCCCCAAATGAACGGACCGTTCCAATACATCGGCCAGCCGTAATAATCGTAATAGTGGTTCTCGTATTGGCGGGAGACAGGTTGGTCAGTAGCCAGGGATGGGCTCTGCTCGATCTGCCTTTTGGTCAGTGCCACCGGAACGACGCGCTCGGACTCGTTCGCACTGCCCAAGGCGTGAGGCGAAATGAGAACTTGCCGGCCGGTTAACCAGCCACCGGTGTCGGCAACCAGGTAGCGAACCGTCCAATGACGGTCGTCAAAGTAGAACTCCCGGGCTTTGCCGATGTCGCCATCGAGAGCACGGAGCTTGAAATGTCTAAAGTCTTTGGCTCGTATCAGCACGATTACCACCTTCCTCTCTACCCGGGAGACACCATGGCATCCGCTCACGAGGCGATACACGCAACCACGGCTGAGCCAGGACATATCTGCCTGCGGCTGTGAATATGACAGTGCACCTCGGTTGCTGAATGGTATGGATGCGTGCTCAGCTTCTGCCACCATTGCAGTCCGGATTCGAAGTAGGATTGCACGTCCGGCTTGTTCGTGCCGTGCGTCCGGCATCGTGGCGGTCTCTTGCCCCTGGCGCAACCTGCAACTCCGGATTTACCTGTTTCCGTGATCCCCGTCATGCTGATTGCTGCCCTGCCGGTCATGGTCCGACGAGTGGTTATTCCCGTGACCGCCGTCGTGATGGTCGTGATCGCATCCGGCCAATGCCATCAGGATCGCCGCAGCCATCACAACTACCACCGAAATGCTTCGTGCTCTTGCTTTCGTTCTTTGCTTTCACAGTCAGCGCTGTATGCGCATAGAAGTCCATCGAGGTCGCGAGAAACAGATCAGGCGACACGCCGGAAGCGACCGGCCGCATGGGCATGGACCACGCGGATCCATGCCCATGCGGCCTTATGTCATCACTTGGTGCTCCACGCTCCACCCTCCGCCGCCGCGATTACTGCATCCAAGGCTGCGCCGGATGGCTGGGCCAATGTGCTTTGTCGAACCCAGAGGCCCTCTTGAGCTGCTCCTTGTCGGCATCCAGCACCAGGCCGGATACGCCCGGCTGAATCTTGAAGTCGTCGATCGGAATCGCAAAGTACTTGTCACCGACGCCCAGCATGCCGCCAAATGACAGGACGCCGTAGAGCGTGGCGCCAGTCTTTTCATCCATGACAATATCCTTCAGATCGCCGAGGCCTTCGCCCCTGGCGTTCTGTACGGGCCTGCCCAGCAGGTCACCGGCTCGCTGCGTCCAGGTAGCCTCCTTGCCAATCTCGGCTGCAGCAGGCTGGGCGTTCCCGGCATTCGACTCAACCTTGGCCTGCTTCTGGTAGTAGTTGTCGGCCGTGGAATACGTGTCGGCAGCCACCCCGGCCGGCCACTGTCCTCGGGCGAAGGTAGGACCACTCTTGATCGTCTGAAGATCTACGGTCAGCCGCGCCTCATCCCCACCGGTGAATTGCAGTGTCTGATAGGGAATCGCCGCCAACCTGTCGGCCAAGCCGGGAACCTTGTCGCAGGAGATGATGACGTACCCGGCCTGGTGCCGGGCGCCATCAAACACAATGTCTTTCACATTGCCCAGCGCCTGAGTGTCACTGCTGAACACGGCCGCCCCCATCAGCTTGCTGAGCCGACGCGAGGCAAGTTCCTGTTGCGCCTGTTGCGCCGGCATCGCCTGCGCAGGCGTGTTCTGAGCCGGAGGCGTGGTCATAGTGTCGTCCGCGGCAAACACGACTGTTCCGATCGCCATGGGAATCATCCAAATGCACTTCGATAGTTGTCTGGTCATAGAAAAACCTCGTTTGTTGTGTCGAAATACTACTGATGCCAACTCGACGCCTGACGCCTGTTGCGCACCAGCGTTCATGTGAGTCTCAACCGTTCACCGCCGTCTGCAAATCGTCTTCGCCAAGTCCCTCATCAGCCCCCGCTGATGGTGGATCCTTGACCCATTCTGATCCCCCTCTTCACAATGTAAGCTTCCCTAGAAGCACGCTGCCGTGAACACCACGACAGCGGAAGGTTCAGCGGGCCGCTGGACCTTCCTGCCCTACCGATAGGCCTGTTGTTCGATCTGATGCCAGCGTTGCGTAAAACTCTCGGGCTTTGGCCAGCAACTGGCCATCGCTCAAGTGGTGCTCATCCACCGCAACGGAACCAACCACGCGATTGGCCACTCCGGGGTGATGGCGATGCAACTCCGCCAGCAACTGCTCCATGGCACTGCTCGCCCCAGTGCTGCTGCCGAAGATCAGGATCTTCTCTGCTCCATGCAAAGCCCGGGCCACCGCCTCATAGAACGTCTTGCGTTCCGGTTTGCGCTGGCCGTTGGCATCATCCTGCACGTTATGGAGATACCGGCCATAGCCGTGTGGGTCATACGGCGTGATCCGCTCGGGCACCGACCCGTGCAGTTCGGCTTTGTAGATGCGCGCCTCGCGATGATCGATCACAACCAGAAAATGTGAACCAGCCGGGTGTGTTGTCATGGCATCTTTCCGTATCAATGAAATGGGGCGTTGATGATGTCCTTTGCGCCACGTACGGATTTCGAGAGCACATCGGAAATCGTCCTGGCAGTGTTGCCGCCGATGTCACTGGCGGCCTCCAATGCTCCATTCACTGCATGCTCCACGGCTCTGCTGGTGTCGGCGCCGATCTCTCCCGTCGCGGCGATGGCTGATTGCGTTGCGGCCACTGCCACCTTCGCAACGTCGCCGCCAACTTCGGCGGCGGCCTTGATCGTCCCGCACACGGCCGATTTCGTCACCATGCCAACATCCTCACCCGTGCTGGATGCGGCTCGAATCGCTCCGCGGACGATAGCGGCGGCGGCCTCCTCAGCCGCGATGCCAACTTTCGACGCTCCGCCAACTGCGGTCAGAAGCACATCTCGGGCGGCATCAATCACCGCCTGGGCAAGATTGCTTCCGATGTGAATCCCCCCGATAATCGCCATTTCCGTGGTTCTGCCAATGGCAGATGATGTAACCTGATTCTCCATGAGCTGGTCTCCCCTTTTAGAAGGAATGATTCACGCGGTGCAACTACCTCTTTGGTCGAGAACACCGATTCTCCTCGCGGTTGCGCCGCATGAACTGTCGCAGTGGTGATCTCGCCGACGGCAATCTGACAATACTGCAGCGCGACAGCTTCTGGCAACGCCCAAACGGCGCAGTTCGTTAAGTGATCAGGTGCCAGACCCATGCATGGCTACTGACAGACCCGTCACATTTTTTAGGAGCGATACGTTCATGCCTGTCGCAGAACAACGTGATGGATACCCACTGACCCGTTCCAGCGCTGCATCCAGGCAGGACGATCCCCATCTTGAGAGCCCTGAACCGTTTTGACAGCGGGCATGGCAGGAGCGACAATTCGATGCAGTTAAGCCGGTTCCCTAACCCCGTGAAGGAGATCCACATGTCAGACACCAGGACGAATCTGAAAGAGGCTTTCGCCGGTGAAAGCCAGGCAAACCGCAAATACCTCGCCTTCGCCAAGAAGGCGGAACAGGAGGGCTTCCCGGTCGTCGCCCGGCTCTTCCGGGCGGCCGCTGAAGCTGAGACGATCCATGCGCTGGGCCACCTTGCCGCGTTGGATGGCGTCGGTGCCACCGCTGAGAACCTGAAAGCCGCCGTCGATGGCGAAACCTACGAATTCGAGAAGATGTACCCGCCGATGATCGCTCAGGCAGAGGCTGAGAAACACAAAGGCAAACGGATGTTTGACCTCGCCGCCAGGGCCGAAGCGGTGCACGCAAAGCTCTATGCCATGGCGCTCGATGCCGTCAAAGGCGGCAAAGACCTTGCGGCCGAGGCATTCTACCTCTGTCCGGTCTGCGGCAATGTCGAGCTTGGAAAAGCGCCGGCCGCCTGCCCCATCTGCGGATGCAGGGGCGATCGTTTCCAGAAGATCTAGCAACCGAAGGCAAATGGTCGTCCTCAGGCACGGCATCACCGTGCCTGAGGATAGACTCTTGCTCTATGCCAGAACTTCCCGAAGTCCAGACTGTGGTGAACTCGCTGCTCCCGCACGTTGTGGGCGCGCGATTCATTCGCGTCACAACCCTCCGTCCGGACTTCATCGTTCCACCAGGCACCGACCTGCCGGCCCTTCTCACCGGTCGGACAGTCACCTCGATTCACCGCCGGGCCAAGCGCATCATCTTCACCCTCGACACACACCAGCGTTTCCTCATTCACCTGGGTATGACGGGCCGAGTTACCTTGCATCCCGTCGGTTCACCGCCGGTCCGTCACACACATGTTGTCCTCGCCGTTGCGTCGCCGGTTCGCAAATCCATTGAGATCCATCTCTGCGACCCGCGCCGATTCGGCGAACTGCGCTGGTTAGGCGATGACACCGGCGAGGATGGGTTGGGCTATGAGCCCCTGGCCCTTCGTCCCCGCGCTCTGGCGGCTCTTCTTGCCACCAGCCGCCGGCCGGTGAAGAGTTTCCTCCTCGATCAAGCTGCGGTTGCCGGCTTAGGAAACATCTACGCCGATGAGTCGCTCTTTGCCGCAGGTTTGCATCCACTCACGCCCTGCAACCGGATTACCCGTGATCAGGCAGCCCGCCTCTGTCGCTGCATCAAAGCCGTGATCCGCAAGGCACTGTACCATCGCGGCAGTTCGCTGCGCGACTACGTCGATGCCGAAGGCGGCAAAGGCGCATTCCAGAAACTCCATCAGGTCTATGGCCGCGCAGGCAAGCCTTGCCGCCGGTGCCGCACCCCCATCGAACGCATTGTCCTATCTGGTCGATCCACCTGCTTTTGCCCGAAGTGCCAGAGCGCTGCCTGATCCCCAGGCAAACGGCTCGCGGATGGCGACAGGCACCGGCTTGCGTCTCTTCTCAAGTGCAATTGCCTAATTACCAGGCACACGCAATTGCGTATTAACTGTGCAATGTCTATACTGGAGGCATGAATGGCGCGCCTGAAGCCCCCCTGCCCACGACTGCAAAGGCCGATCTTGGCATAATCCTGGACCTGTGCCAGACCCTCTGCAGCGCCGCGGGGTTGGTCGAGGCCTTCTCGCGGATCATGCAGGTTCTCGCGGCGCAGCGTCAGTATAAGCATGCCTGCCTGCTCCTTTTGGATGATGCCAGCGGCAAACTCAGCACCCATGCCGCTTTCGGCCTTACCCCCGATGAGATGGAGAAGAGCACTTACTTCGTCGGCGAAGGTGTCAGCGGGCACGTGCTTGCCACCGGCCGTTCGCGCATCACCCCCGATGTCCGCCAGGAATCGGATTTCCTCAACCGCACCGGCCGCTACTCGCTCGAACACATGACCTCGGCGATCAGCTTCCTTTGCATACCGCTGCGCGTCGATGGCCGGGTCGTCGGCACGATCTGGGCCGACAAACAGTTCCCCGGCGATGCCGAACTCCGCACCGACCATGCGATCATGGAGATTCTCGCTTCGATGGTCTCACAGAGCATACGCCTCGATCGGCTGGTGTTCCGGCAGAAGGAAGAGCTGCTCGTACAGGTCAACCAGCTCCGCTCCGCCGCCCGCGAACGCTATCAATTCGACGCCATCATCGGCGACGCTCCCGCCATGCAGGAGGTATTCGCCACCGTCGGCCAGGTCGCCAATTCCCGCGCCACCGTCCTGCTGCTGGGCGAGACCGGCACCGGCAAGGAGATGATCGCCAAGGCGATCCACCATAACTCTCCTCGCCGCAACAACTCTTTCGTGCGCGTTAACTGCGGCGCGCTCACCGGCACACTGCTTGAGTCCGAACTCTTCGGCCACGTGCGCGGCTCCTTCACCGGCGCGATCAAAGACAAGATCGGACGCTTTGGTATCGCCGATGGCGGCACCATCTTTCTCGATGAAATCGGCACCCTTGAGCCCGAACTGCAGGTCAAGCTGCTGCGCGTGCTCCAGGAGCGCGAATTCGAACGCGTCGGCGATACCCACACCGTCAAGATTGATGTCCGCGTCATCGCCGCCACCAACGTCGACCTGCAGGAAGAGGTCGCCAAGAACAACTTCCGCGAGGACCTTTTCTACCGCCTCAACGTCGTCAGCATCTATCTCCCGCCCCTGCGCAATCGCCGGGAAGACATCGGCAAGCTGATCGACCATTTCCTTGACAAGTACAACACGGTGAATGACCGCAAGCTGCGAAAGATCAGCAAGGACATGATGGCCACGCTGCTTCGCTATCCATGGCCTGGCAACGTCCGCGAACTGGAAAACGCCATCGAGCGGGCTGTGGTGCTCAGCCGCAACGAAGATTTCACCGAGGATCTGCTGCCATTAAGCGTTCGCATGTTCGCCGCGCAGCGAAAGAACACCCCCTCGACCGAGTCGATCCAGACCCTCACCCGGCGTCTCGCCGACCAGGCGATTGCCGATCTCGATGTCCGTGAAGGCGAGATCTACCAGATTGTCATCGACCAGGTGGAACGTGCCCTCCTCGACCGCGCCCTCGCCAAGTGCAATGGCGTCAAGATCAAGGCCGCCGACTACCTTGGCATCAACCGCAACACGCTCAACAAGAAGGTCAAGGATCTGGGCATCGAATCCGACGGCTAGAGCGGGCTCCCTGGCAATCCGCGCGTCGACTTTTTCCCCTACGTTGACGCAGGCAGGCGGAGTTTCACCCGTTGACTATCGGTCATAAATCGTCTTAATCACCATACATGGCTTGGCCTCTTGCCCAGACAACTCCGGACGCAGCCACGATCTTCTACATCTCGCTGGCGCTGATCTTCCTGACTGGCGTGATCACCACCATCGCCACCAAGTGGATGCGCGACAAGTGCCTGAAGCTTTTCGATGGCTATCACGTCACCCTCGAAGGCCTCCGCGGCTCGACCGACTGGGGCCGATTCAAGGCCCTCTCCAGCGGCATCGAACTGCTCTACGACCATCCCTACACGGACACCCACGGCCGCAAGAAGACTTCGCTGCTCATCTACGGCCAGGAGATCGAGCCGCGCATGCTCACACTCTTCCGCTACCATGATGAGCTTACCCCCGAAAAGCAGAAGGTTCGCCTGGAGCAGGTCCGCCACACCTTCAATCCGGGATTTCGCCGCCGCATTGGCCGCGGCATCCGCAACATGCTCAACACGCTCCGCGATGCCTTCGGCGCCGCCATCGGGGCGGCCGTAGGACAGGCCCAGCGCATGAACCCCGGCAATGTCGTCCTCAGTACTCAGGCCAGCCAGGTCACCCAGATCGGCCAAACCATTCTCGGCCGCGCCGCTGCCAATGCCTACGAACCCCTGCTCGAGCAGTACATCGGCCAGCCGGTCATTCTTGAAGTCCTTGATCCCATCAACCCCAACAATGTCACGCAGCAGTATGCTGGCTATCTCGCCGATTACACCCAGCAGTTCATCGCAGTCCTCAACATCGATCACGCCACCTCGCAGTGGATAGAGATCACCCTTCCCGATGTGGCCGAAGGTGAATTGCTCCCGCCGTTAGCCCCCCCACCCGCTGCCGGCGGCCCTGCCCCCATTCTCCCCGCACCTGCGAAAATCGAGAACGAGATTGCCGTCCGCATCGATGGCAGGCGTTTTCGCCTGCACAACACCCGCAGTGAACCTGTTGTGGTTCGTCGCCTCGAGCGGGAAGGCTACGAGCCACTGGAGATTGGCTCTGTCATCCCGCCCAATGGCACCATGAGCCTGCCCGCCCGCGACGCCCGCGGTGCCAGGGTCATCATGGAAGTCATCCGCTGCATGGACATCATCGCCCCGCGCAAATACGCGACCGTTCGCCATGCCGGCGAACTGGTGGAACGCCCCGGCCTGATCGAAGACCTGGGTCTGGGCCATCTGCCGCTGGTTCCTGCCCTTCCGGAGCTGGTGAAGATCTCGCGCCTGCACGGGTCCGAACCGCCCCGCAACACCTAGACCCAGTCACTGCAGGTGTTGGAGCAGTCCCATCTCCATACGTTCCTGCGCCTCGGGTTTGCGAATATAGAGCGGCGTGAGTTTGAAAGGATCGGCATAGGCTCCCTGCTCACGCAGTTGCAGCGCCAGATGCGCTACGGTTGCGGCCTTCGGCCACCATAGCTCCTCTGCGGCTATGCGAATCTCCTTCTCGACCGCGCCGATCAGATGCTGCTGGTGGTACTTTACGCCCTCGCCGAGAATGACCACCGGCCGGGGAACTCGCGCCAGCAGGTCCGGCAGATGGACCAGTTGCGGCGGTTCAATCTCATCCAGTGCGTGGCCAGCCCGGCGATACAGGCCCGCGTAGACCTGATCGCGCTTGGCATCGAGGATGGGCATCACCCACTGGGCATCGGCCGGGGCGTTGCTGGCGATCACAGGCAATGTGGGAACCGCCAGCAGCTTGGCGCCAGTCGCAAATGCCAGTGTCTTGGCCAGCGTGACGCCAATTCGAAGCCCGGTGAACGATCCCGGCCCGATCGACACCGCAACATCAGTGATATCCTTCGCTGTGATCCCCTGCTCTCGGCACACTTCGTCAATCAGCGGCAGCACTCTGGCCGCATTCTGCAGACCATGTGAGAAGGTTCGCTGCGCCCGCAGAACTGCCCCATCACACAGGGCAATGGACCCAACGCTTGACGATGTCTCGATGGCCAGCAACATCGGATGCGATCATACTCAGGGTACCGTGTGCGTCTATGTATCTACCCATGGCTCAGCCTTAATGCCCTGGCGAACCAGGGAAACACAATTCGTGACCGCCATCAGTGCAGTCACCTTTCCAGCGGAATCGCGGACGGGGCGGAGGTCCACATCTACAGTGAGTTGCCGACCGTCTTTTGTCTGGCAGGGAACAGCAGATAGCGACAAGGACTCGCCAGCGCGCCGTCGCTCAAGCAGTTTCGCGTACGTTTCGCGCTTATCGTCAGGCACGACTGGCATAGGCTTGCCAACCACCTCCTCCTGTGTCCAACCGAACAGTTTCGTAGCAGCATCGTTCCAGATGATGACGTTCCCCTGGAGATCCAGGACATTGATCGGGACCGGCGTAACCTGCAAGACAGCTTCGAGCAACCCGAGGATCTCTTCTCTGCTCCGCTGCGATGCCTTTGCCTCCGTTCGGTCGATCATGAAGATAGTAGCGAGATCTCTATCCTCAGGGTCCAAAGGAGCGCCACCGACCATGACCGGAATTCGCCGGCCATCTTTGCGGACATACTCTTTCTCGTAGGGGCAACGCAGGCCGTTGCGAATTCGTTCGTGTTGTTCTCTAGTAACATCTATCCAATCGGGAGGAGTCAGAGTGATCCAATTGATCCTTCCCTCTTTCAAGTCTTCACGTGTATAACCGAGAATGCGGAGATACGTATCATTGGCATCAACTATGAGGCCAGTAGTGATGTGGGCGATTGCCATACCCATCATATTGCACTCAAAGATGCCGCGGAAATGCTGCTCGCTGGCGCGCAATTCCTCTTCCATCCTCTTACGCTGGCTGACATCGCGGAAATGCACAGCCAGGCCATCTTGCCATCCGTACGCATTCAACGCGACGTGGGCCCGGGCAGCATCGCTGTAGTACTCGATGTGCAGCGTTCCGCAGGTCTGCATGCACTGCGCCAACTGGCGTGTGACATCGGCATGTGCGTTTGGCGGCAGGACGTCTTCCAGCAGCTTGCCCATGGCGGCGTCGCGGTCGATCCGTAGCATCTGGGCCGCCTTTTCGTTCATCCAGGTAACGTGATGCTCGCGATCCAGCACAACAAACCCGTCGGTGATGGAGCCCAGCACGCCGGTCAGGTACCGATTGCTGGCCTGAAGCGACTCCTCCATGCGTTTGCGCTCGCCGATGTCGTGGAAATAGACGGTCAAGCCTTGGACAGAAGCGTAGGCGTGCAGTTCCAGTGGCACACCCAGTAAAGGACTGAAAGCCTCGAAGTGTTCAGTTCGAGATTGCTCCAAACATGACTTCAGTCGATCGTATATCGGGGTATCGATCACGCCCGGAAAGACGTCTTTGAGCGTGCGCCCGACGATGGACTCACGCTCGCGGCCGAACATCCGTGCGCTTTCCTGGTTCATCCAGGTCACGGTGCCATTTTGGTCGAACGCTATAAACGCATCGGTGATCGACTCAAGGATGTTTGTGATGCGCTGGTTGGTATCCCACAGTGCCGATTGGAGGCGATGCCGCTCGCTGACGTCGGTGGCCGTTCGCATCAGCCCCTGCCGTCCGCCGGTAAGCTTGCCGATCGCCATGGTAGTAAAATCCCAGATCCGCGTCTGGCCGGATGCGGTGTGGATCGTGTACTCGCCCTCTTCAACCGGTTCCGGCCAGTCGTACAGTACTTCGACATCGGTCGGCTCCCAGCGGTTCTGGTCGTGCTCGCCCTTGTCAAACCAGTCGCCCATCGTAGGCACATCTCTCAAGTGCCACCCGCTCTGCTGCGTCCAGGCGCGATTGACCATGACGACTTCGCCATCCGCCGCATAGACCATGACCGGAAACGGCATGTTCTCGACGACAGTTCGGAAGCGACGCTCGCTGTCGCGCAGCGCCTCACGGATACGGTCCTGTTTGGCAATCTCGACCAGCAGTTTCCGTTCGCGCGGCCCGGGATTGCGGGTGGTGGAGCGCTTGCGGGCACTGTCCCAAACCTGTGCAAATTCCGGTGTTTCCTTCAGAAGTGCCTTGTGTACGGCCATCACGCGCCCATCCTGCATGGCATCAGCGTCGGGATGAGCGTCGATCCAAACTCGCTGCATGGCGGCAAAGGTCGAGAGCACCACCACCTTGTTGAAGAGTTCATCACCCAACGCATCATGGGCGGCGTTACGGCAACGGCCGCCGGGATCTTTTCGAACCGTCATGCGGGCGACCGCCCAAAGTATCCACAGGTCAAGCCCTTCGGGCATGCTCGCCCAGCCGGAGTGCAGCACCCACGTGGCGGAGAGGGTGCGAATCTGCTCGGCGATCAATCGCTGAGGCGGGAGTTTCATCCGCAGGAATTCCAGAATCTGCTGGCCGGTCATCCCCATCTGCCGCAGCGAACAGCTTCGCACGATCAGCGAATACGGCGTCAGATTGAACTTCGCCATCACCGTCAGGAACCGCTCCTTAAAGAGCCGCGGCAGTGTGTTCTGGACATACCCGGCCTGAGTGATGAGCCACGCAGCGCGCAGCGAAACCGGGTCTTGCGCCAAACTAACCATGGCTGGCGGGATGAACCCGAAAACCTGGTGGATCTCAGCCAGAATCGGCTGTGACTCAGGCGGCATGCCCGCGAAATCAGGTGTGGCCCCTGCACTCATATCCAGCCCACTGCCTCTTAACAGAGTTAAACAGTATCGGTGAAATGCTTACCCATCCAGAGAAGCATTGCTCAACACACCATGCTCGCCTCAATTCGATCAATTTAACCAAATCCCACGGCAATTCCACAACCAAATATGAATCCGCTCGCAGCTCTCCTTTTAGCTCGCTACCGCTGGGCGTAGATACTCAGCAAATGAAAACCCCCGGCGATCAACATCGCCGGGGGATGGGGTCACTCATGATGAGAAACTGCCTACTTCGCTTCGGCCTTCTGCGGCGTAGGCGGGAGTTCGCCAAGCAACGCCGCGCGGGCAGCACGGATCTTGGCCTCTTCCTCGGCACGAGCGCCGGAGATCTCCGCCTCGACCTCGTCGCCAGGCAGCGACGGCGGCTCGGCGAGGTGCTTGATCTTCAGGCTGTTGTATGTGCCGAAGGCGGTGCCGGCCGGGATCAGGTGACCCAGGATCACGTTCTCCTTCAGGCCCTGCAGCGTGTCGGTAGCACCGGCCAGGGCGGCTTCGGTGAGAACCTTGGTGGTCTCCTGGAAGCTGGCGGCCGAGATGAACGACTCCGACTGCAGCGATGCCTTGGTGATACCCAGCAGCAGCGTCTTGCCGCGAGCCGGACGGCTCTTTTTGGTCTTGGCGGGCTCACCCGCGGTAGACTGGGCAAGTTCATTGGCTTCGCGCACCTGCGATCGAAGCACGATGTCGCCTTCCTTGAAGGTCGTCCCGCCCGGATCCACGATGCGCACGCTGTCGGTGACAAGGTCGTTGCCGGCACGGAAGCGGGAACGGTCCACCACTTCGCCGGGCAGGAACTTCGTGTCACCCGGGTCATCCACCTTCACCTTGCGGAGCATCTGGTTCAGGATGGTCTCAATGTGCTTGTCATTGATCTTCACACCCTGAGATCGATACACGTTCTGCACTTCCTTCAGCAGGTAGGTATGCAGGGCCTCTTCGCCGTTAATGCGAAGGATGTCGTGGGGGATAATCGGGCCGCGCACCAGCGGCTCACCGGCCTCGACATAGTCGCCGGCGTGAACCTGCAGTTCCTTGTCCTGCGGCACGTGGTGCTCGCGTTCCATGCCCGTCTCGTTCTTGACCATGATGGTCATCTTGCCCCGACGCTTCTCGGAGCGAATCTCGACGGTGCCGGAAATCTCAGCCAGGGTTGCCGGGTCCTTGGGCTTGCGAGCCTCAAAAATCTCGGTGACACGGGGCAGACCGCCGGTGATGTCCATCGTGCCGCCTGCCTCCTTGGGCAAACGGGCGATGAGCTGACCGGCTACCACCTGATCGCCATCCTTGATCTCGATACGGGCCTTGGCGGGCAAATAGTGGAAGTCGAGGATCTTGCCGTCCGTGCCGACGATGGTCAGACGTGGATGACGTTCACCCTTGTGCTCGATGACGACCAGCTTGGCCTCGCCAGAGCCCTTTTTCTCTTCCTCAAGCCGGACGGTTTCGCCCGACTCGATATCTTCGTACTTCACAGCACCCGACTTCTCCGCCAGGATGGGCGAGATGTGCGGATCCCAGACCACAAGCTGCTGCTTGGCCTTGACTTTTTCGCCATGGCCAACCATCACCGTGGCGCCGTAAGGAACCTTGTACTTCTCCAGCTCGCGACCCTTGGCATCGACAATCGCGACTTCGCCGTTGCGCTTCAAGGCGACGGTGCGAACGGTGCCATCGACATCCTTGATCGTCACCGCACTGACATCGCGGTGCTCAACCGTTCCGGCCGTCACGGCCTTGATGTCACTCTCAACCAGCGATCCGGTCGCGACGCCGCCGGTATGGAACGTACGCATGGTGAGCTGGGTACCGGGCTCGCCGATCGACTGGGCCGCGATGATGCCCACCGCCAGGCCTTCTTCGACGAGCTGGTTGGTGCTCATGTCCACGCCGTAGCAGCGGGCACAGATGCCGCGCGGGCTCTCACAGGTCAGCGGCGAACGGACGCGGACGGTCTCGATTTTCAGGTCCTTGAGTTTATCGGCAATCTCAGGGGTGACCGACTGATTCTCGGCGATGATCGTCTCATCGTTGATCGGGTTGCGGATAGTATCGCGGGCCGTCCGGCCGACGATCAGCTCCTTCAACTCGACCTCAACCGTCTCGCCCTTGTAAATCGTGCTCTTGCTGATGCCATTGAGCGTCCCGCAATCGCGCAGCGACACGATCACGTTCTGGGCCACATCGGCCAGCTTACGGGTCAGGTAACCCGAGTCGGCCGTCTTCAGAGCCGTATCGGCCAGACCCTTGCGCGCGCCGTGGGTCGAGCTGAAGTATTCCAGCACCGACAGGCCTTCGCGGAAATTTGATTTGATCGGCGTCTCGATGATCTCGCCCGAGGGCTTGGCCATCAGACCACGCATGCCGCCAAGCTGACGGATCTGGTCCACGTTACCGCGGGCGCCGGACACCGCCATCATGGCGATCGGGTTCAGATAGCGCAGGACGCCCTTGGACTTCGCGTCTTCCTTGTGCATCGGCCTGCCGCTCTCGTCGCGATAGTCGGTCTGCAGACCGGCCATCAGGTCATCGGTCACCTGCTTGCGGGCATGGCCCCACAGGTCGATCAACTGAGCCTTTCGCTCCTGATCGGTGATGGCGCCCATGCGGAAGTTCTTCTCGATCTTGTCGGCCTTCTTCTGGCCTTCCTCCAGGATCGTCTCGCGCGAATCAGGCGAGCGGATGTCGGTGATGCCGAAGCTCATGCCCGACAGAGTCGAACGCTTGAAGCCAAGCGTCTTCAGATCATCCAGCAGTTTGATGGTCGCCGGCCGACCCAGTATCGCATAGCAGTCGGCGATGACGCGGCTGATGCCCTTGGCAGTCAGGGCAAAGTTGTAGAACGGCATGCCCTCGGGCAGCACATCGTTCAGGATGCAGCGGCCGGCGGTGGTCAGGATGACCTGGCCCTCGTAATCCGCAGGCTTGGGCTTCACCTGGTAGCCGGCCTTGTTCTTAAGGAGGCGCTGGGCCTCCATATCCTTCCAACTGATCTCGCTGGTGGGCGAGGGACCGCCTGACTTGTCGCTGGGGACGACTTCCGGCCGGGTGATGCGAACGAAGACCTTGGCATGCATCGAGATCGTCTTCAGGTCATAGGCAAGCATCGCCTCCTCAGGCGAATTAAAGAGCATGTACTCGCCCTTGTCCCCGTCGCGGTCGTTGGTGATGTAATAGGTGCCCAGCACGATATCCTGTGAAGCCGAGATGATCGGCGCGCCGTTGGCGGGCGAGAAAATGTTGTGCGGGGAAAGCATGAGCACGTGCGCCTCAACCTGGGCCTCGATGGACAGAGGAAGATGCACGGCCATCTGGTCACCGTCGAAGTCGGCATTAAAGCCTTTGCACACCAGCGGGTGGATCTTGATGGCGTTGCCTTCGACAAGCACCGGTTCAAACGCCTGGATGCCCATGCGATGCAGGGTCGGGGCGCGATTCAGAAGCACGGGATGCTGGTAGATGACCTCTTCCAGGATATCCCACACCTCGGGGTCGCGCCGTTCCAGCATCTTCTTGGCGCTCTTGATGGTGTCGGCAAGACCATGCTCCTTGAGCTTGCGGATGATGAACGGCTGATAGAGCTCCAGAGCGATCTTCTTGGGCAGACCGCACTGATGAAGCTTCAGTTCCGGACCCACCACGATGACCGAGCGGGCGGAATAGTCCACGCGCTTGCCCAGCAGGTTCTCGCGGAAGCGGCCCTGCTTGCCCTTGATCATGTCGGTCAGGGACTTCAGCGGCCGGTTGGACGAGCCCAACACCGGCCGGCGGCACCGGCCATTGTCAAACAGCGCATCGACTGCCTGCTGCAGCATGCGCTTCTCATTGCGGATGATGACCTCGGGAGCGTTGAGGTCCACCAGCTTCCGCAGGCGGTTATTGCGATTGATAATGCGGCGGTAGAGATCATTCAGATCGCTGGTGGCGAAGTTGCCTGATTCCAGCAGAACCAGCGGGCGCAGATCCGGCGGAATCACTGGAACTACATCCATCACCATCCACTCGGCCTGATTCTCCGAGTTGCGGACAGCTTCGATCATCTTCAGCCGCTTGGTCAGATCCTTGATCTTCTGCTTCGAGTTGGTCTTCTCGATGTCCTCGCGGACCTTGACGCCCTCGGTGGGCAGATCGATCTGGCCCAGGAGCTTCTTGACGGCCTCAGCGCCCATCTCGGCGACGAAACGATCGCCGTGCTTCTCGCGTGCTTCGCGATACTCTTCTTCGGTCAGGATCTGCTTGCGCTTCAGGGGCGCATCGCCGGGATCGGTGACCACGTAGTCCTGGAAGTAGATTACCTTCTCCAGGTCGCTGGTCTTCATATCCAAGAGAGCGCCCAGCCGGCTGGGCAGCGCCTTGAAGAACCAGATATGAACGATCGGGGCGGCCAGATTGATATGGCCCATGCGCTTACGACGAACGCGGCTGTGCGTCACCTTGACGCCGCAACGGTCGCATATGATGCCTTTGTACTTGGTGCCCTTGTACTTGCCGCAGGAGCACTCCCAGTCCCTTTCCGGGCCAAAGATGCGCTCGCAGAACAGACCGTCCTTTTCGGCACGGTAGGTACGATAGTTGATCGTCTCGGGCTTCTTCACCTCGCCAAAGCTCCACGAGCGAATGTCGTTGGGGCTGGCAAGCTGAATCTTCACCGAACCGAAATCGTTAATCCGATCGTATACGTTTTCAGCCATGACCTAATCTTTCTTGGCTTCCGGAAGCTCTTCGCTTCCCCGTTTCATCACTACTTCAAATCCGCCCTGCTCCAGCTTTCTCCGACGTCTGATCTGGATCATCACCAGATTAGCAATCGCGAGCACCCACATCACCGCCATGAGCAATGCAATCATGAGCACTGCAATCCGGCTTATGTCGAATGTTGGTGCCATCTGGGCATCCTCGGTCACATCAGATCCTGATCCTCATCCTCGCGGCCGACACCCTTCTTCTTCTCAAGCTGGATGTTCAGGCCCAGACCACGAATCTCGTTGCAGAGCACGTCGAACGAAACTGGCGTGCCTGCTTCAAGCGTGTTGGTGCCCTTAACCATGCTCTCGTAGATCTTGGTGCGACCCTCAACATCGTCGCTCTTCACCGTCAGCAGTTCCTGCAGGATGTAGGCAGCGCCGTAGGCTTCCAGGCCCCACACTTCCATCTCACCAAACCGCTGGCCACCCGTGCGGGCCTTGCCGCCCAAGGGCTGCTGCGTGATCAGGCTGTAAGGTCCGGTCGCGCGAGCGTGAATCTTGTCGTCCACGAGGTGGTGCAGCTTCATCATGTAGAGATAGCCCACCGTGGTCCGCTGCTCGAACAGCTCACCCGTTCGGCCGTCGCGAAGCTGGATCTTGCCACCGTAGGGCATGATCACGTCGAAGTCGCGAGGACCCAGCGGCTGCTTCGTCTTCTTGCGCTCTTCGCGGCGGCTCTTGACGGCCGTGTTGGCCTCTTCGATGCACGCCATGATCTGATCTTCGGTAGCACCATCGAACACCGGCGTCACCGCCTGCTGACCCAGAACCATCATCGCCCAGGCCAGGTGCGTCTCAAGGATCTGGCCCACGTTCATACGGCTGGGCACGCCCAGCGGATTGAGCACGATGTCAACCGGAGTGCCATCAGGCAGGAACGGCATATCCTCTTCGCTCACGATGCGGGCGATAACGCCCTTGTTGCCGTGCCGGCCGGCCATCTTGTCGCCGACGGACAAGGCACGCTTGGTGGCGACATACACCTTCACCATCTCCAGCACGCCCGAAGGCAGCTCATCGCCGCGCTTCATCTGATCCATCTTGCGGTTCTTCTCTTCCAGCACCGCCTGCACGCGCGGCCAGAAGCGGCTGATGGTATCCAGAGCCTTTTCCCGGATATCCTTCGTGCCCTTGATCCAGTCCGTCGTGAAGCCTTCGATCTGCTCCATGATGACTTCGGTAATCTCGCTCTGACCCACCTTCTGGCGCGTGCCCGGGTCAACCAGTGTCGAACCGATCACTTCGTTAATCTCGGCGACCATCTGCTTGAAGATGCCGATCGCCTTCTGGTTCTGATCTTTCTCGTATTTGTCGATGTCCTTCTTGAGCTGTTTCTTCTGATCGTCGGTCATGTGCATCCGGCGGCTGAAGCGCTTGGCGTTGATCACCACGCCCTCTTCACCGGCGGGCATCTCCAGCGAGTCGTTCTTCACATCTTCGCCGGCCCGTCCGAAGATCGCATGCAGCAGCTTCTCTTCGGGGGTCAGTTCGCTCTTGCTCTTGGGAGCGACCTTGCCCACGAGGATGTCGCCGGGGCCAACCCGGGTGCCGACACGAACCACACCGGCCTCATCCAGATTTGCCAGCGCCCGCTCCGAGACGTTGGGGATATCGCGGGTGAACTCCTCGCGCCCAAGCTTGGTCTCGCGGATCTCAACGTCATACTCCTCAATGTGGATCGAGGTGAACACATCATCCTTCACCAGACGTTCGCTGATGACGATGGCATCTTCAAAGTTGTAGCCGTCAAAGGTCATGAACGCGACCAGCACGTTCTGGCCCAAGGCCAACTCGCCCTGCAGCGTGGCCGGTCCATCGGCGATGATCTGGCCCTTCTTGACCCTCTGGCCCTTCTTCACGATCGGCTTCTGGTTCAGGCAGGTCCGCTCGTTCAGGCCATGGAACTTGCGAAGTTCATAGTCATCGGCATCGTCCACCAGAATGCGCATGGCATCGACGAACGTGACGGTTCCGCTGCGCTCGGCCTTGACCAGCATGCCGCTGTTCTGCGCCACCGGCTTTTCCATGCCCGTGGAGATAATCGGCGGATCGGTCCTGATCAGCGGCACCGCCTGCCGCTGCATGTTCGATCCCATCAAGGCGCGGTTGGCATCGTCATGCTCAAGGAACGGGATTAAAGCGGCCGAGACAGACACCGTCTGCCGCGGGCTGATATCGATGTACTGCACTTCCTTCGAGGGCACGGTGGCCAGGTCGCCGTTCACGCGCGCCAGCACCAGGCCTTTGCGCAGGTGCAGATCCTTCTCCACCACTTCCGGCGGCGCCAGGACGCTGCTCATTTCCTCATCGGCACGCAGATACTTCGTCTCGCCGGAAACCTTGCCATCCCTCACCACGCGATAGGGTGTGATCAGGAAGCCGTAGTCATCCAGGTCGGCATAGATCGACAGCGAAGCGATCAGACCGATGTTCGTGCCTTCGGGCGTCTCAATCGGGCAGATGCGGCCGTAGTGCGAGATGTGCACGTCGCGCACTTCAAAGCCCGCACGCTTGCGGTTCAAACCGCCAGGACCCAGTGCCGACAACCGCCGCTCATGGGTGAGCTGCGAAAGCGGATTGGTCTGGTCCACCACCTGCGAGAGTTCGCCCCGGCCGAAGAAGAAGTCGATGGCGCTGCTGATGCTCTTGGAGTTCACCAGCTCGGCGATCTTGCCGATCTCGTTCGGGTCCTTCAGGCTCATACGCTCCTGCACCGTGCGGCGGAGCTTCAGAAAACCCTTGCGCAGCTCGTCGGCCGCCAGCTCGTCAATCGTGCGCAGCCGGCGATTGCCCAAGTGGTCGATATCGTCAGTATAGCCTTCGTTGTTGCGCAGCTTGATCATGTACTTCATGGAGTTCACGAAGTCTTCGCTGCGCAGAATCATCTCATCTTCCGAGACGTTCTGATCGAATTTGCGGTTAATCCGGAACCGGCCAACCCGACCGAGCCGATAGCGGTTGTCGTCAAAGAATTTCTCTTCAAACAGCGTCTTGGCCTTATCAAGCTGGGGCGGGTTGCCCGGCCGCAGACGTGCGTAGATGCGAAGCAACGCATCCTCATGGCTGCTGGAATTGTCATCGGCCAGCGTATTCAGGATCAGCGGATCGCTGACCTTGGTGATCACGACCACGCTCTTGAGGTTCGACGCCTGGATCTTCTCCAGGGCCGGCCCGATCTGAGCGCCCGACTTCACCAGTTCTTCGCCACTCTCGGTGTCAATGACCGGTGTAACCGCGTAGTAGATCGCCTGCAGTTGCGTCGTCTTGCAGGTTTCCACCGTATAGAACTCGCGAAGAATCGCCTCGCTCGTGCCATACTTCTTGTCCAGAGCACGCAGGAAGGTGGTCGCGGGGATCTTGCTGCTCTGGTCGATGCGCACGGCCAATGCATCCTTCTTCGTCACCGCGCACTCGATCCAGCTTCCGCGCTCCGGGATCACGCGGAACCCGTGCAGCGGCCGGTCGCCTTCCTGCTCTTCAATCAGGAAGTCCACGCCTGGTGATCGGTGGAGCTGGTTCACGATGCAACGCTCAGCGCCGTTGATGATGAACTCGCCGCCCCCGATCATGATGGGGATCTCGCCCAGGTAGATGGCATCCTCGACCACCTCGGGCTTGTCCTTGCGGCTGAACCGCACACTGATGCGGAACGGCATGCCGTAGGTCAGACGCAGCGCCCGGCACTCGTCAACAGTGTAGCGCGGCTTGCCCAAGTCATAACTGACGTAGTCCAGGCGAAGGTTCCCATCATAGCTTTCGATGGGGAATACCTCGCGAAGGAGTGTTTCCAAGCCCTCGTTCTTGCGCTTCGAGCTCTCCACATCCTTCTGCAGGAACTTCTTGTAGCTGTCCTGCTGAACTCGAATCAGATCGGGGATCGGAAGTGCATCGCCACGTTTGCTGAAATCACGAACTTCTCGCACCTGCATCAGCATGTCCTCTTCCAACGGGGTTTCGTTTCAGCCTGCCAAGTTCCACCGACAAAATAAGCCGCCTTACTTAAAGAAGAGCGGCTTTCGTCGCCGGACACGCGGTTTCTCTGCACGTCCGGAGTTTTCTGGAACCCAACAAGTCAGTCGCTAACCGAAGTTAGTCAAGGCTTGGCGCAAAACGCAACAAGAACCTCTCCCGCTCTCAGCATTCAGAAAGTCGAGACAGATTCTTTTCCTTACGAGTTTTGCTTCTTACGCGTCGCCAATTCGACATTCACAAGTCTACCGCGCTGGGCAGGCATGTCAAGCGATAGCCACCGCTCCCAACGCGGATTTCTGCCGTCCAACGAGATATGTTATTATCATGCTAAAATATGCGGATTTTCGTTTGCGTTAACATGCTAAAACCATCGGATTCCATATTTGTCTTATTTTGCTGAAACAGCCATTTCGTCGGCCGCCCCATGGCCCACATGTCGTGATATCCGAACTTCCTGACCACCATCATTCCGGGCGCGGCAGCAAAATACCCAATGCGCAGTTTCCCCCGCGATCTCGCTCGCCAATTGCCTTCTTGCATCCCGAAGCCCGACATGCTGCAATCTCCATCATGTGCGACAGTATCACCCGATCTCCCCAGCACCACTTCGCGACTACCCGCTGGACCGTGGTCCTCGCGGCCGGCGGCGACCCCGCTGCCCCACAGACGCGCGATGCCCTGTCATCGCTCGCCCAGACCTACTGGTATCCCCTCTACAGTTTCATCCGCCACCAAGGCTGCCCTGCCCAAGATGCCGAAGACCTGACACAGGAGTTCATCGCCAAGCTCATTGAAAAGCAATATCTCGCCGATGTTGATCCCGCCAAAGGTCGCTTTCGCTCCTTCCTCCTCGCCTCTTTGCGCCACTTTCTCTCCAACCAGCGCGACCATGACCGCGCTGCCAAACGCGGCGGCCACAACAAACTCATCGCCCTTGACCAGCTCGACGCCGAAGCCCGCTATCGGCTTGAGCCCTCAACCGAAATGACCCCCGAGCGCCTCTTCGACCGCCGCTGGGCGCTCGCTCTGCTTGACCGGGTTCTGCAGCGTCTCCGCGACGACTACGTCCGCAGTGGCCGGGCCAAGGTCTACGAAGCCCTCAAACCCGTCCTCCAGGCCGACCCCGATGTTCCTACGTATGCTAAGCTTGGGAAACAACTTGCAATGTCGGAGACCGCCATCAAGGTAGCAGTCCATCGCCTTCGCACCCGATATCGGCAGCTCCTGCGCGATGAAGTCGCCCAGACCGTGGCGGCCGACGCCGATCTCGATGCCGAACTGAATGATCTTCTGAATTGCCTGTAACCTTCTGCGCCATCCGCTTCTGCACGTATTGCAGAATCACCTGCAAGGAGAAGGAGACGGATCGTGACCAGCCAAGCCAATTGCCCCAGTTGCAGCACCCCCCTACCGCCAGACAGCCCCGAAGGTCTCTGCCCCTCATGCCTGATCCGCAAAGGAATGGCGCAGACCCAGCGAGCTGGCGAGCCCCAAAGCGGTTGGACACCGCCCGATGCGCAGAAGCTGGCCGAGTATTTCCCCGAACTCGATAACATCGACCTGATCGGCCGGGGCGGCATGGGCGCGGTCTACCGCGTCCGCCAGACCGCCCTCGATCGCGTGGTAGCACTCAAGATCCTCCCGCCACAACTTGCCGCCGATCCCGGCTTCGCCCAACGCTTCGCTCGCGAGGCCCAAGCCATGGCCCGCCTGAACCACCCGCACATCGTCACACTCTACGAGTCAGGCCAGCGACAGGAACTGTTCTTCTTCATCATGGAGTACATCGACGGCGCCAACCTCCGTCATGTGATCGACTCCGGTGGCGTCTCTCCGCGGGAAGCGATGGCGATCATCCCGCAGATCTGTGAAGCACTGCAGTTCGCTCACGACAACGGCATCGTTCATCGCGACATCAAGCCCGAGAACATCCTGCTCGATCACCAGGGCCGCGTGAAGATTGCAGATTTCGGCCTGGCGCGCATCACCGGCGGAGACGTGCCCCAGCACGCCACCGCAATGGTCATGGGCACCCCTTACTACATGGCGCCGGAGCAGGTCAACTCTCCGCAAGCCGTTGACCATCGCGCCGACATCTATTCACTGGGCGTCGTCTTCTACCAACTCCTCACTGGCGAACTGCCCATCGGCAAGTTCGACCCTCCTTCACGCAAAGTCGTCATCGATCTGCGCCTCGATGAAGTCGTCCTGCGCACCCTGGAGAAGGAGCCCGCTCGGCGCTACCAGCACGCCAGCGACGTCAAGACGCGTGTGGAAACGATCGCAGCCTCGCCGGCATTACAGGACCATCCCGGCATGATCCTGGGCATCCTGCTCGTCGCTCAGCGCAACGGCAAGGTAAAGGTCTGCCCCGGAGGCATCTTTCGCATGATCTTTACGCTCATCACTGTTTATATCGCCGCCACAGCCATCACCAGCATGTTCGTCTCGCTCGCCGACGCCCGCTACGACCTGCTTATCCTGTTCTTCTTCCTGTGCGGCGTGATCTTCCGCGCCATCCGCCTGCGTGCCGACCAACTGCTGGACATGGATGCCAAACCGCAGCAATACCCGAAGCAGTCTCTACTGACCGGCTGGCGCGCGCTCTTTCGCCTCGCCCGCGTGCGGCGTGAAGACAAGAGCGTGGTCTGGCCCCGGCTTATCCAATTGATCGCATACAGCCTGGGCGTGGTGATCGTCTACATAGCGGCCGTTCGCATCTATTTCGGCATTCTGGGCGTGTGGACCGGCCCATTCCTCGAACTGCTGACCACCATCGGCATGCTTGCCGGCATCCCCTTGGGCTATATCCTTGCCAGCCGGTTCTGGGACCTGCCGGCCGCACTGCCCGAACCACCGCACACTGCTCAACCAGCGCCGCAGGTCAATAGCCCCATTGTGGATCGACCTGATTCACCAGCGCCTCGCCCGCAATCAAATGGCGAAAGTTCCGCTCCATCAGCTCACCAAACCGCCGGGCATGGTATGGAGAGTGACCTGAAACATGGGGGGTGACGATGACGTTGGGCATCGCCCACAGCGGGCTGTCGGCCGGCAGCGGCTCAGGATCAAACACATCCAGCCCCGCCCCGCCAAGCCGGCCGGCTAGAAGAGCCTCGATCATCGCCTGCTGGTCGATTGCAGAACCGCGCCCGACATTATAAACGCACGCGCCCGGCATCATCAGGCCGATGCGCTCGGCACTGATGATGTACCGTGTATGCACGGTTCCAGGCAGCGCAAGAACCACATGATCCGCACGGGGAAGCAGGCTGTCCAAAGCGCCAAGCGTAGCCAGCTCATCCACGTATGAGGGCATCGCCGACACCGTCCGCTTCACGCCGATTACATGCATCCCCATTGCCCGCGCTCGCTTGGCAACCTCCGAGCCGATGTCGCCCAAACCGATGATCATGCACGTAGCGCCCAGCAACTCGCGCCGATTCTCCGGCCGGTGCCACCGCTTCTGCTCCTGGCTGCGCACCATCTCCGGCAACCGAATCGCCAGCGCAAACATCATCGCCAGCACATGCTCGGCGATCGGAACTCCAAACACCCCGCGAGCGTTCGTAAGGATCACTCCGCCGGGCATCTTCCCAGCGTAGCCATCAGCGCCCGCACTGGGCAACTGCAGCCAGCGCAACCCAGTCGCACGGTCCAGGTCCGCCTTCGCCGGCCAACCCACAATGATCTGCGCCCTGGGCAGTTCTTCATCCACGGCCCTCTCGCGGTGCTTCCCGTGCACAATCCTCAACGTCGCATCCAGCGCCTCGAGCCGCCGACATAATACTTCGGGCAATCCGAACAGATCGAGCAGAACACGTTCCATGCCGCCTTTTCTACCGGGCCGGCCGCCCTTTGGCCACTCGCCAAGCACGCGGATGCGCCCATGGTGACGCACCAGACGGACATACTGTCGCGCCTGCTGCCTTCTATCGCACAACCGAGCACATCCAGACGATTAGCTCTAACCATCAGAACAATGGGTGTTTACATCTCAACCGCTATCCCGCATGAGCATGGTTGGCCCGGGTTTTGCACCGTGGCGACACAAAGTGGGAGGTGGACATGTCAAAGGGATCGTCGCAGAAGTCGGCGTTCACGCTCATAGAACTGATGATCGTCATCATCATTGTGGCGGTGCTTGCCGCGGTCATAGTTCCCATGCTGCAGAACATGTCCCCCGCTGCCCGTGAGGCAGCACTCCGGGGCGACCTGCACAGTCTTCGCCATCAGATACTGATATATCAGATGCACCACAATGGCGACCCGCCGTCGCCAGCCCAGCTTCGCGATCAACTGCTGAATCGCACCACAGCAGATGGCCAGATCGATCCGCAGGGGAGCCTCGGTCCTTATCTGATCACTTTCCCGAGCAATCCGTTCAACAGTCGCGTTGACGTCAAGGCCCTTGCCTCCGGCGGACAACTCGCCGCCGACGACACCAGCGGGTGGCTGTACGGCGTGGAAGGATCCAACTTCACCATCGTCGCCAACTCGTCGGGACAAGACCGCTCGGGCGTACCGCTGATCCAATACTGACCTGGCGGGCGTGAGGCTGCGTGGATCTCAGGATGACTCTCGACACGGAAGCGTGCAGGGTCCGGCTGGAGGTTTGGAGGGAGCAAGGCGAGGACGGACGCATGGCATTCATGCCCGTCCTCGCCGATCTTTCCTCTGCGCAGAACTCGTCCTGCGGGCCAGCTACCGCACACTGTCCAGCACGTGTTGAATCCTCTCCACGTCGGCGCCCTTGCCGAACTCAATCACCGCCGCTTCCGGGGTGCCTATGGGGGCATGAGTATCATCCTCCAGCGTGAAAGGAATGCCGTAAGTCGCCAACAGAGTTTCCACGCGCGCGATCTCGGCCGGCGGGATCATGATGTATGGCCCGCATTCCGCATCCTGTCGAACATCAACTCGATCTTCTGCAAAACCATCCCACATGAAATCCCCCTTTCTTCTATGATATTATGGTTGCTGCACCTTTGTCCTCATCGGCTATCCAGATCACTGATCATCGCAGATTGCGCGCACGAACCTGAGCACCTTTGTCCTCTCCGGCCAATGACTTCAGGACAAGTGACCAATGACCAGAAAGAAACTTACGCACCTCCTTCTCCATCAAAACGCTAACCACTTATACCACAACCCCTTACAACGATAACAGTTATTCGCGCGACCTCGGCTATCTTCCTTCCCTTCGTGCCTCCGCGCCCCAGTGCCTTCGTGCCTGCCATTTCCGAATTGCACCAACTGCCGTTGCGGGTAGGGTAAGTACATGGCCAAGGCATTGGAGGAGAAACTGGCGCGGGTAGGTACTCTGGATGCTTCGACCGTCGAGGGATGCGAACAGTTGCGCAAGGCCTTGGGGGACAAATCGAATCTCGTGGTGGCGAAGGTCGCGAAGCGCATTCTGCGAGAGAAGATTGCGGAACTCGCGGGAGAGTTGCCGGGCGTGTTCATGCGGCTGATGGCCGGGGGAACGGCGGCCGATAAGGGATGCATGGCGAAGCTGGAGATTGCTCAGGCCATCTACCAACTCGGCGCGGCCATGGACGGAGCGGAGGAGGCGCTGGTTGCGGGGGTACATCATGTGCAAATGGGGCCGACCTTCGGCGGGATGGTCGACACTGCTCCAGAGTTGCGAGGCGTGTGCGCCTTGGGGCTGGTGCGGATGGGGTATCGGGATGTGATGATGGAGTTGGCGGACCTGCTGGCGGACAAGGAGCCGCAGGCGCGAATCATGGCCGCCCGGGCGATTGCGTATGCGGGCGTGGAAAGCGGAGCACTGCTGCTGCGACTCAAAGTGCTCAGCGGCGATCCGGATACGACGGTGATGGCGGAGTGCTTTACCGCGCTGGTGCAGCTTACGCCGGCGAAGGCGCTGCCGCTGCTGGAGCGGTTCCTGGATCGTGGCGACACAGATCTGGCCCAAGAGGCGGCAATTGCGATTGCCTCATCCAGGCGCGAGGAGGCGCTGGGAATCCTGTGCCGCCACTGGGAGAAGGATATCACGCGACGAGAATCGCTTTTGGTCCCACTGGCGATCCTGCGCCGGCCAGAGGCAGTGGAGATGCTGCTGAGCGTGATCGAGAGTGGACCCGAAGCACTGGCGCTAGCCGCCACCGACGCAATGGGAATGTACCGGTCAGATGCCACGGTGGCTCAACGCGTGCTGGCATCGGCAAAGAGCCGCGGACCCGCCGTGCAGCGGGCAGCAGTCAAGGCGTTGGGGGATTCCGATTGAAACCTGGTCCGGTGAGACCGCGTTACAGCTCGTATTCCTTGATCTTCCGGTAGAGCGTGCGTTCGCCGATGCCGAGAATCTTGGCCGCATGTTCGCGGTTGCCTTCGACCATCTTCAGCGTGTTGCGGATCAGTTCCTTTTCGGCCTGCTCGATGGAGATGCCGACCAGGTTGTTCATTCCGCCAAGAGAGTCGGCGGCGGCTTTAGGCCGAATGTCGGCGGGCAGAGCCTCCACGCCCAATCGCTTTTCTGAGGAGAGCACCACCATGTTCTCGATCACGTTCTTAAGCTGGCGGACATTGCCCGGCCAGTTAAAGCTCATCAGCGTCTGGTGGGCCTCGGGTGTAACTCCCTCCAGTTGCTTGCCATACTTCTCGGCCGCCTGGGTGAGGAAGTAGTGGATCAGCACCGGAATGTCTTCGCGGCGCTCCCGCAGCGGCGGGATCTGGATGGTCGCGCCTTTGATGCGGAAGTAGAGATCCTCCCGGAACTGTCGTTCGGAGACCATCTCTTCGATTTGGCGATTTGTCGCACTGATAAAGCGGACGTTCACTCTGATCGGATCGTTGGCGCCCAGGCGGACAACTTCGCCGTTCTCCAGGACACGCAGCAGCTTGGCCTGCATCGCCGCCGGCATGTCGCCGATTTCATCGAGGAACAGCGTGCCGGTGTCGGCGTGCTCAAACCGGCCGGCCCGGTCGCCCTGGGCACCGGTAAATGCGCCTCTGACGTGGCCAAACAGCTCATCTTCAAGGATGGATTCGGACAGCCCGGCGCAGTTCAGGTTCACCATGCGGTTCTTCCGCCGACGCGAGTGGCTGTGGATGGCCCGGGCGATGAGTTCTTTGCCGGTCCCGCTTTCGCCCAGGATCAGGATCGGAATATCGCTCATGGCAACCTGCCGTGCCATCTGCACGACGCTGCGCATCGAGGCCGAGGCGCCGATGATTCCTTCAAATCCGACCTGTTGTTCGATCTGCTCCTGGAGGAACTGGTTCTGTTTCTGCAGAACCGATTTCTCGGCAGCGCGGCCAACCTGGGCACGAAAATAGTCCAGGTCCAGCGGCTTCTCGATGTAGTCGTAGGCGCCTTCGGAGAGGGCCGTCCGGCAGGTGGGAACGTCGGCATGGGCAGTCACCAGGATAACCGGCGGAGCGGGGCTCATTTTCGTTGCCGCACGCAGCACATCCAGGCCTTCGGGTTTGCCTTCCATCATCAGGTCGGTAACGATCACATCGAAACTGCGTTTGGCCAGGCGTTCATCCGCCTCGGCCTGGTTGTACGCCACCTCACAGCGATGCCCCATGCGCTGCAACGCCTCGCACATTACCTGTGCGTGGTCCTGCTCATCGTCCACGATGAGGATGGTAGACCGGTTCACCTCATTCTGCGCCATGGCGGAAGTGGTAACACAGAATGATGCTAACGTAAATACGCGGCGTTGGTCTCCTCTACCCGAATCCGCCGGTTCGCGTGCCGAGGTTGTCCAGCACATTCATGTAGTTGATGTAACTGTCGTAGGGGCTCTCATAGGGTGAGAAGTATTTGTGCACATCGCCGTCGGCGAAGTACTTCGTGCTCATGTAGTAGAAGTGGTCGCTGGTGGTCAGGCAGCGCCAGTCGGAGAGAAGCTGCGGATCGCCGGAACTCTTCACCGCCTTCTCCAGGCTGAAGAGCCCCCGCATCGCGTGGTCCTGCATAGCATTGCCGGTCCAGGCCGACAGATCGCGTTCGGTGTCGGCCCAGGATACGGGCTCGGGCACATCATAGGTGTCGCTGGCGCTGCAGTGGGCCAGAAGATCGGAGGGGGTGGCGAAGTCGTTCCGACCGGTCTCGAGCACACGGATGGGCAGGTATCGCATGAACTCAAAGATGCCGGTCTGGGCCCACTGGTGTTCACCAAGAGTTTCAAGGTCGATGAACAGATTGCAGACACTGCCGTTGCCGTTGATCTGATCCACCCAGTGGGCGAACTTGTCTGCAGTCAGTGGCCATTGTTCCCAGGCCCGGTTCGAGAAGCGGAAGGCAATGTCATCGCTCAGGCGGAAGTTCTTCAGAAGTAGCTTGAAGTCTGGCATGCCCGGCGGATGGTATAGCACATTGGGCGTACGAGTACCCAGAAGGTGATCGGCGCCCTCGGCCAAAGCGCCGGCCAATCCTGCGTGCTGTGCGAACTGGCCCAATGCGTTGGAGTAGACAAGTTCAGTATTGCGAAACACACGCGGCTGATAGCCAAACAGGGCATGGATGGTATCGCGGTGCATCTGGACCTGTTGAGCAAACTCATCCCAGGAATGCAGAAACGCCAGCGAGTGGTAATACGTCTCCGCCAGCAGTTCAACGCAGCCAGTGGCGACCAGTTTCTTCAAGGCCTCAATGACCTCGGGCGAATAGCGTTGAAACTGCTCAATCGCACAGCCGGTAATGGAGAACGACACGCGGAAGCGGCCGTTGTGCTCACGAATCAAGTCGTGGAGCAGGTGGGTGGCCGGAAGGTAACATCGGTCGGCGACCTTGCGGCAGATCGTGCGATTAGCATGGTCATCGAAGTAGTCCCAGAGGGTATCAAACACGCTATACCGCCGCAGCCGCAGCGGTTGGTGCATTTGAAAATAAAAACATACCGATGCCATGTCCCCGTACCAATCTTCTGTAGGATTGTAAGGCACAACATGTAACCGTCCATGGCTAAACGAGATAGAATTCCCATTGCCCCTTTGCTGGGTTATAATTCAGTATTCAGGCCATGCAGATGCCACCGATCGAGAATCTTCGCATCGCTTTTGCGCAATCCATCATTGCCACAATGGCAACGCAGGTCAGCAGCTACATGCGCCTAGTCGCTCACCCGGACGTCCAGTTTGCCGACCTGCTGGACGCGTTGGAGCGCAATGCCGTGATTGGCGACGACGCGGCCCAGCGTCTGCACCGGCGACTGGCCGTGCCCGTCGGCACGAGCTCCCTCATGGTGCAGCGCGGCTACTGGGAGCAGGTGCTTGCAGAACGCAGCATTCCGCTTACCGCGCCATTCCGGACCCAGCCCGAGGCTGCCGCGCCGGCCGCCGCCCCCGAGGCAGAGTTGAAGGCGTCCTGAGCATCACCAACATGCCTGATCAACGCTGTTTCGCTGGGTTTGGGTTTGGTCCGATACAGTCGGGCTTGTTCCTCTATGAAGCATTCCGCACCGGACGGTTTTCCCGCCTGGTGGTCGCTGAAGTCGATGACCGGATCGTGGAGTTACTCCGCGCCAGCGGCGGAGAATATCATCTGAACATCGCCCATGCCCAAGGCATCGAGAAGGCGACCATACGCGGTATCGAGGTCTATAACCCTCACAGAGCCGAGGATCGGCAGAAGCTGCTGGCGGCGATTGCAGGGGCCGATGAGCTATCCACCGCTCTGCCAAGCGTCAGCTTCTTCGCCTCGGGTGGTGAGGCGTCGGTGGTTTCCGTATTGGCTGATGCACTGAAGAGTGCACCTGAAAAGCACCGCATTCTCTATGCCGCGGAAAACCACAACCACGCGGCGGAAATCCTGGCGGACCACCTTACCCAACGGCTTGGGCGCAACGCTCTCGATGGTTTCCAGATCGTCAACACGGTGATCGGCAAGATGAGCGGCGTGATCACCGACCCGGCGCAGATCCGGGAACTGCAGTTGGCAACGCTGACCCCCGCAGCCGATCGTGCGGTGTTGGTTGAGGCGTTCAACCGGATACTGATTGGCCGAATCCAGCCGGGCATCGTGCGTGGAATCGACGCCTTCATTGAAAAGGATGATCTTTTGCCGTTCGAGGAGGCAAAGCTGTATGGGCACAACGCGGTTCATGCACTGATCGGTTACCTGGCGCATCAGCGCGGATTGGCGCTGATGTCGCAGGTTGCGGCCCACCTGGAGATTCTGGCTGTTGCTCGTCGGGCGTTTATGGAGGAGTCCGGTGCTGCCTTGGTGCAGAAGTATGCCCATTTGAACGATCCATTCTTCACGGCCGAAGGATATGGTGCCTATGCCGAGGATCTGCTGCAACGGATGGTGAACCCGAATCTGCAGGATCTGGTGGCGCGGGTTATTCGTGACCCGCAGCGGAAGCTGTCGTGGAATGACCGCCTGCTCGGGACGATGCGCCTGGCGCTGCAGTACGGCATCCGGCCCGTGAACATGGCGCAAGGGGTGGCCGCGGCCCTGGCATTCGCTCTGGGCCGAACGCCAGAGTCGAAGGCAGAGGTAGGGAACGCGCTGCAGGCGATCTGGGGCGAGACAGCGCAGGAGCCCACGGCGAGCGAACTGGTGGACCTGACGTGGGACGCCGTGCGACACTGCACTTGAGCACGGTCGGGATTACAATGGGCTCAATGGCAAAGGTGAACAGGCCCGTCGAGGTGGTTGTTGCAGGTCATATCTGTCTGGATGTGATTCCAGAGTTCCCTCCACATGCTTTGGCCGGCGCGATCAGCCCGGGTGCGCTGGTGAAGGTGGGACCGGCGCTGCGCTCAACCGGCGGCGCAGTCGCCAACACGGGGCTGGCGCTGCACCGGCTTGGCATTGGCGTGCGCCTGGTGGGCAAGGTGGGGCATGACCTGTTTGGAGAAGAGATCATCAACATCTTGCGCTCACATTCCCCCGATTTGGCAGCAGGGATGATCGTGTCCGATCGTGATACGTCGAGCTACACCGTGGTGATATCGCCGCCAGGGACCGATCGCACGTTTCTCCATTGTCCCGGCGCCAATGACACGCTGAGCAGCCGGGATGTGCCAGATAGCGCCCTTGCCGGGGCGCGGCTGCTGCACTTTGGATACCCGCCACTGATGCGGCGGATGTACCTAAAGAACGGCGATGAACTGCGGAGGCTGATGAAGCGGGCCAGAACAATGGGGCTGACGACCAGCCTCGACATGGCTGAGCCGGATGCGGCGTCGGAGGCAGGGAAGGTGGATTGGGTGGCACTGCTTAAGAATGTGCTGGGCGAGGTAGACATCTTCGCTCCGAGCATCCAGGAAGTGCTTTTTATGGCCGACCGGAAGACGTACGCGAAACTGACCAGAAAGACCGGAGCCATCGAGGTCAAACGTGATGTGACGCGAGGCCTTCTGCAGTCGCTGTCGGGCAACCTGCTGGAATGGGGGGCGGCCGTGGTGATGATCAAGCTGGGAGAGCAGGGGGCGTATTTGCGCACCAGCAGTAACAGGGCCCGCCTGTTTGGGATGGGGGCCTGCACTCCACGAGACGTGTCGCCATGGATCGGGTGCGAGTTGAGGGCACCGTGCTTTAAGGCCAAGGTGGTCGGGACCACCGGCGCGGGTGATTGCGCTATTGCGGGTTTTTTGGCTGGCGTGCTCAAGGGCCTGACTCCTGAGGGCTGCCTGCGATTCGCGGTGGCTGTCGGCGCCTGCAGCGTTGAGGCGCCTGATGCGACCAGCGGCGTGCCGAACTGGAACAGGGTAAGACAGCGTATACGCGATGGTTGGCCGACGTTGCCATCTTGCATCGACGTGGCATAGAGCGGTGTCCATGCGTTCCAGTCGCTCGCGATCTTCACTACACGTACTGCATCCGTAAGACCTTTAGCGCGGTGCCACCGAGGATCTTCCGCTTCTCGTCATCGTTGATATTTGCGTAGAGTAAGGAACCCAGGGCGTGCAGAGCGGAAAACCAACCCAGGGCATCGGAACCAAAGAGGAGCTTTTCGCCTCCCAGTTCTTTGACGAAGTATTCGAGCACTCCGTTGTGAATGCTGGCGTCGGTCAGTTCCAGGTAGATGTTGGGATGCCTTTGGGCTAAGCGAACGGCACCCGCGAAATCCGGCTCGAAGCAGTGGGCGCAGCAGATTGGCACCGATGGGTATTCCGCGGCGATCTTGTCATAGATGGCGACTCCGCTCAGCGGGGAATCCCAGGTATGGCTGATGATGGGTAAGCCATGGTCGGCCGCAAAGCGGAAGACAGGCTTGTAGTTGGCGCCATCGGCCGGGTAACCATTGCCATCAGGGTGAATCTTGATGCCTTTCCAGCTCAATTCCGATGCGTAATGCTCGAGCTCCTGCTGCGTTTCTTCCGGGTATCGGGCACTGGGAAGAACAAACGGAATGAAGCGTTTGGGGCTGTGGGCGGCGAATTCTTTGACCACCTGGTTGCCCAGAACGTGATCGGAACCCATACCCGCGTTCGAGAACAGCACCGAATAGCCAATGCCGGCCGAGTCCATGACCTTGAGCATCGAAGCCGGGGAGAGATCGGGCGTGTAGAAATTGCGCCAGGGACCGACGTGGCCGTGCATATCGACCACCGGACAGTTCAAGGGCTGTCCCTTTTTCGCCATTTCCAGCAGAGAAGGTTCGCTCATTTGGTCCTCACTTGGTCCAGGAGCTGCTGTAGATTGCGGCTGGCGATATTGGCTCGATCGGCGTCCGAAATCGAAGCATAGTTGAGCATTCCCAGCGAGGCGCCCGGTGTCAACATCGGCCAGCCGGACCCCCACAATAACCGCTGACTGCCGAACTTGGCGCAGATATCTTCCAGGCAAAGATGAGTGCGCAAGAGGGAAGTCTCCAGTCGCAGCTTCGGGAACTCGGTCATCAGAGGATAGGTAAAGCGGGCGCGATCCCAGGTCGAGATATCGGTTAGAACCAGATTGAGGTCGTTATATTTGCCGAGTAGGTGGTATACCTCGCTCCAATCGGTTTCACGCAGGCTCAAGAAGACTGGAACCTTGTGTCTTGCCAGAACCTTGAACATGTCCTGGCAGCCGAATTCCAGCGGATAGCCGTGCATCTTCGGATACAGGGCGACAGCGCGAATACCGCCGGCAACCAGATTCTGCAGAAGCTGATCGATCGGCGGCAGGTGCATGGTGGCTGAAGGCCCGATGACCGCGAGGCCCTGCAGGACGGGATACGGCTGAATCTCCTTCGTTAGCAGTTCGATACCGGTGGCGGGGTCGTACTCGCTCGCCGCGGCGAGCCGGACCAGCGCCCGGTCGATGCCACAGCGAGCCATGGTCTGCACCAGATCGTCGGTCTTCCACGGTTCGTAGAACGGGCGCTGGTTGCGGCGGCCGATCTGACAGTTTGCATCAAAGAGCATTTCCACCTCCACCGTTGGCGACCGTTACACCGCTTCGGAGCCCATGGCGACGACGATTCGCTCGGCGACTTCGACGGCGGCCATGCCATCTTCGCCGCTGACCGTCGGCCGGGTGCCGTTGCGGACCGCACCAATAAAATCCTCCTGCTCCGCCAGGAGTTGATCGGTGTTTTCCACGGGCACGGCTTCGAGTTTGACCATATCAGAGAAGCTGAGCTTGGTGGGATCGGCGATTTCGCCGGATTTCACTTTGGCGAAGGTCTCGCGCAGGTGCTCCAGGTTCTGGCCGCGGCGGGCGATGACGCCCTGTTTCTTTGCATAGTCGATGGCGATCCAGGCGTCGCCGGTGGCGAGGCGCATGCGGCGGTCGGTCTTTAGCGCCAGGCGCGATCCGGTCATGGTTGCCACGCAGCCGTTCTCAAAGATCAGGCGGGCATTGCAAACATCTTCGCTCTGGCCGATCACTTTGACGCCGACGGCCTCCACGCTCTTGAGTTTTGACTTCGCCAGCGAGAGCACCACATCGATGTCGTGGACCATCATGTCGAGCACGACGCCGACATCGAGGCTGCGGAAGGTCAGCGGACTGACGCGAATGGTTTCGATGAATCGCGGCTTAAGGTTCATCTTCGCCAGGGCGCGGACGGCCGGGTTGAACCGCTCAACATGGCCCACTGCCAGTGTTACGCCCGCCTTCCTGGCCCATTCGACGATCTGCCGGCATTCCTGGCTGTTGCGCGCCAGCGGCTTCTCGATCATGCAGGCAACTCCGGCCTTAAAGCAGGTCTCGGCCATGGCGGCGTGGGCCTCGGTGGTGGTGGCAATGGTCACCGCCTTGACCTCGCGCACCATCTCATCAAGGGAGGCGAACGCCTTACAGCGATACTGCTGGGCGACGGCCGCCGCCGCGGCCGGGATGGCATCATAGACGCCGGCGAACTTCACGCCGGCCATCTGCCCATAGACGCGCGCGTGGTATTTGCCCATGCGGCCGCAACCGATCACACCGACAGGAATGGCTTCGCTCATAGTGCGGGAATGATAGTGGAAACAAACCAGAGGCGGCAATGGATGGGTGATCGTCATTGATTCCCGGCCGCGCCGGGATTTCGCTTCGCTCAACATTGGTCAATAGTCATTGGTCGGGATGGTCAGGGCGCATGGGTTGACGGTAGTGCGTATCACTATTCCGTAACGGTAGAGGATGTGGAAATAGGGTAGCAGCGACGAAGCGACGGAGCGACGAGGGGGGGAACCGGAGCAGAACAGTAGAGGCGAAGCGTTCCATGGGTGTTCCACGCGCAGGTTGTGGATAAGTAGGAGGTGCGCAAGTTCTCGGCGGGGGTACAACCATGGTGCTATCTTTCGTGGCTGCAGGCAGTTATGGCAAAACAGAGGGAGGAGATGATCAAGTTCGGTGCGCTTGTGGATGATTCCCGGCAGAAGAGCGGAACTCGAAAAGCGGAAAGCGAGAATGAAGGCAAAGAGGGCGAGGAGGCGCGTATATCTTCTTGCTTTGTAAGATGTTGTGAGATAAGTGGTTAGCGCTTTGATGGGGAAGGAGGTGCGCACGTTTCTTTCTGGTCATTGGTCACTTGTCCTGAAGTCATTGGCCGGAGAAGACAAAGGTGCTCAGGTTCGCGCGCGCAATCTGCGATGATCAGTAATCCGCATTACCGATGAGGACAAAGGGGCTCAAGATCGAGTGCGCATCTTGGGGCGGCATTGCCTACTTGTCCGGTCGGAGTTCTGGGTATTCACTTGTGAAAGAACGGCGGCCGGGGTGCAAGCCAAAGACAGCCTAGAGGCTGCACTCCGAACGCAGAACGCGAGGTCCTTCTATATATAAGGGTGGATTTGGAGGGGTCGACTTGAGGGAGATGAGTATTGACAGAGACTTACGTGCATCCAGAAATCTTTCCACATTTTGGAGCAGCAGGAAGACGTAATGCAGAAGTCAGAAGACAGAAGTCAGAAGCAGAGGGAGGAGTGGGCGATTGGCCGCTGTTGAGGCAGAGATCGGGCACGCTTTGAACACGGATATCGCCATATTCAACCTGTAGATCTGCTGGAACCTTTGCGGAAGTGTAGAGCGTTGGGTTGATCGCTGCATCCCGCTCGCCTGGCGAGGGAAACGGCCCATCCCCCACATACGGCGCTCTACACCGCTCCTGACAGACCTGCTACAAAGACGTCCCATGGCAACCGGAAACGCTTCACCGTCTCGTCGCGCAGGCAAGGATACTTGGAGGCCGGTCATCATTGCTCATCGTGGTGGTGCGGCGGGGTTTGGTCTGGCAGAGAACTCCCGCGAGGCGTTTGCTGCCGCTTCGGCCGCGGGGTTTGGCAGCGAATGCGATGCCTGGGCATCGGCGGATGGGGAACCTGTGGTCATGCACGATCAGGAGTTGGCTCGCACAACGCTCGTAACAGGTCGGGTTACGGACATGATTTCATCGGCGCTGCTGCAGGTGCATCTCAGGTCGGCAGGCACGCCCGCGATGGTTCCACTTCTGCGCGACGTGGCATGCGATGTCACGCTGGTCGAGATCAAGCAGAATAACGCGCGGGATCTGGTTGGCCGGGTGATTCAGGTCATGGAGGGAAGGGAATGGCGTTTACAGTCATTTGACCGTGCGAACCTGGTCTATGCTCGCGAGTTGGCGCCGTCGGTTCCGGTTGCTTTGCTGATGAGTGACCTTGCCGGTGCAACGGCCGCCATCGCCGGGGGCTGGCCGGCTTACATGGATCACGGTTTGTTGGATGAGGCGGTTGTGGCTCGTCTGCGGAATGGTGGGCTGGCCGTGGGCGCATGGACAGTCAATAGCGAGCAGGCTTTGCGCCGGATCGCGCCATTCCGGCCGGACGTAATCATTAGCGATGTGCCGCAACTGATCCGCGACTGGCTGGCCGATGAACTGCCGGGCGGTAGATGGTGACGGCTGTAATGGCACAGAGCCGCGCGGAGCACACGATCTGGATTTGGTGTAGAATCCGCTTCTTGAAGGCGGCATATGGGTCAGTCAATTACGCAAACGAGTCTCAGGCCGGCAGGAACGAGGCGGAAAGGCCTGGTGGGATTCGGGCTGGTCTTTGCTGCGATGGGCGGGCTGTTTCTTGTGATGATATTCGGGCCGATGGCGCTCGGCCTGATTCGCTCGCGGCACTGGGTTTCAACGCCATGCGTTATCGTCAACAGCAATGTGGAGGAGTCGCACGACTCCGAGAACGGCAGCACATATCGCGTTGCCGTCCGTTATCGGTATCAGGTGGATGACCGGCAGTACGTGGGAGATCGATACAATTGGACGGTCGGCTATTCCTCGGGCTATTCATCCAAACAGCGGGTTGTCGCCGCTCTGCCGCCGGAGGCGGATGCCACGTGCTTTGTGAATCCGGCGAATCCAGCGGAATCCGTGCTCAATCGGGACGTTGGCTGGGAAGCCGCCTTTATCCTGTTGCCCCTGGCGTTCATTGCGTTTGGCATCGTGAGCATCTATGCCGGCATCCGTTCGTATTCTCCTGCGATCTCCGATGCGGTCTCGCCTGGCGGAGAATGGTTGCGACGAAAAGTCCTTTCCGGCGGGCAGGCGGCCAACGGATTCGCGGGCGTCTGGCCGGCGCCCGCAAAGGACCGCGGACCGCGGGAACTGCGGTCCTCGACCGATCCGCGCACGCAGTTGACAGGTTTGGCCTTCGCCGCGGCAATTTGGAACGGTATCGTCGGAAGCATCCTCTATTTCGGAGGCGTCTGGTCGCATTTCAGCGATGTCTTCGACATTGTCGGCGCGGTATTCATGATCCCCTTTGTTTTGATCGGGCTGGGCCTCATTATTGGAACGATCTACTCGCTCCTGGCATTGCGAAATCCACGTCCCGTGGTGACGATTGCCAAGTCGATCCTGCGGTTGGGCGACTCGGTAGAGGTTCGATGGAGAGTCGAGGGACGCACGGACACTATCTCCATGCTGAATCTGACGATGGAGGGCCGGGAAGTGGCCACTTATCACAGCGGGACAGACAGCGATGGGAGGGCGAACACGTCTACCGACAAGCATGTATTTGAGCGAGTCAGCATCGCACATGTCAGCGACCAGATGGAGATTGCCAATGGCCGGTCCGTGCTGCATCTGCCGGAGCGTTCGATGCCAAGCTTCATCTCGGCCAACAATCGCGTGGAGTGGGTGCTGGTCGTTCACGGAGATATTCCAAATTGGCCGGATGTGAAAGAGGAATTCACACTGGACGTTTTCGGGCCAGAGGCCAAGGGGGCGAGCGATGCGGATGGCCATTGAACTGTCCGAGGGAAAGCTGAGTTATCGGCCGCGGCAATTGATGCGCGGCTCGTTTTCGTGGTCTTCACTGGATCAACTCAAGAGCCTGGAACTGCGGCTATTCTGGTACACGCAGGGAAAGGGAACGCAGGATGTGACGCTTGTTGAAATGCGTCGCATCAACTCACCGGCGTTGATGGGGCGAGAGCGATTTGAATTTCGCGTACCGGACGGTCCGTACACAATGCATGGGAAACTGATCTCGGTGCTGTGGGCATTGGAGTTGGTGAGCGAAGGTCCGAACGAGGTCACACGAGTGGACGTGGTCGTATCGCCGTGGGGAGAGCCGGTAATCCTGCGGGAAGAACTACACCGCTTCTGAGAGACCTGCTATAAAGACGCCCCATGGCCAGCGAAAACACTACCTCGTCTCGTCGCGTTCCCTTCGCCATTATCGGTGTGGGAGGCATCGCACAATCGCAGCATCTTCCCAACCTGCTGCGCGTGCCGCAGATCGACCTGCAGGTCGCCTGCGATATGCAAGCTGATCGCCTGCGCCAGGTTGCTGACAAGTACTCGATTCCGCGGCGCGTCGGCGATGCCCGTGAGGTCTTTGCCGACCCGACGATTGAGGGCGTGATCGTTGCGACGCGCGACGATTTCCAGGCGCCTCTGACGATCGCCGCATTGAACGCGGGCAAGCATGTCTATGTGGAAAAGCCCCTGGCCACCACGCCCGAACAGTGCGAAAAGGTTGTGGATGCACAGCGACGATCCGGCAAGCACGTGGCCGTAGGGTTCAACCGCCGCTTTGCCCCGGCTTACCTACAGGCCCGGGAGGTCGTCACTGGCAATGGCGGAGCCCACAACATCCATTACCGCATCGCCGATTCCTATTGCCGGACCTGGGGCGCTGGTAGCCCACCGGGGCAGCGCATTCTGCACGAGGTCTGCCACATCTTTGACATCCTGCGCTGGTTCACCGGCTCGGAAGTCGATTGGATCCACTGCCTGCGCGGCCGGCACGATGATGAGATCTGCCTGCTTCGCTTCGCCTCCGGCTGCATCGCTTCGATCACCAGTTCCGGCTATGCCACGGTGGATATGCCCAAGGAAGCGCTGGAGATCATCAGCGATTACGGCGGCATTAGCGTGATCGACTTTGTCGAACTGCGCACGTTCGGCCAGCGCGCCTATCAGAGCGTCTACAGTTATCCCGGCCACATCCACCCCGATCATGAGTACATCTACCGGCATATGTACGCGCAACTCGGTGCTCCAGCGCTCTATGCACTGCGGCGCACCGCATGGGAGATCAGGGAAGGCCTGGCGCCGGCCGAGCCGGCCGATCGCGCGGTCTTTGAGAAACACCACCGCTCGCATATGCCTGACTCCAACTACACGGGAGACAAAGGCTGGGTCCAGGCGATGGCGCACTTTGCCAAGAGTGTCGCCGCCGGCACCAAACCCTTGAACGCGAGCCCAGCCGACGCCCTGGCGGCCGCCCAGCTCGGGCAGGCGGCCATTACCAGCCGGGAGACGAATCAGGTTGTCTCTATCCACCCATAGGAGGCACCATGCCAACGAGGCGCAGAACATGCCATGCCGCCAGAGTGGACCTTCACAAGTCTGCCAACATGCGTCGGCCGGGCCACCCCCACCCCTGCCCCTCCCCCAAGGGGGAGGGAACGGTCTGGGTGAGTACCGATGAACTGGCATCGCAGCAGGAACGGGGCGATGCTCGCTCGCTGCTGAATGCTAGCTATCGTCGCCACCCCGAACCGGCCGGTCATACCGAATTGGCTCCATCGCCTCTGAACCGCAAGGCGTTTGCACGGCATGTCTGTGAGCGCCTTGCACGAAAGGCGGTAACGAATTGATGAATGTCGTCACGCACAACCGTGAAGCATGGGATCTGCAAGTGGAGAAGGGCAATCCGTGGACGATTCCCGTCTCCGCCGATGCCATCTCGCGCGCCCGTGCGGGGGATTGGCAGATCATCCTGACGCCCAACATCCCGGTTCCGCGAAGCTGGTATCCGCCGATCGTCGGTTGCCGCACGCTATGCCTTGCTTCGGGCGGCGGACAACAGGGACCAATCCTGGCGGCCGCCGGTGCTGTTGTTACTGTCTTCGACAACTCCCCTGCCCAGCTCGAACGTGACCGCCAGCTCTCCGATCAGCACCACCTCGGCATCACTGCAGTTCAGGGTGATATGGCCGACTTGGGCGCATTTGCCGATGCCAGCTTTGACCTGATCGTACACCCGGTCTCCAACGTGTTTGCCCAAGATATCCGTCCCGTATGGCGCGGGGCTGCCCGGGTATTACGCCAAGGCGGGGTCCTGATGGCCGGCTTCAACAATCCCGTTCTCTACCTCTTCGACACCGCCGCGGCCGAGCGCGGCGAATTGATCGTCTGTCACAAGCTCCCCTACTCCGACCTGCACAGCCTTCCGCCCGAAAAACGCGATGACTTGATCAGCCGGAAGGTGCCACTGGAGTTCAGCCATACCCTGGAGGACCAGATCGGCGGCCAATGCGATGCCGGCCTGGCCATCACCGCCATGTTTGAGGATCACGACTCGCCCGGTTCCCCCAACGCGTTGGACCGCTATATGCCCCTGTACATCGCCACCCGGGCAGTAAAGCTATAGCCATGGCCGACTTCCGCGACCAGACCGCGTTCGATGTCCGCTGCGAATGGGGACCTCATGGCGTGGCCGCACTCGCGCCATCGTCAGAGCTCGTCATCATCATCGACGTCCTCTCGTTCTCCACGGCGGTTGATGTGGCTGTTGCTCGTGGCGCCGAGATCTATCCACACCCCAGCAAGGGCCCGTCCGCAGAGGCACGTGCCCGTGAGCTGGGTGCCACACTCGCCACGGGCCGGGGCCAGGGCGAGTTCTCGCTTTCGCCTGCCTCGATGCTTCGCGCGCAACCAGGTCAGAAGATTGTCCTGCCCTCGCCCAATGGCTCTGCTCTATCGGTCAAGGCTCGTGCGTTTTGCCCCAATGTCCTCTGCGCGTGCTTTCGCAATGTCTCCGCGGCCGCAAGTTATGCCTCGCAGTTCAGTCCGATCGCCATCATCCCGGCCGGTGAACGTTGGCCCGATGACACTCTTCGCCCGGCTGTCGAAGACATCGCCTGCGCCGGCGCGTTGATCGAGCAACTCCCTGGCCGCCGCTCCCCCGAAGCGCTTGCCGCACTGGGTATCTGGCAGAATTTGCGCCAGAACGTTCTGGAGCATCTGCTGGCCTGCTCTTCGGGAAGACAGCTTATCGAAATGGGTTATCGCGCGGATGTGGAAATGGCCGCCCAGCTAGACGTCAGTACGGCCACCCCGATTCTCCGCGATGGCTGCTATATCACTCCCGGCACCTGAACTTTCGTGATCTATTTCGCCATTCGCTCACCCAGTTCTCTCAGAAAGACAAATGAGTAGATCCCCAAATCGTGGCCGTCGGTCCAAATCAGTCTGATAGCGTAGTTTCCCACCAATTCGGCCGCCGCGAGTTTCAGATCGTCGGTATAGTTGCCGGGCAACACCCTCAGCAGCGACTTCTTCGATTGCGTTCGCTCTTCCTTGCACTTGGCACAGGGACACACGCATCTGAGCATCGCCAGGTCGAAGCTCGAGGTCACGCCATCGGCCCAGACGATGGTCAGGCTCTTGTCTTTCTTCACGTCGACCTTGGCGGGGATGACACTGGCTTCCATATGCACGATCCTACCGCGATCGCCAGAAAACAGAACCGCGGCGAGCGTTCGCCGCGGCTCACTCCACGTTCCTTTTCCACTTTGCCTAGTAGAGCCCATCCCACCGCTCTGCATCTCGTTCTTCCTCGGGGACCCCTACGGGAACGCGCAGGGCAATCGCCGGACCAGTGGGAAACCGCAGAAGACGGCTTGAAACGACCATCGGTTCGGCGGCCAGAGCAAACAGATCCGGCATCTCGCTGATCGTCCTCGCCACGGCACCTAGGCGGAACTCCTTTTCGCTGCCAGGGGTCATGATATTCACAGTAATACTCCCTTCGTGTTGCGGCCACGTCCGGTCTTCTTGTCACCGATCACAGCCCACCTCACTTCTTCCGGCCGTTCATTTATCAGTCTTATCGGTAGGATTCCTGCCTGTCCAGCCAAACTACTAGTGGTGTTTCGCGCTTTCCTTCACCGCCGCAAAAACGTCCGATAATGTAGCGCCCTCTATCCTCTCACGCGCGAAACGGGGCACTCCACCGAACAATGTTTTCCATAGCCTAAACGAGGACAGGTCAAAGGATGAAGGATGAAGGCGGAAGGATGAAACCAAGAACGCGGCCAATGCGCAGCACAACCCAACGCAGCTTGGCTACGTCTTCATCCTTCATCTTTTTGCCTTTATCCTTGGATTATCAGATCCACTGATCGCGGATGAGCTTGAGTTGCGACCAGTCACCATCGGTAAAGAAATCGGGGCGCTGCTCTCCCTGCCCCAGAATCCTGCCAAAGAAGGCCTCGGCATCATCCTCAATCAACGCACGATCCTGCCCTAGCGCGGTGCGCGCTGCCCACATGTCGTCTTCCTGACTCGCCAAGCGCAACGCCTCCGCGCCGGCATACTTTCTCACTGTGTCGGCAAGTTCTTCGTAGTACTTGAGCGTCGCCTCATCCTGTGACGGCGTCGCACAATGGTGTTTCAGGGCATGGGCGAAATACCGTTTCTTCTCCTCCCACGGAAGCTTGGGGCTGATCGCCAGGGTGATGTAGCGGGCAACCTTCAGTGCTGCCCGGAGATGGATGTCTCCCGACTGATCCGCATCGGCAATCGCCCGCATGTAATAAGGATCCGGGCGGCCGATCTCGGGCATCGGCGGAAAATTATCTTGCGCAGCATTCATCGGCGCCTCGGTAGACATGGGTGCCTCAATCTACTTCAGTTAGACTTGTGGCCTTTCTATGAAAGTCCAGCGAATCACATTATACCTGCGCCCGGCCCACAAATGGAAGGAAAACTTCTGCAAATCCTCATGGAGCGGTCACTTGCCGTCGGGCGAGGCACTTGCATCGGCATCAACCCGCGGCGGGCTGGCGGCAGGATCGCCTCGCCCGACGCTCGCGTTCTGCTCCTGCAACTCCTTGAGAATCTCGGCTAGTTTCGCCAGAATCTCCGCCTGTAATGCATCGCGCCGGGCACTGGCCGGACCATCGAGCATCTTCGATACCAGCGATGGACCCACGGTCATGATGAAAGTACCCACCAGCTTGCCGACCGGTGTCACGGGGTGGATATCGGCATAGCCAACACTGAGGCAGGTCGAACAATAGATGCTCGCATCGACGATGGTGTTGACCTTCGGATTCCTTCCCCGCTCGGCCATGAAAAACACCAGACTTGTCAACCCGACAATTGCCACCGTGTTCCGCGCTGGCATGTCGCCCAGTCCTGGCGCAACCTGGTCCAGTGCACCCAAGGGAAGAACCTTTCCAAGAGCGCTCTTCACGTCCGCCAGCGTTACAGGTTCAAAGCTCGTTGCCATATGTCACCTTCGGACGGCATGACGCATACGCAGATCCCAGTGACCAGCGTCTGGGCGGCACGTTGGCCATGGCGCATGGTTCATGCGCCATGGCCTTTGGTCATCTGGTCCACCGTTACCGATTCGCAACTTCCGGCTGCGGGGGTGCCGGCTTGGCCTCAGCAGCGGGCGTGGGCTTCACCTGGCTCATCACCGCCGAACCAAGCCGCTCGATCAGGTCGCGCCCCTCGGTCGGGATCGACTTCAGGAAGCCGTCCACGGCTACACCCATGCTGGTGGCGCGCATGAACTGGGCGCTCATCTTGGACATTGTTTCCGGGTCGCCGAAGATCTGCATATTGGCCTTGCTGAGCATGTTGCCCAGCGCCTGGGCGGCCGCGATGCGCACTTCCTTGTCCGCCTGGATGCGCAGCTTATCCAATTCAAACTGCAGGGCGGCCTCATTATACTGCTCCCGATTCGCCAGGCTCTGCCGCTCAACCTCCACGCGGACCTGCTCAACGCCCACGCGCTCGCGCTCGACGGTCACGTCCACCATCTTGATGGCGCGATCACCTTCGGACTTCTTGGTCATTGCGGCCGAGTCACCTTCGGCCAGACGCAACTTAGCTTCGTACTGCATCTCGGCGGCCAGTTTCTCACCTTCGGCCTCCTTCACGCGCGTGTACGCCAGCACATCAGCCTGGGTCTGATCGCGGAGTTTCTTCTCCGCAACCTGCTGCTGGGCCGAGATCAGCTTCTTCTGAGCCTCGCGATCGGCCTCGGCCGTCAACTGCACCATGGCGATCTTCTGTCGCGCCCCTTCTCGATCCGCCTCGGCCGCGAACATGGCTGCCTGGGCGATCGCCCGCTCACGCTCCTTCTGGGCGACGGCAACTTCCTTGGATCGCGCGGCAACATCGACGGCCGTTGTCTTGGCAATCTCCGAGGTCTCCTGTTCGCGGTTCTTTTCGATCATCGCGATCTTCTTGGCGACCTCGGCCTGCTCAATGGCCAACAGTTTTTCAACGCCGCTGGTCTCAATCATCTTCTGCTTTTCAATCTCGCGGCGAGCGACGGCCTCTTCCTGAGCCAGGCGGAACTCGGCCACCTCGCGTTCGCGGGCAGCGCGAACGTTGGCAACCTTCATCCGTTGCTCGGCCTCGAACTCGGCCTGGTCGCGCTCCATATCCAGCACTTTCTTCTTCGTGCCAACGTTCTGCTGCACGACCTGCCTCTGCGACTCCTGCTCGATGATGTTGCGCTCGACGCGCGCCTTCTGGGTAATCTCCGCGATCTTCCGCAGGCCCTGGGCATCGAACACGTTGCGTTCCTGTAGTTGCGACGGATCGGTCTGGTCGAGTGACGAGATCGTCACGCTTTCGAGCGTCAGCCCGTTGTGCGCCAGGTCGTGGATCACAATCTGCTGCACCGCAGTCGCGAACTCATCGCGCTTGGAGTGAAGCTCCACCAGATCCTTGGTGGCCGCCACCGTGCGCAGGGCCGACACCAGCTTCTCCTCAACCAGTTCACTGACGGCGTTGGCCTCCACACTGCGATTACCCAGCGAACGGGCCGCCTGGAGGATGTCTTCCTTGTTGGCCTGCACCTTGATGTAGAACTCGGCCGACAGATCCACGCGAAGATTGTCCTTGGTGATCAGTGCATGCGTGCCGCGGCGCTCGACGTTGAGGCGCATCGTCTCCAGCGACACGAGGATCACCTGGTGCAGGATGGGGAAGATAATCTTACCGCCATCCAGGATGGGCTCAGCCCCGCCCATGCCGGTCTTGACGAATGCCATATTCGCCGAGGTCTTGCGATAGAGCCGGGTGAACATGGCCAGGATCGGCGTCAGGATCACCAGCGCCAGACCCACGATGAGCATAATGCCTTGCGCCAGAGCGCTGGCCGGAGCAAACATGCTGCCCGCGATCAGTGCCGCACCGATGAGGAATAGAATCAAGAGAATCATATGCGCCCGCCTTTCCTTATGGGTTCAGCTCCGGCCGGCCCAGTTCATCCGGGACGACGCGGAAGCAATCTTCGGATTTGTCATAGTCGACCAGCAGTATACGCTGGTTCTTCTCAATCACCGGCCGATCCGAACTGACCCGGCACGACACCTGAAACACATCGCCAGCGGTGGTTCGAACCTGTCCCAGGCCGAAACTGGCATCGATCTGGCTCAGCGCCACTCCGGCCGATCCGACCAAAGCATCCTTGCGCCTGGCCGGGCTGCCGCCCATGGGCAGGAGTCGTCCGATCAGGCGCGCAATCCATCGAGTCAGCAGCGCCGCGATCAGCAACGCAGTCGGCATCGATACCAGTGGGATCACCCACTCGGCGAAGCCGGCTGATGCCATGATGCGGTTCAGGTTATAGCCTGCAACACCCCAGAACATCGCGAACAGCATCAGCAAAAGCGAGATTGGCACTCGCCCGGCGCCAAGCCAGAACAAGGTATCCATCATCGCACTGTTGGAAGGGCCGCCACCTTCGTGGTCGGCGTCATGGTCGTGGTCCGCGCCTGCCGCATCGTGATCCGCGTCGCCGTCTGCATCCACATCCCCGTCCGCGTCTGCGTCAACATCCGCATCGGCGTCAACATCTGCGTCCGCATCGACATCGGCATCAGCATCCACATCCGCGTCTACGTCTACGTCGACGTGGCCGAACGTGATCCCCGTCGAGACGTACAGCCCCAAATACAGAAGAGCCAGCCCCATAGGGATGATGAACACCAGGTTCCACCACTGCAGTATCCATGTGAGGTTCATGAGCCCGTCGCCGGCCGGGCATCAGCCCGAGTCCGCCGCCGGTGTCACCTCCTTACGCTTAACCACGCTACAACACTCAAGCCCTGCGCACAATGGGATCTGCGTTACAAACAAACGCGGGTTTAGACACGCTAAAAGGGGTCGGGAGTCTTTTAAAAAGACTCCCGACCCCTTTATGTCATCTTGACGGCTATCGGGCTCGGTACGACGATGCGGACATGAAGCGCCACCTGGTTGGCTATGCCTTCATCAGCCCGTGGCTGATTGGGTTCGCCGTGTTCACCGCCGTGCCTTTTGTCATCAGCATCTATCTCTCGTTTACCAGATACAACGTGGTAACCGAGCCGGTATGGGTAGGCGCGGTGAATTACAGGACGCTGCTGGCGCACGATCCCCTGTTCTGGAAGGCCATGGGCATCACGCTGAAGTACGCCGCTATCGCGGTGCCGCTGGGCATCTTCACGGGCGTCGCTCTGGCACTGCTGCTCAACCTGGAGATCCGGGGCATCGCCATCTACCGGACCATTTTCTACCTGCCCAGCATTGTGCCAGTAGTTGCCACCAGCGTCGTGTTCCTGTGGATTCTCAACCCGCAGATCGGTCTGGTTAACGGAATCCTCCGATCGGTCGACATCATCGGACCCAACTGGCTGGGATCGGAGGATTGGGCATTCACCTCGCTTGTACTGATGGGGCTCTGGGGCGTCGGCGGCAGCATGATCATCTATCTGGCCGGCCTGAAAGATATCCCCTACACCCTCTATGAGGCCGCAATGATCGATGGCGCCAATGCCTGGCATCGCATGCGCCACATCACCCTGCCCATGCTGACACCGGTCATCTTCTTCAATCTGGTGATGGGCGTGATCAGCGCCTTTCAGTACTTCACCCAGGCCTACGTAATCATGGACGCCACCAGTGGACCCAATGACTCAACCCTCTTCTACGCCCTGCACCTGTTCAACCGTGCCTGGCGATACCTCGACATGGGCTACGCGTCGGCCATGGCCTGGATCCTGTTTGTCCTGGTCATGACCGTCACGCTAACGATCTTCCGATCGCATCGCAGGTGGGTGCACTATGGCAATTGATCAGACTTCAGCCCGTGCCGGCCGCACCTTGCTGGTGCTGGGCATCCTCGCCTTTGTGGGTCTGGTGATCTCGTTCGCGCTGCCCAAACCGGCCGAGCGCCTGTACCCCGAGCGAATCCCCGTGCGCTTCTGGCACATGTGGACGGCCGAATGGAAGGCTGTCGTCGATGACATCGCCGACCGCTTCAACAAGAGCCAGGACAAGTACGAAGTGATCGCCCTGTCGATCCCGCCCTCGGGAGGCGAAACCAAATTCGTACTGGCCGTCGCCGGCGGCGACCCACCGGACGTCATGGCTCAATGGAATCCGGTCATCCCAAGCTGGGTGGATTCTGGCCTGCTCCAGCCGCTGGATGAAATGATGCCACCCGCGCAATGGCGGCAGCTTCACAGCGACATGTACCCGATCGCCCGCAAGATCGGCATGTACAAGGACCACCTGTACGGCGTGACAGTGGGTCTGGACCTGTGGGCTTGTTACTATCGCCCCGATGACCTGCGGGCGGCCGGCGTTCCGGATGACCGCTTACCTCCAACACTGGAGGAGCTTTTCGCTCTTGGCGCTCGGCTCGACCGCTTTGACGATCACAAGAACCTGACCCATCTGGGCTTCCTGCCGGAGGGGTACCTCCACACCACCCCCCTCTTCGGCAACGGCTTTTATGATTGGGAATCCGGCAAGCTGACCATCTACACGCCCGATAATCTGCGAGCCCTGCAAACGCTCGCCGATGCATACCAGCGACTGGGTTTTGACAACGTCTCCCGATTTCAGGCAGGCATCGACCAAAGTAGTTTCTCGGCCGGCTGGCCGTTCATCAGCGGCCATTACTCCATCTGTGTCGATGGCCAGTGGCGCGTCGAGCAGCTCGCCCAATATGCCCCAAATCTGCAATACAAGACCGCCCCACTCCCTGCTCCCACTGGCGGCCGCCCGCTAGCTAGCTTCGCCGGCGGCAACTTCATGATTATCCCCAAGGGCGCCCGCTGCCCGGCCGGCGCCTGGGAATTCGTGAAATTCTGGTCCGGTATCGAGAATCCCGAGCGCGCTGCCGAACTGTATACCAAAGGCGGCTGGCTACCCCTGATGCCCGCCATCACCAATGCGCCTGCCTATCAGGCCTACCTGAAAAAGTACCCGCAGTTCAAGACGTTCGTGGACATGCTACCGTCAGAAAACATCCAGACCACCCCGCCAGTGCCCTACACCATCTACCTGACCGATCGCGTCAGTGTCTGCGGCGACCTGGCGATGCGCGGCCTGCAGACATGCGAGGAGGCCCTGCGTGGCCTGGAAAAGGAGATCGCCCAAGAGCAAGCCCGCCGAAAGGAGTTTGGCTATGCCGACTGAAGCACTCGCGACAGCACCGGTGGAGCCCCTCCACGCTCCTGAGCGACGGCCCGCCCGGCTCCGACCCTCGGTTGGCGGGACACCCACGCTCTCTCGCACCCAGAAACTCATCACGCATGCAGTGCTTCTGCTGCTGTGCGTGCCGTTTGTCCTGCCGTTGGTATGGATGCTCTGCACCAGCCTCAAGCCCGAGACTGATATCTACTCCGAGAAGCAGCCCGCCAACGCCGTGCAGTACCTCATCAGCATGCTGCCAGCGCACGCGCGATGGCAGAACTATCCCGAGGCTCTCCAGACAGTGCCGTTCGCAACCTACCTACAGAACACCCTGTTTCTATGTATCTGCAACGTCCTATTCGCGGTGCTGTCCAGCGCCGTTGTCGCCTATGGCTTTGCCCGAATCAACTTCAAAGGCCGCGAAGCCTGGTTCATGCTGATGATCTCGACGATGGCCCTGCCCGACCAGGTGACGATGATCCCCGTCTTTGGCTTCTTCCGGAAACTGGGTCTGTACGGCACTTTCATGCCGCTGATCCTGCCCGCTTTATTTGGCAACGCGTTCTTCATCTTTCTTCTGCGCCAGTTCTTCCGCACCATCCCCGATGAACTGACCGAGGCCGCCCGCATTGACGGCGCTACCGAATGGGGCATCTTCTGGCAAATCATGCTGCCCCTGGCCAAGCCCGCCTTGGCAACCTGCGCCCTGTTCCAGTTCCTCTCCACCTGGAACGACTTCTTCGGCCCCCTGCTCTACATCAACGACCCCAACCGCTACACGCTGGCCTATGGCCTGCAGCAGTTCATGAGCAGCTACGGCGGCAAGTGGGCGCTACTAATGGCCGGTGCGTGCATCTTCACCATCCCCATCATAATCCTCTTCTTCTTCGCTCAGAAGACCTTCATCCAAGGCATCAGCACAACCGGCTCCAAAGCATAGCGTAAAAAGGGGTCGGGAGTCTTTTTAAAAGACTCCCGACCCCTTTATTCAATCCACAGCTCACTTCAATGCTGTCTCGATATCCTTCAGTTCATCCGCCGACAACGGCGCGGCCGTCGTCGCGGCGACGTTATCCTTGATCTGCTGCGGACGGCTGGCGCCGATCAGGGCACTGGTCACACCCTGGTGCCGCAGCACCCAAGCCAGCGCCATCTGCGCCAACGACTGCCCACGCCGCTGCGCGATATCGTTGAGCTTGCGGATCTTCGCGACGCGCTCTTCAGTCACCTGCTCGGCCTTAAGGAAACCGCCCTTGCTCTTGGCGCGAGAATCCTCAGGAATGCCCTTGATGTACTTATCGGTAAGCAGGCCCTGGGCTAGCGGGCAGAAGCAGATTAAGCCCAGGCCCAGCCGGTCGGCCACCGTCAATAAGTCGCCTTCAATCCACCGTTCAAACATGCTGTAAGATGGCTGATGGATGATCGGTTTGGCGAGGCCATTCTCCCGGCAGACGCCGATCGCCTCGGCCGTCATCGCACCGCGATAGCTCGATATGCCTGCGTAAAGCGCCTTGCCGCTCTTCACCGCCTGATCCAAAGCCCCCATCGTCTCTTCCAGCGGCGTGTTCGGGTCCGGCCGATGGCTATAGAAGATGTCGACATAGTCGAGTTTCATCCGCCGCAACGACTGATCCAAACTCGCCAGAAGGTTCTTACGGCTCCCCCACTCACCATACGGCCCGGGCCACATCCAGTAGCCGGCTTTGGTGGAGATGATCAACTCATCGCGATACGCGCGGAGGTCGCTCTGCATGATCCGGCCAAAGCGTTCCTCGGCCGACCCGGCCGGCGGCCCGTAGTTGTTCGCCAGATCAAAGTGAGTGATGCCGCAGTCAAACGCGGTAAAGAGCATCTGCCGGCAGTTCTCGTGGAACGAGGCCTCATCATCGTGATGCCCTGCATCCGTACCGACGCCGCCAAAGTTGTGCCACAGGCCCAGTGAGATCACAGGCAAAAGCAATCCTGACCGGCCGCAACGACGGTAAAAGCCCTTGGAATCATACCGGGATGAGTTAGCTGTATAAGACATAGTTGGCGGATCATAGCCGCACTAGGATGCACTTGGCCAGATCACCAGGATTAGAGCGTCCGCTCCAAGGCATGCACGCTATAATCGCATCACATGACCCGACTGACGCGCGAGGTGCGATTCGCCATTCCGCTGGCTGGAGAAACGCCTGCTGTGAACCCGCCCAACGGGCTGGCCGGCAATCTCACTGAGATGCCCGCCATGTACCTGACACTGCAGGTAACATTGTGTGGCACGGTGAATCCAGAGAGCAACTACGTCGAGAACATCAAGACCATCGACGAGGTCGTGCGATCGACGGTCGTTCCCACGCTCACGCGCCTCGTCCAGGATGGACACTACACGCTGATCCGCGCCACGCAGGCGGCCGGCGCGATTCTGCACGCAAGGTGGGCACAGCAGTTCGTGCGCGTGCGGCTTTCGCCTTGTATGTACTTCTGGTGCGAAGTGGCTGATCAGGAGCAAACCATGGTGCATCTGACGCAACGTTTTGAGTTCTCCGCCGCCCATCGACTAAACAATCCAGACTTGAGTGAGCAGCGCAATCACGAAGTCTTTGGCAAGTGCAATAACCCGGCCGGTCATGGGCACAACTATGAGTTTGAGGTCACGCTTGCCGGCACCGTCGGCAATGCAGAGCACCTGATCGATCTGGACGAGTTCACGGGGATTGTGAATCAACTGGTAGTCGACCGCTTTGATCACCGGAACCTGAATGTGGAGACGAGCGAGTTCGCGTCGGTCATTCCGTCGGTGGAGAACATCGCCAGGGTGATCCACGATCTGCTGGCAGATCAGTTTGCCGCTCCGGTTCGACTGCACCGCGTGCGCGTCTGGGAGACAGGGAAAACCTGGGCGGAATACGTGCCGTAGCGACTACCACATCGCCAGCAGCCAGTAGATCATGATGGGGAAGGCGAAGAAGCCGACCAAGCCGTTAAGCCACAGCGCGCCCTGGACAACGCGTTTGTCTTCTTTGCGCCAGATGAGCGAGGCGATGGCCAGGCCAGTGCCGACAGTGCAGACGGGCACGGCGGACAGAATGAGCACGCCGACCTGCCCTTTCCAGCCCATCACCTTGCCCAGACTCATGCCGACCACGATCGCCAACACCATGGCAATGCCAAACATCCAGGAGAGCACTGCCAGAACCGGCGCGTGCTGGGGTTTGACGACCGCTGCTTCTGTTTGCTGCATCATTTGCTCCATGCCATACGGTCAGGCAGCCTTCTTTACGGCCGCAACCACTTTCCTCGCTGCATCTTCCAGATCATCGGCGATAACCAGTGTGGGCAGAGCGCCCTTGGCAGCCGCGAGGATCTCGCGGGCACGCTGCACATTCGTGCCCTCAAGGCGCACGACCACCGGCAGCTTGAACCCGACCTGCTGGCCGGCCTGCACCAGCGCTTCGGCAATCAGGTCACACTTGGCAATGCCGCCAAAGATGTTCACCAACACACCCTTGACCTTCGCATCCGACAGGATAATCCGAAACGCCTCGACCGCGCCATCGGCCGTTACCGATCCGCCAACATCAAGGAAATTGGCCGGCTCAGCGCCATGCAGCTTGATGATATCCATGGTCGCCATCGCCAACCCGGCGCCATTCACGAGACAGCCAATCGTGCCATCGAGGGCGATGTAATTCAGGTTGGCTTTGCGCGCTCGCACATCCAGCGGCTTTTCCTGGCTCTCGTCGCCCATCGCCTCAACATCCCTATGCCGGAACGAGGCGTTGTCATCCACATTCACCTTCGCATCAAGAGCCAGCAGCTTGCCTTCCTTGGTCAGCACCAGCGGGTTGATCTCAGCCAGCGAGGCATCGTACTTGTAGAACGCTTTGCCCAGCGCGGTGACCAGTTTGGCAGCATCTCGCGCCAGGGCGCCCTCGAAGCCGAGGCGAGCCGCGATGTCGCCGGCCATAAACGGCAGCAAACCCATCGTCGGATGCAGCGGCACCTTGATGATCTTCTCGGGCGTCTTCTTCGCCACTTCCTCGATCTCAACGCCGCCTTCGGCCGACGCGATCAATGTCGCGGTGTTCTTCGAGCGGTCAACGGTGATGGAAATATAGTATTCCTTGGCAATCTCGACGGCCGGGGTGATCATGATGACCGTTACCGGGACACCTTCTGGTCCGGTCTGGACGGAGACCATGCGGTTTCCGAGCATGAACTTGGCGGCGTCGCGTACCTCCTGTTCGGTCTTGACGAGTTTGACGAACCCGGCTTTGCCGCGCCCGCCAGCATAGACCTGAGCCTTGACGACACAGGAACTGATACCCAGCTTGCGATAGCCCTCGACGGCCTCGTCGATGGACCTTGCCACCTGAGATGGCAGGAAAGCAACTCCAGTAGCAGTCAACAGTTCCCGCGCCTGATACTCATGGATCTTCATCGTCTAGTTTTCCTATAAGCCAACTGAACGATCCCATTATAGCCTGTTGTTGGATCGGCTGCATGCCATCGCTAGAGCTTCTCCGCAGGCCATTTCGCGCATCAGATCACAGGCACCGCCCGAGCGTGGAAACGCGGACAGGGATCCAGCCATTGGTCAGCCGGTAGCTGCAAGGCTATAACAGTGCCATGCCACAAGAATCCTCATTCGATATCACCTCCGAGATCAACCTTCAGGAGATGGATAATGCCGTGAACCAAGCCGTGAAAGAGATCGCCACGCGCTATGACTTCAAGGGGTCGGCCGCCGGACTTGAGTTCGACCGCAAAGCGAAGGAGCTCAAACTCACGGCCCATGCCGAACCGCAACTGGAGGCGGTGAAGAGCGTCCTGCTGAGCAAGATGATCAAGCGCGGCGTTGATGCCCGGGTGCTGGACCCGCAGAAACTCGAACAGGCCACCCACAAGACCGTCCGCCAACTTTACAAGCTCAAGAGCGGCATTGACAAGGAAACGGCCAAATCGATCCAGAAAGCAATCAAGGAACTGAAGCTGAAGGTCAACGCCTCAATCCAAGGCGATTCGCTGCGCGTCAGCGGCAACAAGAAAGATGATCTGCAGGCGGTGATCCAGTATCTGCGAACCAACCCGCCGGAGATCCCGCTGCAGTTCACGAATTTCCGGTGAGAGGGTCATCGAGTGAACCGGCGTGTATCGCCGCCCGAAAGCTTCTCTACTTCTCTCTGCGTTTGGCCTTCTTGCCCTGATGGGTCACACGTTTGGCCGCTTCTTTTGCCTCCGCCTCGCGGCGCGACTTGACGGTCGCCTCGGCGATGCAGCGGTCATGCCAAGCCGTGTAGTTGCCTTCAAAATCGACCACGGCCGGCGGCTGCAGCACCAGCAGCCGCGTGGTGATCTTATCGAGGAAGTAGCGATCGTGGCTGACGCATAGGATCGTGCCCTGGAAGTCGCAGAGGGTCCGCTCCAATGCTTCGCAGGCGGCGATGTCCAGATGGTTGGTCGGTTCGTCCATGACCAGGACGTTGGGCTTGTCCATCAGAAGCTGCGCCAGGCGCACACGGGCTTTCTCGCCGCCGGAGAGAACGCTGATGGGCTTGTCGGCCTGATCCTTGGGCAGCAGCAGGCTGCCAAGCAGGTCATAGATCACCTGTGGATGGCACTTGCGCCCCTCGGCCACCTCCTCGAACGCGGTGCGACCTTCGTGGAGATTCTTCAGGTTCTGGTCGTAGTAACCGATGCTGATATTGGCGCCCCAGCGGACGCTGCCCCGGTCGGCTTCGCGCCGACCAACGAGCGTCTCCAGCAGCGTGCTCTTGCCTGAACCATTCGGGCCGATCATGCCAACCCGTTCGCCCCGGGTCATATCGAAAGCAAAGCCATCCCAGAGCTTTCGGTTTCCGTAGCTCTTGCTCAGATCGCGCACGGTCAGCAGCCGGTCGCCCGCGCGCTGATCGGTGTTGAAGCTGAGGTAGACCTTCTTTTCCTCGCGCACCTGCCCCACCATGGCATCGCTTTCCTTGAGGCGATTGAGGATCTTCTCGCGGCCTTTGGCTTCCTTGGAGCGCTGGCCGGCCTTGAACCGACGGATGAACTCCTCGGTCTTGGCGATGTGCGACTGCTGGTTCTCGTAGGCCCGCTCCTGGGTCAGCTCCATCAGCTCGCGCTGTTCGACGAAATGGGAATAGTTACCATCGAACGTCATCATTTTGGCATAGTGAAGCCACGCAATGCGGGTGGCGAGACGATCGAGCAGGTAGCGGTCATGGCTGATGATCAGCACCGCGCCCTTGAAGTCGGCCAGATAGGATTCCAGCCATTCGACGGCCGCCAGATCCAGGTGGTTGGTTGGCTCGTCCATGAGCAGTATATCGGGCTCTCCGATCAGTAACCTGGCTAACGCCAGTCGCGACCGCTGTCCGCCCGAAAGCGTCTCAACCGTCTGTTCCCAAGTCTCTTCGTTGAGGCCGACGCCGTGCAGCGTAGCTTCCAGACGGTGCCGCCAGGCATACCCGCCGGCCAGCTCGAATGCATGCTGAACATGCTGGTACTTCCCAAGCACCTTCTCAAGCTCATCGCCCAAGACATGCGCCATCTGATGCTCCAGATCGCGCAGGCGATGAGACAGGTCATGCAGCTCTGAAAACGCCAGCTCGGCCTCGTCAATGACGGTATTGCCGGGGGCAAACGTGGGATTCTGCTCGAGATACCCGACGCTGACTCCCTTGCGAATGGAGGCGACACCATCATCGGGGGGCACCTCGCCCAGCAGGATACGCAGCATTGTGCTCTTGCCGCTGCCGTTGGCGCCGATCATGCCGATGCGCTGCCCGCGGTGGATGCTCAGGTTCAGCTTCTCAAACAGAGCCTTGTGTCCAAAGCTCTTATTCACATTGTTCAACGTCGCAATCGGCATAGGGGCGGGGAGTGTACCGGAAACAGGCAATAGTGACACCCGAAGGCAAAAGCCGACGACGGATCGCCCACACCGTGGCAGGCTGTGCCATCACCGAGTCGGCGGGCCCACTCGTACGATGGCCGCCTCAATCTGCTTGGCAGCGTTGGCATCGTGCTGCTGGGCGTCGCGGATGAGCATGGCAATCTGCAGGCGAACCGATGGTTCAGCCACCTTCTCATACTTATCGCCGCCCAGCTCATTGATCTTCCACATCAGATCGTGGATAGCGCGGAAGTCGGCAGCCGCGGCCAGAAGTTCAGTTTTCGCCTCGGACAGGGCGCGGGCCGAAAGCTCCATAAACCGTTCGGTGGTGTGGCGGCGCTCGGCCAGATCCCAGATCACCGGGTCGAGCAGTCCCTGCAGCTCCTTAACGCCGCCTGTGCCGATGGGGTAATCGCGATCAAAAGGCTTGGCCCAGACCTCGTAGAGCGCCGGCCCGGCATGATAGCCACCATCCACCCGCCGTTGCAGCAACTCCACGCCACGCTGCAGCGCCCGAAGGTAAATGGCTCGCTCATCGCGCTGCTCCAGCCGTTGACCGATAACGACCACCGAATCGACATGGCCGAACCAGTCACGATACTTCTCCAGTTTCTCGGGCTCAAAGAGGATGGAGGAAGACCGGCCTCCGCCGCTCCAGCCATACAGGGCGGCGGCATCCTGCTCATATCCAGTAACCACCGTATATCGCTCGGGGCCGCTCAGGCCATGCATGATGACCGGGCAGGCATCATTGCTGATCGCCTGTGCAATTCGCCGACGCAGCGCTTCGAGCGCAAATGCCTCGGATGACTGCCCGTCATCGGGACGGATGAACACGTCGCCGGAATACCCAGCAGCTTCGAGTGCGCGGCGATAGGCCATCTCACGCTCCGGGGCTGTGAAGCGACGAAAGATGTCCAGGCGCTGGCCTTCCACGGTAATGTTGATCCCGGTCAGAAAAGCATCGCCACAGGCACCGGCAAACAGCGTATAGGCATCGTTGGTGCTGAAGCCCTCACGGATGCTTCGGCCGAAATTTTCGCCCAGGACATCCATTGCCGCACGAAAGGCGATGGGGATTGGGGTGGCCTCGATCTGCCACTTCGCGCCGCGAGTCATCTCGCTGGGGGTGGGAGTTCGGATCTGCCCACGCTGCGGAAGCTGTGGTGGCACGGCCAGCGCCTTCTCCAGTTGGATTACCGCCTTCAGTTCTGTGGCATGGGCAGCGCGGATCTCCTGCGCAAAGAGCGCCCGTGTATCTCGGTTGGCCAGAGCCGCTTCCATGTCCTCGCGGACGAGGTTTATGCCGTGCCCTGCCACTTCATCGAGCAGATTGGCGGCCAATGCCAGGGTCTCCATCGATTCGGGAGTTGATGCGGAAGACTGCCGGAGGAAGTAGGCTGCGCCCGCGCGATCGCGCAGCACTGCGACCTGGCTGAGATGCACCTTCGCCCGCAGTTTCATCACCTCAGGTTTATCTGATGGGAAAAGTGATGCATCTTCCAGCATCGCCGCCCATGCCCGGGTTCCTTCCAGACCACATACATAGCCGGGAAGTTCCGGCCGCTTAGCCTTGCGTTCTAGGTCAATCGCATACTTCAGCGTGGTTGCGAGCACGTCGCGTTCGGGTGGGAATCGCCCCTTGTGCACGCCTGGCAACAGCAGCCCCGCATCCGGCACCTTTTGAATTGCATCAGTCCATCCTTCCCAAACCTGCGTCGGCTGACCATCGCCCTGCTCGGGCGCGTATCCGATGAGCACATTGCCATCTTGCTCATATCCCGTGATGACACTGGCTTGCCTTGAGCCTGCCCATCCGAATGCAATGGCCGGCCGGCCACCATCGATCGCTTCGCAAACTGCAGCCCGCAGCGCTGCGGGCTGCTGTGGCACCAATTGATCGTCGATTGCCAGAACCCAACAGGCCCGGCGCAGCGGTTCAGGTCCAAACAGGCGAGGATCATCTCCGGGCGAATCCGCCCGGAAAGCGCGGCGGAACCCCGCCCCCGAGGCCCCTACCAGATAGTCGTAATCACAGCGCAAACCCTGTTGCTGCATGCATGCCCGCAATGCTGCAAAAAGCGTTGAAGAGCCCTGAGGGCGAGGAACAGCAGCAAGTACGGCACGGGCGCCGGCCGGCGATGTCGTCGTGGTGGACACTCGCCCCACCGTCTTGGCGAGTTGCCCCATCGTGCCCATCAGATAGCCATAGGCCCAGTAGAGGACTACGAACGCCACAGCGATGACCACTGACAGAAGAACCTGCTTGTTGATGCCACGGCCCACCGCGATCATCCTGGCCCGCCACGAACTGCTGGAGGTATGTTTGCTCAATGGTGCTTTCCGAATCACGAACCTGCGGAATTCTACTGCCAATCAAGACGAACGCTATCGTCACATCACGGTTCTGAGGGTCCGGCTCCGATCACCGTCGGAACTCGGGCACGGGGATGAGCGGCATCGTAGACCTGCTTCATCCGCGCGGTGGTCAGGTGCGTGTAGATCTGGGTGGTTGAAAGGCTCTGATGGCCCAATAGTTCCTGCACACTGCGCAGATCAGCTCCGGCATCGAGCATGTGGGTGGCGAAACTATGGCGTAAGGTATGAGGGCTAACGCCAGGATCGATGCCGGCCACCAGCAGGTACTTGTCCATCTTCCGGCGGACCGATCGCGTTGAGAGCGGACCGCCATGCTTGTTGACAAACACACGATTGGCGTGCGGGCCTTGGGCCTTGCCCTCGGCGAGCCGGCGTTGGGAATAGATCTCCAGAGCCTTGATGGCCCGCGCGCCAATCGGAGTCAGCCGGTCCTTTCGTCCCTTGCCGCGAATGCGCACAATCCCCTCATGAGGGTCCATATCCTGCATTTCCATGGCAACCAGTTCGCTGACTCGCAAACCTGAGGAGTACAGCACCTCCATCATCGCCCGGTCGCGCGCGGCGAGCATATCGTCATCACCCGGAGCATCCAGCAGACGCGTGATCTGGTCGATATCCAGGCATTTGGGCAGGCGTTTCTCCTGCTTGGGAGTGCGAATTGCGGACATGGGGCTGACCGTCAGTTCCCCACAGCGAACCAGAAGACGGAAGAAACTGCGCAGACTTGCCAGTTTCCGGGCCGTGGTGCTTTTTGAATAGCGCTGCTGAAACATGAATGCGAGAAACTCGCGAAGGGCAACCGCATCGCATCTCAGCAGCAGCCGGTCTGTTTCGGCCTGGTCCGGGACGCTGACCGCATCGCTGGCGGCGTGGGCAGTTCCTCCGCTAAGAAAACGGGCAAACTGCAGCACATCAGCGCCATAGGCATGCACGGTATGCTCGGAGAAATGCCTCTCAAGACGAAGGTAGTCCAGGAATCGGCCGACCAGCGATGGCGCAGGATGCTGTGCACAAGCACGATCAGGCGCGTTCCGGGACTCTTCTGCGTCATCCATGACACACCTTGGGCTGCAAGAAATCAACTCGATGCTGGTCGGCTGCGTCGTTTAGCGCGGCGTCACGTCAGCGGGAGCACCACTTCCAGGTGCCGCCGTGGGCGCCGCGGGCGTCGGAAACAGTTCGGGTAAATCGTCGATCTTCCACTGACCATTGTCGTCCTTCTTCAACGTGGCCGTGCGGCGCATCGGGATATCGCTCTTGCTGAAGCGAAACAATAACAACGTTCCCGCAGCCCTGCCCTCGGCCGACTCGCCTTCAAGCAACACCATGCCGTTGGATACCACGCTCTGCAAATCGCCAGAGAATGGATTGCTCGCCATCGCTTGCCAGCGAGCCACAAAGGCCTCTCTGGTCAGCTTCTTCTTCGTGAAGAAATCGGGATCAACCATGGACAGCGTCCGCTCGTAATCCTTGGCGACCAGCGTCTTGCCGAATTCGTTTGCCGCGGCGAGTATTCGTCCTTCTTCCTTGTTGAGCGCACTGTGCATCTTCACTGCGGGCACGATCACAGTCCCCAACATTACGACGGCCAGCACCATGCCAAGGAAGGCAAGCAACCTGCCGGTTTGCGTACCGTTGCTGTTCCCAATCTGACGCAGGGCAACAATCCCGCAGATCACCGCCAGGATCGGCAGCACCAGCAGCAGGTTGGCCATGACCACGCTGATGCTGGCAAGCCCCAGCAGCAGCGTCGCGATGGCCGTCTGGTTGATGGCGACATATTCCTGCGAAGCCACGCCGGCCGTCGTCGACATCCGGTGCAGTGAAGCCAGCGGGTCGTCCGACTGAGGCTTTGGGGCTGGAGGCGTCTGTTGGTTCTGGCTCATAATGCCTGCAGACTATGCTAAGTAATGCTTTCTGACCATTCCGTGGCAAGCGAAAAAGCCGCCACCCACTACTGCAAAGTTAGCATCGCTGACGCAAAGGTCAACTGCCAACCGCGGCTGGGGCCGGTTCGCGAGCCGCCGGCTGCTGCACTGCGCCGTCATGACCGGCCCGCAGCATGACATACTTGCGGCTCATCCGATAAAAACCGAACTGGCCGACGGCACTGAAGAGCGCGCAAATGCCAAACACGTATCTCCCTACCATGGTACTATAGAGCCATATTCCAAGGAATGGGGCAAAGAAACCGCGCGTGCCGGTGAGCATGACGTTCACCGCCATGTAGGTGCCCGCCTTATCGGCAGGCGCAAAGTCGTTGTGGCCGAGACTCCAGGCCAGATTGCCGGCGCCATTGCTCACCCCAATCAGGAACTGCGAGACCCCGATCAGCCAGAGTTGGTCATAGATCGCGCCGGCAAACATCACCAGCAACGCAGCCACGGAGACAATGCCCTGCACAACACGAAAGGTCAGGATTGAGACACGGTCGAAGAACGGGGCCCAGATTTGCGCGCACACGATGGAGATGACCATCGGGATAACCTGCACAATCAGGGTGGCCAGCGCGTAGTCGCGCTTGCGATCGGTCATCTCGCGACTCACCATCAACAACAATGGCGGGGTCATCATCATGAACGCCATGCCACTGAGGAACTGCCAGCGCATGTACTCGCGGAAACGCGGGTCATCCTTGAGCACTTGAGCGGCATCGCGCCAGAAGTTGCCTCGCCCGACCGGCGCGGGTTGGTAGTTCAGAAGGTTGGACTCGCTCGTCTGCGCCATGTCCTCCGGGCGGGCCACCAGGAGCCGGGCCGGCCGGCGCAGCCGCCACTCATGTCGCACGCGGATCTGGGAGAACTGCCATATCCCGATCACACCCAGTATCGCCGCCATGGGGTAGAGCATCACGTATGCGGTGGGCTGGTAGTCCAGCCACTTTGCCCCGCCGTAGGTCGCGGTGGCAAGCACCAGAGTAGCGACAGCCGAGATTCGGGCGATGATCTGCCCGCGCACATGTCTGGGATAGTTCAGCCGCCAGATGGTAGAACGTATGGTGAGAATGCCGGCGACCAGCACGCGGGCGGAGATGATCACAGCGGCAAACACCCACGCCCCAATGTGCCTGGGCATCGGATAGGTGATGGCAACAGCGGCAATCAGGCTGACAACGCCCAATTGCAGCCAGTTCACGAAGCGGACCTTCGATCGATGCTCCGCCATCTGCGACCAGAACAGCGCGCCGATGTTGCCGAACATCGGGGCAGCGGTGATGACGGCGACGAGCAAAGGTGAGGCATCGAAGTACTTGGCGGCGACAACACTGGTGAACGCGCCTTCCGCGAGAGCTCCGGCCAGGGGATAGGTTGCTGCCGAGCGCAGTTCGTGCACGTAAGAGTGCCGAACCATATAGGGCTGATGCCTGGCGGCAAATGAGAAGTACTGTCGCATCGCGCAAAGAGAACCGGCCCCGTTCGTCATCAGGGCCGGTTAGGACGTTTACGGTGAAAAATGGTTAGCGGACGTTCCACAGGGACAGGCCGCTCATCGGCCGCAGCAGCAGGACGGAGTCAACGTCATCGTTGATCATCTTCCACTCCATCTCCATGTTGCGGGCGATCAGGTCGCTACGCTCAGAGCCGGAGTAGCCAGGCGTCGCAAATGCGTCCACCTTGTCGATTCGCGAATCCAGGCAACCACCGGCGAGGAACATGAAACCACACGCCACCAGGGTCAGCATCAGCTTGCTCATTGCAGTCATCCTCATCATTTGGCAGGCAGCTGGAGTAGCCACCAACACAGCTTTTCCTGATTCCAGACTCTACCAGCTTGCGCGATACCTTGTCAAAGGTGTCATCGGCCGGATCATTCGCATTACTTGGCGCCCAGAAGCACGCCCTTGACTTCGGCGGCACTCAGGTTCAAGGCGCCATGCGCTTCGGCGGCCGCCGCACGTACATCCAGGGCGGGCTCCTGAGTCACTGCGTTCTGCAGTGTCTTGACATCCTGCTCCTCGAGCAGGTTGCCGAAGAACTTCGCGCTGGTTGCCAGGCTGCCGTACATGCTGATGCGCATCGGGGCATCGAGTTTCGCATCGCTGGCCCTGGTCAGGAGCGACTGCTGGGCCGCCTTGGAGTTCATCAGCGCCAATGTCTTACCTGAGGCCTTGGCAATCTCCGGCCGAGGATCTTCCAGAGCCAGGAGCAAAGTGCCCTGGGCGGCGGAGAGATCCAGCACCTGGCCGCGGCTGATCGCCAATTGAGCGAGCAGTTCGGTAGCCTTCATCGCATAATCTGAAGCGGCCTTTTCATCCAGGAGCAGCGAACCGGCTTTCTTGCGGGCATCTGCAACGGCTGCCTTGAGTTCGTCGCCCTTGGTCGCCTGGGTCACGCTGATCAGCGGATCCGATGCGGCAAGGATGGCGAACGGCGAGGCCTGCGTCTTGGTTATGACCAGGAGTACTGCGCCCTGCAGACGCGGGGTCTGAGTTGCCAGTTTCTGCAGTTTTTCCACTTCGGTGCCGTTTGCATCGGACGCCAGGATCACATCGACCGCAGGCAGGCCTGTGGCAGCGGCCGCTTCAGCGGTGGTGGCGCCAGCGGCGTTATAACCGGCATCCTTGAGCGCCTGAACCTGTCCATTGAGTTGGTCTTCGGGCAGCATCACCAGGACGTAAGGCTTCCCGTTCTGCACGACTGCTTCAGCCAGAGTGGGCACGACGCGCTCCTGGCCGTCGAACTTCGTCTGCGGCAACGCTGCGGCGGCGGCAAACGCAGCCTCAAAGCGCACGATGCGGTCGGGATACTTCATGGCGTCGACCAGCACACCGGCCTGCTGAGGGGCAAACAGGGTGCTCTCTCCGCCGATCTGCTGCAACGACTTAACCGAAACCATGGCGAGCGCCGTATCGTGATCGCCAAGAGCGCGGGCAAGAACCATGTTCAGGTACTTCGCACCTGAAGCCACACCATAGTAGTGGGCGCTGGGGGTGTCGGCGGAGCGGGTGGGGTCCTGAGCGCCCTTGGGAAGGCGGACCTCGCTGCCATAGTCGGCAGCCAGCCAGAGCGCCAGGGCATCTTCACGCGCGGGGTCGATTTGCAGCGCCTTGCGTGCGGCGCGTTTGGCGAGCAGATCGCCGATAATCGGCGACGGCGCTTCGTGCCGCATGAGGCCCTTGGAATCATCCCACATCCACAGGGAAGCGAGGGCCGATCCAGCGGGGATGGTGATCGCCGATTTGTTGTAGTAGTACTTCTGAGCGATATCGTAGTAGAGGGCGGCCGGATCCTGTTGCAAGGCATCGGCCGCGCCCATCTTCTGCAGCGCAGCGGCCGCGGCGGCCTTGATCCCGGCGGGAACATCGGCGGACTTGGCGAGGTTCACCAGCGGGGGAATGGCGACGTCGTAGCCGATGCTGCCCAGAGCGCCGACAACGTATAGCAGCGTACCTTCGTTGCGATCGTTGATGGGCATATCCAGAGCGGCAACCAGCGGAGCCAGGGCCGCGTGGCCCATATCGATCAACGCCTGACGGATGGCACTTTGATACTGGCTCTTCGTCGGGTCGCGCAGATAGTCGAGCATCATGGGGACGGCAAGTTCACCGCTGTCCCGCAGGCGCTCGCTGGCGATCGCATAGGCCTGATCGCTGACCACAAGGCGCTTGATGTTGGCTTCGATGATCGCCTGATCTCCGCGGCGCTCACGATGGCCCTGCGCCAGAACGGCGATGACCTGGGTCGTGGCATCGCGAAGTTGAGGGATCTGCTGCCAGCGAAGCAACCACTGATCGAGGTTGTCCTTGCGCTCGTCGGCAACAGCCTCAAAAGCCTTGAGCAGATCCGCGGGTTGCGGTTTGGCTTCGAGGATTTTTGTAGCCTGCCCGGCCGCCAGGTCATAGCGGAATGTCTTGGCATAATGCCAGAAGGCATCGACGTCGCCCTTGAGCGAAACGTCGGCCGACTTCCCCGCGGGATTATCCTGTGCCCAGACGGAAGCAGGGGAAAACAATGGCAGAGCAACCGAACAGCAGGCAATGGCCACACTGGGCAGGAACCGAGGCAGTCGCATCATGGTGCTGGCCTCCAGCGAGAGATAGCCGTAGATACCCAAACCTGAAGAAACAATCCCAGCCGCCGGAAGAGGCTGCTAAGCCAGGCACCGGAGGCGGAACTTTTCATCACTGCGTATAAGCGGGAGGAACACATTGTCCCAAGCCTAAACCCACTTCGACGCGAGGTGAGCATAAAACGACGCAAATACAGTGTCAAGGAAGAGTTGCCCGTTTCCTGAAAGTGGATGGAGGGAACAGGTGGCGGCCGGAAGGCGGATTGGTGGGCAACCGGGCTGGAGAAGGCCAGCCGCCGAGCACAGCAGATGTGCCGGGAAGGCGTTTGCGTGGATACCATGGAGGCCAGGAAGTCCCAGTTGGAGGGCCGATAGATCGGCGGGAGGGAAGATGCTCAGGTTCTTGTGCACAGGCAAAGAGGTCGGTGACGCGGATCATGTCGGGTGGAGAAGTCGGAAGCAAGGAGACGAGCGGGGACCCGAATGGCGAACTCTGATGACGAGTCAATGACGAAGGCGAGAGCATGACGAATGGGTGGTGGACGGTTGTGGATAAGTAGCACGTGCGCAGGTTCTGGGCGTGGGTACCACCTATGCGACAAGTGCCTTGAGGACAATGAGTTAGGTGCAGTTTGGTTGAGGAGGTGCGCAAGTTCGATACGCTTGTGGATAACTCGGACGAAGAGCGGAGAGCGAATAGCGGAATGCGGAAACACCCAGGCATTGAGGCACGAAGGGAAGGAAGATGCTCAAGATCACGGGTAGTGATTATTGATTGTTCCGTAACGAGAGAGGGAAGATGCTCAAGATCGTAGCGACGAAGGGGAAGATGCTCAGGTTAGCGCGCGCAACCTCGGGTTCTCGGTGATTTAGCTCACTGATGGCGACAAAGGTGCTCAGGTTAGCGCGCACAGATTGGGTGGAACGCGTTCCATCTTGATCTACTTTGGTCCACTGTCAGTTTGGCAGGGTGGTGG
>Ga0209083_1000054_pt1 | contig 175979 bp, 399 predicted proteins | sample AM7aDNAmetaG_FD_184132 | JGI IMG/M metagenome (GOLD analysis project Ga0209083, IMG submission 184132) | Freshwater microbial communities from Finland to study Microbial Dark Matter (Phase II) - AM7a DNA metaG (SPAdes) (version 3) | ecosystem: Environmental > Aquatic > Freshwater > Lake ... | reverse complement strand
AACAAGGCTCACAATACCAAACATAAAAAGTGCAGCAATTGAATATCCCACAATGGATATACCTTCGCCTACACTATTTCGTACCATTACGTCAACAACGACCATAAAGAACATAGCGCACAATTCGCAAAAGAACAAATATTTCAGGTAAGTTTTCATAGGTTTGAGGTTTTAGGTAGGTGAATATTAGAAGTTAATTTTAATTTTAGTTCCATCGGTTGTTATTATGCATTTTCTATTCTGCGTTATGACAATACCAGCCTTAGTCATATTATTCGACCCCATAAAGAAGCACACCACACTTCCAATAAACACCCCGCCTGTGATAGCCATGGCTCCATATCTGGCACTCTTATTAATGTCAGCACCATTTTTATCATACACTACTGGGATAAACGCTGTCACAATGCCACATGCAAGCGAAGTTGAGAATAACACAGCCGCATTAGTAAAGTTCCGTCCAGCCCTCTGTAAATACTCGCCTTGAACATAGGATGGGTCAACCTTGATGGTGTATTCTATTTTGGCTTTGGTGTTAACCCATTCTCCTGTCGCTGGATTATATTCTTTTGCGGTAATAATCTTTTTGGATATAGTGTCCTGTGCGTTTAAGCTGGCTGCACAAATCAGCATTGCGAAGATAAAGATTAATTTTTTCATGTGCCTATGGTTTTAAGTTAGGGCACAAATGTATAAACAATAATCGAATAAAAAAAATTTAAAATTATTTTCTATTTAAACTAATTGCGGATGCATCTTTTATTTCAGTTATTTTCTCTGGCGATAACCCATCAATTTCGAGTGTGACATTAATGTCATCCTTTGTTATTATATGTTTCATATTTTTTCAATATTTAATTTATTTAACTTCTTGACCCGTTCTTCTTTTTTTAATTTTTCATCAAGAATTTGGGTGGTTTTAATTTTTACATCATCCCACCACCACAAATCAGGCTCACTCCCTAAGGTTGGACGGACAATTTCACTAATAATTGCATTGACTATTTCTTTAAGATCAATTTCATTATTTTGAAATTGTACACATTTATCAACCATTTGATGTGCCTTCTTATCAATAAGAGATTGGTCAAATTTTAGTCTTTTCATATATTTAGATGAATTTTTTAGCAATTATGATTCGAACCACAGTTGTGCTTGTATATTACATTACCATTTTCATCCAATACTCTATAATATATATCACCAACAACAATTTCAATAGTTATTTCATTATCCCCATCAAAAAAAGTTATCGATTCCAATATACCATTATTATAATTTTCCTTACATGATGTAGCTTGGATTTCCTCTGTTGTTTGACCAACAAATGTCTGCTGTCTAATTAATTTATAAATCATTTTTCAAAATGCTTTTTTAAAATATTCTCAATAATCTTCGATCTATTCTGATCAGTTTCTTTCGAATATTTTTCAATTAGTCGTATCAGCTCAGGGTGAAGTGAAATTCCAACACTCTGTTTCTTTTCGTTATCTGGTACCCGTTTTCTCATATATCTATTGTATGCATATTTGTAACAAAAGTTTGAATTATTTGTTACAAATTTTAAAAATTGGAAAAAAGTCATAATTTTTCATTTATATATACAAATAAAAAAGCATATGAAATGGGTAGAAGAAAAGAATCGTAAGACAAAAATTTCAATAGCTCTGTCACCAGAAGTGTTGGAAAAAATTGACGATAAGACATCAAATAGGTCCAGCTTAATAAACTGGCTGCTTAAAGAATACTTTGGTAAACTTGGCGAAGATGTTTCAAAAATAAAATTGTAAACGTGGAACTATATGAAGAAGTTAAAGAATTGCGAAAATTGGGGCTTGGTATAACGCCTATTGCACGTAGATTACATAAATGCACCGACACTATAAGATTCGAATTGGTTAAAATGGGTGAGCTCCCAGAGCGTCCTGTGCAACCTGGCGGTAGAAAAAGAAAGTATACCGTTAATGATAATTTTTTTGATGAAATTGACACTGAAGAAAAAGCTTATGTACTTGGTTTTTTATTTGCTGATGGTTGTATTAGTAAAATACGAAATCAAGTTTATATTTCATTACACCGAAAAGATAAGTGTATTTTGGAAAAAATAAAGTCTGTAATGTGTTCAGATAATCCAATATTTGATACCACTGGTAGATTTTCGAAAGATTATAAAATTACAGAAAAATGTAGTTTAAATATTACAAGTAAAAGATTAGTTGAGAAATTAGAACTACTTGGATGCGTAGAAAGAAAATCTGATATATTAGTTTTTCCTACCATTTCAAATATTGTTGTTCAGCATTTTATGAGAGGGTATTTTGATGGTGATGGATCAGTTTATAAAACTAACACTAATGAATTAAGAATAAGTGTTAATTCAACTAAAGAGTTTTGTGATGAATATCTTAATAAATTACCTTATAATGGTAAGGCAACTGTTCGGAAAGAAAAAAGATCAAAAAAGAATGTTTATTACTTTTGTATAGCTGGTAGAAATCAAGTTTATACTATTTACAATTTTCTATATGAAAATGCAACTATTTTTCTAAATCGAAAGAACTTAAAATTTACTGAGTTTTATAAATGAAAAAAGACCGCAATTAGCGGTCTTTTTTCTGTATCGAGTTCTGATTTAATTATGATTTACCATCATTAAAAAGGTGTTCCGTAGCATCGGTTGTAGCATAAGTATTGGTTGCAGAAGCAATTTTCGAGTAAGCGATCTGAATACCATCACCAGTAGCAGCATAACTAAAAGCGTTACTACTGGATATTCCCATACTTTCAGCTTGAAAGCATGCATCGGCACTTGCACCCAAGAAAATAAATTCAGCTTTGAATTCTTCCCTAATTTCAGTTACCATTCTTTTAACTAAATCTAAATGGTATTCTTTGCTGGCATTCTCAAAACCATCAGTAGTCACCACAAAAAGGGTTTTAATTGGTCTTTTCTCTAAGGGTGTTTCAGCTAAAAAATCTAAGTAACTATCACATTCTATGCCTATTGCGTCATTTAGGCTTGTTCCACCGCCAATACGGTAAGTATTCCTATTTAAAGGTTGCACATCTTTGATTTTTACATTATTGTAGATTTTCTCAAATGTTGTATCAAAAAACAAAAGTGATAATCTTGCTTTGTAATCAGCTTCTTGCTGACCTTTAAGGAATGTGTTGAAGCCAAGTATTGCTTCATTAATAATAGATTTCATCGATCCCGACTTATCTATAATACAAATTATATTTACGTATGGTTTCATTTTCGTCTATTATTTTTTAGTCAATTTTGGCTGAGCATTTTGGGCAGAATTTCCATGTTTGCTTTCTGATCCTGTAGCCACATTGGTTACAATATGCCCTAACCTCTTGAACCTCAGTATCTTTAGCTGAAAACGGCAGCATCTTGTAAGATACTGTGTAGAATGGTGAAGATTCAAACTTCATATCTACATGTTTCAACTCTTGGTTGGATTGTTCACCCATTTCAATTCTTCCAGTTTCAAGCGGAGTCGACATTGAATCCATTGATGCTGAGCATGACATTAAATTCTCATTGGCTGAACCAACAACATCGCTATCAAAGTATTGATCATCAAACGACTGGGTAGAAATTCCTCTCGACTGTGACATCTTATTCATGGATTTCATCGATTTTGAATAAACCCTTGAATTTGAATTTGAATTTGAACAATTGGTAAAGTGCGGAAGTCCTTTTGTTCCACTTGAATCAAATGAATAGTTATTCCATCCACCTTTTTCTTTGAAGAACTTGAAATTGATAATACCATTCTGCTGAATAGCTTTAACAGCGTCACTGTTATTACCATCTACGGTATAGGTTTCAAAAAGCATTTTACGTTGTTCATCTAAAAACCGATCAAGTGTAACGTCCTGACCTGGATTTATAACCAACAATCCGTTGCCTTTGTTAATCCCGTTAAATTCGATAGAAATACCCAGCTTCAGATTTGTAGGATTAAACATCCTTAGTTCAAAGTTATCACCATCGTTTAAATAAACTTGGTTTCCCTGATAAACTTTTAACTCATTACGATTTGTCGTGATAATGACCGAAGGAACTCGGTCCTGCATTCTGTAGTGATTTGTTGTCATTTTTTTATTTTTGTTTTTGTTTTTGATCCGCTAATTTCTTTGCTGCCTCCCGACAACTCCAAAGCCAAAAAATGATTGACTCAAAACTAACGAAATCCAAAAAATGAACTCGATACAATGGTATATATAAAAAAGTTGGGTCTTTGTTTAAAATATTTTTTAATATATACAGATTATGAAATATATTAAAAGGTTTGAAAGTATAGAATCTGATAAATTATTAATAAATAATGGTACAGTAGATCGTGTAACGTATTACAGTCAAGATGGGGTATCTATATTTAGGGAGCGTAATCAAAGATTACAAATGAATATTACTGGTGCAAATGAGGATATAATTTGCAGTATTGCCAGAATAATAAAACTGAATCTTAAAGATGTACCATTAGATATAGAATATGAAAGCAGAGGTGTAGATCATGATGTAGAGTATGTTGACTGGCTCAAGGCATTAATTATCCTCAATAAAGATTACAAGCAATTTATAGATACAGAATTGGGAAAAAAATATTTGAAAAAATTGAAAAGAATGTTTGATATTAAAGAAAAGTATTTATTTAATATCAAGAATAAAATGGAAATATTAAAAAAAGAAATGGATGTTGAAATTACCAAGGCTTTACATATTTCAAGATTCGACTTATAAATATGATAACACAATTTAAATTATTTGAATTTGATGTTGATAAACAATATTTCTTTAAATTTAAAGAAATTGAAGATTATTTTAATGGAAGTGTGGTAGATATAGAAAATTTCTTTGTTCATTTACAAGGAAGTGCAATAGTAATAATTCATGCAGATAAAGGTAGGATTCAACGTGGCTTGATGATTTTTAAACATATAGTATTGCTCAATCCAAAAACAAATTCATCTCCATATCTTATCGATACAGATACACTAAAGAATATAACGGCATCACCAGAAGATACTGTTAAAGTTTATGATGAAGTCCCAGACGAATGTAGGAAAGTATTAAAAGAAATCGAAAAGAAACGAACAGAAAATAGATTTGACTTATAATCCTTCAATTTTCTTTAATTTTTCCCGTCTCAAGAGTACAACTAAATCTTTTAATACTTTGGTTTCGATAAAAATCTTTGTGCTTCTTGGTTCTTTCGGTATACAATTACTACAATGATAAACAATTTCAAAATGTGTAGGCGAATGGCATCTTCTTCACTATTATTTATTTTATTTAATTTCTTCTTCCTAAGATCATTATTGTCGAATATTAATGGCATTGTTTTTAATTTTTCATAATCTTTATCTGTTAAAGTCTTTTTGTTAAATACAAAATCAAAAGTGCATAGAAAATCAATTTGATCTGTAAAATTTGATTTGTAAAAATAATATATAGTTAAAATGAAACATAATATGATTACTAAGTATAAAGATTTCGTTAATGAGAATAATCCTCATGGGTCATATAGTGGCGGTGTATATGACGCAGACACCTTAGAATTTGGCGATCCGCATACTTGGGTATGGGATAATAAAAGAAAAGAGAATTACTGTAAAAATTGCGGAGCAACAAGGTACAAGCATAAGGCTATCGATCATGATTTTTATAAATATTTAACCCCGTCAACCAACAGCCCAACAACAGGAATGCCATATTGCGTTTCAGCAGAAAAAGAATTTAATCCAATCAGGGGTAAATCCGTTTCAGCTCCAGTTTCAACTAAATCTAAATTGCCTGATGATGTTAGAACATTGATGATATTTAAAAAGAATTTAATTGAACAGGCAAATAAAGTAAAATATAGTAGATTCACATTAAATCAAACCAAAGAAGGTCGTATCATGTACGACCAACTTACCAAAGAGTTATCTGAGCAGCGTAAAGAATTTGAGGAATTAAAACGTATGCTAATTCATCGATACATTGGACTTGGAAATGATGATATTAAGGATTTAATTTCCAACATTAGTTATTAAGGATTTCATTAACAGTTTTGTCGGTACCTTTTCTGATATTTTTCGAAAGCTTAGCAAAACGACCAAAAGACACTTCAAATTCTTTTTTAAGTTCGGCTAACGTCTTTTCTTTTTTCGGGGAATTTGTTGTCTTTGCCATGGTGTGTAGTATTAGTGTTGGTTTGATGATGCAAATATACAACCATATTTCGAATAAAAAAAATTTCGAGTGAAAATATTTGAAAAAAATTATGCGCCCCCTTCTATTTTCTTTATTTTCTGTTTTCTTAAGAGTATCACTAAATCTTTTAATATTTTTGTTTCAATAAGAATTTCTGTTGTTCTTGGTTCTTTAGGCGTACATTCACTACAATGAAATACAATATCAAAATGTGTTGGAGTATGGCATTCACATTTTATATCATATCTAAAATATGTTCTTTGTAATGGTGCTTGTTTTTTACAAATATCGCATGTACCAAAATGAAATTCTGAACCACCCATAATTATAAACTATTTAATTCATTTAATTTTTTTCTTCTAACATCCTTAATTGTTTCTCGTTCCCAGTCTATATCTTCTTCTTTCATTGACTTTCTGGTATTTTGAGTTCGGTATGCTTTAATTATTTTTTTCCAGTCTGGTCTATTTTTCCAATGCCCAAGAATATCAATAAAATCCATCCATTCAATATGCATTTCAATTTTAGAATATTGAATTAACCCATCATGCCGATCATTTAAAACCCGTATGTAATTACATCCAACAGTTTGATCAGCAATGAAGCACCCAAGATAAATTGCATATATAGGTGATGTTACATTAGCCTTATATTGTACACCATCATGTTCACCTTGCCGATATTCTTGAAATAATATATAATCACCAAATGTTAAATCAGCAAGATTATTCAAAAGTGTATTAAGTTTTCTCTTCTTCACTATTATTTATTTTATTTAATTTCTTCTTCCTAAGATCATTATTGTCGAATATTAATGGCATTGTTTTTAATTTTTCATAATCTTTAGTTGTTAATTTCTTTTTATTAAAAACAAATTCTCTTAATACATTATTTGAATGAAGATACCCAACAAAATTACTTCCATACTTACATATTGACAATTCAGAATCTGTAAAAAATGCTTTATTAAGTAGTATATCAAATGCTTGTCTTTTTGATAAGTTAGTATTTAATTTTGATCTTTTTGTAAAATCAATACTATGCTCTATTGAATCCCTAAGCAATTCCATCTCATTATACGTGAAATCTGGATAAATATGATTATTGCTGGTAGACCTATTACCTCTTGATCTTCTTCTATTTGTTATTTTTAGTGGTCTCATTTAATTTCAATATTTTTAATTTTCTTTCTTCTGATTCGGTAATAAAAATATCATGTTGACAATTCAAATTAAATATTTCGTTATGTCCATTTTCACCTTCGATTCTTAAGAGCGGTAGAATAGATATTATTTTATATTTTTTATCTTTAATGTAATACACCTTAAATTGATCACCATTCCAATCCCAATCTGGATAAGATTTCTTACATATAACAGTATCACCTACTTTGAACATTGATTATCAAAATTTATTTTAGCTAATTTAATTCTTCGTAATTCTGACAAAGATACAAAATATTCTTCAAAATCATCGTCAATATAGAAATATTCCCTATGATTTGTTACTGGATCACATAATACTACAACTGAATATAAAGTTGAATCATATCCTTGCTGATGAACATCAACTATATTATAAATCTCACCTTCAATAAAATCTTGCATAATTGATATTCCAAATCCACTCAAATCTGGGTGTGATTTTATACATTTAACCTTATCACCGATTTTCATTTATTTTAATCAATTTTTTTCTACGTATAAATGATAGTCTATCAATGAAGATCATCTGAACAAGAATATATAAACCCACCACGCCTACTAAGATTAGAGCATCCCTTGCACGAGAATATTATTTTCTTTGTTTTCTTTGTCGGTCCTTTCATCTAATTCGCTTAGTTTTTCTTTTCTTAATGTTTTCAATAAATATGGGCACCACGTTGGTGCTTCTAAACTTTTTGGTAATATATTTCCAAATGGAACATCCATCCAATCTATATCTGGATACACACACCCATTTGGTATCATTGTGTTGTTCGTTACCCATTTACATCCTTTGCAATAGAATTTTTTAATACATGTTGGACCATCATTTCCGTTTATTAAATCCACTTATTTGTTTTAATTTTTGTTCTCTCATATATGCAAGTAATTCTTTATCTAAAATATTTTTAAGACTTGCATAATATGGAAATTGTTGTAATGATCTTGCTAAATCTGTTCGAAACCATTCATCAAAACTTTCAAATTTGAAATAACTGAAAGGGTTATAAATAGTTTCAGTTAAAGTTTTAAAAATTGGCAATTTAACAAAATACATACGGTTAGAATAAGAAACTTGACGCATTAGTTAAAATTATTTTTTAATAATCCAAGAATCATCTGGGTATGTTTTATAGTTTATCCCAACCATTTCTTCGACAGCTCTTTTAACACCATCATCGTTTATATCATGTCCAGAAAGGAATCCACCAGTTTTAATTTTTGGGTACCATGCTGCAATCTCAGCTTTAACATTGTCATAATCATGCGCAGCGTCTAAATATACTAAATCAAAAACATTATCACCAAACAAGCCGCAAGCTTGAAGGCTGTCATTTTTAATTTTAATTATATTATCATATTTTTCTTTCATGATATCAAATTGTTTTTCGCTTTCAATCAACTTATCAATATCAATATGACCACCTTCACGCATATCTAAATATGAATTCCATCGATCTATGCAATATAATTCTTTACAGTGCAGGGCAAATAATTCTGATGATACACCAGCAAAACTACCTATTTCACATATTCTAAAATCTGGTGTTACATTATCTTTTATAAGTTCATATAACCCATGGCAATTGTTATTCTGATCATTATAATCATATGGATGATAAAACATCCTTGCCGTTGATAAAATTCGATCTATTGCATCTTCAGTTCTTTCGCCATAGAAATCACCGACTATAGTGAAATATGAATTATATACATCACATATCTCCTTATCTTTAGCGATTGTATATTGATCCCAAACAGTACCACCTGACGGTGATAAATATTTAAGAAAATCTGATGAATGCTCAGCAACAATCATATCAACTTTTTGTTCTTGAGCAATACATGAAAACCAAATATCAGCATTGAAAAATCCACAAGTTTTTGCACCATTAAAATCATCCAATGATATTTTCAATGTGCTGGAGTGATACACGGTTGCACATGTTGCGATTACATCCACTTTCTGATCTCCAATGACATCATCTAACGACTTATATGGCTCCACTGCCCAGTACGTTGTAATAGGTCTTGGGGGCATTTTTCTACCATGTAATCCAATGATAGCTTTTCGGTCATATTTTTCAACTTTGGATATCATATATTCAACAAAATTTGGTGGATATATAAAGTCGTCATCACATATTACAACGTATCCATTTCGTTTATCAACATCATAAAATTTGTATGCATCTCCGATATCATTATTAGTAATTTTATATGTTATTTTATCGGATGCTACAAGTTCGTATGGAATTTCACTAATAGAATATCCATTAAGTGTAATATGTAACTCGTCCACTTGAGGTAAAATACTATTAACCGCATTCATTAGAATAGAACGCCTTGATGGTATGGTTGCCATTTGTGCAATGACCCTGCCACGTACCATTGTTGGTGAGGTATCAGATTTCTTTTTAACTCCTTCAAATTGCAAATATTTATGAAATCCAGGTAGGTCGGTTACTTGACTTTTATATGTTTTAAGTATCCTAATTTTATTTTGGTATATTATATCATCGAGTTGTTGAGCTTCATCAGTGAAGAAATATAGATTGTCAGGATTAATCTTTTTGACAATATTATGCACAGATTTATGGATAATATGACCATATTCACCATTTTCATTGTGGGTTACAATTTTAGTAAATTTTCTGCTATTTATAGTGTCTGCGATATCTCTTTCAACATCAGATTCATTATATGGTATGGTACTTAAAGCATCTGGATAATTCAAAAATTCATAATCCGAAACACCTAACTTCAGCATAGCATTCTCAAATTCATTTTGCCTAACTTTTGAATCATTATTATCACCGCTACCGTCAGTAACAACAAGAACTTTCCACCCCGTTTCTTTAAGTATCATTCCCCCACCAAATATAGTTTCATCGTCAGGATGCGCAACAATCATTAATTTATCCGCTGGGGTATTTAAAGATATTTTATAATCTTCCAAAAACTTATCTGCTATTTGAGGATTACGTTGACCATGATAAAAGATAATTTTATTATCCGACACCTCATTTATATTATCTTCATCAGTGAAGTCATACATGATATCAAACTTTTTATTATCAAGAATTTCCATATATTTAGGAAGATAATCTGTATGATAATCTTTAGATAACCAAGTAATTGGCATAAAACGTTTGTAATTATACTTCCAGAAAAGGCAATTGAATAATCTTTCTTCAGCTAATGCCATATCGTCTGAGCAATTTTCTGGATTCACATCAACAATAGCTTCATGTATTTCTATAACTTTCTTTAAAAAAGTCATTGATCTTAAATCAAACATATACAACCCAGTTGCAACTGTAAAATTCATATTTCTCTTAACATCTAATAGTGTACCAAGTTCTTCTCCATGGTATTTTTCCTGTTTAACACCATCAATAGTTCTCCAGTGAACCAATGTATCATGCTTGTAACGCATGCATAAAGGATAATTTTCCAACATCGATCCAAAAGTTTTAATTCTATCGATATTCTTGGTAGCTATACAATCACCATCAAGCCATATATAGGTTTTGGTTGGGTCTTTTTCTATGCAATCAATTGATGCATAAATTTTAGAATAATACAATCTTGTATCCCGTCCAAATTTATGTTCTAACGTTGTATCAACCCTACGTGAGAAAAGCATATTTGGATAATTAAAATTAACATCACAATTAAACCCATAAACAATTACTGGAATTGTTGAAAAAACTTCTAAACTTTTAACACAACGTTCAACTGCTGGTAAATAATTTATATCCCCGCCAGTAAGAAATACGAAATTTGCATTTGTTGGAGCTATAGTTGGTGTTATAATTGGGGCTATAGTTGGTGCTATAGTTTGGGATGTATTTTTAATTAAAGATGGAATTAATTCTGGCGAAATTTTTGAAATTTCATCTAATGTCATTTTTTTAACCTCAAGGTTTATAATTGCATAAAAATATGAATTTGCATAAACATGCCACCTAAAACTAAAATACTTAACCAATTCTGGTTTTATGGTACCTTGAATATCATTCCCATCGAAAACTACAAGGTCTGGTTCGGATTCAAACATCTTTGATTCAATTACAATTTCCGTATTCTTAACAACGGTATTACGTATATTACTTAACTGTTCAGCAATGACATCTACGTTATATCCATTTATAAAGTAATAATCAACATCTGGCGTGTATCCATCAAAAATAATATTATGATCGAAATAAATTTCACGAAATAATGCTTTTTCAGAATCGGTATATTCTGAATTTAAAATTGAAACACATCTTCTTGATGCCTGTTTATTTAAACTACTATAGTAAATTGAGTAGACATTTTCCCAAATGCTGTCATATTTACGGCTAATCGTTGGCTCAGATAGTTGCAAATTTTTTCTTCGCTCCAGCACAAAGGGCCAAATTTTATCGAATTCGAGTTCTTTTTTTAAAGCAGTGTTACTGGTCACCCTCATTCTAACATTGTGAATAACCCTTCCAAGATATAAAATTTTTCCAAGCTCTTCAAACTTAAGTATTTCAAGCAAATCGTCATGCTTACCAAGTTGCAAATCCATTCCTTGCTCAAAAGAATACGTCTTAGGTAAAATATTTCTAAATGCTCGTACTCCACCCCAAGTTTCACCAAATCTAAATTCATTGTATTTTACATAGTATTGGTGATAATCCAAAAAATTTTGGAAAAATTTATACATTTTAGTGTATCTTGGACGAATAAATGATTCATCATTAATATTTTCATTGTAGTGATTACTATTAGCATGAACATAAACAACCTCAGGGTTATTTTTAAATGTATTACTAAGCACTTCCAAGGCTACTGGTAAAAATGCATCGTCAGCGTCTAATGAGACAACAAATTCACCGTTGGCATATTTATGAGGATTCCAATATATTTCTCTTTTTTCTTTTTGCTCAATATATTTAATTCGGCTGTCTTTTACTGCCCATTGCATTATTTTGCTTTTGGTATTATCGGTGCTGAAGTCATCAGTGACGATCATTTCCCAATCTGTGTATGTTTGATCAATTACACTTTGAATTGTTTCGTCTACGTAATTTTCAGCGTTGAAAAATGGGGTTACAATACTAAATTTGACATTATTAGTATTGGGGTTTTTAAAAATACTTATTGTGTCAGTTTCTTCTACGTGATAATCTTCTTGCGAAATTAATTCAAGCCCATATTTAATAAGCATTTCATTAAAAACGTCTGGGCTCATATTTGATCTACCAGCTTTATTTTTGAACGATTCTATATTCCCACCACTAAAAAATGAGTGATGAATTATAGCATATCCACCAGATCGTAACACTCTTTTAATTTCTTTTAAATAAGAATCAATAACTTCTTTATTCATATGAACGAAAGAATCCCATGAAAATATAAAATCAAAGGAATTGTCGTTAAACATACTAAGTGTCTTTCCGTTATTTATGGCATATTCTTTTATTTTATCACCAAATCTTTCACGACAACGTTTAATACAATTATCATTCAATTCAACAATTGAAAGTGATTTTGTATGATCTAATAAATGCTTAGTTAATCTACCATATCCAGCCGCTATTTCCAATGTATCTTTACCGCTTACATAGTTACTTATTTTTGGAAAAATTACATTGTTCCACAAATTAAATGAATTCCCCCAATTTTCACCATCATTATTCCATAGTGATGGATCGTTCCATTTTCTCTGTTCCTCAACATTATCATATTGTTTTACTGTTGATTGCACTGACACCTGTTGTTGTGCTTTTGGTTGTGATTGAAATTTTTCATAACTTTCGGTGATAATATTGTAGGCTTTCTTTGCAGTATTTTCCCAAGAGAATTCGTTTCTTACTAATTCTGAGTCAGCAATTGCTTTTTCTTTATATTCCCAATAATTTTCATACACATCACGCATAACCTTTGACAGGTCATCAAAGTCTGGCTCAATATAATTACCAGGAATTCCTTCTTGTGATTTAAACCCATGGTTACCTTCGATCAATTTTGCGCCATAACCATAACTAAATTCCAATCCTTCTTTTGCTGGGCGTTCTTCAACTACTTTAACAGGATGCCCTTTACCTTTAGCAAATTCTAATTGTGCTCCCCAATCTGAATATATAGATGGTGTCCCACAAGCCAGTGCTTCGATAAGTGGAAGATTCCAACCTTCACTTCTGGCACATGATAAAAAAACATGACCATTTCTTAAATAATCAACATACTCTTTTCGACCAAGGAAATGTAGTATTTTAATTCTATCGTCTTCCAGTTTATATTCTTTCAATCGTTGTTCTGTTGTTTCGCATCCATCAACTGCATATGGGTTGTCAACTGATATTATTAAATCAACAGGCTCTTCTTTTTTGAAGGTTTTAAGAAATGTATCAATTATCTCCCTTGTTGATTTTCTATAATCCCACCGTCCGAAAATAATAAACTTAAACCTATTATCCTTATATAACTCCAAATCATTATTAAATGGCTCAGGGTTGAACATCTTTCCATCAACAGCCTCTGGTACCACATAGACTCTTTCGGCTGGATAACCTTGGTTAATGGAGCATTGGCGTTGCCATTCTGTTGGAACCCACAATTGATCATATTTTAATAATGCGTTAAAATAATTTTCTGGTTGTAATGTAGATTCCCATACATTATAAGCAATCTTAAAATCACTTCCATATTTATCAAGTTGAAAAAAATAATGGTGATTTGTTTCATTTAATATGATATGGACTAAGTTATCTTTTGGAAAATTTAAACCACTATAAATTGGAGCATCATAAAATGATCCTTTATTTGGTTCACTACCTTTTATGACTGTTTGTTCACACATTAACGATCTTTGGTAATCGGTCATATATTTTTCATCTTCATGAGGAGTAGCGGATAACCCATTCCACACTTCACCTACAGTGAAATTCCGTACTTTTACCTGTACAATTTTGCTAAGTTCGGTGAAAAAATCCCTTGCATGGGCATTATAGCCAGTTTGCCCGACAAAACTTGTGTGGGCTTTAATTATAAAATTGTTGTTCAACATTAAGTGTTATTATTTTTATATGTATTTATAAATTTTGGCTGGTCTCAGGTGCCAATATTTTTAATTATTTGATCCAATTTGGCTAATCTATCATATTTAATCCCGATTTTAAAAAACTTCAATAGTTTTTGTTCATTTTCCAATTCAAGCATTTTCTTAGCAAGTGCAGCCATTTCATCTTTAAACATCATAAATTTTAAACCTAAAGAATTCTCGAATAAATCATTATTAAATATAAAAACTGCTGGTTCTAATATACGCACACTATATCTATTACCAGCTTTATGTGAGTATATTGAGCCATCAGATTTAACTGAAATACGCAGCCCATCATTTCTTTTAAAGAAATATATGTTTCTATTAGAATCATACTCATACGTCCAACAATCTATTGGAGTTATTAATGAAGCATCTATTTTACTATAGATTTCATATTCTAAATCAATATTATTCATTTGAGTTTTCTATTTTAGATATTTTTGCTTTTCTAATAACTGCTTTGTGAAGTCTAATTAATTCTTCAATAATATCATGCCCATGCTTACTTTCATATACTGATCTATGCTTAAGTAAATCTTCAATTATTGATGATGATATCTCAGCATCGTCACCAACATTTATACTTTCCATTTCTTTTTTTCGTATTATTTCATTTCCCATTATTTGAAGCTCACCCACTTTTATTTTTAACATTTCAGCCCATGCTGCATCTTCCTTTTTAAATTTCTCAGATTTATTAGCTGATTCTTTATACCGCTCTATTTCCTTACATAATTTATCTTGCTCGGCTGCAAAATCCTTATCCAATTCATATGCACTTACTAATTTCTTCTGTTCCATTTCTATTATATCAAATTTGGTATGGTTTGTTTTAAATTCTGTATCTTGAATTTAATATATAAACAAAAAAACTCATTTCAATGGATAAATTTTCAAATATTCAGAATCAAGTACCACCAGTTGAAGAAGAAGAAGTGTACCATAACGATCATATTAATATAATCAAATATAAAAACAATGAAATTATCGTAGGTAAAGATTCAATTGCTGTATTACCATATATGATTGATGAAGGTATGATTTTTATGCGATTAGAATATTTGCCAGCTTATCAATATCGGAACAAAGATAACCAAAATATGAAAAATATCACAAATTATCTGACTGTAATTACTGGTGGGATAGAGAAAGGAGAAACACCACAACAAGCTTTAAGACGTGAGCTATTTGAAGAAGGTGGGATTGCGGTAAGCAACATGTATGATTTTGAAATTGAAGGACCATTCTTTCAAGGTAAATATGGCACATCAGTTCTTTACACTTGCATAATGGAGCTTCGTATGAGTCATTACAGACAAGTAAAACCGCCAACAGACGGTTCTGGAAATGAAAAACTTTCTAAAAATGTGAAAGTTTCTCTTGGCGACCTTGATCATATTGTTACAAACGATTTAATTACAAAATTTCTATTGACAAAATTGAAATCTGATTTTAAATTATGATAACATTATTTGAAGATTATACCAAACCAGCATTTTTATGCGTAGATGAGCTTTTTCATGAGCTTGTTATTAATGGTAAATATTCTGATTTATGGTCACATAAAGGAAACTATGATATAAATGCATTCAAGGATTTTGTGTATAAAATAATATGTAGTCAACTAATTGAATTTGATTGCCTTGGTTTGGCAAAAGCTGGAGGGTGGGACAATACCCATATCAAATGTGTAAATACATCGCATAAAGGAATTGTGAAAGCAATATGTTGGGATCAAATGATGAATAATAATGATTTTTATTTTGGATTATCAGTCGATGATAATAGCATCTTTAATTACTCTCATCCATATCATTCTGTTAATGGAAAAACTATAATAAAAATACTGAGCCCACTTCAAGAAGATTTGAAAAAAATGTTAGATGAAATAAATAAAGAAAAAAGATTTAATCAATTCGATTTATAAATCGAATTTGACTGTGCTTGTGAATACTTTAAAATTTTTAAACGTGGCATATTTAATAAAATCAGCCAAATCATTAGTATCAAACTCAGCACACCCCTGATCACCAGCTCTTTCCCATTTATCTTTTGCCAAAGGAAACGCATATATAAAATTCATTATTCCAAATAATTTATTTAATGTATCTTCTTGTATAATTGCCTCGGCACGTTGATCTGGTGATTCAGTTTTAATAACACTGTTCCTAAATGAAAGTCTTACTTTGTTTGGGGTATGAGATAAATTGAATATATAAAGCCCATCAAATCCAATAAACTCATTTTTATTTACATTCGAAAATGGTAAATAATAATGGGCATCATCCCATGATTCTATCTTCTTTATAATTTCAATATCTAAAATATTTTCAACGAACTTAACTAAATGCTCACGAAATTGGATATATTCAGTATGATCTTCGTAATTCTTATTTTCAAATGCAAATAAATGTTTCATAATTAATATATATAAATATATGATAACATTATTTGAAGATTACGATAAAATGCTGAATTATAAACTTGGAGTTTCCAATGTTATGGTGCCTTTAATGGATATCCATAATTTTTTTATTAATGATGAGTCAACAAAACCACTACATGATATTCTAAATTTTCAAAGTTGTTTAAAAGAACTATTAGTTGGAAACGAAGTGGAATTTAATAGTTCTACTGGAACTCATCATATAAGTATTGTGAAAAATATTGAATCGGCAGTTGATAGAAATGGTATATGGTTTGATATAATATTTAAATCCCAGTCATATCGTGCTAAAGTTCTATATAATAGTAATATTCATATAAATAACCCATCACAAAAAACCCTGAAATATTTAAAAGATTTGAATTCAAAAATGAAAGGTAAAAGATTTGATTTGTGAAATCAATATATAACGTATGATAACAATATTCGAAGAATTTATCAATGATACTGAGAATTTCCTGAACCAGCCTCAGACGTATAAGGCTAATGCGTTCATAAGAAAAAGACGCAAAAGACCAAAGAAAACTTTCATCAACGAATTACCAGGTGCGACAAAAAATGTCAAACTATTTTGGGATCGATACTTCTAATTCAATTAATGCCAATTTAATTTTTCGTTTCCTTTTAATATTGGCAAATGGATCATTTAATTCAAATCCCAAATAGTGAACCAAATTCTCATAACGAACAATTTTTGTAGAGCAGCCTTCACCTTGGTATTCGTCATTATAATAAATTGAACTTAGTGGGCTACCTATCGCTGGTCTAACTACACAATAAAAAATCTTATGGCTAATTGATGGAATTACATCAATAAGAATTTCTGTTTGAACATTATTAAATTTCAATTCAAGAAAATCCTCAATTAAAAATTTAAGTTTGTCATTCATTATTTTGTTTTTAGGGACCTCAATTTCATTCTACGAGTTTGTCTTAATTTTGAATTTTCATTTGGAATATCACCATAATCTTCGCTACCAACCAATGTTGATAATGCGCCATGCATTAATACTACATTCTTTGGATTATCTAAATATAAATATGCCAGTTGGCAAGCTGATCCAAATGTATTGCCAGAGTGGTCGTCTGACATACTTGGAACCATTTTCTTTTGATCGTTCCAATCAGCTTTTGCAAATATTTGAACTTGTTCTTTTGTTTTGAGAACATTGGCAATGTTAATAGCCTCTTCGATACAAAACATTTCGTAAGACTCATATTCAACTCTAAATTTGGGATTATTTTCACGAAATCTTCTAATTCGATCTTGAAAAAATTGTGGAAGAGCATTAAATCGGGCATCCAGTATTGTCTTAGATTTTTCGAATTCGTCTTCCTTTTCTTGACGCATTCTTTCCAACATCTTCTGCCGATCATCTTCTAATTGCTGATCAGTTTTATAGAAAACTTTTTTACCATTAATATCAAGTCCTCTTACTGTTGATCCCAATGTGTATAAAACAATATTGTCTTTGGCTTTTGGGATTACACCCCATTTTGCATCAAGAAAAACCCCGCAACCTGTCGTAGTACTTATTGAGTATCCAGTACCATCTTTATATTTGGTTGCACTTTTAATTATTAAATTCTCACCATTCATAATATAAAATTTTAGACCTTATATATGATGAGATTTAAAAAGTTTTATTTTTCTGTATTATTTTCAAGTTTTTCCAACTTTTTGCGTCTGTCGTCACGCAAACGTTCATGCTTTTCTTCTTGATATTCACTTTCAAGAACAAAACGACCTTCCCATGCAGTTTTTGAATTACCGTTAATATCAATCACAACATTAGTTTGTTCAATTCCAGTAACGGTATAAGGTTGCCCCTCAATTAATTCTTCATAATCAAAATTATTGACGCAAACTATGCGGTCCCCCACAGAAAAAGTATCATATGATTTAACAATTTTCATCTAAAAATTTCAATTTTAATTTCCTGTATTCTTTTTCTGTAAGAAATTCTTTTTCTCCAAACCAACATGTAGAAGAATTATTATTCAACTCCAATACAAGGTACCATACAGTGCATCACCAGTTTATATTAGGTTGAGTTAATCTTGGCGGAGACAATAAGCTGCCATCTTCTTCGTGCCAATAATATCCAAAAACTTCTTTTACTTTGGATGAATCGCTTTCAGCTACTTTAATTAATTTTGCGTTGCGTTGCTGACCTTTACTGTAGAAAAATTCATAAATATTGTACAGATTAGGATCAATTGCAACTAAAAATTGATGAAAATTAACACCATACCCATACTCACCATAGATTACACAGCCGTATGATTTATTAGCAACATTAAATTCATCCATTATAAAATACTCTTCGCCTTGCTCGAATATCTCAACAATTGTGGTGGCACCAACAGCAGTTGTTAGCCCGTTTTTGCACAATATCTTATCATCTTTTTTAAACTCTCTATTTGCTTTAGCCATAAACTATTATAGAAATATTATTTATTCAAGTTTAATTTTTCTAATTTTAATTTTCTTGATTTTTTCAAAGTGATAAATGCAACACCAGTATCTATCCCAAAATTTTCATCATCAATGATATCAGCAATTATGGTTGACTTGCTTAGCATAGGTAAATTTGGATAAAACCAAATACATTTATCAACATGATGAATTGTATATACTTTGCCTTTTGTTAGTAAAGCACGTGCTGTTTTTTGAGTAAAGCATTTATAATAAGGCTTAACATCAATGCAAATTATTTTATCCCCCTTTACTGGTAGCATCAAATATTTTTTTTAATTTCTCTTTTCTAAGCCGAACCATTCCCATTGGCTTATATCCTTTTTCTACCCAATCATCATAGTCTGATTCATCTGGAAGCCAGCCCCAGCCGATAAAAAAATTATCAAGTGGATCATACACAACAGAAAAATACTTCTTGTTAACCTGTATAACATATTTATAAACATCACTATGAGGATCAAGTAAAACATCTATATATTCAGGAACAACACCGATATGCTCCATTGCCAGTCTCGCATCTGATACTGGAATTTTCCATATGTGTTTACTATCGTATATTTTTTTATTTTCTGGTGTGTTCCACCATTTCATATCTGTCATATTAGCAAAGATATAAAATTTATAAATATATATAGCATATGATTATGAAATTTTCTATTTTTGAAAGCAGATTTAGTGATTTAGCAACTATAACTCGTATCGGAAATACAACCGAAGATGATGAATTTTATAAAACTGCTCGTTCTAATGTAGATAATTCATTTATAAAAGATGAATCATTAATTGAAAAAGTTTATTGTCACAATCCCAGAAAGGTGATTAGAATAAAATGGAATTCATCTACAACGCATAATATAGTACAAAAAATAAAAGAACGAACAAGTCATCGTAGTGTCTCAGAATTTAATGATATATTTCAAAAGGTTATTGAATATATCATCCAAAATAAGATTGGCAATCAAATAGATAGAAGTGGAACATACGCATTATATCTCAATGAGCATCACTATTATATCCTAATTGAAATTGATTATAATAGAATATTTGATATTTCGCCAATGATATTTGTTGTAACTATTCATATATCATCTCCAACAGATTGCTATAAAATTATAATAATAGATGAAAATAATTTAATAAATTAGAATCTAAATTTTTTTTATTCGAAATATGTTCGTACATTTGTATTCTAAATCGAAACATATGGCACTCAAAGCAAAAGTAGCAAGAACCCTTTCCCTGATCACCGAAAACAACGGGGTATTTGAAATTCCAGCAGGGCACATCGAAATGATTTTTGAGAATGATCCTCAGATCATGAAAATTAAAGAAAAATGCAACAAGATTGCGGCCCTGATGAATGACTGTTCAAGTGAAGAACTTGAAGCCTTTATGCAAAAGGATTTCGAAAAAGATATTTGGAAAATGATTTAAGTAAAAAATATGGTATAATTTAAAACGACAACTATGGCACCAATAATGAAAATAGATAAACGCCCAATTGGAGAGTTTAAAATAAACCTATCGATCAGAACTGGTCATTTCAGTATTGAATATCCTAAGAATCTTCCTGAGGATGTAGCTAAACGACTGGAAAATAGCGTATCAAATGGGTCGAAGCCTCTTCTAACTCTTGATGATGCCAAGGCTGAAGTTGATCGTATTGCTGAAGAATACTTTCACAATGAGATTTTTATCAGAAAGGTGATTGTTATTATTCTCAAAACGTCAGAAAGTAATTATGTGACTGGTAATCGGTTTGGTGGGCAACCTGAAAAAGATGATCTGCTTCATCGTTGTGAGGGTTTCCAATTGGAATGGCACATTGCTGAAGAATATAAATTCGCAAAGGATTTACGATATAAAATCATCGAATCCAACACCCACAATGGTGGAAATATACCAGTAAGGCAGCGGATTGATATTATGCCGCAGCTTATGTGCGGATCAAATTATCGTTTTTTGGAATATCGTGAGGATTTACATAACTTCCTTAAAGATATGGACGTTTCGATTTCTTCCATGATCAAAAAAATGGTAGATTATTTCGATAATGACCCAATCAAATTTATTCAAAATTTCGAAAAAAATCAATTAAAACTTAATTCATCTAATACTTAATCATATGGAAAAATCAACTGCTTTCGCAATATTATTTTTAGGATCATTGGTAATAGTATTTGGTGCTATCGCATCCATCATGTACCTGATTAAGAGTGCCCAAAAAGTCCATGTTAAGCTTGATATTGTAGAAAAAGAAGCCAATGACGCAAAGAGTGAAGATGAATTGACCACAGCATGGGAAAACCTAAAAATTGTCAATAAGGAATGCTGGCATCGGTCATTTGGGACACGAGTGATAAAAATCAAGACCATTCTTGAAACTAAATACCAATTGTTATACGGTGATAAAAATAAAACGTCCAAATGATAAAATGCAGATGTAAATGCAGGGAAGAACATTTTGAATCGGTTTCTCACAGGACAATACGGTGTCTGTTACAAAGAAATGAACGATGTACAAGATTGTGTAAGTTCATTTTAACGGTTATAAAATGGCTAACTGGGCTTACAGTTGATGCTGATTTTGATGAAAGCTCACTATTAAATGATAAATGGAGAGATGGAATACGTCAAGCAAGATAAAAATTATACATGCGCTAATGCATGCTTTAGAATGGTGCTATCAGCTCAGGGATTACCTGACGTTGAAGAATCTGTTTTAGAGGGTATGATGGGCACTTTGCCTGAATGTGGCACTGGATATCAGGGTATGGTTGACGCTGCTCATCAATTCTGTCTGGAGTGTGTCTACGGTGAAAATGGCACCGTTGAATTAATAGATAATCTGACCCGCAGCGGATGGACTGTTGTTGTAGCACTCAGTGTTGATGTACCTCACTATGCCGTCTATCAAGAAAATAATGGTAATCATTTATTTCTTGCTGATCCGTTCTTTGGAGAAAGCGTTCCTCATTTAATAAATAAATTTAAAAGAGCTACTTGGCTTGTTGATACTCATAGGTATACAAGGGCTGTTAAGGAATCCAATTTGAAGTTCGACAACAACATAAACACCAAGGGCTGGTATGTTGCCTACAAAAAAAACTATGAAAATCGGTGATAAATTATATTGCTTCGAAGATGTTTTTTACGATACTTTATTTAATGAGCCAGACCTTGCTCAACCTGATCCGCCACTCAAATTGTTTAGTGCTGGTCAATGGTATGAAATATATGATATTAAAACAAATGATAACTCAACAAGTATAACATTCGTCAGCCCATACGTTTGTTTTGTTGAAATACCACCATTATTTGATAAGCACTTTTATGACCGTAGGAAAGTCAGAAAACTAAAGCTTCAGAAAATATTATTATAAGTCGAACCTTTCTATTGCCGAAATTCTCGAAGGAACTACATTAGATTTTAGGAATTTTAACAATGCTGGAGATATCTTGAAGAAGTACTGAAGATTCATAAATCCGTTTGTGTAATTGTTTACCACATTAAATACTGTATTGCAAGAAAGATCGCCAATTGGTGGGTGCCATGCCAAAATAATAACACCACCAGTTGCGATCTCAACTTGATATTCCTTTCCCTTGGTAAATAACATCACACCAAAGTCATTTTCAATATTTCGTTTACAAATTAGCTTCATAAATCGAACTTTTGCATGTTTTTAAATGGATTTTCTTTTAAATCTATTGGGGGCATCAGAATTCCAAGGTTCCAAAGTATACCATAAAGCATTCCCAGAGCATGGATTATAGCTTCTTCTTGCTGTCTCATTACCTCATTTTCCCAGTTAAATAATGAAGCACATCTAATGTCATGGATGTCGTTTACAGCTTTTTCAAGTTCAATAACATTGGTTTTTAACCCTTCAAAATTAGGTATTAATCCCATTCTTTTCAACTGCTTTGGTGTAAAGGTGTCAAAGATAGAATTTGTTTTGACTTTGGGAATTTGTGGAATACCTATCAGTGAAAAAACATCACCAAGATTTAATCCCATAAAATTTTTGGATTTGGATTTGGCTCCAACCAGCCTTTGTATTATGTTTTGTATCTTTTTCATATTTTTCAAATTTAAAGGTCAAATCTTAATTGATTCCTGAATCTTTTACCAGCAGGTCCTTCTTTTAATTCTGGTGCTGGCACAGTATATCCATAAAAATCAGCCATTTCTTTACGAGCATATTTTAAAGTATTATATGTTTTGTTGGTAATATCCCAATGTGTAAAAATATTGGATTTATATTCAATTGTTTTTTGGAGTTCGATCAAAATATTATCAGCATGCCTAAGTTGTATCAAAATTTGAGCAAATCTTTTATTGGATAATCTACCAGCGAATCCTCTTGCTTGAGAAAAATTATTTGAAATGTAGTTTTTATTTAACAATAAAAAACAATACATTCTTAAAAATTTCACGTTATCTATAAAATTAAATGAGTATAGTTTATTAAAAAACTTAAAAAGCTTACCAGAAGAAGTTTCTTCCCCTATGTACCATTCAACAAATCTTTCCGACATTTTATCTACTCGTTTAATCATTCTTTCTTCTACATTTTCATAAAATGTAGTGGTCTTAATTTTTTCCCAAAAAAAGAAGACGGTAACAACGATCAAAAATAAAATTGTGTTTATCATAGCTTTAGGTTTTTAGAGTTCAAATCTTGATAATGTAGGATAATTTCTATTTGTTTTTGTTACTGTTGGTGGATATTTCTTGCCAATCAACGCTTCATAGTATTCCCTAAGTTTTTGTAAGGTACACCATTCGTTAAAACTACATTTTCTTTGAGCTTGATCAATTTTTTCGAGTTCCATCCAGTATTCGATTCCCTTTACTTTTACTTTGTAATATGACTTGAAATGTTTGTACATCACCCTACCCACCGTAAAAATCATAACAGAGATAAGAGCTGGGAGACTGAGCAAAAGAATATAATGACCAATTGCGTTTATCATATCGATTGAATTAGAGTACAAATATACAACACTTGTACGAGAAAAAAAAATCTTAACGTTATTTTTTTTGAAATATTTTTATATATACAAGATATGAAAATCAAAAAGGTATACGAAGCTAAGAAAGTTGGAAATGCTGCACTTGATGTGGCTAATGCGCTTGCCCATAAATTTATAGATATTTCTAATTTTTCACACTGCGAACTTGGTGCGCAAGATAGTGATGCATCGTACATGATGTTGTATTTAACGTCTGTTGATAAACACGATATTTCTAATATTGACAAAATGTTTGATTATTTATTTGAAAATGGCTATTCTAAAGGTAAAGAATGGTTATTAATTGGGGAGCCAAATAAAACTTCAGATCGTGATGAATTTAAGGCATTTGTAGGTGTTGAGGTTTGGGTTTATCCAGATAGATTAAATGAACTTTATATGGCTCTCAGAAAGCCAAACGATTTAAAAAGATTTGATCTATGAAATACATTAAAACGTTTGAGGTTAAGTTTGCTGGTGATGATGGTGAAGATAGATCAGATTGGAAGGTCGGTGATGAAGTGTATTGTATTAGCAATAGAGGTGATAATGATAAAATTTTACATATAGGTCAGAAATATAAAATAGAACAGTACAACAGCACAGGCGGTCATCAAAAAGAGCGAAATGGAAGTTGGAAAACTGTACCATTAATATTCATTGGCTCTGGTAGGTCATTTTATGGTAATAGATTTAGTAAAAATCCAAAACACCCAAAAATAGCACAACATCGATTCGATTTATGATAACACTGTTCAAATTATTCGAAAATAAAACTCAAGTGACTACTGTTGACTTAAAAGCGGTTTTTAATTATTATGCAAAAATTACTTTTGATATCATATTTAATGAAATATTTAATGGCAATCATACAATTGAATTTACGTATTCAGACGTTTGGCAAATGAAAGATGGCGTAGACTATAACTTGACTAAATGTTATCAATATTGGCGAAATAAGCCAAAAACCATTAAGGGTAAAATTAGAGGGTGGTCTTATGGAAGCACATCAGATAGTTTTGATATATCAGTTTTTTTCTATAATATTGGTGAGCAAAGACCAAAGCAAAAAATTGGTCCACGTAGATATGATCTTGATGCAAATTATCCAGTTTATTTTTATGGAGAATTAACCCCAGATACGTTAAAATGTATTAAGGCGGCAATGATTAAAAAAAGTACAAATCAATTCGATTTATGATAATAAAGTTCAAATTATTCGAAAATATCAGTCAAATAACCTTCAAGTTAAACAATCTCAGGAAAGATGTACTTGGTTATGGGTTTGATGATAACTTCTTTTATAAGTATCTAATTGAATTATTTTTGAATAGTAAAGTTGTATTTACATGTATTAGTTGTGATCCGTCTGGTAGAGTTACCGTTGGTGGTAAAGATGGGGGGACAGTAATAGACATAAAATGTAATGCACATTCATTTTCACCGTCAAAGTTTGAGACAAAAAAGATTATGCTGAAAATATTAGAAATGCCTTATGAAGAATGGCATGTAGTTTCTTGGACTAATGATATAACTATATATAATCCAACTATCGGTGAATTGGGTAGAGAATTAGAGAAAAAAAGAAATGAAAAAAGATTTGACTTATGATACACATAAAATTATTTAAAGAACAATTTCAAAACACTGAAATGGCTTACAACAAAGTCATATCAGCTAAACTTGGCGATGTGATGCCAGTAGATGATATTATTGCTTATGCTGAATTTCTTCATACTAAAGATGATTTCGGTGAACTAACAAAAAAACTTAGGGCCTACACCCAATATAAGCTACAGCAAATAGATGTGCACGATTTGAGCCTTGGTCAAACAAACCCAGATATTGTAGATGATTATAAAGGTATGCTTGATGGCAGCGGTGGATTTTATCCGCCAGTAATTGCTGACTCAAACCATGCAATAATTGATGGATTCCACAGGGCTAATGCACTGGCAGATAGTGGGCACTCAAAAATAAATGCTTGGGTTGGGGTATGAAATATTTGAAAAAATTCGAGAATAAATCTATTTATCCAGAAATGGAATTTTTTATAGGATGGTTCGATCTCATCCATCAAGAAATTTATAAAAAAGAAGGCTGGGCTATATTTTGTTCGAATAGTATTTATGAAATTGAAACTATTGATGACCCTAACGATTTCTTCGATGATGATGATTTAGATATCGAACCCCCAACAATAAAAGATGCTGTAGAATCAGCCAAAAACCTTGGATTAATTATCGGTGATTGGATAAATGTACCTTCAAATTTGAACCTGAATAGTTGGAACTCAACTAATAGTTGGAACTCAACTAATGTTATTTTGGGATATAATGGAATTTCATTTATCGAACATCCAGAAGAATTAAATAAGTATGAAGAAATGTATAATAAGGAACTTGCTAAATCAAATGCAACTAAAAGATTCGACCTATGAAATATTTGAAATTTTATGAGGGTAAAAGTCGCCCGACTAATCACGATTTTTACCAGATTCAGATCATTCAGAATGACGATAATTTTCAGGTTGAAATATATTTTAAAGATAGTATAATTGATGTGAAATGTATTGAAAATATTGGTAAAAATACTTTTAATAGTGTTAAAGAATATATTATAAAAAAATTAGAATTTTCCACCCCAATTTTACCAGTTCTGACTCAATTCAAACAATACTCTCAATCCTCAGTTTCACCTAATCCGATATATGTAATTAAAATAAGGGACTGGTCAAGAGATAAATCTGAACCAGCGTTTGATGTTGAAATATATTGGAAAGATAAATATATTGGTGGTACTGATGGTGTATTTTCTATCAAAAATAAAGATAAATATTCTGCCTTTGTAGCTGCTAAGAATTATATAAAACAAAAATTAATCACATTACCATTAAATTATGATGTGATTATTAAAGGAAATCAATTTGATCTATGAGATACTTGAAAGGACAACAACAAATGTTATTAGAACGTATAGACTTACTAAATGAATTTCAAAAGTTTATGTTTGAATTTGTATTAGATATGATAAATGTATATATGTTACCAGAATACAATATTAAAAAAGCAAGATGCACATGCAATATTGAAGAAACTAAAGCAGCAGTTGTCGGAATATCCAGCACAATGACTGGAGAACCAAAGGGTCTAATTAAATATATCGCAGACTATAAAATATACGATAGCTCAATTTATGATGGAGCAATAAGATATTCTGCAAGTTCTACTGATAATATTTTCATTATGTTTGAAAGCATAAATGAGAATGATACTTTAATTGAATTTATTGAGAAAGCAAGAATTAATTCATCATCCACATCATTTAATACGTTCAATTCTAAAACTGGGTATCTAATACCAATAGATAAAATTGAAGATTATAAATTAAATATAACTGAAGATAAATTTAAGAAATTTATGATAACAAAAAGATTTGATCTTTAAAAATAATATATAGATCATGATTTATAATTATGCAAAATTTAACGAAAGTGTATTAAATTCATTGAAGCCAACAGTTGAATTAGATTTTCCTGATCTAAGGCAAGAATTCAACTATGATTGTGGTGTTACTTGTTTTCAGCAAGTACTTATTTACTATGGGATAGAAAAAAGAGAGGATGAATTAATAAAATTATTGAGCACAGAAAAAACCAGTATAATTGAACATGGTACAAAATTATCAAAAATGATTGAAGTTGCCAAGTATTATGGATTAGAAGCCGAAATTCTTAGAAATTCTTCAATAAAAAAGATAAAAGAATTACTGGACGAAAAAATTCCATCAATTTTATTATTACAAGCATGGCGTGATTATTCTGTTGACAACTTAGATTGGGAAAAAGATTATCACGATGGGCACTATGTTGTGGCGGTTGGTTACAACGACACCAGAATATTTTTTGAGGACCCATCATCAGTTGTCCGAACATACTTAACGTATGAAGAGCTTGAAAAAAGATGGCATGACGTTGATGATAACAATAAAACAAAGAATCACCACGTTGCCGTGGTGATCCGAGGAGAAAAGAAATATAAAGGTGACGATATCGTTCACATGGATTAATATTCGCAATTGGCTGGGTTATCAAGCCAAGTAACTTTTACTGGAAACCTACGATCTTTGTTTTTAATAGCTTTGAAAAGCTCTTTCAAAAGCGGGTAAGATTCTTTAGCAGAAAGATAATAAGGAGTTTTACCGTATTTGAAATCTCCAAGAACACGATCATTTCGAACAAGAATGTTATTTCCGTTAATTGTGTTAATTATGATCATTGTGTCAGCCGATAGTCTGAATGGTACACGTTTAAAAATAGCAACAGTAGTTAAATAATTTCCACAATAAAATTTATAATACGAATATTGATCGGGGGCATACTTGCATTGAAATCTGGCTTCTGAGAAATCTTCCTTAAACTCAATGTAATCGGGATTATAACCAACCATTGGAACAACAGGACCATATATTCCTTTATTGTGCATTCCTTCTGGCAAAGGTTCATCACCAGTGGTAGAAATGACTATAGCATTTCCTTTCTTATCAAAAACAACAGATGGGGCTGGAGCAACTACAACTGCTGGAATAATTTGGCATGAATCAACAACTTCGCACATTATTTTCTCAATCGGATTCTTGTCGTTAACAAGATTAACAAAGGTACGATGAGGATAGAACTTATTAATCAGAAGCGATGTAGGGTATTCAACCATCCCATTATCCGATGAAAATGTAGTTTTGTTACCATTAATGTCAATAACATTGATTGATGTGTCGGCCCGACAAGTGAACGGCTCACATTTAATGGTATATACTTCAACAATATAATACCCGCAGTAAAAAATATCCCTGTGTACTGGCTTATCTCTGAACGCACCACACATACCATATCGTCCGAACAATTTTTCTTGATCAGACATTTGATAATCAACATTATAGTCGATGTGCTCAATTGCGACTGAAGTAATTTTAGAAATGAACTTTTCTTTCTGTCTCATTTCCTTTCTACTGGCATAAGTTAGCAAAAATACAACGAATGCTGCAAGGATGAATAAGCAAACTACAGTGAGCATCACCAGTAAAATTTTAGTTTTTGTTTTCATAGCTTTGAGGTTTTTAGTTAATACTAATTGAATAACTCAACAAAGATATAAACAAAATACGAGAAAAAAAAATTAAAGTGAATTTATTTTTCTAAACTCTCAGTTTGCAGGTCCACTCGACCTTCAATTTGATTCATTTTTTCTTTTCTGATTTGTGATAATGGCTTGAACCATGCTTGATCAATCCAGCTATATCCATTCCAACTATCAAAATCATCATCGGCTTTTTTAAGTTTATATGTAAAATCGTTATTATCGATCATAGTTACAATATAATCCTTACCTTCTTCATAGTGCTGAGGCGGAGATATTGGCGGTTTTGGGTTAACATTAGTTGAAAATATGACTTTATCACCTACATTGACCATTTATTTAATATTTTTTAAGTCGGCTTTTACTGCTTCTGTTGTTAATAGTTCTTTAGGTTCATAAAATGAACTTGGTAATATCTGGATATTCATTTTTTGTAGTGCATGATCAAGACCTATCATTAGAACCGTACTTACAAATGGCAGCGGAATTAACTGCAATGGAATCACTATACCGAATCCTTTAAGTAAGTCTATCATCTGGGATTTAAATATCTTTTTTTCTTCTTTTGTAATATCCTCCTTTTTCATATATTTAGTCAATATGAGGAAGGCTTCTTTTGTTTCGACCGCTTCCACCTTAACCCCTCTGATGTATCGTTTGGACTCACCTTTGAGCCCTTTAGCGCATTTTATTGTACCGACTTTAATATCATTAGAGTATTTGATGGTTGTATCCTTAATATCATTTGCACATTTACTTATACCAGACTGAAATTCTTCAGATGAATATATCTGAATTATCTTATCAATTATTTTATTTTTCACGTATTCAATCATTTTTCGTTTAATTTAAGTTTTTTCAACTTTTCTTTTCTCAATTGTGATTCTGTTAAACATTGAACACGCCATTCGTCACAGAAACTTAGTTTGCACCCGCTGTAGTAATGGTTATGCTCTTCGTAGTGAGCACACCCATGAGCTGTGCAATTGTACCAATGATCACATCGGACAAGTGCTTTTTTATCTTCGCCCATCGTTTCAATTCTTTGTAAGAACATTTGAATTTTTTAAATCTTCCAATTCTTTATACAGGCTTTCAAGCTTATTATTATTAGCAATCGACATGAATTCGTGATCCTCTACCAATTTTCCAATTTCTTCAAGCTCTATAATTTGCATTTGAACAAAATCTATTTTATTTTGTAGTTCTTTCGAATAATTTTCAAATGTAATTGTAATTGGCATATTGGTTAATGGGCACCATTCTGGTTTAGCACCGCAGATTGCATTTTCTGGCAAATTATTAAACTCAGCCAAAACACAGAACTCATAGTACTCATAATCATCCTCACCGTATTGTGTATGAAAAAATGGACATTTGTCGCCACATTCATTAACTATTAAATTTCTCATTTATATTTTATTCCATTTTATACTAAAAGTTTACGCAAATATAACACAATTTCACTATAAAAAAAAGTAAACTAACCTTCCAGACTTGGATATAAATATAAAATATATATTATGGACGTTGTAAAAAGTAGAGTTAAAGTTGGGGATCGTGTTAAATGTATTAATGCAACTGGGCTGATGACACTTGAGCAGGGAAAAGTATATCAGGTGATGTCATTGGAAACAGAATCTTACGGGTTGGGATATAAAATAAAGTATGAGGAACTTGAAGAACTTGGTGGATATGATGATACTAAATATTGGGCTGATCCAGAAGAAGGAATTGGAACATTTAATGCTGAAAGATTCAAACTTGACGTTGGATACTTGAGAAGAAAGAAATTGAATAAGCTTTACAATGATTACAATTATAAAAATGATTATATAGATGAAAAAGGAATGTAAATGTAAGATTAGAATTGTTTTCAGAACAAAGATCGATATATTTACAACTATTGAAAAAATATACGAGCAATTTTCAATATATGAATATGAGTATTGCCTTGGTATGATTCACTTATATTATTCTAAGAGTGCATTTCAAGTTGTTCCAATTCGCAGATTTTATAAATGGTTCGAACCACTGGTCAATGACAGTGAATTTGATAAAGCAGACTACATGGAAAAATTAGAACTTGGATTCGACTTGGGAGAATTTGGATTTGGGGAATAAAGTGGAATATAAAAAAAGGAGCCGATTGGCTCCTTTTTTTATGTTAAATGGTGATAATGTGATTAAGGTGTATTGCCACTAATTGTTGTGGGGGTGACCAGAGTTTTGTGCTGTGCTTTGATGGGGGATTTTGATCCAGCCTTGGGAGGGTTCTTAGCTACAATAGACGTTGACGTTTTTTTCGATACCCTCTTTTTCTTTGGGTTGGAAAGTGCAGCCACACTCAGCATAGCGGATGCTGGAAGTCCAGCAGAAAACAACTTGTTGTTGTAGTAGTTGATCATAGGCTTTGCGAAATTCTTTTTTATGAGAACTTCATTACCACCTGATTTGTTCTGTGCAGCCTCTGCCATTTCAGTAATAATGTCAATTGTTTCCTGACTTCCATCCTCAAGGAAGTAACAAAATAACTTGTGATCATAATTTTTGTCACGAAACAGACATCCCAACGCATAAGGGAATTTTGGGTAATCAATTGGCAGCATACAGAGGGGTTTGCTCTTACCTGGAGTCTTACCATCATACAGACCCTTGGGAAGACCGTAAATATTTGTTGATCCCAAAAGCATTGGGATACGTTTACCCCTCATTTTTGGACTGATAAGGTCTTTGATCATATTGATGACATCATCACTTTGCTGTCTGGTGAGGTTTCTCTTTCCTGTTACTGGGTTATGCCCAAAGTGGAAGTCCAGTTTAAGGAATGATTTCTTTGCTGGGGTATTATGGTCAAAAGAGAGCCCTAAACGATCCTCAGCAATCGTTTTGTAAACAGTGCCAGTCAACCATGATTCAATTGCGAGTGTTTTTTCATAATAATCGTAATCGCCTTTGACTGTGCGATCAACAGACTGTGAAGCTGACTGAATTACATCTTTTTCAGACATGCTGAATTTAAGTGCGTTCAAACGAATGAAATCTTTGTGGGTAAAATTATCCACAACATAAGCGAACATCTTATCCTTGAGTGGAATTCCATCTTTCAGGCACACACCATTCGGATTATTTTTTAGTTCTTCCGCTGCGCCCCGCAATCTTCCCATACCATCTGGAATTTTATAGGTGGGTGTAGAGAGGGAATTACTCAGATACCCATATTCACGAAATTCGGTTGCAAAATCACGAATATGGCTATCAATCTGAATCCTCTGACCGAGTGCTGGTTTGAATTTTGCAACAGCTTTCACAATGTTCATACCCCTCACAAAATTAAGAACGCAAGAATCATCACTTGCGAAAACTTCACGAAGGGCAATTGCCAGATACCCGAATACGGTATCGTAATTTGTTTTCAATGCCAATTTGATAAAATCCAAAAAGGCGTTTGGTGTCGTCATCAGCACAGCAAGTATTGCTTGAAGTGTGGCGATCCTGTCATTTTTCATCTCGTCTTGGATGATTTTGTTTAATTGCTGGGTTTTCATAATTAAAAATTTAGGTTAATACTGAGGTTAGTTATTTTGATGATGCAAATGTAGGGACCAATTCCGAGAAAAAAAAATTTAAAAAAATTATTTTAGCAAAATTAATCCATTTTTTAAGGTTATAGCTTTAAAAAATGACGCATTTAAATGTTGTAATAAATTGAATATAACAAAGTTATCGTTAAAATAAAAATAATTTAAAAAAAGTGAAAATATTTTCAAATATTAAAAATTTAGCCATCTAACTACAAACTACCATCTTCAATTTTTTTCAATTTAAATTTTCTTTGCGCTGCCACTGGAGCCACTCTTAGCCCCCATCCAAGCCAAAAATTATAAAAATATGTTGTAGCTTGTTCTTTACTACATGGCTTTACAGTATTTTTTATTTCATTGATTGCCCATTCAGTAAACACTTTTTCCTCATCTTCGGTCATTGTATATCTTTCATACCATCGTAAACCAATAAAATTATCATCTTCATGGTTAATATCTTCAACTGTTAAACCATAAGGCTCAAGCTCTTTATTAACTAATTTATCAAACAGTTCTTGATTAAATTCTTTTCTCCTCATATCATCATTTCTTACTATTCTACCCCTTTTCATTTTCACATATTTTATTTATTCTATCCAATTTTTGCCGTCTAAATTCCTTTTTAACGTCACGTAAAATATCAACCATAGTGGTGTTTGGGTTGAATTTGTATCCAGCTCTTTCAAGAACCAATAGTTGTATCATCAAAAGTCTTACACTTTCTGATGGCTCAAGTTTTATCCATTCAATTTTATTTTCCATATTTATCTTCAATTGCCATTAATAGTAATGGAATATTCGCTTTGTATAGACCAGCACAGTTCAAGCAACCGCATTCAACAATCTTCCATTCATAATTATACATGCAAATATCCATTGTGAAGATTTCCGCAACTTGGTGCAGTTCAATCATTGATGCGCAAAATTCGGTGGCATCATCATCTACTACACTACTATATCTGACCATCCCACCTTCTCTATATAAACTGGATGTGATGATCATACCATCGACAATATAAAATCTAAATTCTTTTTGAACAGATTTAACTCTGCAAACTTGAATTTCAGAATCTTTGGTTAGTGTTGTTTTAGTTGACCCATCAAGCATTTTGTTACGAAACTCTTTCCATTCTATCATGGAAAATATTTTACCAGTAAATGTTTTTGTATCCAGAGTCGGTCGGCAAAAAAATCTACCATTCCATTCAAAATCATCTCCGAACTTATAAATAGTTGAATCATAATTCAATAAGTTGTCCTTATAGTAATTACGATAGTTCGTAAAATCATGCTCAGGAGTCATAACGCAGCCTGGTTCCCAATTATATTTTTTGCCTATACGAGCCATTTTAAGAGCACCAAAACAAAAGACATCCTTCCGTTCCGTTTCGAACTTGATCTCATCACTATCGGGCTCTAAATGAACAATCTCATATGGTAACTCTAATCTTTCCAATGCTTGGATAAGATCATCCCATTCATCTTCCCTATACAGTCTTTCTTGAATTATATAATACATCTAATTTACGTTTTCTTATTTCTTTTAAAGATATTTTTGAAAATCTTTGGAAATTCCAAGCACCACAGAACCCTTTCAAATAAACAACATCCCCTTCAACCTGTTCTATGGTGTAGTATCCAAGCTTTTTTAATGATTCATATTTATTATCTATTAATAGTGTTGAAAACATATTATCAACACAAACAACAAAATCACCTTTTTTAAATTCATTCAACCACATTACTTATTTTATCTAATTTAAACTTTCGTAATTCTTGTACAGTTGCCAATTCAAATCTCCATTTGCTCCATTGCTCAACTGGTATGTAGGGCCATCCAAATCCAGATATGGTTACCCTACCTTCAATTTCAATACTTTCTATGGTATAAAATTTATCCTTGGTTAGTTTGTGCTCTGCCCCATAAGGATTGGTACATTTAACAATATCACCTTTTTTAAATTCCACTTTGAATTTTTTTTAATTTTAATTTTCGCATTATAGATTTATCACCTTTATATGCGATTTTCATTAAATCGGTTGTTGAAATATCTGGTACAATTGAAATTCTTTCATATACTCCACGTTCAAGTCTTTTTATAAATTTGGCTTTATGAAGTAGGTTTATGTATAAATATACGGTATGACTCTCATCTGATGTTTGATATCTAACTTCAGACGGGCTAAAAATTTTATTTTTATTGACAAATTCAAGGACGTTAACAAATAGTGTATTTTTCATATTAATGGTAGGTGCCCAGTAAGCTTATTTATTTTTTCGGTGAATTCAGGTCCAAAAGCGGCACATGTCAGTGTTGGTATCCCATGGAATTCTGTATTCCCAGCATCTATGATTGGTGTTACTTGAATTCCTTGCTCTTTACCTTTTACCATTAGATCGGTCAATTCAGCTTCACTGTTAACGTAAACCACAATCTTAGCGAAAGAACCGTTCAGCCATTCATACATTGGAGAATCTGGATTCAAACATAATATTCTCATTTGCTGTATAGTTTTTCCATCATATGGATGATCAACCTTAATCATTTGATCTAATACTGATGCAAGGCTCGCATGGGCCGTTTGAGACCCAATTTTGCCCTTCCTCATATTAAGGTCTTTTCTGATTACAATTACTTGTTTAACATTAAATTCCTTCACTTAACTTATCCAATTTTATTTTTCTAACTTCCTTAGACGCATCATCAAATTTTGATTCTGGTAAAAGTTCCCATGGTCTATTTTTATATTCATCTTTCTTGGAGCACCATTCACATAAAATGGTTATCCAGCCAGAAGTTTTTCCAACTTTATGAGTATCCCCACATTCTTCACATATATGGTATGACAAATGCTCAGCAAATCTAACCATACCTGTTATAACTGCATCTCCTCCATCATAATAAAATGATAGTCTACCAAACTTTTCTTTAATTGTAGTTGCAACTATTTGTTTTACAGGGTTAGCTTGTTGATTCCAATCAATATAAGATTGAATGTTACAGCATAAATTTTCTATAAGCCAAAACCATCCATCCCTACATTGAAATCCAAATCCCATTCCAGATTGCTTCATTGAAGCATATCTATCAATAAATATTTTTGGATACTTTTGAACTAAATAGTTATCTAAATCTTTCCGCATTTTTTTAATTTCTTTAATTTTTCTTTTCTTTGATATTTTATATCAAAATGAGCTGGGTGATAATATAGGAAATCATGGTGGTCAATCTCTATTAAGACATAATCCAGACCGTTTTTGTGTTGAATATCTTTGACAACATATTCTTGACCAACAATTAAAAACGCAGACATTGTATCTTCGTGTGGGTCATAACGTGATACACATTTAATTTTATCCCCTATCTTCATTATTTTTTATTTTATTCAATTTTTCTTTTCGCACGTCCCTTCGGGCTTCACTTTTCAAAAAATCAACATTATTCAAATATTTGTATTTATCAGGTGCTGGGCAATACCGCTCAAACGCATCATGTATATCTTTGCATGATCCATAATCTTGATCATTTCTAATAATTTCAAATTTGTCACAATCTATTAATTTTTTATCAATTGATATTTCATCATATGAATCATATTCAATATAATATACAATATAAAATGACAATTCAATTACTTCATCACATTTATTTAAAGTTTTGAAAAATGCAAGTGATTCTGGAGTTTCGATTGTAAAAACATCATTACCATCACTTAATTCCTTACCAATCATTATAATCTTTCTGGTTCTAAGTGTTTCGTAATTAAGTTCTTCGATGGTTTGCTTTTTACCAACGAGAATAAATGATGTACTGGACGAATTGCTGACAAATGACGATCTTATTTTCATTACTATTATACTTCGATTTTGTCTTTAAGTTTGTTTAATTTTAAGACTCTTACCTTACTTTTTGAGTATATTTTAATCGCAGTTTTTAAATATTCGTTGTTGCTGCTATCTTGAATTATAACTTGCAATTGATTAGTATCATCTAAAAAAGAATACGAATTATATCCACTTGCTTGACGAAATTTATTACCTGGATAAAATTTTGAAGCTACACCTATTATTTCATATAATTTTCCATATGACATATTTAGTGAGGTGCACCCTGTTTGACCATACCAGATTATTTTTGTCTTTTCTTTTGCTATCTTTGAATGATCTAAAAATTCAACATAATAACCAACTTCAAATAATTTTTCAAACATCGTCCAATTTTTTTAATTTTGCCATCCTCATTTCCTTTTCAGTATAAAAATAATCCCAAAGGTAATTATAATTTTTCTGATTAGACCTAATATTAAATATGGTTGGTGGAGGCTCAGGTTTATCAAAAATCCAAACCATTCCAAATCCCATTGGTGTAATATTTGTATCAGAAATATAATATATTTGATCCTTCCAAAAAATACGTTTCCCGTCAAGAATTAAAATTTTCTTACAGGTAAGCTTATCTCCTATTTTTAACATAAAAATACTATTAACCTAAATTAATATATAAAGGTACAAAAAGAAATCGAATTAAAAAATGAAACACTTAAAAAAAATTATCGAATTCACAACTGAGAATCAATCTAATGCTGCCATGGCTGCAATGAATTACCATCAACCAATGATTAAGGTTGGGGAAGATGATACCTATGCATATTATGTTGGTAATGATATCAAAGGGCATTTTTATAATATAGTTTCAAAAGATAGTGAAATCCCAAGTGCTGGATATTTTAGTAAAAGTTGGATTTTAAATGTTAAGCATGGAAATGATGAATTCTTCTCTGAAGAAAATTTAAAAAATTTCCCTGAGATTAATGAACTATAATCAATTTATAAATTGGTATAAATCTATAACCGAATCAATATTTGATGATCCGTGGAAGGAGATATTGAAGGATGAAGAAAATTTAGAAATTATTTATAGAAGTACACAGCATTATAAAAAATTTAATATTGAATTAAAAAGACATAAAAATACTGGAAAAATGTATTTAGTATATAATTCTATGAAAAAGGAATGGTGGGGGAATGCTTATAAAAAGGTCGGTACTACAACATCATTTGCTATAATATCAATGTGCGAAATTTTAACTAATAAATTTCCGTTTTTATTAAAAGATATTGATTTAATGAAAGTGACATTATCAGAAAAGGATAAAGAATATCAACTGGGATATTCTGCATGGATACTCTCGACAGATCAAGAAAATAAAAATGACCCCGAAGGATTTAAGCCAGTATTATCAGATTGGGAAGAACGATGTCTCACAAATGAAAAAGAAGAAGCCACTCAAAGGGTATTAAAATTTATAGCTTCTAAAAAAATTGGTGCCAGATTCGATCTATGAAATATCTTAGCACATATAAAATATTCGAAAGTTCTGAGGGAATTATCGATGCCAAAAAAGTTAAAGAAATACTAACCAGAAATGGTTGGATTGAAGGTGTTGATTGGTTTAAAGAAGGTAAAAACTTTTATGGTGACGGTCGTCAAGATGCATATGGATTTTATGATAAAAGTGTAGAATCAAAATTATCATCAACTGGTAATTATAGCGGTGATCTTGATATTTTTCTTAAATCAATTGGCTTAGTTCCAATTAACATTTGGGTTGGGAGTGCAGTTTATGGTTACACTCATAGACTTGTAAGAGTAGCCAGTATAGTGGAAAGTACTGGATATGAAGACCCAATTACATTTACAATAAATTCTATTTGGCATCATGTTCTAAGTGAATTTGGAATTGATACATCAGGTAAAGTTTATAAAGACTTTAGAGATTTAGATGCTGAGAGAAGATTCGAAAATATTATCGCTTGCTTGGCTCATAATTATTTAAAATTTGAATGTGTTCAAAAGGTAACTTGGAATGGGCCATCTAATTTTGTTGATCCACACCCTGCACGAATAACTAAAATGATTAACTGTAGTCTAACTCATTCTGGGGAAAGTTCTGACATGAAACTAAAATATCAATTCGGTGGTAAAACAGACTATTTACCATGGGTGACAATAAAATTCAACAACAAATTAAAAATGTATCATATAATAAAACCATCTGGTCAAGTAACGGTTCATAATCCATCCGAAGAATTGAAGAGAGCTGTTAAAAGTATTAGTTTCAAAAAAGCACAAAGTAGATTTGATTTATAAATTCAATTTAATCGATTTATGGTACCATCATCTTGGGGATAAAGAGTATAAAGATTATGTCAAGATGATTAATACATCTGACGAAGTGAGTTTTACTGAACTAATCAACAGGACTTTTTTAGGTAAAGTTGTTGATTTTATTTGTATTGGAAGTTTTAAAGATAAGGATTCTTCTATATTAAGAGATTATCAATGTTATACTGGTAAGCATAAAGGTACTGTGACTGATATTAAAATAGAATATGCCGAGGCATATAGAAAAGTGGCTAAAACTGAATTTGCAATGCTTACAGAACCGACAGTATACTTGAAACTTGATACAATGAAAACCAGATTCCATAGAGTTGTTGATCAACAACCAATGTTTATATATGACCCATCAATTGAATTGGAACGAATGATAAAAGATATAAGAACCGCAGTTTCAACAAAAAGATTTGATTTATAAATCACCATTTAATTTTTTCAACTTTGCATATCTATTGCACTCTTTAAAATGTTCGTCAAAGTCATTCCAAATGGACTCAAATTTAAAATATTTTTTTGTTCGGAAATTTTGCATGAAATACACGGCAAATTTGCTATTAATATCAGCAGCCCGTATAATGGTTGTTAATATGTAAACATCATCAAGTAAAAATATCCCCCAAGTATCTTCCCCATTGGTTGGTAATTTTATACAGCGTATGAAATCTCCTCTTTTCAAAATGTATCATCCATATAAATTGGTGTTTTTTCACCAACATAAGCACCTTGTACGTTGTATGAAAAATAATCAATAGCATCTTCCTCACTCATTTCTTTTTTTAAAATTTCAATGCATTTGGAGTATGAATATATTAATTTATCATTATTCATATCATAGCCTATTACGGCATCATCAAACCCATCAGCCTTCAAACTTTCGGTATCTGGGTATTGTTCAAGTATTGATTCTAAAATATTAGACATTTATGTTTGTTTATTTTCTAATATTTTATATCTTTGAGTTAGCAAAAAGTTTAAAATGAATGGTTACGAAATAATCTGTTGCAAAGATAGATTTGAGTTTAATGAAGTTCAAAGGCTTTGTTTTTCGGTTGGAATTTTTTGGGCAAGCAAGCAAAATTATTGTAAAAATCGTTTTAATGAAACTTGGATTAGAAAGGGACCTGATTCCCTTATAGCTTATGGATCGGCTGAACAGTATAAATCTTTATCGTATGATCATTTTAATAATAGTTTGTATTCTTACATATCGTTCAAAACCTTTGAAAGGCGAATTAAATTGAAGAAATTATATGAAAAGTAAAGAAGGTAAAATAATTTGTTGCTCAAATTTCGATGAATTTATTAAAGCTCAGGAAGCTTGTTTTTCGATTGGAATGCTGTGGTGCCAAGGACGTGAACCATATACAGTTAAAGATTCTCGTGATTTTTATGGTAATGAAACAACATCTTGGCTTAGAATTGATAATACGAATAAGTTACTTGGATGGGCAGCCCCATCAGCATACGATAAAGATAAAGGCTGGACAGATTATGAGTATATAAAATTTTCAACTTTCATGAGATTGATTAAATTAAAAAAGTTGAGCACGATACAGAGTGTATCGTGCTCAAAACTTACTGACTAAAACTTACCAGAGTCGAACTGGTGCCTTTGGTCGGGTGGAACTAAAACAGGAAAAAGAAAGCCCCGATCCCCCTATACCCCCTATACGATCATTTTAGCCGCATATCTTACTTACACAGATTCAGGTGATAATCTGCGATTGCCATACTTTGTTCATTAAGCTGATATTTTAGATAGTTGAGATCATATGTAAATGAGCTCCACCCAAAAAGTGTATAAGATTTAACCATTTTAAATTGGAGTTTGCCGAAATACTTAATATTTTTTTCAACGTTGCTTTCATATGATACAACGAAATATTCACGAACAATATCAGTCAGGCAACCATCATGCTGTAAAGTGCTAAGTTCTTCACGATTGTAATTGATGCATTTATTATCAACATAAGATGGCTTATCTTTTATAAGATGCTCAATGTGGGTTTCAAAGTAGGCGATAAACCCTAAACGGTCTTCTTCGGTTTTTACCCTTTCCCTTAATGCTAAATAATGAGTTACAGAGGATTTTCCGCTAATCGCATCAGACGGGAGGGTGGATAACAAATAGTCAGGAGGGATATTATCCTGATATGTATATGTACCACCATAAACATTATTAAACTTTTTTATCTGATATTTCTGATCTTCTTTCAAAATTAATAAACGTTCTTCTACGACATTTTTATCAATTGTTTTTATAGCATCATCGTAAAAAGACCCAAAATTAAGCATTCTTAACTGATCGTAGTCCAGTTTATTCCAAACTTTCAAATTTTTGAGCATAAATACATCAAGTTTATACTCTTCAATTTCCAGCTTCCAGAAAATTTCGTTATTGAGGCACTCTTTCATTGTGTCTTTTTCAAGTTCTGCCTTAGAAAGATTGATGCTGGTCACAGTACAGTTTAGGTTTTTTTCGATTATTTCTTTAACCGAACCAATATTATAACCAGTAATAGCCCCACACGTGAACGTATATTCTCTGTATTTAGATGGCGCAAGAATCAACATTAAGATAATTGTCAAAAATGTGATGATAGCCCAATGCTCTCTCATAAATTTGGGTGTTGAAATAATACCGTTTGCTAAGAATTCTGCAAACTTTCCGAAAAATTCTGCTGTTTTTTTCATAGGATATAAGTTTTAGAGGTTTAGGCGACAAATGTACAAACATATTCTGAGAAAAAAAAATTTCAAAGCACTTTTTTATATATATCTTCATGATTACACTATTCGAAGCCGAAAGGAAAAATATTTAACCAATTTGATTTATGAAATACTTAAAAGAATTCGAATCACTTAATCCATCTGATATTCCAACCATGGGGGACTATGTTCTATATAAAAGATACCGTGATAATGATTATGGTATAATAAGAATATTACGTGTTGACTGGGTTAAGGAAGAAATACATTTCAAAAAAATTGGATTACGAGAATATGAGGAAAAAATGCCATTTAGTGCATTCGAAGAAAATATTGAAAAAATTTATGTCGGTAGAATTTTAGACCGAGCTAATGAAATTTTAAAAAAAATACAAGCACAAAACAGATTTGACCTATGATAATACAATTCAAATCATTTGAAAGTAGATATGACGATATAATTATGGGTCATACTGTAGAAATGGTTGATATATGGGAAGTTCTTAATGAAGATGAATATACCAATATGGTAATTCATTCAGATTTTGATAATTCTGATAAAATAGCAACTGTTGGTGACAAAATAAAATTCACATCAAATTTTGGTGAGACTTGCTATGGTAAAATTGAGCGATCAACATTAGCTGTAATAACGCCAAAATCTAATGTTCTTTGGAAAGTGACAATTAATTCAATGCCAATAGCCGATGAATGGGTTCCAAAAGGCGCACGAGAATTCATAGTACAAAATGTTTCTGTACAAATATACACTGAAAATCCATTCTTGAAGACATTACTGAAAAGAATTGAAGTTCATAAAAAAACATCAAGATTCGATCTATGATAACCGCTAAATTACTTGAATCCATACAATATAGAAATATGATAACAAATTTCAACACATTTGAAAGCTTATCTGTTGCTAAAAAATATCAAAAAGAAGTAGAAGAAAATGGATTAGACTTTTATATTTTAAAAAGATTAGACCCATCACGGACTTATAAATATCTTCCAACTATTTGTAGATATGCATTAGCTGGGGTTGAGCTTGATGATATAAATAAATACATTAAAGCCTTCGATATACTTACCTCAAAAAATAAAATAAAAAATAAAGACATATATTCATATAAAGATTTTGATTCTATTAAATTTATGATTGACTCAATAGATGCAAAAACAAAGAATGACATAATTGGAGATATAAAGCAAGAAAGAGAATTAATTATGGATAATGACGATTTTTTAATTTTCATACCATTGTCTCATAGGGCAAGCGTTAAATATGGAATGGGTACTAAATGGTGCATATCAATGAAAAATGATTCTTTCATGTGGTATGCTTTAACAAATTCAAATATTCTTTTTTATTTTGTAATTGTTAAAAATAAGAATGTATATGAAAATGTATTTAACAAATATAGGAATGAATTAGAAGAATCATCTCTTGGTGCACAAGGAGATATAAGAGCTATTGACAATTTTGAAAAATTTGTAGTTATGATATTCGGTGATAAGGGATATGGCAAAAAACGTAATATTCAGGTTTGGACAAAATCAAATCATTTACTAAACACAGAATGTAACAATGAATTCTTTAAAAATATTGGATTATCACCAGAATTATTTAAAAATGATCTTAAATATTTGGATATAAGTAGAGATGATTTGGACGATTAAGATATTTCCCAAAAATATTTTCAATAGAATTTTTTTTTCTCAAAAATTGTTTGTACATTTGTCATGTTATAATTAACTGAATGTTTAACCGCCCCTACCACTTAAAGCCCTATACAAGAAATATCACAAACTAATAGAAAAGCCAAAAAAGCAAGAAAACGCCCCCAACGGGGGCGTTTTCTATTATAAATCAAATCTTTCTGAAGCCTTACGAGTGTGGTAATCTTTTAAACTTTGATCTGTTGTAAATAATCCAACACCATCCCTAAACTCAAACGTGTGCTTATCTTTAATGCTTTTGTAGACTCGTGCAAGACTTCCATCATTATCTTCTACATGATATTCGGTGAATACACCACGAGGTCCAGGAAAATCATTATGATGTAATTTATATAAATTTCCATGAGTAAAACTATAATCATTAACCAAGCTGATAAATTTCTCAGTCCCATACGGTAAAATACAAAGTAAATATTCATCAAGAGCTTTATAACTTTCGAATTTATATATCATAGGTCAAATGTTCTTCCTTTTAGATATGCAACCAGCGTTCTTTTTTCTTTTGCCCAAATTTTAATATCATTAATTGTAACCTTTAAATACGTGTGTGGTGGTTTTACATCAAAGTCGTGATCAAATTGATATTGATATCTACAAAATTCTTGATCATCTGGGTAATTAATAAAGTATAATGGTTTGCTTGTCGAATATGTGATATGATCTATTACACCAATATGATTCTTTAAGAAAGTTTTTACTGGTTCCTCATCCCCGCCAACGACAGCAATAGTCGGTTCAATTAAGACGTAGCAACCAATCTTAGGGGTTTTACTTAGAGCTTCGAATGTCATCATTGAGTTATATATTTATTTTTGTTTTCAATAAAAAATATTTAACTTTGAGTATGCTAACAATTTGCCCATATAGTGATATTTGTAAAGATGATTTAGGATGCCTTCATAGAACATGGCATGAACGATCAAATTTTTGTGAGAAGCTATGTGCGCCATCATTTGATACCGCAGCCTACTGTGAAGATAAAACTTGCATTCCAATATCAAAGCTCAGAAAAAACAAATTAAAAAAGATTAATTGTACCCACAATGTTTCTAAAACTTTAGAATAAGTTTTTAATATATAGAGTATATTTTTGTGTTCATGTTATTTGGGAGAGAGGGCAGTTCGATTTGACTGCTCTCTTTTTTTGTGCCCACACTAAAATTCTTTAGGTTCTTCTTGATCTTTAATTTGCTGTAATTTTTCTTTACGAGTATCTTTTTCAAATAAAAAAATTACGGCACCATTATTTCCACTACCAGCGGAACACATCATTGTTATTCTCCAACCTTTATATTGATCTTGTAATTTATTCAAATCGTATTGATCTGGGTTTCTTACCAATTCTAACTTTTGCATTGTAATAAATTTTATGCAAATATAAAAATAATTTTCAAAAGTTTAATATATACAATTAATGATAACACAATTTAAGGTATTTGAATCAATAGATATTCCACAAGAGGATGATTATGTTTATTTTGTCATACCAGACTTGAAATATCCAGACGGAACACATAAAAGAGATAGTGTTTCAGGATTTGGTAAGATTAGGCATTATATTCCAAAATCAAATTGGCAATATTTTGTCGATGATGTAAATCATATACCAGATGTTAAACCAATATTAACAGACTACACTTTTGATGATGGATTAAATAATACAGAACATGGGGAGTATGTTAAAAAAGATGAAATAAAATATTGGGGTAAAACATTAAAGGATGTTCAGAGAAAAATGTCAGAAGATAGATTTGATTTATGATAACACAATTTAAAATATTTGAATCACTTAATTCTGGTGAGATAGAAGCTGGCGATTATGCTATATGTGAATGCCTTAATAAGGGATTTGAACCATTAAATTTATTTTTGAAAGGTGCAATAGGTAGAATTGCGCACGTTGAAGAAGAGTGGAAAAATTATAAATATAAGGTAATATACGATGAGGTACCATATTTTGTTGCTGGAATATTTTTTCAAATAGAACGAGCACTTGATTCATCATATATAAAATATGTTAGATATTTTAAATTGGATGAAATTAAATTTTACTCAAATAATAAACAGGATTTGATTACTCACCTTAAAGCAACTCAATTTGATCTATGATAACTAAATTCAACTTATTCGAAAAGTATTCCGCAATTATAGATAATAATATATATCATGAGGATGATTATATTATATACTATACATCATTTAAAGATTTGAGGATAATTAAAATTTCTGTAATAACAACAGATTTCGATGATATCCACGCATTAGTATGTCGTATAATTAAAACAACTGAGGGTGATGATTATATCGGTATGAAAGTTGCACTTGAACAAAATTACATTAAAGATAATATTAGACCCATAATTATAACTGATGATTTGGCTAAAGCTGAAGCCGAATATGATAAAGAAATGACTAAAAAAAGATTTGATTTATAATGGAACTATTAGATGGAATGTTAGATAGAATATTGATGGAAGGACATATTGGATGGTTTGAAGACAGACAGGCTAAATTTATTGAAATTATTAAGGATTTAAAACCAAAGAATATAATTGAAATTGGATATAATGCTGGTCATTCAGCATTATTGATTTGCCAAAATTCTCCAGTTGATAATCTTTATATTTTTGATATAAATACGCATCATTATACAATACCTAATTATAATGTGTTTAAGAACGCATATCCAGACAAAAATATAGTTTTCACTGAAGGATCAACAATAGATACACTTAAACCATTTATGGATGCGTATGATGGAGAATTATTCGATTTTGTTGAGGTTGATGGTGGTCATACAACTGATCTGGTGTTAAATGATGTTTATTCTACTTGGAATAAAATTAGATCGGGAGGAATTATATATATTGATGACTATAATGCAAGCAGATTTAATAGTCCAGAAGTTGATGCTGGGGTAGATTCAATTGATTGGTCTAAGTTTGATACATTCAGCGTGGATGGAATATTTTGGGCGATAAAAAAATAAATATATGATAACAATATTTGAAACATATAAGTCTAAACCAAGAGTTGGTGATTATGTAATCTGCCAAGATTCACTTAGCCAAACATATTGTGATCTTAATTATTATTTATTAAGTCATATTGGACAAATTATTACATGGGAAACTTCTGGGGATACCCTTGATATTAATGTTGGTAGTCAAGTATATATGGTTTCTTATGAAAATGTTCCAGATGATGTTAGTCACTTTTTTAAAATGGATGATGATGGTATGATAGTAAGATCATTCTGGCGTAAAGAAATGATCTATTGGTCACCAGTTAAAAAAGATGTTGAGCGGTATTTAACTCAACAAAGATTTGATTTGTAAAAAACTCCAGTCCAACTAATTCAAAAAGTTATTATGATTTTTAATATATATCTTCATGATAACGAAATTACATTTATTTGAAGCAATCAACCAAACATTAATGCCAGAAAAAGATGATTATGTTATCTGTGATGTTGTTGACCCATCTATTCCAGATACAACTAATGTGATTGGTAAAATTATTAGTATTTCTGACTCTGGGATTGAACCTGTTTTTAAAGTAAAATTTGATGAATGGGAAGAAGATAGAAACACGTGGCCCGTTCTTGAACCAGAGATTAAAATGTGGTGTAAAAATCGTAAAGAACTTAAAAAAATATTAACACAACGTAGATTTGACCTATGATAACAAAATTTAAAATATTTGAAAAAGTACACTGTGAAATACAGCTTGAAGGTGAATTCCCAAAAATTGGAGATTTTGTAATTTGTAGGGAATCAATTAATGCCCTAATTGATGAATTTTTATCTACTCATGTCGGTGAAATTGTTGGCACTGGTGGGCTATTACCATACACTGTATCATTCGGGTTAATAGAAAATCTTCCAGACTATATGAAATCATACTTTAACGGTAATCTGATTAAAGTCGAGGGACTCGCTGTAAGAGATTTTGAATCATGGGATATTGTCAATTGGAGCACACATAAAAAGGATTTGGAGTCCCATATCACATCAAAAAGATTTGATTTATGAAATATATTAAAGCATTTGAATTTGTTAAGGTTGTGCGGCAGTCTGATGAGCGTCCTGAGGAAAAGAATTATATTATAGCACGAGCACCTGTTGGAGGTGATTCTTCAATAGACTATTATCTAAGAACAACAATCGGTCAAATTATTGAAGTTCATCCTGACTCAGGCACCAGAGAATTTGATTATAAAGTTAGGTATGATAAGCCGCCATACAATAATGTACGGTGGGTTTCTTACCCAGAAATTTTATTTTGGTCATCAAATAAAAAAGAACTTGAATCACAATTAAAAGCATCAAGATTTGACTTATGATAATTCAATTCAAATTATTTGAAAATGCAACAGTTAATGTGGGTGATTACATAATCAATTGGTTTATAATCCCAGTAATAAACAAGATAATCACCAACCTTGAGACTATTCATAAACGAAACAACTTGAGCATTCCGTTTATCCAAATCTTCTTTATTGTGAGGTACTCCCCACCCGTCATCGTATAATACAATACAAAAAGGAAATCAATTCGATTTATGAAATATTTGAAATATTTTGAAATTAACAATATATCTGATATAGATTTATGCATACAACTTTTTCAACATATGCACTCCATCCATTAAAATCGTCTGCACCATCAGGATAAAGGTTTGAAAGTTCTTTAAAATAAAAAACTGGATAATCTCCATCATGATCAGAGTGGATACGTTTAATTTTTGTCAACTTAATTAAATGCGGTACTGTGCGAAACGTGATACTATAACAAGAGATATCGAAGAAGCTTGGCTTGTATACAATGATTTGCTACCTAAACTTCAGAAGATACGTCAGCAAATGCTGACCCAAAACAAATTCGATTTATGATAACAGATTTCAAAATATTTGAGAATAAAAATATAGAATTTGAAGTTCTATGTGTTCGAGAACCATTAGTAAATAAAGGTTTTGATTTCGAAGTTGGTAACAAATACAAATTCAGTACAAATTTGGGACGTGCCCTTAGAAACTATAAACCTCACCTAAAAAAAGAGCACAAAGGAAATATAACAGATGGTAAAGGTAATCAAATAGTATCATTTATCGTACAAGATTCTATTGATGATGTGCAAGAATTTATTCTTAGCGGTGGTGATGAAAGAAATCCAAATTCATTTTTATTCACAAAAGATCAGTCATTATTGGATTATCAAAAAAGATGTAAATTTAAAAGATTCGATCTGTAATATATTAAACATTACGCACAATTTTGTGTAAAATTTTTAATATATAAATTTATGAAATATCTTAAATCTTACGAAAATAGATTTGATGACAATTATGAGATAAGATCAGATGGTATGTTTATACAAAAGCCTAAGATCGAACCAATAATAGATATTACTGGTTCAATGAAAACCAACAATAGTAAGTGGGCGTTTCTGTGCATTATTTCAAAAGATACAGATAAATTCAGAGTTGGAAAACTGTATTTATTTTCACCAAATCCAACCACAGAATCACTTGGGGTGATAGAAGATAATATCGGTAGAAACCATACAGCCAAAGTATATTCTGATACTGAGAATAAAACAAAAACTAAAGAATGTATATTAGATGATTATGTTGATGATTTTTTGTTTACTGCCGATAAGTCAATAAGAGAATATATTTTAAGAAATAAAATAAATGGAATGGAAGAATTTAATAAGCTTTCTAAAATGTCTAAGGCTGAAAGAAATGATCTAATTAAAAAGAATAAAATGATAGATAGATTTGATTTATGAACTAAAAAATAATCAAACTGCCATGTTCCACGCTGAACCTATAACAAAAGACACAATCTACACAAACTTAATGAAGAAAGCATTATCAAAACCTCAGGTGAACGACTTATTGGATATACTTTCTAACATTATTAAAGGCGATTCCGCCTATTACATTAGTACCGATGACGGTGAATTCATAATGTATCTTAGTGAATTGAAAAATAAAAGAATAATAAATAAGAAATTGCCAAAAAAATTATTTAAACAATCATGAACATATTACATATGAACTACTACGACACTAAAGATGTCGTAGTTTCTACGCCACAAGCACAATGTAACCATTCACTTTGAGTGACGCTGGGTTTGTTCCTCAACCCAAAATTTCTTATATAATCGTAAAAGTCATTTTTTTCTAAAAATAATTTCAATATGTTCGTCAAAATTCATCAACGATGCTAAAGACATCGTTGTTTTCTTTTGACAGACTTTTATAAAAACCATGTTGAAAAAATAATATATACAACATATACGATCATTAGGACCGTTATAGCTTCGGCTATGAGCTAATTAGAATTCGCTACTCTAATTAGCTCTTTTAATTTGTATTTTTTTTTATATATACCATATGATAACCAATTTCAAAATATTTGAAGATAACACTGAAGAACCACTTTATCTTTTTACTATATTTGATTTGGAAGAAGTAGTTAGAACTATTCAAACTATTCAAACTAATAAATTTAATAAGATTTCGATGTTATTTGATTCAACACTGGGTATACTAAAAAGTCTTATTGGTTCAAAGATTAAAATCCCAGCATATTATGATAAGTTTTTTTTAATATCCGTAAGATTAAAAACCCCTGAAGAATATCAATCTTCTACTGGTACATATATCTTTTCATTTATTGAAGATACTGGAGGCTATTCACAGTCTTTAATAGATTGGAAACATGGTGATAATAGTGCTGAAAGTGATTGTCCAAATAATAGCTATAATGAAATAATTGAAGTGTTTTCCACATCTAAACCAGAGCCAAATGAAATATTAGAAATTACTACAAAAAGGATTAAACAAAGACGCACAGAAAAAAAATTCGATTTATGAGGTATATTAAAAATTTTGAATCAATAAATGATCCACTTTAGCGGTTAAAGAAGAAGCTTTGATTCCGATAAGCCATTCCAAGCCGCTCAGCAAAAGTTTTATCTGAAGTTGAATCCCCAACCATGACGCATGATTTCAAGTCTAATTTATGCTTGTGCATCATCAAAATTCCATTACCAGACTGCGGCTTTCTGCAATAACAAGTATCCTTTGGTGGTAAATGTGGGCAGAAGCAATAATCATCGATCAGATTGCCCAGCAATGAATTGGTGTGCTCAATAAGCTCTTTTACTTTTTTTGTGGTTAGTGTACCCTTTGCAATTCCAGATTGATTCGTTACAGCAATTATTTTATACCCATCAGCTTTGTATTTTTTTAAAACTTCGATGCTATTTTCCAAAATTACAATATCATCAATTTCAATTGGATATTGCTCAGAACCTATACTTCTCCGTACTGTACCGTCAAGATCAACAAACAATGCCTTATTAGTGTAGCCAAAGTTATCATTCCGTACAAACTTGGTGGTTTCTACCTGATCAAACCCTTCAGTCAATGTAGCCCTTTCAAAATTCTTATTCATTGCGAATATCGGTGTTATGACGAACAAGTTTGGCTGAGCTTTTAAATTTGATGGAATATCCTTGATGTGCATATAAATTTCACCACACCGTTCAAACATACGGTTTAATGAATTTATTAAGCAGTCGTCTTTTGATGTGAACATATAATGAGCCCCGATAGTTAAATTATGAGCTTGAGCATAATCAATAAATCTTTTTCGGGTATCTTTAGTTGTGTTTGTATTATCTATAACAACCTTTTTACCACGTTTTATTTCACGATCCAATGATACAGTTTCGATTGCAGAAGACATTGTTTTCTTATCGCAGCTAATAATAGTGTAGCCAAGGTTTTCATACTCTTTGCTTATGGAACTTTTTCCTGATGCTGGTAAGCCTATCATTAGGATAATATCAGTTGTTAGCATAACGTGGATTTAAAATTATCTAACAAAGGTAGGAAAACTTTTCTGAAGTAAAAAATTATAAATCAAATCTTTTTTCTGTGTTGAGTTTTGCTAATTGCTCTTGGTATACATTTACAGCTTTCCACCCAATACTACTTATGAAAAGTATATTTGTATGCTCATGAAACCATTCTGGTGAACAGTTGTATATCATGCCTCCAGTTCCACTTGACCATGATGCTGATATATACTCTAAATCAACAGTACCTTCAGATTTTGTGTTTCTTACAAGCATTAGGCAAATTCCTACTCCAGTGGCATTCAGTGCTGTGCCTTTCATTTGAAGTACAATTTTTTCACCACCATGAATCTCACGACCATTTATCTTTATAATTTTTTCAAATAATTGGAACTTGGTTGTCATAGATCAAATCTGCTTTGTGCTATTTTAGCTTCGAGTTCTTTTCTGGATTTAGAACAAAAAATAATTTCATTTGGGCTAACCCACCGTGTAAACCTATATCCATTATCTATTTCTTCAAACCATTCCATAAAAACCCACTCGTTTGATGTATTCAAATTATCAGGATAATCAATTTGAAATCTATCAACTTGAATCTTACCTTTTCGTTTAATTGGTTCTGCCTGTAATGCAATATTGCCAACATTTACCATAAGAGTTTTATTTAGTTTACTAAAATTACTTCCACCGACTGGGGCAATTTGTATTATCACATAATCCCCAACCTCAGGGGTTATATTTTCGAACAATTTAAATTTGATTATCATGGTCTATATATTATTAATTTATTTTTAATATATATAACATGATCACACAATTTAATTTATTCGAAACTGTATATCCAGCATTTACCGAGCAAGTGCTTTGTGTTATGTCATTATTTATCGTGGATGAGTGTGAATTAAGATACACTGAAGGCACTCAATACACCTCAGATGTATATTATCATAATGGAACAAAATATAGAATGATAATCGATGATGGTGGTAAAAAAATACCAATGCATGAACATCAAAAATTAAATAATTTATTTTATGTTAAATCATCTGCAACACATCAATACATTGCATACTTTACAAAAGATAAAAGTATGGAAGAATATAAAAAAAGAATATCACAAGAACGATTCGATTTATGAGATATTTAAAAGCATTTGAAGACAACGACAAACCAAGAATTTCAGGCTTTGGGCCTAATGATTTTCTTTGTACATATTCTAACTGCGCTGAATTTATAAAAGGTAAAATATATACTGGAATATCGTGGCGTAGAGATAATAATGATATCGAAGGAAAGATTGAAGGAGAAAATAAATCATGGGTTGAAGTCCAAATGTCAAACAAAGAAAATGGTACATTTGAATATAAGTTTGTAATATCTTCAGCTAAGCCGCCAATTTGGAAAAATGCATACTTTACTCAGGATATTAGTGTCGAAGAGTTTAGAGCTAAAAAAAGAATGGCAAGATTCGATCTATGAAATATTTAATCAAATTTGAATCGCATTCACTGGATATTATAGAAAATGATATGACTGGTAGTAATCCTAAAAAGTTTGGTGATTTAAATGTTAAATTAAATGATTATATTGTTATAACTTGGGAAGACTCAAGTTCTGGTTGTTATATTCTAAAGGTTATTGATATTATTGCGGCTAATCATAATATTGATTATATCAGATATAGAGTACAAATAGTGTTACCTAATGAAGAAGATAGAGACATGGAAAAAATGCTTTATGCAGATCAAGAATCAATTAATTGGTATGTTCTTTATCTTGGACAAGATTATGATAAAGCATTAAATTCTTTTAATAGACGAACTACTGAAATAAAATTCGATTTATAACGGATCACGTTTAAAATCTCTGTATTTATAAGAAGAAATTTTTCTTTGTATTTCCCACTCGTTAGTTGAAATTCCACGAGGTGCCTCCCCGCCATCTGTCATATTAAATCCATTTACTTTTGAGTCATATACTTTAATATAAAATACCTCGCCTCTCATGCATTCTAATAGTGTTCCTATGTATAATTTATCCCATATAAAATCGTTCCAACCATACTTTCTTAAAGCCGCCATGAATTTTCTATTACTTTTTCCTCGCATATCGTTAAAATGCCCATCTTTTCTTTCATCTAAATCGTATGTTATTCCAATATAACATTCCCCCGTAGTTAAACAAAGTGCTTTGTATAATACCATGTGGTATAACCTACCTAACATATGTTCTTCTTTTGTAATTCTACCAGATTCCTCTAAGTCCTTTAATGCTGTCTTATTAATAATGCCTATCATACTCTAAATATTTTTCATCTATATATTTGAATTACCTGGGCTTCTTTTTAAGTACTCATTTTCTATGCTTGAAATTAATATATAGATGGATGATAACAGAATTTAGACTATTTGAAACATTAAATCCGTCAACTCCTACAGTTGGTGATTATGTTATTATGAAAAAAGAATTTGTCGATATTTTAGATAATTTCACTCGTAATAATATTGGTCAATTTATTGATATAGAACAAAATGCACCTAATGATTTTAGATATATAGTTGAGTTTGATACAGAAATACCAAAAGAAATTTCAGGGTGGTTTTATGCTCATGGCGGAAAAAAAGAAAATCGCAGAAAATATAGGGTGACGGACTTTTCAGATAGCCAGCCATTTGAATACTGGTCGGAAGATAAGAAGGAATTAGAAGCAGTTTTAAAAGGAAAACAATTTGATTTATGATAACAGATTTTAAGTTATTTGAAAATATAGATGATTACGCTACTTGGAAGGAAGGAGATGAGGTTTATTGCATAAATGATAAAGATTGGGATAATGGATTAGTTGATGAACTCACACTGGGGAATAAATATAAAATACAATCAGCCGCTTATTTAAACCCAAATTATGAAATTTGGACTGTTAATATAGATAACGCTGTGTTTAGAGCAAATAGGTTTACTAAAAATACTCAGCATCCAGTACTATTACAAAAAAGATTTGATTTATGATAACAGATTTTAAAATTTTTGAGAAACAAGATGATGAGTATGTTACATGCGTCAAATCAGATGGGCGTAGAAGCTGGATAACTGTTGGTAAACAATATAAATTACTTCGGCACATGAAAAAAAGTCAAATAGGCGAAGATTATGAGGTGATTCGAGTTCGAGGTGATAGTGGTAGTTCATTTGAAGTAAGAAGTATATCAGACGGAAGATTAAAACCACCACCCTATGTTTCATATTATTGTTATCCATACGATGATGTTTTATTTTCAAATGAAACACCTGAGCAATACAATAAAAGAATGACAGAAACAAGATTTGACCTATGAAATATATTAAGCAATTTGAAACAGTAACAGATTCAAAATATTTATTATGTGTTTTGGGGGACGAATCCAGTATGGAATCTTTCAAGTATGGTAAAAAATATAAAATCGAAAAATATGGTGTTGCATATGTTACAGTGTATGATGATTGGAATAATCAGCGTAATATTTATAAAACTTCTCAATTGAGTGATATTGCCACAATGGACGAATTAAAAAATTATGAATATTTTTATTCTGCTAATTCGATATTCACAACAGATAAATCAATAGAAGATTATGAAAAAAGAAAGGTACAAGCCAGATTTGATCTATGATAACTGAGTTTAAAATGTTTGAGGTTAATAGTAGTGAGCCACAAATAAACGATTATGGGATTGCAAATATTGATAATACTGGTTCACCAGAATATTTAAAGGAATTTATTAAAAATAGCATATGCCAAATAATTAATGTAAAAGAAGGTAAAGATTCATTTACGAATTTTCCTTATGTTGTTAAATATTTTAAAATTCCGACAGATATTCTATATGCATTCGAATCTGCTAATAGAACAAAAAATACAGGTCTAAGGTGGCTTAAATTAGATGATCTTAAATATTGGTCTCCAAATAAAAAAGATATGGAAAAAATACTAATACAAAAAAGATTTGATTTATGAAATATATTAAAACATTTGAATCTATCAATCTAAATTCAATTAAAACTGATATGCTTTATACAATAACTCAATTTGGGTCAGATGAGGTTGCTGTATGCCAATTATCGTTAATTGATGACGAATATTCTTATAATAGATCGTTATCATGGCTTGGTTGGTATCATGATGTAGAAGACACAAATAGAATTTTAGATATGAATGTTGGAGATTCCATTGAGGTTGGAAGCTCATCAGTAGAAATAATTACTGCAATAAAATACGATTCAGAGCTGCCAATAGAAACATCAGGTGGTTTGAATTGGGGTACCAACCCAAAGGAAGAGATAGCTACACCTGAAGTGATAGCGAAATACAACAGAAAACGTTTGCAAAAAAGATTCGATCTATAACTTCTTACCAATCTTATCCAATAATGTCAATGGTATCAGCACCATTAAATCTTTTCTACCATCTTTTTCACGCTGATAAAGCTTATAAAGATTCTTAACTGGGTCAATATGACCATTTTCTTTTACAATATATGTACAATAATTTAAAAACACTTTTTTTACAACCTCTTCCAGCAATTCTGTTCTTTTAACCAGTGTGTATTCATCACCCCTATCAAATGCCATATAATCTGCTTCCCCAAACATCCAGCCTTCGTGTCCAGTTATTCCAACAAATTCTATCCAAGTATAATCTTTTGACAATGGTTCGGATTTATTCACTCTTTTTTCACCTTTAACTTCAACTTTTATAGTTTTTCCTGATGAATTAGTAACCTTAAAATCAAAATGTTCATAAATGTTTTGGCGGTCACTTGAATCAATCACATTTAAGCCTTTAGATTCAGCATAAGTTCTGAATTTTTCTTCTACTTCTTTACCATACTTTTTATCTTTTGCATAAATCATACATATTAGATTGTTTTTATGTATATACATAGTTAGATATGATAAATAAGTTTTCGTTTTAAATATATACTGTATGATCAAAATATTTGAAGATTTTGTTTTATATAAACTTGATTTAAAAAAAGGTGATTATGTTGTCACCTACAGGGAAAAATTTTTGGATGCTTTATTCTTAAGAATGATTGACGTGGATACTAAGCACGGCAATTCTTTAGGCGATCATCAATATCACTGGGACATAATTGATTCTGTTGGGTGGGAAAAGAACCCTGATCTTATGAAGGGTAGAACACGTTGGATGTTTTTGCCAAACACCGAGACTGAAACACTATTATACTCTGGATCGATCTATGGTAAAGCTCAGGATGCATTTGATCAAGCAAAATTAACTATACAAAGACTGGCAAGTACGAGGAGGTTTGACTTATGATAACTAATTTCAAACTATTTGAAACCAATTTGGTTCATACCATCGTTAAAGATAAATTTCTCTGTGTTAAATCTGATGCCCCCGAATTTACGGCTGGTAAAATTTATGATTGCTATGAAGAAAAATCCAATTTTATACTAATCGTAAATGATCATGGTCGAGAAGAAAAAATAATTGAGAATCATTGGTTGTTCAATAAAAAACATAATACAATTTCAACTCACCACTATTCATACATGAAGCAAACATCATCAGTTACAGCAAATTTTTTGTATGCCTATTTTATGAAGAATAAAACGTTAGAAGAATATGAAAAAATGCAAAGAGAAAAAAGATTTGATTTATAAAAAATAATAACTAATTATGAAATACTTAAGTCGTATTAATGAAAATACAACAATAAAGAAGGACCTTAAACAACGTTCAGAATATATAACTGTTGAGGTTATATCTGATTCTTTATACTTTTTGCCAACTTTAAAATGGGGGTGCGCTTTTTTATCATGTTTATCATTTCTAACACACAATATTAAATCTTCTTCTTTTAATGTATCAAATGTTTTCATACATTCTAATTTTCAACAAATATACAAACAACTATTCAAATAAAAAAATCAAACAAATTTTTTTTTCTCATATAATAGTTGTACATTTGTACTTTAATTCAACTATATGGTAGCCAAAGGAGAATATCTGATCATTAAACCAACTAACCGCTGGGAAACAAATCCAGATACAAAACCGCCACGACTTATTCGTATTGAATCAGGCCCTATATTAGATATGGGTATTAATAATGGTGAACCTGTTGAAGTTACTAACCCACTTGGAATAAAGCATGCACTTGCAGACAGAAACATTTGGGGTGGATCGTGTGCTTTATATTTTGACCCATTCGGTAGGTACTGGTCGGGTAATGGAAATGATTATGAAATACTTTGGAGAGGATTCGATCTTGATGAAGCAAACAGGAATTTGATTTCAATTGTTAATGGTAATAGATTCGACTTATGATAGGTAAAACTCCATCACAACGTAAGCATGAACGCCTAATTAAAAGACGTGCTGCTATGGATTTAAAAAATCCTAAGAAACCTGAATTTAAAGAGGGTGAAATTGTATATTGTAAGCATGAACTGGATAGTTCCCTAATATTTGGTGAAACTTATACAATTGGAACAATTACAAAAAATATTACTTCAGTATATTCTTATTGGGTAATAGGTAAGCTTTCAAACGGTCACGAAGAAGGTGGTAATTTTGCTGAATATAGATTTACCAATTCTAAAGATATAATTGAAAAAATAAAAAAATATAGAATTCAAAAAAGATTTGACTTATGATACTCAACAAAAGCTTTGATGATGTTGATATAATGTATATGAAATTGCTTTGCGTTAAGTCTGATCATTTGGCAAATTCTACACATAAATTTACAACTGGTAAAAAATATAAAACTGAGTTTCACATTAACCATCACAATGAAGATGGTAAGCTTCCATTTCTTTTTATTTTAACTGCAACAAATATTTTACCTGATGTTACAACAATATCACTATATCAATTGAACGACTATACTTACTATGATAAGGATAGTGATAGTTTGTTTACTCACTTATCATTAGAATCATACAACAAAATATTAATTACTGATAGGTTCGACTTATGATACAATCAGATAATATTGAGGATGACTTTTGGGATGAACTGGAAGCTCCTAAAATAGACCTTAGCAAGCCCCAGATAGGAGATTATGTGATATGTGATATACCACACCATCCTGAAAATAGATTCATCTCAGCCAGTATAGGAAAGATATTTAATGCTGAACGAATGCTTGTAAAAGCAACAGTAAAAGATTTACAGGGTCGTGAATATACCGATTGGGTACGTGGTAAGGAAATAATTTACAAAATCAGATGGGAAAATAAACTTGAACTTGAGGTAGAGCTGGAATACATTAAACATTTTTCGTGGCGAAAAAAGAAATTGGTACGACTACTGAGAGAACAGCGGTTCGATTTATAAGAATTGGTGAGAAAGTTTCTCACCTTTTTTTATATATACCACCATGAAGTATTTAAAACTGTTTGAAGCAAGCCACCCATATCCAGACACTTTGCTATGCATTAAAAAGTCTAAGCAAAAATACAAATTTACAGACGGTAAATCATATAAAGTTTATAATGCTACAACAGCCAGATGGTTTGCGCCATACGGGGTATATGATGAATTTATGCTGCGCCCAGACGATGACGAAAATGGTACGCAATATAAATTGGTGCATGCTTATTTGGAACATTCAACAGGAGTTAATTCATTCAAATATTATTACATGGGTAGTGATGATGGTGGCGCATTATTCACAACAGAAACACTCGAAGAATATAAAAAAAGAACAGCACAAGAAAGATTTGACCTATGATTATATCATTTAGCATATATGAGAAACTAAAGCCAGCCACAGAAGCCAAAATAGGCGATTATATCCTCTTTGAGACACTTTCTTATGAAAATGATAGAGAACTATCAAAAAGGATAATACCATTCTTAAAAGGTACCGTAGGAAAGATTATAGATATAAAAGCTGGGACAACAATTGTAGTTGCGTGGTATATTCAAGATTCATTCAATGATGATTTTTTCAATGAACATGGAAATAACTTATATTCACATGAATTTAATGCGTTCAATCCATTCAATATGAAAACTATTGAAAAAAATGATCACACATATTTTGTTTCATCTAATAAAAAAGAATTGGAAAAACTTTTAGTACAAAAAAGATTTGACCTATGATAACAGATTTTAATGTTTTTGAAAATAATTCAAAACCTCAGGTTGGTGATTATGTAATTGTTGAAGATAAAACTCTTTCTGGGTTTGCTGGATTAAACAATTCAGAAGCAGAGGCACATGACTTCATCTTAGGATCAGTTGGGCAAATAGTTTATATTGGAGATTATCAAAACGATAGTTCACATCCATATCTGGTTAGATTCAAACATGTACCTGAACATTTAACTGGATTCTTTCCAGTAGAAGCTGAAGGTGAAAGTACACCAAGTGGGAATAAGATTGTTTGCAGAAAGTGAAATAAAATTCTTTGGTAAATCTGAGTTAGTAGTTAAGGCCCAACAAAAAGGAAATCGATTTGATTTATGATACATATTAAATTATACAAAGAATCTAAGCAATATGAATATGAAATAGATATGAAAACTCTGTTAAATTTCTGTGCAAAAATGGATGGGTTTGTAAAATTTTTTAGTTATTTTATGGATGATTTGTTTTTAAAACGTAAAGTGGAATTTTATTGTAATCAATGTGGCACTATGCACACTGGGGTTGTAAATCATGTTGCATATGAAATTTGGGATGATGTAGATGATCATAGCAAATTTTTCTGGGATAGATTACAGTTTCAATTAAACGAATGGAAAGATGATGAAATTTGGAATCATCAAACTGATGTAAATTATTCTGTTACTATCAGAAGTAAATTACCAGAAAGATTTACAAAAATTTTAGATTATGCTAAAAAGGATAAAACATTTCAGCAATTCGATTTATAAATCGAACTGTTCTTCTTTCAATTTTTGATTGTAAAAATTTACATTGATATTCGGAATATCCTTTCTATCAAATATTATGTCACTGTAATCAGTTAGCATCTTCAAATTCTTTAATATTAGTGTTCTTTTTTCAATATCAAAATTTAAAGCTATTAATAATTTTGTTGTACAATCAATTCTAAATGTTGCATCTTTTTCATTGGTGCCATGCCAACTTATAGCTAAATTAAATTCTTTTCTATTCACTGAATTAATTTTAACCATCATAACAGTTCCACCTCTTCGTTGAAGACTTATTCTTTTTGGTATTGTGCCGCCAATTGTACTTGGGTTTATATTTGAACTGACATCAAATGATTGAAAAAATGCCTTAATATTATTAAAAAAATCTTCCATATCATATACAGCTTTATCTGCGGCTGCATCTTCAACTTGATTATATTCACGCAAAAATTTCATGATCTATATATTAATATATACTCGTGAAATTATGAGATATATTAAACATTACGAAAAAGTAGAAGAGCAACAACCATTTATCAAAGGTGAGTATATGATATGGAAAATGGTTGAGGATAAAATTAAGTTGCCATCAAATATGTATCAAGGAATATCACCAGAAGAAGGTAATAATTTTTTCTTAGTTCAGACATTAAAAGGCGGAAAAAAACAAGCTGGCACTGGATATCCTAAACCTAAGAATGAGTATGCCAATGGTCAAATTTTAAATGTTAGGTGGTCAACACCAGATTTTATGATCAGAATTAATGTTTTATATGATTATAAAGATGAATCATATTACGATGAAGGTGGTAAACTTGGAGGTAGATGGAAATTAGTTTGGAGAGGTACGAATTTGAAAAAAGCAAAAGAAAAATTAAAAATGATGCCAGCAGAAAATAGATTTGATTTATGATAACAAAATTTAAACTATTTGAAAATTTAAATGCCCCCAAAAAAGGATATTATGCCATGGTTAGTGAGGTACAACTTAAAGATAAAGTATTCACTGATCATATTGGAATTATAAAGAAAGTTCACAATGATGATGAAATCTTTGTGGAATTTGAAGAAGAACCAAATACTTGGATTGAATTTTTACCTTTTGAAGTATTAGCATGGGGTAAGACTAAAGATGATGTGAAAAAAATTGTAATACAAGACAGATTCGACCTATGATAACTAACTATAAATTGTTTGAAACAATTGAAAAATATAAAGCTTTTTTTGTAACATGCATAATCAAAAGACATGGATCAATTAGTGATTTTATATTCACAAACAATAAAGAATACAAAATAACTCCGCACCCAGTGGGGAATTGGAAATTTTCACTGATTGATGATGTTGGAACAACTAAATATTTGGTACAAATTAATGCAAATGAATTTAAATCTAAGGATTCTCTTACCGATTATATAATATTTGTTAAAGATGTTGAAACTTATAGAAAGAATTGTATCGAAAAAGAATTTGATCTATGATAACCAACTATAAATTATTTGAAGGCAAAAATTTTCCAACAAAAGGTGATTATGTTATGATATCATTTCCAGAATTTTTTAAAGATAAATGGGGATTAATAACAGATGTTAGAGCATCTGGTGATCATTTTTTTGTAAAGTTTGAATTCGCTATTCATTCTATTAATCGTAATGATATTGTAACATGGACAAAAACTAAAAAAGAACGAGAGTTAGTAAGGATAGAAATTGAAAAACAAAAAATAAAAAAGCAATTTGATTTATGATAACCAGCTATAAAATATTTGAATCATTACATAATCATGTATTACTTATAACAGAGCCGCATTCAGACTATTATCGCAAATTTACATATGGGAAACTGTATAAATTATATGATAGTGGGAAAGCTGGATTAAGATTAAAAGATGATAATGGTAAGTTTGATAATCTTTGGATACATGATGTTCGGGAGGTTCCTATCATATTTACAAATGGGGCTCGGTATTCGTTTACAAGAGATAAAAGTATTGAAGCATATAAAAGAAGATTAACACAGCAACAATTTGATCTATAAGTCAAATCTTTTACCTACGAGCATAGATTCAATACTCCTTCTATTACTTGAGTGAAATACAATCTTATTTTTATTGAACCTTTTTATATGATAATTACCATCATTTTTGAAATAATGCTTAGCTAAAAACTCTGGGAAGTTTTCATCATAGAAAACAACAACGTATTCGTTTTTGACTACGGTGGAGATTTGCCCAATATGAGTTGCCAGATATGATGTCATAATCTTATCACCTATGCTTTCTTTGCATAGAACGAATTCCCCCGCTTCACAATATACTGGTTCCCCTTGAATTTTCATATCGAATAATTTTTGCAAAAATACAACAATAATTCGAATAAAAAAAATTTTAAAGAATAAAAAAATTTAAAGGCTATTAATTCGTTTCAATTTTTCAATACGTGATCCTTTAATCCGCTTACCTACATTCTCAGGCTTCATATATATGTCATAATCACCATAAATGAAAAAACCATGTTTTTCTGACAATTCATCACGCTTTAACTCATTTTGTATGCTACGTATATGTTGATCCATCAGGTCGTCATCAACAGTAAACATAATAATTTCACGAAAAGGACTAAAGCATAACTGAGACAGAAAATTTTCTGCTAACTTGTTCTCTTTTGTGGTTTCCGATAAATTATATGATACATCCATTATATAATTTAAAACGTAACATATACGGGAGCCGCTTAGTTTCATGACTTCATTTGTAAAATTATTCATGTCCTTTGGCGAAGCTGTGGCTGGTATATTTGGCTGGTTGAAAACTTTAATCAGAATAAATTCAACAAAATCAACAACAATCTGATTTTCCTTTTTATTAGAAATTTGATTGATATAAACATCAAGAATATTTTCCATTATTTTAATCTGTTTAACATTATCATTTTTTGATCTGGAAACAATTTTATATATGCTTCAAGCGGTGATAATCTGTTATCACCTCTCAAATTTTTATCCTTTCGTAGTTTGGATAGGTCCAATCCTTCGGTTATAATTTCGTCAGATGTAATAACACATGGGCAACAACGCATTTCAAGTTTCATTACCCTTTTAGTGTAGCCTATTGGCACCAAATCATTATAAATATCTGATGATTCATTCAATCGCTCCCTTGATTCTACATGAGCGTAATAGTGCAACCATTGTATTTCAATATCAATAAGTTTGCATAGTTCATTTAATTCCATTAAGCAAATATAATGAATATTTCTTATAAAAAAAAGTTGAGTGAATTTTATATATACAATATGAGATATTTAAAGCTATTCGAAGACAGATTATAATCCAGACAATGAAAATACAATTGAAGAAGATGATTATGTAGATTTTGGTAGAAATAAAATTGGTAAATGCTATCATGTATTTGTCAATCATATGTCTGAAATAGATGGTTATATTAACCCAAAGGCTACTCTTCAAGGTAAAAAAATAAAGGTTAGAACAGGATACTTCAAAACTATCATAATTGATGGAAATGGATATGGTGTAGAAGAACTTGAAGAAATATTTCCACTTGACTATAAAAAACCACCAAAAGCAACACCAGAACAAATAAAAGAATATGATAAAATAGAATTCAGAAATAAAACAGAAAAGCGATTTGACTTATGACATATATTAAATTATTCGAAAGCAAAATAGGAGACATAGAATATACACCTACTGGAACGTATTTATTATGTGTAAAATCACCAGATGAGGTTTCATCTGGAATGATGGTAACCATATGGAAAAAATATAACCTTCTGAGTAAATTTAATAGGTTTAGTGAAAGAGCAACCCTTGCTATAAAAGATGATATGGGTAACTATAGAGGTATACAACCATCTTGGACTAATGATTGTGAGTATACAAGAGGAAACATTAATCAATCAGTAATATTCACAACAGACAATTCAATGGAAGCATATAAAAAAAGAAAAGCACAAGATAGATTTGACCTATGATATATCTACACAAATACAATGAAATTGTTGATCATACAATACTCAAAAAAATGTATGTTGAATATCGTATTAAAGATAACGGAATAATTCATATTCAGGGAAGATGGGCAAAACATCCAAATACATCTTCAATGAATGTGATCATAGATGGGCATGAAATAGCAACTGCGATTGTACAGCAATACTATTGGAGCGGTCAAAGACATAAATGGGCTGGGTATATTATATCACCTATTGAAGCTCAAATGGATTATTTTTTCTTAGATCAACCAAATGAAAAGTGGAAAGAATGGGATGACCCAACACCTGAAGAAATAACAATATATAATAAACTTAAAATAACTAAGCGATTCGATCTATGATAACGCAATTTAAATTATTCGAAAATATTATAAATGGTATTAACGAAGATTATAATGACTGGAAAGTTGGGGATGATGTATATTGTGTTCATATGTTTAAGAGTACTCCAATAGCACCACAAATAGGTAAAAAATATGAAATCGAAAGTATAAGAGAAGATCATCTTGTAATAACAGTACTTGGGTTTTCATTACCAATTGATTGGTTTACTAAAAACCCAAATCATCCAGCGTTAGTTTCGCTAAGAACAAAACAATTTGACTTATAATTTAATATATATCCTATGATTACAGAATTTAAATTATTTGAAACTAAATGGATTTATAATCTCAATTTGAGGGACTTAATTGTAGATGAATTCAATGAACTAAACCTTCCATATGATAATCATGGTAGAAAACCAGGGACGGATCATTATAGAATTAGTAGGGAGGAACGATTAACAAAACTTTTAGTTGGAAAATATATTTCATTCTACTATGATATCAGGATTCTTAATAATCATGGGCATGATCTTGGTGAAGATGAGAAAAATGAATTGATTAGTGGAGAATGTGAAGTTCTAACATTTAAAGAAGAAGAAAGCCTTAATAATAGACCAGTGCGTAATGTGCTTACAGTACAAATAAAACACGTGGATGAAGATAATGAGATTTTCAGTTACTATTTGGATTGGACAAAGCCGATAACAATAAACAATATAAAAAAAACAACAGCAAGGTTCGATCTATGATAACTAATTTTAGATTATTCGAAGATACTTTATACCAGCAAAAATATACGGCTAAGAAATTTCCATCAATATTGGAACTTTGGATGGAATTACATAAATATGGAGCAACCGCCAACTGGATATCAAAATATATGGAAGCAATTGTAATGAATAAAAATGTACTCTACAACATTTGGAAAGATATAAATCTTGATATGAATGCGGCACCTGTAAGTTATCAAAAAACTCAAATTATAAAAAACTTTAAATGCGAACTTGACGATGAACGTCATAAAAGCATATTAGAAGGCGAATATTTGGAAACAGATATATTATTCTTTAATGATGAATCGGTTGATTATTTTAACCCAATGTACATCTATAATTATGAGGTACCAATTGCTCTTGAAGAAGAACTCAATAAAATGAAAACACAAAGTCGTTTTGATCTATGATAACACAATTCAAATTATTTGAAGCTACAACTTATCCATTCGAAAAAGTAAAAGGTAACAATATAACCTATACTTTTAAAAATAAAAACGGTACAAAGTATATCGTAAAATTTCAAGATGGACAGATGTACTATCAAACAGATGTAATGGGGATGGGAGAAACAAACGAATTCGATCTTATAAATGTGTTCACCACCCTTGCCGCAATAGTCTATGATTATCTACAAAACTATGATAATGAGGTTTTTATTGAAAATATTTTATCTAAAAAAGAAACAGATAGAATTTTAAGAAAAGTTGATAACCATAAAGGGAAGGCTTTAAGTATCAGTCGAACAATAACAAATAGTAGGACAGAGAATATGTTGATATACTTGAAAAAAATACTTCCAAAAGAATATAAAATAGAAATTCCATTTACAATTGATGTAAATATTATTCATGTTTATTTAGAAGGAACTTCTCAGACTTTCGAATCAATATCTTCAGAGCCAAAAATTAATGATTATGTAATTTGTAAGGATACTTATATTGATGATTTTATTCTTGATGATTTTCTGGGGTCAAACATTGGAATTATATTATTAATTGATCCAGAACATCCAGAACATCCAGCATTTCCATATACTGTACAATACGAAAATATTCCCGAAAATATTCAGCAGTACTTTAGTATAACTTCTTCTTTTTTAGGTGAGTCCCCAAACAGCACCAGAAAATTTAATAGGAATGAAATAGTGCATTTCTCAGAAGATAAATCAGACATCCAAAGAATCCTAACACAAAAAAGATTCGATCTATGATAACACAATTCAAATTATATGAAAATTTAGCAGACCCAAAAGTAAATGATTATGTTATTTGCTGCGAAAGCGATCCTTTAGGTAGATACCCAATGCTTGACAAATTCCTTAGATCAAGTATTGGTGTAATAGTAACTATTGGAAATTCAACTGATGATTACCCATATACCGTACACTATGAAAATATCCCAGAATGTATTGAACAATATTTCAGCAAAACAATTCCTCGACAATCTATAACATCCAATACAAGGAATTTTAATGTTAAAGAAATACTGAGCATATCTGAAAATAGAAATGACTTGGAAAAAATACTAACACAACAAAGATTCGATCTATGATAACACAATTCAAATTATATGAAAATTTAGCAGAGCCAAATGTTTATGATTATGTCATTTGTGTTGAGGATCATGGCCCACTGATTCCTGACGAGCAAATGGATAGTTTCCTTAATTCAAATATTGGAAGAATAATAGGAATCGATCAAGGCTATGCTGTTGATAAATTAATAACGGTATGCTACGAAAATATACCAGACGAAACATTTAATAAATATTTTTTTAAAAGAACAAAGAATAGCGTCATAGGGCAGGGCATCAGAAAATTTAATAGGAAAGATATACTATACTTTTCAGAAAATATATCAGATATTCAAAGAATAATAACACAAAGAATGAGGGAAAAAAGATTTGATCTATAAATCAAATCTTTCGGTTGCCTTACGTGTTTGATAAGCTTTTAAATTTTCATCGGTTGTAAAGAAAGTGAATTCTCTATTCTTTGAATCTACAATACCCCATTCCATTTTATTTAACGGATTTTTCCATATGGTGTGTAATTTATCATTGTCATCCTTAACTAAATATGCTATCTGATTTGGTTGATCTTGAAAAATTCCAATAATATTCTTATATAAATCATAGCGTCTACCAACAGTTATATTCTTAAATTTCCAATGCTTATTATTAACACATAGTAAATACGCATCAGTTATTTCATTTTTAACCTGATCATTTGTTTTATATTCTTTAATATATTTCATAAATCAAATTTACTTCCTGTTGTTCTGGCATTCATTGCTTTCTCAGCCCTGAGAAATTTTTCAATTTCTCTATCATTTGCTTGGCGAACATAGCTTATAGTTTTGGTTAAAGTATCTTCAAAGTTCGCATTATCATAATCAACTTTTGATTTATCAGAATATAATTGAACGAAACGTTGTGCTGTCCAGTGATAATTTTCAACATCCTTAAGTTTAATAGGTTCTATATTTTCCACACGAAACTTTATACCATCAAAGAAAAAATCGGCAGCATCAACTCTCTTACATTTCATGATTATTTTTTGAATATTTCCCCATGACTTAAAATACTGTGTCCAATATGATCCAACCATCATTCGGAATACATCATCGTTTGCTTCGTCTTCGTATGTTTTAATATATCTCATAGATCAAATCTTGTTGTTGCTTGTAATTTAGGATAGCCAACCTTTATATCATCAATTAACCTTTTAACCTTACTGGTTCCAATTATATAGTAAATTTCGGATGTGGTAACCTTCTGATAATCTAAATAATCGATTGTATTTAAAAATTGCATCATTAAATTTATAAAATCAAATCTATTCGAATTGCAATATATTTCTATTTTATTGCTGACTTTTTTTATTTGAATTGGGGTTCCACCGTTACCGTTTATACCTAAAGATAATCCCTGTATTTTGAAAGTATTATCCGATTGGTCTTTAATTGCGCTGTATTTTTTATTTTTAAACTCTAACTCAGGAAATATACTCAAGAACACATCAGCCAAGTCATTAAGGCATTTGTCAATAACCGCATCTCGGCTTTCTAAAAATATCTGGTATTTCATTGTCATATATATTAAATCTACCTAACAATAAATTGCATCATCATTTTAATATATACTTTTATGATAACCAAATTCGAATTGTATGAGGATCATCGGGAAGATATGGATGCGAAAGGTGTGTTCTTAAATAAAGTAGCAGAAGTGTTTGCACAATTTATTAAGGATACTCTGGGTTACTGTACAAAAAGTTTAAAATCCCCCCAATATTCAATTGGAACCAATGGTGTTGCTGGTGAAATAAATGCTAAATACAGATTCAGTGAAAAAGAATCTTTTCCGATTTCATCTTTAGTATTGCGCTTAGCCTATCGAGATGCTGAAAATTATAACAAATTAGCTAATAGAAAAGAATATGATGAAGATTGTATTTTATGTAACTTCATACCAACAACAGATGATGCAGATCAGTTTATTTGTGATTTGAAAGGATACTTGGATACTATTGGTATTAAATCACCATTAGATTCTGATAAGCATTATACATTAACAATTTCAAAAGATATTCCAAAACTATATACTATATCAGCAAAGAATTTCTTTGCATATAAAAAAGGTAGTCAATTTGATCTATGATAACTAACTTTAAAATATTTGAAAATATAAATGGCACCATTAATCTAAAGGTTCTTCATAAATATTTTATAGACGGTTTTCCTAAATATTTAAATCAGGGTGAACGTGAATATTACAAATTTCTTGACAAAATATTAACAGGTAAAAGAATACTATTTTTTTCTGATGTAGATGATAAAATTATTAGTGTGTTAGTGAATAAAGTTTTTAGTTCAACCGCAGATGGACTACATATAATTGTAAATAAGGACCCAACTTTAAAAAATGTGGATGATTGGATGAAAACCACAACCTTCCCAATTCCACGTCTTCATGGTATCTATGGAGAAAATGAATTGGATATTTGTATAAAATATGATAATAGTGATGTTATAATAGAAGACCCATCAGAAGAAACTAAGAAATATTTGAAAGATATTTTTTCACAATTAAAAGGTAAGCAATTCGATCTATGATAACAATTTTTAAAATATTTGAATCTGGCGAATATAAGCATAATATGGCTGATGATCCTGAAATCCCTAACGCAATGTATGAATATCTTGGGAAGCCAAAATCACATTTATTATGCGCCAAAACTGTAAATATGCCATATCTAAATCTGGATGTATTTACAGTTGGAAACAAATATGAATTCTATTATTCACATGCAGTAAATCCTCTATTAGATGTACAGGATTTTGATTGGAAAAGAAGGTTATGGGAATTTAAGTTTTATATTAAACTTGATGATAGTAAAATGTATGAAGCAGTATTTGACCATAAATATTCAATATTCTATTGTAAAATAAAGTATAAAGGTGATCTTAGATTAATGGGGGTTGAATTCACAAATGATGATTCAATGCAAGAATATGAAAAACGAATGAGAGAAAAAAGATTTGATCTATGATAACAAAATTCAAACTGTTTGAAGACAGTGTAAAATCATTTGAGAAGGATGATATCTATCGTGATAGTAGATGGGTTGTTGTTAGACCATTAAATCAACGGGCAGCCATGAAATATGGTGCCAATACCAATTGGTGCACAGCTACATCCGATCCTAAATATATGGGCTGGTATAATAATGAGCACAGCTTCTTCATTTATATAATAGACAGATCAAAAACACCGCCATCACTTGACGTTAGAAATGCAAAGATTAAAAGATACCAACAACTATACAATGATAACGAATTAGATTCATTGGACGATAAAGAAGATGCGGTTGGTATTGATATGAGTAGAATAGCGATTCTTATTCACTGGGAAAATCCAGAGTCGGAAGAATATCCAGATATTTCTATGTATGATGCTAACAATATAGACCTATATGAATTTGATTATTATGGATTGGAATCATTAGATATCCCAGAAAATGTAAAGGGTGCTATTGGTACCTATATTGATAATTGGGTTAAATCATATCAAAATAAAATGGCATTAACGGAATCTTTAAATAAGCCTTTAAATCATGAAGAGCCTCAAGAAAATGATTATATATTGGCTCATAATGATCATAATATAGAATACAATAAGTATCTTCAAAATCATATTGGTCAAATTTATAAAATAACCAGTTTAACATACAAATCTGGAAACAAACAAAAAATATATAATGCGTACTTTGATAAATTACCACTACAATTTCAACATATTGCTGGCTCATATAAAAGAAGATTCACATTTAATGATATAGACTATTGGTCACCAAATAAAGCAGACTTGGAACAAATATTTACAGAAAGAAGATTTGATTTATGATAACAAAATTTAACTTATTTGAAAATATAAATGTAAATGATATTAATACTTATGATAAAGTTATTTATAATAAAGACTCAATAAGAATAAGATTAACATCTGGTCGGCTAAGTATTGAATTCCCAGATGGAAACTCAACTGGTAAAATAAAAAACAGAATAGAAATATTAAAAAGAATTAAGAGATTTGACCTATGATAATTAAATTTAAGCTATTTGAATTAACCCTCTCTGAAGAGGGTAAACGTAGAATCCTGATGTATGAAAACGATGGGCCTGAAGAAGGAGATTGGGTTTATTGTGAAGTTGAAGGTACCTTAGCACCCGAATCACTAAATGGTATATTTCAACTATTGAGTAAATCAACTAATTCTTATTATACGCCTAATTTGGGATGGAGATCAAAAGAAATGTTTTTACCTCACATCGTATGTTGGGGGCACACTAAAGAAGAAGTAGAACAAAAATTAAAGCGATTACGTGACCAAAATAGATTTGACTTATGATGACACAGTTTAAATTATTTGAAGGAAAAAAATATCCAAAGGTTGGCGATTACGTTATTTGTGAGTTAGAACTATACAATTCAGATGCCAAAGAGCAAGCAACTAAATTTTTAAATAATTCAATTGGACGAATTGTTGATGATGAAGATGCTCAGGTAGATTTTGTTAGTAGAATTAAAATAAAATCATATAAAATAGAATTTTTTAATGTTCCATCAGATGTACAAAGAGAATATTTTGCTACCTATAGCAATGCATTTCCGATATATGATAGTTGGGTTGTGTTTGGTGATATTAGATACTGGTCAGAAGATAAAAAAGAATTAGAAAGAATACTTACAGAAAGAAGATTTGACCTATGATAACTAACTTTAAATTATTTGAGGGCAAAACAGACATATATCTTGTTTGTATTAAATTTGATGAACTGGCAAAAGCATTTGGGTTGAACTTTACAGTCGGTAAAAGATATCAATTATATATAACTGGTGACCCAAATGGGGTTTTAGTTCCAACATACAGACTTAGAAATGATATTGGAAAATTTAAAGAAATAATTGATACTCACAAAAGTCGTGGTCATCAACATCCCGCTGAAAATGTATCAATATTCACCGCTTTCATAACATTTGATTGCCTATTTACAACAGAAACATGGGAAGAATATCAAAAACGAACACAAATAGAAAGATTTGACCTATGATAACTAACTTTAAATTATTTGAAAATAGAATATCAGACTCAATGTGGAGTAAATTAACAATGGATTCATCATCTCCAACACATTATTTGAAACCAAATGTACTAAAAGATGGTGACTATATTGTAGAGTATAGAGAAAAATTTTTGGATGGTCTCTTATTACAATACTTAGGATTAAATAAAACCAGTGGCTCAATAAGATTTCCATATTATAATTTTAAAGTTATAGATGAATTAGGATGGTACCATAAAAATGGATTTTATAGAGTAGGAAAGACCCATGGATCATTTGGTCCAGCATAAGAATTGGATACAGTATTATATATCGGTACTGATTTAGAAGAAGCGAAATTAGCATTTCAAAAAGTACGAGAAATTGTTGGAAAATTAAAAACAATAAATCGATTCGACCTATGATAACACAATTCTATTTATTTGAATCATCTATTGATATACCAGATTTAATCTGTATATTATCTTTAAATAAAACAATATTTACGGTAGGTAGAATTTATCCTATTGAGCATCACCTATCCCAATTTTCTACCAAAATTAAAAATAATAAATATAAATATATATGATGATGATTTTGTCAAAATTAAAATAGATACACTTAAAAATAATGGCTACAATATACCATCAAATTTAAAATTATACACCACTTGGAAGAGCGGTGAATTTGTTATTTTCTCAGACGAAACTATAGATCAATATCAAAAACGATTAAAAGAAGAACAATTTGATCTATAAATTTTTTTTATTCGATATCCTTTCATACATTTGTGCTTTATTTAAATAATTATGAAATATATCAAATTTACGTGCGTTGATAATGGTACTGAACTGATAGGAAAACTACATAAAGTATTTTCTATTGGTGAATATAGTGCAGAATTTAATAGTTTTGTTATATTTAAAAATACGCTCCTTCCACCATTCCCTATAGTTGAAATTGTTAAGAACTTTGAATATTTTCTACCAAACGATATAGCAAAGGATTTGCCTACTCATATAAATTTAAGAAGATTTGTTGGTGAAAAAGTTTATATTTTGAACATTCCAAGTCAAAAAGAAATAGATAAATATGAAAGAACTATAAGTACAAATCGTTTTGACTTATGATGGAAGTACAAAAAATAGTTAAAAGCTCATCTTCTGGTCGGACCAAAGAGATTGAAATCGTCTACTTTGATGAAAATCTTAGTAGTAAATCTCGTGCTGCCTATATACTTCTTAAGGATGAATTAAGGTTACAAGATGTAGATTATATCGAAACATTATCATTCAGATCAGAAGAAATTGAATTCAGTAGAAACTATCTAACCAAAGAAAAAGAATTAAATGGTGATTTAGTTTGCTCATACTGTGGCAGACCGCATTTGGAAATTGAATATGAAGGAATGCTTATACCAGAAAGGAAAAAAGCTACAGTAGATCATATTGTGCCAGTGTCTAAAGGCGGGGATAAATTTAATATAAAAAATATAAGAGTAGCATGTTCTCCATGCAATACAAAAAAAAGTGATAAAGATGCTGATGTTTTTATAAAAAATGTTAGACATTTTATGGAGTTATAAATCGAATTGTTTTTCCTTCATTCTCCTCATATAACCTTCGTGTGATGCATCAGTGGTAAATATTGCTTCAAACTTACCACCTTGGTCATAAACCTTTTCCTTGACAAGATCATCGAAATGGGTTCGCTTTAGATTTTTGGTTAATACTAATTGAATTGCAAAAATATAAATTGTTTTTGAATAAAAAAAAGTTATAATCATTTTAATATATACCTCATGATCACTAAATTTCAACTGTACGAAAATTTCAAACCATTTGAAGGTACCAAGGAAAACGATTGGATAATCTTGAAAAAATTATACCCATATAGGAACGCATCAGACATTGAACTAATTAAAACTGTGCAATATAAAATAGGTAAAGTGTTTCTAACATCCAATACTGAGAAATTTGGAAAAACTGTCTGGATAAAATATTACGAACCACTACCAACTTTCGCCAAAACCGTACCATATGATGATAAAAATGTATCTGTTATTAAATTGGATGCCGCAGATATATCAAAAGCATTTGTATCTAAGAATAAAAAGGACCTACAAAAAATATTACACCAAGACCAATTCGACCTATGATAACAAAATTTCAACTATACGAAAAAATTAGGGCACAACAAAAAGGAAATCAATTTGACCTATGAAATATCTGAAACTATTTGAAAATAATCTGGATGATTTCTCTCAATGGGAAAAAGGTGATATGGTCTATTATATTGGAACAGATAATTTATTCCCGTATGGCTCAAAACTTACAATTCAAGGAATAATATTTGATAAAGAAACAAAGGAGCCTGAACGTTTTAATAGATGTATTCAATTAGATGATAGACCTGTTTACTATTCAATATTTGGGTTACTTAAAGATGAACAACGATTCACTAAAGATATAAGAAAAATTCATCAACAAAGATTCGACCTATGAAATATTTAATAACATATGAAAATAAAATAAAAAAATTCAAATTTACCAAATTTAAAGTTGGGGATGAAGTTTATTTAATATCTCTTCCAAATGGTCATACAAATCTAACTAATGTTGCATCTGAAATACCTAATCTTGGTCAAAAATATAAAATAAAAGAAATATCACCAACACGTGAGGATGATATCGTTTGTGATGATACTTCACCACACTTCTTAGAATACCATATTTATCTACATGGGCTACCAATTTATCAATACTTTTTACCAGATCAATTAACAACAAATCTTAAACACCCAGCATTCAAAAAAATACATCAACAGAGATTTGACCTATGATAACTAACTTTAAACTATTTGAATCAAAGAAATCGGGACTGGTTAGATTCAAAACGATTTACTACCGATCCAATAGTAATTGCAGAATTTAAAAGAAAACAAACACAACAAAGATTCGATTTATGAAATATATTAAAGAAATTAATCAATTCCCACATAAAAAACGAAGAGTGGTGAGCAAACAATCCACCACGACCAGCCTATTACTCCAGCACCCTTTAAAAAAAACATAACAAATGCTGATAAAAAACAACCAGCAATAGTGAATCCTATTTGCCAACCATCGTCCAACTTTTTTTCCTTAGCCATTTCTTTTGAATTATAATCCAAAGATAACAAATATTCATAAATAAAAAAAGGAAGTATTGCTACTTCCTTTTTTTCATCAACGTCATCTTATTGTATATTTGTAGCTGGGAGAGTTCTTAGAATTGGAACAGCTTCTGGTGTAGTAAATGTTAAATCACTACCATAAACAGTGCTACTGCCATAAACACCTTTAATGCGGTAATGATACGTTTTACCAGGTTCAAGGAACGATGTAGGATTTTGTACACCAGATATCGCAGTAAGCTTGAGACTGATCAAAACAACATCGGAGCCTGTAACAGTACCATATTGTACTTCATGACCATATGTGGTATCCTCGCCAACTTCAAATGAAACAAGCGTTGGTTGACCTAATGGATTACATGATCCATTTAATGTAACATATGGTGGACTAACAACATTCCATGTAGTCATGGCTGGCAAGTATTGAGGAACAGATTTCCACTTTCTTTGATTCTCTGGAACTTGTTCTATTGTGAGGGAATCCCACACCTCAATCTTATATGCGCCACAAGGCAATCCTGTAACGGATACTACACCTTCTCCGTTTTCATCATCTGGGATATTCTCCAGCGTACTTAGTATGACACCATCAACAGACGTGACAACCTTATAAGGCGGCTGCCCATTGTAGATAGTGAAATCAACGTGTGCATCAGCAACACCAAATGTGGTTACGTTAAATACGGAACCATTCAATGACATATTGTATTCGGGGTTTTTGTACATAGTTTTTTATTCTATATATTAATTAATAGTTCTATTAAATAGTCATATTAATTTTAATATCAGGCATTGATGAAAAATTGATCACTCATTTTAATATATATTCCCATACGACCTATGAGATATCTAAAGACATATGAAATGAATAATGAAGAATCACCTATCTTGAATAGGACACACTCCACATTAAGTAATTTCCTACATAACGTCCTTGATCCTATTGCATCAGATAATTTTCTTGAACATAATAAATTTGATACAGAATTTAAAAGCACAGATAAATATTTCTTCACAATTCGAACTGAAAAGAAATCTGATGGTATTGTATATTTCTATTTTAAACGTTCATTAGCCGTCAAAGATATGGCAAATTCGCTGCAACTAATACAACTTTCTCGATCATGACTCACCAAATAATTTCTGAAGCTTCTCACGCCTATTCTTTTTTATATTCAACTCAGCTTCACGAAAGTTATCATAATCTTGATAATAATTAAATCCCAATTTTTTTGACAACTCCTTATGTAATTCAATATCTTCCATAGGAGCCACAATCAATTTTCTGAACTTGCTAAAACATGGCTGTGCTAAAAACTTCTTAGAACCGCTACGAGTTATTGAATCCTCAGATAAATTAAAATATTGATCAAGAACATGTAATAATATGTGATTGATTCTGGAATTACTCAATTTCAAAACCGCATTGGTAAGCTTACTCACAACACCAGACCTTTCCCATGGAATTTCTTTCTCATTGAAAAGATTATACACAAACTCATTAATAAAATTGTATAACGGCTTGCCTTCTTCAGTACTATAACTGAGAACATAAACATCAAGTATTGTCTTCATACTACTTCCTTTCTTGATACCTTTTAATGATATGCATCTTCATTGCCTTCTTGCTCCACATATCAGCATAATCCAAACACGTATCACCACTGGCATCCTTGGCATATGGATCAGCACCACGATCCATCAGCATATCAACAATGACAATCTGCTCGGCTGACCTATATTTATTCCCAGAAATGAAATGCAGTGGTGTTGCCCTTGATATTGATATATCAATAGGCTTATTAACATCAGCACCAGCCGAAATTAACATCTTGGCAATCTCATATGACTTGCAGTCAATCGCAAGGCACAACAGCGTCCATCCAGCGGGCCAATGATCACCGTTCTTTGTCAATGCATCAACATCACCACCAGAATCCATGTATGACTTCACAAATGCAATATCATTCTGATAAATTGCTGTCTCAATTGACTTACCATTTGAATCACCACCAATAAGATATTCCAAAAAAGAATCAGAATCGGAAAACCTTAACTTGTCAACCTCAATGGTTGCACTACATTCATCCGAACAATCACCATGACATTCAAACATGGAATCTTCTAACCCGTCCTTCTTCAACTTGGCTATGATAGATTGATTTACATTCTTAGGATCAATAATAAACGTGCCCTTCTTTTTAGAACCACACACTATTAAAATGTTGGAAGACCCACAGGTATTACATTTAACTCTCATAGGGATAACGTTTTTCGTATATATTACAAATATAAACAAAATGTTTAAACAAAAAAAATCACTCACCTTTTTAATATATACTAAAAAATAATTACACCCAATGAAACATCTTAAATCAATCAACGAATTTGCTCAACCAGATTATGATACAGTGAACCAAGTGTTCGATGCCCCACAAGAAGAGAATATAACACCAGAGGAATTTCAATCATTTGCTGATAAAATATTAGATAAAGTCCCAACCGTTGGGTTTGATCGGGCAACAGCGGAAATGTCAGATTTACTTAAAAAATTCCCTTGGCTTAAAACCGCCCCAGAATATTCTGACATATATCAAACATTTTTAACTCAATGGCATAAGTTTAAATTTGGAGGAGAATTTCGATGGAATACAGGAGGAGGAGAACCTATTGTTCATTAAAATGAATCAACATATGAAAAATTATCAACTGTTCACCGAAGACCTTATTACTAAGCAAATGGCTAAATCAGCCCTGAAACTAATTCAAAAAGAAATTTCAGATAAAGCTAAACTCATAGGCGGATTCGGTAAAGGTAAAACAACATCAATGCATGATATAGATATTCTTATTCCATTCATGAAATTTGATACAGAACTAAAAAATAAACTCAAAAATCTACTCAATGCCAAATCAGTTACAAATACAGACTGGGGTGGATGGTATTTTACTGGTACAGATTTCGGTGACGTTGATATATTCTATACAACAAAAGATTTTGACTATTAAAAATAATAGACCACGCTGATATAACCAAAAATCATCTATGTAATGGATATGAAATACAAGATATTGATACAGGTATAAAAGAAGATGCTTCACCAGAATATGTTGAAATGTATTATGTATTGGATGTAGTCTATCAAAGAAAAGAAAAATTAAAAATACTATATCAAAAATAATATATAGTACATGAAGTATTTAAAAATGTTCGAAATGAAATCAATTGCTGAACCAATAGAAAGAAGTATATGTTACTATAGTAAAAATCCTACAAAATTCACGGTAGGTAAATCATATAAGCAATACTCAAATAATACATCGCCCCCACCATTTTCAAAAGGATATTGGACATTTAATAATAACGGGGTCAGCCAAGATACATACTTTAACTGGGATCATTTCACAAAACAAGATCATAGCGCATTATTTACACAAGCAAAATCACTGACGGAAATGCGTAGTTGGATAAGACCTGTTGGGCAATTCTTTAAATTTGTTTGCCCAGAAACAATATTACAAATAGGTTATATGGACTTTTTAGAATTAGTATACAAACCATTAAATGGTACTATAGGTCAAATTATAGAACACGCAAAAATCGGTGATAATGATTATATGACAAAAGGTAAAGTTTTATTTTATAATTTTGATTATGATAAATATATGAAACAAGATAGACACTTCACACACGCAATTCAAGAAACTCCAGAAGGACACACAGCATGGATATCATATTACGATCTCAGACCATCAATAACTTTATCTGATAAAGAAGTAAAAGTTTTGTTATCAACTAAACAATTTGATCTGTAAAATAAAATAAAATTATGAAACACCTGAAAACATATGAAGTCAATAAACAATATCATAATGATACATCATTCAGTGACAAAGAATTATCTGATATTGAATCTCAAATAAAAACATCAACAAAAATAGATAATATAGAAATAGATTATATACCAAGAAACACTATTAATTCTGAAATATTTGTAATCAATATAATCAATGGTGAACAACTAAATTTATCAAAAGAAGAACTATTAGATGCTATAGAAAAAATTAGAACTATACTTAGTATAAGAGATAACTATAGGTTTAATCAGAATAAGTCTGGAATAAAAGATGATGGTACAATTGTTCTACACTTTAGTGACACTCAACATAAAGCATTTCAAGATATGTGGAGTGGAATAATGAAATGAAATCAAAGAGCACCGCCTTCGTGCCTATTGTTGAGATACTATTTTATTACGCTTAACATACCTATTGACATAACTACATAACGGCTGCAAATTCGTATAATGCCATAATCTAAGTAATTCTTCATCCGTATTTGCAGTTGATAAAGGAGTAATGTGGTCAATATCCCACCCATAATTTAACTCACCATTATATTTACCATAATTATCCCAGTTCATCCACGGCTCAAAAAGAAACTCCAAATATTCTATTAAATATTTATACTCACACCCAATTACATCATGTGTTCTGGATTTTTTAGTATAACCACCATTTTTTATTGAACTACGTAAATTTTTACCAATTTTTCTTTTCATCCTATAAACAATATTGGTCTCAAACTGGGTTTTCCTGTATATATTCTGTTTATCACGAATCCTCGCACGATTCTTTTTGTAATAATCTTTTTTATATTCAGATACCTTATCTTTATTGTTATCCTTATACTTTTTAACACGCTTATTTACCTCATCCTTATTTTCAACATAATATTTCTTAGCATATTCAGATATTTTATCCTTATTCTCTTTTCGATATATCCTGTGAGATTCACATAATTCATTTCTATTCTCTTTATAATATTTCTTTTTTTGTTCTGCTATGGATTCTTTTTTTCCCTCATTCCTAATCCTATCATATGCTGCCTTTTTTATCTTGTCCCTCATTCATATCAATTATTTTTCATATGTTAATAATTATATATGATTTCCACTCAAAAGTTGTGATATTATGCAACAAAGAGCACCGCCTTCGTGCCAATTTTGCATTACCCGAAAAAACACCCAAATATTTTCCTTAAACATACCAAAAATAACACGAAAAACACTGAAAAAATGGCTCAAAGTGGAGGAATGTGGAGGGAAATTTTTACTATTTAAGAATCAAGTACTTATAAAAACTCGTCTGGCTAACGAATATCAAGGTTTTTTATAATTATCTTAAAATAAGTCTCTGTATCTCAACATCCATAAGGGTTTCCAATTGCCGCAATCCCGCTGGTACCAAGGCTTTCGGAGTACCATAACAAATTGATAATAAGAACATTACAACAACCTAACAAAAACCTAACTGAACATAACATTTTCCATTAAGTCCCAAATTAGCACAAACTCGTGCGACTTGGGGAAAACTAATCAATCCTGATCAATTCTTCCCAGCTCGTCCAGAATTTCCAATATACGTTTGGCTTCTTCATCTGTCGGCTCATATATAATGAACTTCAACAGGTACATAATCAATTTCAATTTTCGTATCATAATAGTCTTTTATTATATTAACGAAATTGATCTGGAAAGGTAACGCAAAATCCATATAAATTTTTATATTCTCCAGAGGCACAGCCTTCGTGCGAATTGAGGATCAATTAATTATATTCTTATTTAGAATGTTATTTTTATTTAGTCCAGACTATTTCTGAAAAATTGCTCTTATTTAGAATGAACCTAACAATTTATTTTTATATTTATTTAGATTAAATCCAGATAGTATTGTATTATGAATCAATTACTTATCTTTGTAGTTATCATAACCTGGATTATAAGACTTACATAAGGTATTCTTAAATCGATAGATTATCCAAATTAAGACAAACTTTTTTAATATATACTACTAAAAGATTGTATGAAAAAGTATTTAAATATTAACACAGACGATGTTGCCACAATGTATCAACTCTCTGGGATGACCCTAAAAGAGATCGGAGAACACTATGGTTGCTCTCCAGAAAACATTCAATACATATTAAACAAAAAATGCTGCATATGGACCGAAGGGCAAAAGAAAAAAATATGGTATTGTAAGCAGCCAAATAAATCACTTAAGAAAAACCTTAACCTCAAAAAAGATATATTGGAAAACATGTACTATAAATTAGATATGTCTTTGGAAGATATAGGAAATTATTATAACTGTTCCAGAGTAAATATTATGTATATGTTTGAAAAATTTCAAATACCACTACGATCTAAATCGGAATCCAGAGAGCTAACTTACACCAAGGGAAAGATTAATGTGAATAGAACTTATAACCGTGAGTTTTTTAAAACATGGTCACCCCAGATGGCTTATGCACTGGGACTATTATATACAGATGGAAATATAATGTGTCATAAAGGTAAAAATAAAACATATAAACGATTCTCATTCTCTCAAACGGACAACCAATTATTTAATACATTCTGTAATATATTATCTTTCTCTGGAAAAACTTATATCAATAAGAAAAACAATTGTAATACAATTATGATATCCAACATTGATATGGTTAATGATCTTGAAAGATTGGGATTACACCCAAATAAAAGTTTCACTATAAAATTTCCAAACATACCAACAGAATATTTGCCACATTTTATCAGAGGAATATTCGATGGTGATGGATGTAAAACAAAACAAAAAGTTTCTATTATATCAGCTTCAAAAGAATTCATAGATTCAATTTCACAAGTATTATTTAACAATGATATTAATAATTATGTTTATTCTAAAAAATATCATACAGTAGTAATTAGTAAACAATCTGAAATGAAAAAGTTCTTTGATTTTATTTATAAAGATAAAGGTGATATATACTTCGAAAAAAAATATGCAAAGTTTATGATCGTGTATAATAAGAAAGTAAGAGAAACTAATAATACATATGATCATGAATTGTTTAAGTTGTGGTCCCCAAAGATGGCATATGTTCTTGGTCTCCTATATACCGATGGAAGCATAACGTACACACAAGGAAAAAATAAGACATATAAGCGATTCTCATTCTCACAGACAGATAAACAATTATTCAATACAGTATGCGAACTATTATCATTCTCTGGTAAAACGTATGTCAATAAGAAGAATAATTGTAATACTATTATGATATCTAATACTGATATGGTTAATGATCTTGAAATATTGGGGCTTTATCCAAATAAAAGTTTAACGTTAAAGTTTCCTATTGTGCCCACAGAATTCATATCACACTTTATTCGTGGGGTGTTTGATGGTGATGGGTGTAAAACAACACAGAAAGTAAATATTGTATCAGCATCTAAAGATTTTATATTTCCATTATCTCAAATATTATTAGACCTTGGAATATACAATAAGATATATTCATATAAATATCATGAGCTGAGAATTGCAAGGCAACCAGAAATAAAGAAGTTCTTCAAGCTCATTTATAAAGATAAAGGTGATATGTTCTTTGAAAAAAAGTATGCTAAGTTCTTTGATCCTTTAGTTTATTCAAGAATACAAAAGCTTCAGCAAATAAAAAAGTCTGTATAAATATTAATATATACTAATAAATTGCCAAATGGAAACAGGAATACTTCTCACAGGTTTGGGCCTACTTATTCTACTTTGTATGATGTATATCATTAAACTCATAAAGAATACAACAGATCAAATAACAAAACAATTGCAATTAAAAGTTATGGAGTTAAGAGAACTCATTGAATACCGTAAAGGTTTAGAATTCGATTTACTTGAATATCGTAAAAAACATGACATTGATTTATTGGCAGCCGAATTACAAACTTACCGTAAAGCTATATTAGATGATCTAAATGACTATAACAAAAGAATAAAAGATGATATTGATTTACTGGCTTCCGAACTAAAAACCTATCGGGAGAACTTAGCTAAAGACCTACAGGATTATCGTAATTCAATGAAGTAAATTCTTGTACCCACAAATTTTTTTAAACTTTCTTCTCATCATTAAATATAATTGGCTGAGAGTTGTTAACTAACTCTTTTATATTAGTTAACCGAGTTGCTTAATTAATAACCCATTATTAAAAATAACTAAATAAATATGAGTAAATCAAAAAAAGTGTTTGGCACATTTACATTTAATGGTCAAACTATTACGTATGGTGGAAGTCGTGTTGTACTTGATAGATACAAACTCTTCCTTATGCAATTTATAGTTGATTATAATAACCTACTCCTTCAAGGTGATAGAGTAGATAAATATACTCTTCATATAAATAGTATATTAAATCCAAAGACAGTCGGAATCGGAAATAGAAAAGCAAAAGGTACCGCAAATTCAGTCCCCCAAGCATTGTACGATATTGGATTCTTTATCAAAAATCCAAACGGAGATGGTACAATAACATGTTCATGCCCAGTTATAGATGACAATTATGCATCAAAACTTTTGTATCAACAAAATATTGTAGCAACAGCTAATAAGCAAAGAGTGGCAAATAATAAATTAAATCAGACCCATGTTCAACAAACAGTCATGCCATTTCCAACAGGAACAATTGTAAAACAAGAAGAACTACAAACTATTATAGAAAGGGATAATAAGGAACTTTTTGATAAAGTAAAATTCTTAAAAGAAAATAATTATGATGAAGCTCTTCGTAATCAGTCGCTTTCCGAATATACGATTGCACTTGGGAATGATAAATCTTTAACGAGTAGTTATTTTTTAGAACATCTTTATACAAAATATCCAGAAGCTTGTGCCAATGCTGTTAATAAAGTATATAATGGAATTGTCAATAAGAATCTTACAGAAAATGATATAAAAATAAAATATCAAAAGGAAAAAGAAGCGGCAGCTAAAGCATCGGATATTATTATTTCAGAGGCAACTCGAAAATTTAAGGAATTAGAAAAAGAAGTTGCAAAAAAAGAAGCGGAAGAAATAGCAGCTCTTAGAATGAAGAAGTAAAACACCTTCGTACCCACAAAAAGAATCCCCCAGTTGCACGAACTTGTGCGAGTTGGGGATTCTTTTCATTTAGGCTTACTAAGTTCCTGTAGCTTCCGTTTACGCAACTCTGGGACAGTTATACATACGACCTTACCGAAGCATAGTTTAGCACACTTATCATCCATCTCATGTGGAGCGCAATGGGCGCAACCTTGAGTGAAAACATCGAACTTATGCATGCAAGTATTGTATGATTGGCATATACCTTTCATAATGACTGGAGCTTATTAAGTTTATCCTTACGTATCTTGGATAGTGATACACAACAACACATAATACCGACCCGAAATACGCAGGCCCCATAATGATACATATTCTCATTATCTGGGTCATTGTATGCTGTATGAGGGTTGTGATGATCACATCGTCCGTTGTATGGGCATGTATCATGTAACTCACACACTATCGTTATATGATTCCTCATAACCCAATCTCCTTAAGCTTAGCCATGTGCAGGGTTGATAGTGGTACAACCTTACACTGACACACCATGTTAGGGGTAAATAGATGTGGGCACTGACCTCTATGGTATGGCGGGAGGTAATCATACTCCTCCTCTAACCCCAATGCATGGGGTGCATGATGGGCACACTGTCTAATGACACAGGTACTGCTATGCTCACAGGCTACTAACATATACCCATCTCCTTAAGCTTAGCTGTGCGTAGCGTATGTACAGGCACACAGGCGCACCATATACTCTCATGGAATAGCTGATCACGTAGCTGACACACACCATGACATGACTGGGGCTCCCCATCCTCTGGGTGGGCTACCTTATGATGCTTGCACACTGTCTTATCTATTGGGCATGTAGCTGCCAGCTCACACACTACTAACATCTGCAATACGTTTAAGCTTAGCCATCCTTATATCTTTAGTGGACATACATAGGTATGTACCGTCATGCTTACCGCAGTTGGATGAGCACTCACCACGGTAGCTGGTATGGGGGACAGCATACACTGGTCACCCCACTGGCAATCCCCTCCTGTATACATAGGGCTGATCGTTGGCATATCAATAGCATAACACTCTCATATTCAAAGGTGATACATATATAACTTTTTGTATATCAAACATGACCTGTATCCCCATAGGAGGGCAGCCAAAAAAATTCCCTAAGGGCTGATGGACATATTGGGAAGCCAACATATGTCCATGAGTGCCATATGGGGACTCAGGGGCCATAGGGGGTACCCCCTCCTCTATAGGGGGGACAGGGGTCATAGATATGGAAAACGAAAAAAAGTTTTCCAGGTTTGAAAGGGTAAAATTGGTTTTTAAAATGTTTTGCATATGGCAAATTGAAAAATTTTTTTTGGTAAAAAATTCGGATTTTTCCATAGAAAATTTTTATCCAGTTCCAGTTAAAGGTTGTACTGGTTCCCAAAGAATATAATTTTTCGATAAGAGATCAGCCAATGGTTTATACTGGACATATTTCAGTTTATCCACTTTAATCAATTTAAGTTTCCTGATTAATTTATTGGGAATGATATAATATGGATTTTTGCATATATGAGATAACTGTTGATGGAGTTGTATTTCATTTCGGTATTTGACACAAGTGGCAACTATAAGAGCTTGGGCAGAATCCAAATCATTGTAATTTTCATCTACATGAAATACTGAATATAGTCCTGATATTGCAGGGTTAATTTGGTTCCATAAATCGTTCATATCGTGTTCCATAATTATCAAAATGGTAAAGTGAAAAATTTTTTTTTGGTAAAAATTTTAGGATTTTTTATTTTGGATTTTTAATAGTTTAAGCATTCTTAATTCTTTTTCGGTATAGAAATGTGAATGAAATTGTTCCTCAGTAAAGAAGTCTGCTACGTCACCATATTCATCTATGCAAATTGAAATACAATTATCATTTATGAAGAAATTATGGAGATCAAGATCGTAAGGCAAAATTGGATCATCAGGATATTCACTTTTAACACTATCCACAGTATACCAGATGTCTTTATAAAATGGGCCAGAATTTATATCCTTAAAGCAATAAACTTTATCTCCACGTTTTATATTCATTTTTCTGTCAGACTATTTAATTTTTTCAGCTTCAATTGACGAACAGTAATGCATTTTGTGTTACGGTACAGTTTTGTACATTCGAGATTACATCCACGGTGGTAGTCATGTTCAAATCGATGGGAGCATTCAATGCAATATTCACTATGTGTTAATTGCTCTTCACAAATGAGTTTCATATTCCAAGTTGTTTTAGTTTAGCTTTACGATATTCTTTTTCGGTATAGAAGTATTTTCCTATATACAGGCGGCTTTCTTTATTAGAGCAATTAAATGTTGATCCAAGCTGATGTCTAAATCCAATATTTGCAAATATCTGGCTTCTATTTCCAGTCATCGCATCATGGTACATTTCTATATGTAAGATAGGAACACGATCACCTATTTTCCATAATCCTTCAACATTTTGTTTAACGATTAAGATATCACCATCTTTCATATTATTGTATTCCAAGTTGTTTCAGTTTAAGTTTTCTACATTCAGTAAGCGGCATGATATGTAATTTTTGAAATATTTCAGATTGCATTTCAACTTTAGTTATTCCCTGTCCAACTGTTTTACCATCTTTTGTAATTCTATACCATTCTGAATTATTAACAATTTCGATTAGGACAATATCACCAGCGATAAAGTGTTCTGATGTTTTAAAGCAGATATATTTTACTACATTTTGCATATGGCAAAATGGAAATGTTTTGGTCATACAATTTTCTCCAGACGTTTTAATTTAAATTTACGGACGTTATAACAATTTGCACTACCATTAACTTTTGAACAGGGGCAGCTATTACATTCTACTATTTTATCATGTTCCATTGTATGGTAGCAAAGTGGGTGATTACAGACCCCAGTAATTTTATGTTCGCAGACAACCTTCATATTCCAAGTTGTTTTAGTTTCAGTCTACGGGATTCTTTCAGTGGCATGATATTTAGTTCTTGGAATATTTCAGATTGCATTTCAACTTTGGTTATTCCAAGACCAATGGAAGCACATTTTATTGTTTTGCCATCTTTTGTAATTCTATACCAATTTGAATTATCAACCACTTCAACAAAAACTATATCACCAGCGGTAAAATGTTGTGAAGTTTTAAAGCAGACATATTTGACCGCTTTCGATCTAAGTTTTTGAAGTTTTAATTTTCGCATTTCTTGGTTTGTATAAAAAACATCATAAAGATAATTTTGAGCAAATGTTTTCATAGTACAGAAGTGATATGGTACATCTTTAAATCTTACCCAAGTTTTAGAATCTCCATCGTGCCATATTTTATTTATGGTATAATACCTATTGAAATGTGGATCAACACGGTCATCATCCCAGTAACTTTTTTTACACAATATTTTATCACCTACTTTATGTTCACAAATGCTCATACAATTTTCTCCAGACGTTTTAATTTAAATTTACGGATGGTGATACATTTGGCATTGTTATCATCTGAATGACAGCATCCCAATGAGCAACTAAAGCTTTTATTATGCTCAACTGAATGATAGCATCTTGGGTTTCTACAAATGATAGTACCTTTAAGTTCACAGATATATTTCATTTATTCGATTAAGTTTCAATTTCCGTAATTGTGGTTCGGTATAGAAGTGTTCTTCAAATTCCTGTTTTTTTAGAAAGAAATAGTTTAATGATGCGTCTGTGTATAATGTAATATAAAATATATTTGGATTGGCAGAACTGAATTTTTCAATATGTTCATTTCTGGGAGTATCATAAACTTTATAGTAACAATTCTTTTTGAATATTAGTATATGATTATCGAATCCAGCAAAATAATCTTTAATACAATATACTTTACTACCGTGCAATATCATGCTCTTTCTCTTTTAATAATATTCCAACCATATCCAAAATATTGTCTGCCACCCTTACACGAATCCATATACTCATGAAACTCATTTTTATAAGATTCCCAGACACGTGTTTCTGTATAATATTCGAACCAGATTAAATCGCCATTAGTCATAATAGTTGGAAGATATGCATATTTTTTTACGGTTTCTTTAAATCCAACATTTTCTTTTCCTAATTTTCTTCCTATTTTCATAATCCCAATTGATTTAATTTCATTTTACGATATTCTTGAAGTGGTACAATATTAAGTTCTTTAAATTCTTCAGATTTGGAATAGAAATGGCTTATACCAAGGAGAATTATTTTTCCACGGCTTTCATGTTTTAGCCAGACCTGATTTTCGCTAAGGATTTTAACTGGTATAACATCTCCTTTTTTAAAGAATTCAGAATCTTTATAGCAAAAATAATCAACGGTTCCAGTGCCCATAGAATTTTTCATATTTTTTCGGTCCCAATTTCAATTTAAGCTCAAGTTCTTCCATTTTAACTTTTCTAACATCTATGCAACTTATTTTATCTCCATGAAATTGACAATATACATTGCATCTATTATCTTCCATTTCTTCATGACCTATTGCATGAGGGCATTCTTTACGAACATTACAGCTATTATAGCTTGGGCATATTATCAGGTTTCCCATAGTTGATTCAACTTCAGTTAATTGATTTAGTGATTAGTATACTACCTTTATGTAATTTCATAAGCAAAGATAGTTAAAGTTGATCAATTTTTTTCAATTTAATTTTACGGTATTCTGATAATGTATAGAAATAATTCCATAGATACAAACTACTTTCTTTATCAGTACAATTAAATGCGAAATAATTTTCATCTGATAATTTTATTGTCACATATAGATCACCAGCCTGTGTTGAATCAAGAAGTTGAGCATGTCCAACGCTATAAACTGATAGTATTTCTTCAGGCTTGGATAATCCATCGGTTCCTTTAGCGACTAATAGGCTGCCTTTTTTTATTGAGTTCATTTTCCAATAATTGTTTCAATTTAAATTTTCTGGTACATATACATTTTACATTTTTAGACAGCACCATACACTGGGATTCTTCGCAACCAACGGAAAACGCTTCATGCTCAGTTTTATGGCGGCATGTTGTTTTAGTTTGGTTACACTCTTTATATTTTATACAGATGACTCTTTGCATTTTTTGTTAATTGTTTCAGTTTAAATTTTCTGGGGTTTACGCATTTTACAACTCTATTAGTACTGTTACAATGTTCATTACCACAAATATTCACAGGATCATGTTCAGTTTTATGGGGGCAATTATTTCTATTACAGTTTTTATATTTTGAGCAAATTACTTTTGGCATTTTTTTCCAATTTTTTCAATTTGAATTTTCTGGTACTTACGCAGCATACATTTTTACCAATCCAATTACAATGAGTTCCGATTGGGCCGCAAATAGAACCCATGGTGTCATGATCCGTTTTATGTCGGCATGCACCTGTACATGTTTTATATTTTACACAAATGACTGTCATTTTAGTTAGCGACCCAATTCATCAGCTACCCTCGGTTTTGGGTCAAGTTTATCATCAATTAATTTCAATTTGAATTTTCTTTTTGATATTTCAGTTGGTGCATAATATAGTTCTGAGATATATTGTTTTTCGCTATATTTTCCTTTGGAATAATTAATTGAAACAAACAGGTTATAAAACGGTGCTGTTTTAAGTACATCAAAAAGATTTTTATTATGATAAGAGCTAACAACAATATGGTCATGATCTTCCCAAACTGCGTATCCACTGAATTCTTTGGTGTTCCATAAAAAATCGGCAAAATCGTCTGAGAAATAATCGTGGGTTCTTCCATCGAGGGATTTCCAAAGAAAATCTTGTATTTCTTTTGCGTGTCTTTGATATGGTTCTTCGTGTATCCAGACTCTGACGCTATTTCTATAGGTACCACTTATGTATAAATATTCGATGGGAATTGTTTTAGTAGCATGTTCTATGAACATATGTATATCTTTTCTTGGAATATAGAAGTCATGGAAATTCCAGACGTTATTATAGGAGTAGCTGGATATTTTAAATTCGCTACAATCAACAGATAACCCATTTTTAAGTGTCATATTTTTTTTAATTTACTAAGTTTTTCTTTACGAATATCCTGAGCGAACATTGCTTCTATTTGAAGTTTCAATTTTTTCTGAGTTTCTGGGGTTAATCCCATCCACATGAAATTATCATCAATAAATTTTTTTACATCACCCTCACGAGGTTTAAACAAATGAAATGGTACATCGATTTCGATTTCATTCTTATTTATTGATATTATTGTGGTTGACATAATTTATTGATTTTCAGTCTTCTGAGTTCTGATTCTGTATAGAAATATTTTTTAAAATCTTTTTTAGTAAACAGGTGGAATTCATCGTATGATTTTTTTATACCTAATAATGAAACGTGGGATGTTGATCCATCAATGTTTTGGGTGCTGAATACTTCATACCATTTATTTTTTTTAAAGACCATATAGCCTTTATAGCAATATACTTTATCATGTGGTTTCACATCAATTTTTTTAATTTTTCTTTTCTTTCTCGTTTAATGATATCGAAGTAATATTCAAATATTTCTCTTGGCATTCTGATATATCCGCCATAATAATCGACAACAACTTTGTATAATAATCCTTCTGGAGTTTGTTGAATTCTGTATGGATATATTTGTCCTACGGTAAAAGAGTTATTACCCCTTATACATTTAACTACTTTATTAGGGTTATTGGCAGTAATTACTTCATCAATTTTCATCATTTCATCAATTTTTTAATTTTAAGTTTTCTGACTTCTTGTTCGGTATAGAAGTATAAAACATATGCAACTGAGAACGTAGTCATCCAAATGGTACCGATTTTAAATCTCTTAAGATTGGCATTATAATCTAATATTTCATATGCATGACCTTTTTTAAAATGACAGGTATGCAATTTGAAATCACTTTTACAATATATTATATCACCTATTTTCATTAAGTTGTTTCAGTTTTTGTTTTCTGGTTTCTTTTATTGTACTGAAATGTTCTTCAAAGAATTCACTATATGATGTCATCCAGAGGTCACCAATTAAGAATCTATCAAAAACCTTCTCATATTCTAACACAGCATACCACTGACCTTTTTCATAGGTATACACGCCATTTTCTATGTATTCGTGGCAATCTTTTTTACAGTATACGATATCACCTTTTTTCATCGAGTTGTTTGAGTTTTAATTTTCTGGTTTCTTTTTCCGAATAGAAAAGTTCATAAAAGAATGTTGTGGTTGTTAATAACCAGAGTTCACAAATTTTAACTCTTTCATATTGCGGGTCATAATCGGTTACTGAATATGCTTTATCTTTTTCAAAAGTGAAGAATTTAGTTGGTCCTCCAATGGTAAAGAAATCAATAGCTTCTTGACAATCTTTTTTACAGTATAGTATATCACCTTTTTTCATCGAGTTTGGCAATTTTATTCAGTTTCAATTTTCGTATATCTTTAATGCTTGTTAAATAATCTATATGTATTAAATCATTCCAATCGCCATCTACTATTATTGGTTTATCCAATTTTGCTAATTTGAGGGTATGATCAATAAAAACAATTCTTCGCTTAAATGGTGTTGTCCAAATCCTATAATAGTTAGAATTTGGCTCAACCATATCACCTATTTTCATTGAGTTGTTTCATTTTAAGGTTTCTTGTTTCTTTAGTAGAAATGAAGTAATCACACCAGAAAGATTCAACTCTATCATTATCTGCAATAACATTGATATAAAAATCTGGGGTTCTTGGTATGTTGATAATTTCATTATCTTTTATTTCATGTTCAACCCATCCAGTGGTACTATGGAATGAGAATGATAGGGCCATACCAATAGTCCTTGAGTGTCGATTAGGTAGCCTATATAAACACCACCTAAAATTTTTTCCTGTTCTGTAAGTGTACCAGATATTTTTTTGAGTTTTAATTTTCTGGTAAGAATTTCACTACCGAATTTGATATAGTTATCAGTCCATTTTTGGTATGGATCAACAAACAGTTGAAGGTGACCTATATTACCAAATGGGTATATCATTCCTTTATTTTGAAGCACGGCACCAACCTTTGGAGCGAACCCCATTAAATCCATCAGAACGGATGCTATATTACCATTTGTGATGATACTGGTAGATTTCAGCTCATAAGCTTTTTTCATAACAGTGTCAAAGAAGGCACGTTGGACTGAATGGGTGGTATATCCGCCAGTTAAAAGGCTCGGATTATTAAGTAACTCATCCACACTAAATAGTACGTTCATTTCAGTTTATTTAATTTTTCTTTACGTTCTTTCATTAATTTCAATCGATCAAATTCTTCATCGGTTATAACAGCATTACAATTTTCGCACTGGTAGAATGGTATTCCATCTGAGTTCCAGAATTCGTCATAGTGGAATAGTCCACCTTCTTCGTTACATTTGGGGCATATATCGCCACCGATAGCAGTTACTTCAACAACTTGTATGTTATTACTTTTTTTATTCTTCTTCCACCACATATAACAGATGAATTAATTTTCGTTGTCTAAGTTCTTTTAATGGTATCACTTTAAATTTTAAACTAAAATTATAATTGCTTATAATGAATTTTTGTTTTGAGTCATTTTTAATTATCGTAATACTCAACAAATCTCCAGGGTTTCTGAATATATATTTTACTGTAAAGATATCATATTTTTTAAAGACATCAAAGTCTTTAATGCATAATATATTATCACCTTTTTTCATAGTCACCGACCCGATTTATCGAGCACTTTTTCAATTTGGGTTAACTTTTGTTTTCTAACTTCTGATAGTGATATTTTAAAGAAATTTCCGATAATATAGTATGAACTTAATTCATAAGTTTCGTTTGTATTGATTTTAGTTATGGATATCATTTCAAAGAAATCGCTTTGCACTGGGGTTATTTTATCTATTCTAAAGATATCGGTTTTTGATGTCTTAATACCTATATCTATTACGACATTTTTTGTGCAGCGTAAGTGATCACCGATTTTAATACTTTCCATAGTTACCGACCCGATTTATCGAGCACTTTTAGTTTAAACTTTCTTACCAATTTGGTATCAAAGACATTTATATCATCATCATAATAAAAGAATTTTCTACTGATGGTTCTAAAACCTTCAAATTTGTAAGCTGGTTTATTTGAAATATATATTGGGTAAGTTAAATTTATTTCAGGATACCATAAACCAGTTTCATATGCTCTATCTCCACCCCAAGTATATCCTTGAGCGAAGAGTGCTGTTTGAGCATTAAGTAGTTCTTTCAAACTATTAATTTCCTGTAAAAAATCTGGAAAGTTATCTATCTGATCCATCAAATACTTTTTTCAATTTGGCTTTTCTTATATTTACTAAAGGTTTAAAAGTATCTTGAGTGGATAAATAGTTTCCATGACCTTTATCATCCATTTTTATGATATAATAAGGAACACTCATTTTAGTTCCACTTGAGACAAAAAAATAATTGGAATTAGAAATTTCAACATCATATATTTTACCCAATGTAAATGACTTGTCTTTTACCCATGGGGCTCCTTCACTCACACAAACTACTTTCATAGATATTTTTTAGTTTCATTTTTCTTTGTTCTTTCAAAGGAATGAATAGAGATTGTTCACAACGATATCCACCTTTGCCATTATCATCAGCCATAATAGTATAGCAGTGAATATTTATTATATTATAGTTTAGGTCTGTTAACTCAAAATCATCGGCTGGAAAAACGTCATAGGTTTTACCAACAGTAAGATTATGATCTTGTGGATGACCTTTATCTACACAAACCGCCTTCATATATTTCTTTTAGTTTCAATTTACGCATTTCTTTTGTAGAAAAAAAATATTCATAGAAATGATAGAACGGCCCGTCCCAGAAAGCGAAATGGACTTTATTGGTAAATTCGTCCATTATATTTATTCTTTCATCGTGCCCAGGATACATTTCATATGATATTACATCATACCTTTTACCTTCAATAAAATGAGCTTTATTAAGACGGTATAATGTTTTTTTACAAATTACCGTTTTTATATATCTTTCAGATACCATTGATTTTTTTAATTTTTCGTTTTCTGATATCTTTTACTGTATCGAGTTCAACTTTAACTGGGGCATTTGGTGAAGTCAAGCTTATTGAAGATGCTACTGAAACATTTGATTTATTATCATTTTCTTTCCAGAATTCGTGTCTGATCACCTGAATGATATCGAATGCTTCACGGCATTCTGGAACCATTGGATGATGAATTCCAAGGGATTGATTTGTGGAATAAGTCGGATCATTCATAATTGTTCTATTAACCTCATTAAGTAGAAATTTTATACGATCTTTACTTGAATGATATATATTCCAATTGGGGGATATTTGAATATTTTCGAGATCGGTCCATTTTTTTATTTCTTCTTTTTTACCCCAAGTTCCTTTTGTTTTGATATAACCTTTACCAATTTCAACTACAACTCCTCTCATCGTTTCTGTACCTATTTTAATTTCTTTATCTGGTGTACATTTATCGTGTATGATTCTATCTATTGATTGATGTTCAATGATATTATCAAGTTGTAGTATGCCTATTCTTGAATAGAGTTCAAGGGCATTTTGAATAAGTTTAAGTTGCTTATTGGTTAGTTCTATTTTTGCCATGGTATTTCATTTAATTTTCTTTTTCTGATATCTTTAATTGAGGTTGCGAAGTAATCACTGATGCATGTGCCATGGTTGAAAGCACAAAAGTCTAACGTATCGGTTAAAATCCAAATACTGTATTCGACTACTGGTTCCGAATCACTAAATCTTTTTGAAACATGTGTATTTGCCCACACACTATATTTTTTTCCAAGGGTAAAAGTTTTTTCGTTATATCCACGTCTAATACAATACAGTTCTGATATCTTTTTATTGATTATATCACGAGCCATTTGATTATCCATCAATATTTTTTCAGTTGGTATCATTTAATTTTTGTAATTTCAATTTTTGTAATTTCAATTTTCTTAATTGATTATGTGAGCAAGCGTCATTTTTGTGAATACAATCGCCTTTATGTCTACCAGAAACAACTGAATATCTATCATTACTATCTGAAGGATATTCAGTATCTACAGTAAAGAGCTTACCAATATGGTTTTTATACCAATACGATTCTTTTTGGCAACTGATTATTATCACCTGTATTATCATCCCCAGATTTTACTTAATTTATTTTTTCTTATCTGCCGAACCCCATAGCTAAAATCTAAATCCTTTGCATGAAGAAGACTACCTTTATGAACCCCATCAACAATTAAACGTCCTATTGCAAAATGTGGATATGGCTGGGAATCTATGATAAATACTTGCCCAATAAGGTTACGGTACCAGAAAGTTTCGCCATGGCATTTTATTATTTTTACCTGTATTACCATTTAAATCGTTTATTAAGTCTTTTGAGTTTTTCGGCTCTTATTTCTTTGATGTTGTGTAGGGTTTTTGTCCTCTGATCTTTATTCATCCTATAATCAGTATGTGATTTAAGCAGCAGCCAAATTGGAACCAGTCCTATAATAAGGATCTGGAACCACCAATCTGTTTTTGGCATTGAAAGCATATTAACAAGCATGATAATAGCTACAATACTGATGATCTTAACAAATTTTCTCCAGTTTACAGCCTCAGCGAAGCTTCTTTTTACTTGTACCATTTAGTTTTTTAAGTTTCAATTTTCTTAATTCTTGTTGATTACAGAAGCATTCATGAAAACGGGTTTCATCGAACCATATTATAGTATTGAAATCGTCCTTAATTCCAATTCGATAAATTTTTGAAGCGGATAAAAACCCAAGCACTTCAATTGTAGTATACCATTTACCAGCGGTGAAATAATGATTTCTTTTATACCCATCAGATGTTTTACAAAAAATTTTATCACCTTTTTTCATCTAATTGTTTCAGTTTAAGTTTTCTGGCTTCTTGTATGGAGCAGAAATATTCATCGAAGTTTATATACCAAATTTTAAAAGACATATCCCAGTGAATCATACCAACATCTGCGGATGAATAGATATTAACGCCAATAGAATCCGTAGAATTCACAACATAAATATAGCTTTTTTTAAAGCGTATAGTATTATCTTCAGATATCCAATCTTTTTTACAGAATACCTGATCACCTTTGCGTGGGATCATTTCAATTTATTGAGTTTATCGATTCTATGTTTTTTAATAACATAGGGGCAATCCTTTGAAGCGAAAGTAACTTGGGTGTAGATATCTTTATCTTTGACCATAGCACTTCCAGTCAGAAGACCTTGATGTGGTTTTAGTTTTGTGCAATAAGCTCCCAAGATCATACAGTTATCAAATAGAAGGTATTTACAATTGTCACATAAGTATACTGGTGTCATAGTTGTATTATATTATCCCAATCTTTCAAAAAATCCATAATTCCCCAGTAGCATATTCTTGTGAAATTATCCACGGCTTCAATTTTATTAGCAGAGAAGCATTTACCCTGTTCTTTAAGAATAGCAATTTCATATTCCTTACCGACAGTATAATCGATACACCCAGAAAATTTTCCTAAGAATGTGGCTTTTACGTTTATTTTAACATCTTTTATTTTCATTTTCCAGTTGTTTTAATTTAAATTTGTATAGAAGAATTATCAGTCATTGCCAATTTGTTTTAGTTTATCTTTGCGGGTTTGTTTTAATAATAACGGGCATTCAATAGGTGTTTCATTATTAAATATTACAATTTCAGATAGATCGTTAATATCAAATAATAATTGGCACCAATAGATATAACCACCTCTATATCTTGTGTGCTTACAATTCTTGCAAGTATATTTAGCTGGTATTAGGGTTGGGCCTTCAGTTTTCATATCAATTAAATATTTGTTTCAAATAATTGTTTAAATTTCATTTTTCTAATTTCTTGATTTGTATTAAAATAATCTCCCAAGTAATTTTTACCAAGTAACTTTATGACTGAGAAGTGAAGTTCACATTCTTCAAATTCTACCCAATAACAAGAATAATTAGGTTCATACCATACCCGTTTAATCGTATAATACCTTAAAGATATATTGTGTAATTTATAACGATTCTTAAAAGGCATGTTATCTATTTTACAACGAAGTTTATCCCCCTTTTTCATATAGTTTCAAATAATCGTTCTAATTTTAATTTTCTAAGTTCTTTAGGTGAGTAAAAATATTCGAATGGATTATATTGTCCCATTTCAGAAAACCACAATCCTTGATTTTCTGCGTGATCAGTTTCATCATATTCACTTAAGATAAACATTTCAATATATTCTGGTTTCAGGAGATGGCTCACTTTTCTGTGAATTTTATAGAACCTTCCAACATAAAAAGTTCTATAATGCTGTACATAATCTAAGTTATAGCTCCTCGGAACACATATTTCTTTTTTACAAAGAAGTTTATCCCCAGCGGTCATTTAGTTTTTTTAATTTAGATTTACGAATTTCTTGTTTGGTAGAGAAGTGTTTTTCAAGGATAAACAATGATAGAGTCCATGTTGCCTCTGTTATAGTTCTAAAACGTCCAGTTTTAACCAATTCCGAAATTGGTGGAAATGCTATATGAACATGATCATTGTCATCTTTTATGCGTTCCATTTCATACCAGACACCTTTTTCAAATTTAATTTCCGCAGAATTTATTGGTAGAATAAGTTCTGTATGGCAATATACGAATTCCTTATTTTTCATTTAATTTTTCAAGTTTTAATTTTCTAAGAATACTTTTCAAGTATGGGCACCAATCTGGGGTCACCCACCAGCCCATGAGAACTTCAGAACTTTAACTTCCGTTAGAATTTCTTGTACATAAATTATTCGAAAGATCGGGTCACCTTCTATGAGGTCTGACCACTTTTTTGGTTTTGAATTTTTCATAATAGATCGTGTAAATTATTTGACCAGAAGTACTCACAAATTCCATCATCTTCGATTTCTAAGATGAATTTTCCATCTACCATGGCGAATATTTGTTTATTGTCACAGGTAAGAATTTTTTTCTTGATCGGTTTTTTTATTTTCGGATCGTTGGAATAGAATTCACCTTCGGTGATCACAAATTCGCCACTGTCTGTTCTTGAGATATCCAGCATATTTTCTACTGACATATCATATCTGTTACTCAATTCTTTTTTCATTTTTCAAGTTGTTTTAATTTATAATTTATAATTTAATTCTCCCTCAAATGAGAAATTTTCCTTACAAACAAGTTTATCGTGAAGTTTAACTATCATCTGCATCGTCTGAGTTTTTGTAGTTTCTTTTTACGTGAGTTTTCCACAGGTTCACATTGTGGCATATTGTCCAAAATACAAATGCTTGGGCTAATATGCCTATCATGTGGTCTGATATGACGGCACCAGCCCCACCCTTTACAAAAACAGTATTCAGAATTTATGCATTGAACTTTCATACCATTTTTTATATTCCAGCATCGACAATTTCTTTTTCCTTAATGTTTTTTTGTCACAGAAATAACCAGGAAATTCGGAAATTCCAACCCCCCACGAATTTTCTATTCCATCCTTTATTTTTCCAGTAAAATTTTCAGCAACTGGGTTTGCATAAATATATACATGATGTGAATCTGCGTGTAGTACTATATACCAATAACCTTTTGTAAAGTGTGATGTTCCACGCATGCTTACACCCCAATGATCCTTATAACAATAGTATGTTTCAAGACTGATCATATAATTTTTGTAATTTTATTCTTCTAATTTCTGAAAGAGATTTTGAATATGGGAATTCACCTATGACCCGAACATCATCTGGCGGGGTTGAACTGTCCAACACAACAATTTTAAATTCTCCCAGCGGCATAGGCTGTATTATACAGTTACAATCATCATAATTACCGTCTGACCCAAATTTTTGATAATTAAATTTGGGTGATTGAATATTGCCTTGAGCATATACAATTGTTCCACTCATCGATACATTTACGGCATAAGGTGCAATACCTCCTTGGATGTGCATTCTTAACGACCCATCTGGAAATCTTTGCCCCCACAATTTCAGCTCATTCATTAGTTAACTTTAAAGCAAATATAATTAAAAATTTTATATATATGGTATGCACATTCAAAGATTTTTTGAAACGTTTTACCCTGTTGGAAACGTTAAGGTAAAATATGTTGGGGATTTTATTAAACTAACCCCTAAGTGGTTTTATAATAATGATGAAGCTGGTGAAAGTGCTGCTGAAGTATTATATGATAATGCGGCATTAAATGATGACGAATATGATTTCACAAGAATATGTAAATGTATTGACCTTCGGCATAAATTTGCATTATGGGTATATTTCAATGGTGATGACGGTCAACCTAACTGGAATAGAATGGGTACATTTGATTCTAAGGAAGATGCAAAAATTGAAGTTGAACGTTGGGCATTAGAAAATAATGTGGCTGTGACCCCAGACATTGATAAATCTGGATATAGAATTTTAAAGTATAATATAAGTTTTGTAGACAATAAGGGAGTATTTCAATGTGTAACTATAGACCGTGGTAATGATTTTGGGAAGATTCAGGAATTTACAATCTATCCTTTAAATGAACAATATTTTTTTAAACCTACATTGAAGGAGATTGCGTTATTCAACAAGTTGTTTACATCTGGAATACATGCTAAGACATCAAGATTCGATCTTTAGTATGAACGAGCAATTTGATTCAATTTTAATTTTCTTTCTTTGCGTCTTATTTCTATCATTTCAATTTCGGTAAAAAAGTTATCCCTCAGTTCACATTTGTCAATTATACGTTTTTTACCTTTGTGATTCATAATAACATATAATCCATGATGCGGTGGGGTTAGTATATCAGAAATAAAGAACCAATCACCAATATGGCAATCAAATTGTTGAACTGGGTAATGCTTACTTTCTGGAAGCTCTTCCTTGCACAAAAGAATTGTATAATAATGATCTACCATACCTTTTCAAGTTGTGTTAGTTTTAGTTTTCTTAATATTTTAATATCCAGTTCATAAATTTTATCCACAATATCAACTACAAGAAATTTGTACTGATGCCCATCTAAATAATAATCCTTACCTTTAGCTGGTTCACACATGTAGCATTTCAGTGATGATTCTGTTTGCTCAATTTTTATAATTCTGTGGGGCACCATTTCATGAGGTTTCCCTTTTTTCAGAATAATTATATCGTTTATTTTAAATCTCATTGAGTCTTTGGAGTTTTTGCTTCCTCATTGCTATAGCATCCAATTCATAATTAAATTCCACTATTTCTTTATCAAGCATGATATCGCCATCTACCGAATTTACTGTATAAACTTCTGATGCTGGATAAAATGTATAATATCCAGTAACTCTATATCTAAATATATCTGGTGCTCCTTTTCGAACAATAATATCGTTTAATTTGAATTTATAATATTCCATTTATTTTTTGTAGTTTAAGTTTACGAAAATCATTTGCAGAAGCAAAATGAGATTTGAGTATTTCTTCAGTTTGCAATCTGACTGTGTACATAGTAACATTTATTCTATTTGGCGCAGAAATAATGGCGTAGCAGTTTTCTGATATATTCAGATCGATCAATTTACAATCGTCACCGACATAGAAGTCCAACCTAAACACCGTGTCAACAGTTGCTTTGAACTGTTTTATACAATATATTTTATCCCCGACTTTCAATTTGCTTTAGTTTTTCTTTTCGTTCATTAATAAACATCATTGATATAAGTTGCTTATCTGAAAAATAATATCGTTGCCAACTTTTAGAATTCATTAGATTATAACTTTCAACTTTTTGGTGAGCTTTTTCTAATATCCTTCTTAGGGCTATTGGTGGGACGTGCCTACAATCTATAGGTATCATTGGGATGAATTGTGGCATATCAACAAGATAGTCTTCCGATACACATCGGCAAGCATTGATTTCGAATTTTTTAAAAAATCCCCTTTCGGTGAAAAGTGTAAGACTTTCAGGGTGTCTGTATAATTTTTCTACGTCTGGATTGGTGAAATTTACATAAGCAATATCTAATAATATACCTTTACTACAAGATGGACAGGTATAACCAATCCTATAACCCTGACATTCATCAAAACATTTATTACAAATTGTTCTCATTTTTGTGATATAACTTATTAAGTTTAAGTTTTCTATACTTTTTTGGTGTAGCAAAATATTTCATTTTCTCGGAAGACATTATATATCAACCTGAATTTTTTGGATCATATACTACAAGAGAATCAATCAGAGTTCCATCAATTTTAGAATAAATTCCTCACCAACTTTAAATGTACGATCTTCCCAGCCTTTAGCACTACGAAAAGTGTATTCCGCAATACAAATTATCTTAACACCTGTTTCCATAAAGCTTTTTTAATTTATGCTGTCTTCTTAATTGTTGATACGATAAAAATTTATAAAATGATGGGTCTCCTTTTAATGCTACCTGTGCTATGTCAAAATCACCAACTGTCCATCTCATCGCATTATCTTCTATTATAATGTTGATCGGATATTGAGCAGGGCCCCACGTTGATAGCATTTCTCTTTCCGATTGATACCAGCCAATATTTCTATTAATCATAAATATCTCAACGAATCGGAATTCTTCTTCAGTTTCGCATCTGATTATTTTACATTCGTAATTCATGATTCATAATTTTTTGTAATTTCAATTTTCGTCTGCCAGCAGCAGTAGCGAAATGCTCATTTAATTCCTCTGGGGTAACAAGAAAGGCATGAACATCATTTTTAATAGTCCTAAAATCAGCACCAGTTCCAAATTCATTTAGAACATATTCATCATCAATTTCAATAAGCACAGTCATTGTTTTTGAGTATTCTATACTTAATGGTTTTATACAATATATTTTATCTCCGATCTTCAATTTGTTTAAGTTTTTGTTTTCTTACCCAAGCAACTGTGGCGAAGCAATAAGATAGAACATTAGAATGAACGCCAAGGTCATTTATAACCGTGTAGTAAGGCAATCCACCCTGAGTGAATGTACTTGAGGCAATAACATCGTAGGCTCGTCCTACGGTCAGCAAATTGGTATTTCTATCTTCTTTGGTGTAGATCAGTTTCATCGATTTTATTAAGCTTTAATTTTCTTACTTCTGATTTTGTATAAAAGTTTGCTTTAAATTCTTCTTTATCAAAAAAATAGGCACAATAATTTGAATATAATACTGTAGCGTATGTCGATGGTGGCTCAGAGTTTAATTGAACAGAAAACACCTCATACCACGAATTTTTTTTAAATGTGTTGGTAGACATGTAGCATTCATTATGGCAAAAAACTTTATCCCCCTTTTTCATTTTTCTTATAATAAAAAACCATTCCGACCCATATTGCGTTCATTATAAAGATGACCATACATCCCAGAAAACTGTATATTTGAGTAATACTTATATAGTAGTACAAACTCCAAATTCCCCAGATAGTGGAATACATGGTTGGTATCCAAGACACCCCCATTATTTTCTTTTCTCGCTTTAACTTGATAATATTGATAAGACATAATAGACCAAATCCAAATTCAAAGAGCCCATTTACAAAATCAATCATATTTTTGAATTTCTTTTAATTTACGCTTTCTTAGGTCCTTCAAACTAATAAAATAATCGTGAAAATATAATTCGAATGTTCCTTCAACTGTTGTTAGCCATATATGACCATGTTTAAGACCTTTTTTTTCATGTTCAAGCCTATCATATCCTATTGGTGCAACAGCTACCCAATTCTCGTTACTGTATTTAATTTCATATATTTTTCCAACGGCAAAATCGTACACTTTATATTTACAAACAACAAGTTCACCCATTAATATTTACCAATTTTAGAAAATGAAAAGTTAGGTTGAATAACTGGTGGAGGTGGATTAATAGCATTTTCAAGCTTCTGAAGTTTTATTTTTCTAAACTTTTTGATGTCACAAAAAAATAAATGTAGATTACCGTTGGTGAATACAATTACATCACCGTTATCACAAGTTATAAATGCTGTATCCAAATCCTCCACCCTAACAGTATAGCATTCACCTTCTCGGATAGTGGCACTTCTTTCCTCGAATGCTGATTCGAACTGGGCGGTCCGCCAACAATATAATTTATCGCCAGTTTTCAAGTTTTTCAAGTTTTAGCCTTCTATGTTCCGAAATTGTAAAAAAATGTGATTTGAAATCATTCATACTAAGTTTTACCATCCAAAGTTGAAATCCAGTATATAAAATAACGTAACTTTCATATTTTGATGTTGCTGGTAATACATTAACGTGGTCAAGTTTATATTTGCTACCCATTAAGAATTTACCACCCTGAAAGGTATAAGATTTTTTGCAATATACTATATCACCCGTTTTCAATTTTTTCAAGTTTGAGTTTTCTCAACTCCTTTTCGGTACAGAAATGATTTCCAAAATTCTCCATTAGCACTTTAACCATTCCAAATGCGCCAGTGTAAATGTAAACGTAATTATTTATTGGATTTGAAGACCTACGTATAGATTCAATATCATAATATGAATTTTGCTTGAAAATTCCAGTATCATACTTAAGGCTTTTTTTACAGTATATTCGGTCACCGTCTTTCATTTCCACTGAGTGCTTCTATTGTGTTTCCATGTCTTATACATTCTGATCTGATAAGACATTATTCGTTTTGTTGGATTCTTAACCCCACTTCTATACATAGGATAAAATGGCACACCCTCAAATCCATATCGTTCTTTTAATCCTTGGGCTTCAACTTTATACTCTAATCGGTACGTTGTTGTTTTTGCGATCTTTGATGTTTTGTAAGGTTTCATAAGATTGAGTTATTTTTTTAACTCAATACTTATCGTCTTTCTTTTTCATGAATTATATAGTTAAATATCGCAATTTAGTTTTTTCAATTTTTCTATTCGAAGTTCTTTCTTGCTTATATCATAGCAATAATAAAATTTTGCATATGAATGAACATTGTTATCTTTACGTGTTTCGTAGGCAACCCAAGCCTCAGCTCCAGATGTCATTAATTCAATTTCCCACGTAAGGTCTTTTCGACCATTCATATAAAACCTACTTACACCCTTACCCAATTTAGTCAATACTGGAACTCGCAATTTTTTCCAATTTTAGTGCTCGCAATTCTTTTTCTGTAACACAATCACCACAAATTACAGATTCCCCATTAGCTCCAAATACTTCGATCTGATTTTTAGTGCAAAAACTATTTTTTCTATGCTGTTTTTTATGTGGGCAATTCTTCATTACGCATGTGGTTGGGCATATAACTGGTGTATATTCACCCCAAATGTCATCGTATGTCATTTTATTTTATCAAGCTTGAGCTTGCGTTGAAATTGAACATTTTCACCAATCATTTTTGCTACAGCATCATCTTCGGATTTAAATTTTTCATTTCTTTTTTCTTGATACGATAGCCATCTTAATTTAAAGTATTTGGAGAAAACCTTTGGGTGGATACAATTGAATGCGATCATGAATATTGCCCAAAATGGAACAATAAATCTCATACATATTACAAACACATAATAAGTCATCGCCCATGTTTGTATCGGTAGCTTTGATAATAAATAAACAATAAAACTTACCAGAACGAGCAATACAAACATCCAAGGCTTTAAAAAGATTCCCATTAATACTGAATCCCTGTTGGGTAATTTGGCTTTAAGAGTATCTACAAAAAAATATTTTTGAATTCGAAATTCATTGTTAGATATTCTATCACTATTTAAGTATCCACAATTTGACGAATCATATGATTCAGTTTTTGAATGGATAAATAATTGACGTAATATTTTTTTATTCCTCAGTCGCATGATTAATTTGTTTAATTTTTTCTGATCTATTTGCTTTTAATATGTATGGGCAATTTTTTGGTGTTTCTGGCAAATTATGATATATTTTTTCATTATGATCAATTTCTAAAACAAGACATCTGAAGTATATTGATGCTTCGGCAATCTACGCACGTAAATATTCGTTTCGGTCCTTTCATAGTTTTTCACCGCACTTTGTGCAATACTTCGCTTGTTCTGTTTTAGCACGTTCCCCACAGTTTGGGCAATATCTTATCTTTGGTTGATGAGATAAGCTTAAGAATGCTAACAGTGCCACAAACCCAATGGTTCCCAACGCTAAACTAATTTTGTCTTTTTTTGTCATTATCTCTATTTTTTATTTTCTATCCAAAATTTCATTATTTCTGCAATTTGATCCAGCCCTATGAATTCAGCATCAAAATCATAATGACCATTATCCATATACTTAATTGTTAATTCACCGAAATATCCATTGTCGGTTGACCAAGAAAGCCTTGTAATTTTTTCACCAAATTTTTCTTCGGTGACATCAATTATTTTTCCGTTTTTCATTTATTTTTTGTAGTTTTAATTTTCTAAATTGTTGTACAGTTACGCATAAGCACCCATATGTATCGTTACTCAGTGTGCATGGTGATTTTGTACAATCTGTAAGTTGGGGCAAATTAATTCAATCATATTTCGATGGTACTCTTAATTTTTTATTAAGAGCGTCCATTTTTTCTTCAACTTCCTTCATTTCTTTACGATGCTTGCTATAGTCCGTGTAATGCTTAGCCAGTTGATCCAGCATTTTTATTTGATCATCATCAATTCTGGTTAGCATCAAATCACCGTTAGAGTGGAGATAATGAACTTTTATTTTGGTTCCTAATTTGGCACCGCTCAATCGTTTTTTTAACGAATCTATTATTCTCATCTTTAAAAGATCAGATAATGGATGATAGAGCTTTTTCCCAATGAGCTGTTCATCCCCATAGTAATGCGGGCCGTATGTTGGCATGTTATCTGCGCTATCATACCACATAAAATATTTTTCTTCTTCCATTATTATTTATTTTTTAATTTTTCAAGTTTAGCTAAACGGAGTTCCTTTTTTGTATAAAAATATTGACCATATTCAAAATCGTATCTTAGTAGTCGGCATACGCAATTTTCATCAATTACAAATGGATTACCAAGTGGGCTAAATTTTACTAAATACCATTTTCCTTTTTTTAAAGCAAGTGTATTTGAATATAGATTTTGTTGATATGTTGAATTTTCACTACGTGGTGGATTTATAAAATCCTTTTTACAAAAAATAACATCACCATATTGTAAACCCTCAAGCATTATATTTCAGTGTATTTTTCGTTTAAATATTCTTCGTTACAACAGGATAGCGGGTATACGTCATTGTACAAATCGATAACAATATAATTACCAACATATGCATAAAATGTAGATTGTGTTTTATCTTCTCGTTCATGAATTAAACAAAGAACCTTATCAGGATTAAATGGGTTTGTTTTTATAATGCTAAATTTTTCACACTTAGATTCGGCTGTTATTCTATCAAGTTCTTTTTTAACATCGGCAATGATTGATTCTTTGCCAGTCCATTGGATCGCCAGAACCTCCTTTTTGTTTCTATATTTTTTCATTTGATTCTTGTATTTTTTTAAGCTTCAACTTTCTGGCATCTTTTAATGTGCAGAAGTTATTGGTCATTTTTTCAAACCTAAAATAAAGTGATCTTTTTGTTCTTGTAATTTTATCATACCCATACTGAATATACCAAACAACATACGGTGTTTTTGTAGCGTAATTGTTACTGTAAGTGTATTTTTCTTCAATTCTAATTACCTTATAAGAAAATCCTTCTTTAAATAATACAGCAATTCCGTCATATCCAGTTAAGGCTGATATTGGTTTATAACCAGCTAAATTGATAGAATAGGTTTTTTTACAATAAAGTAGATCGCCTTCTTTGGGCTGATTATTATTTGTAATCGGTATTATTTTTTTAGGTTTTTTAGCCATTTATTCGTCCCAAAGCAACGGGTCTTTTTTATATAACAGAGTATGTGTCAAAATGAACCTCTGTTACGATAGCTTCTTTAGCTATTTCGAATGGATATTTTTCTTTCATAGTTTTTTTATATCATTAAAGAATTTTTTCCAACTCCAAGTTTTGATTCCATTTATAAATTCATCTCTGGAACAGAGTGGTTTGAAAAGATTTAACATAATCAATCCAACCCACAATGATCCCATTATGAATGTAACCAACAGTAATATAACTAACGATAATAATAATAACTGTCCCATATAATATATTTTTATCAAATATACGAATTATTTTTCAAATAAAAAACCATCTATCTTCTTAAGTTTTTCTTTTCTTAGGTTGATACATTTATGCCCAATTTTTTCATTTGGGTAGTCTTCAAGATGTGCACTCAAGTATTCGTGCATACAAAGTTTAACTTCACAATAATTAATACCAATTCCTTTCAATGCATCATGCTCATCAATATGAGGGCATGTTTGATATCGGCATATTTTAAATGATTCACAGATCATTTTCTATTTGTTTAAGTTTAACTTTTCTAAGAGATTCACATTTACAATTACCCAAAGGACAAACTGTATCACAATGAGCGGCACCAGATATCTTTTTATCGTGATATTTTTCATGCCCACACGACCTCATTAATAATAATGGGCAATTTTTATACCTTGGGCAAATTAGTAACATATCCATTTATTTCTTCCAATTTAATTTTTCGAACATTTGCACATGTACTGTCTATAACTGCGGTCCGACAATAATTCATGGAACATTCATTATCTGGGTCATAATCGTGAGGTTTGACATGCTTACAATTACGTTTAGTAATGTTTATATCTTTTGCACATTCTCTATAATTTGTACATATAACTTTCATTTGATATGTTTTTTAAGTTTTTCCAATTTTTCTTTGCGTATAATTTCTTTAAATTTTACAAAGTTCACTAAGTGCTGATCTACACCAGTTTTACCAAATCTGATCCAGTTTTTCCCCAATGGGGTTAGACCCATCCACTCCATGGGTGAAAAAACCCCCATATCAACGTAAATTTTATTTATATCATCCCAATTAAAAACAGTTTCCCCAATCTTATTTAGATAAATTGCACAATCAATCAATTCTTGTACAGTATCACAAGTTATTGAATACCTATGCTCTTTTAAGTTCTTCAATTTTTTTTAGTTTTTGAGTTCTAAGAAACACTTTTTCGTTAACGCATACATTAGACCTTGCGGAATCATATTTATGATTTTTTAACCAATGTATGCACATTCCATCAGTACATTCTTCATCGATTTCATGCGGATGATCATGCATACAATCTATCTCATCACACAAGTTTAGCAATTTTGAATTACAAACCATTTTTTAATTTACTAAGTTTAATTTTTCGAATATCTGATAATTTTATGCACTTAACATGCTGTTGCAGTTTAACACAAAATCCATCACATCCACCAAGATATCCATGATCATCAGCATCATCATCTGTCTCAAAATCATGTAGTATTTCATGTGGGCATAATTCATTATGCTGAGCATAAAATCCACATAAATCTTTCATCGGACAAATAAATTTACTCATTCTTTTTAAATATAATAAAGTGAACAATTTTTGAACAATTTAATAGTTTCGTATTTTACAGTTTCATCACCAACCGTTAATTCTATTTCATATTTATCAGATATAAATTCACTATTGGTAATAGGAATTTTATACAATAATGTTGCTTCAGAATAATATAGAAATTTGTGAAATTCAACATTTTTAATTTTTATTTCAATATCAAGTGGCTCTGTAATATCAAAGATAAATAAATAAAGATCATCATCTGACATATTTCCAATAAAATACCTTGAGGATTTTAATATGAATTTATCAAATGGGTTATTCATAACCTGAGCATTTGGTAATTTAAATTCAATATCACCAATCATATCCATTGTTGTGTAGAACTCAGATGAATATTCATCATGATTTATATGGATTAAATTCAACCCAGAGTTTGTTATTTTTTCATAAATATATGATTCAGCCACCTTACCACATTTTTTATATTCTTCGATATTGATATAATTAAAAAATGTGGGAATATTTGAATTTATATTCAGTGCTATCAATGTCATATTGATATAACTTTCACCAAAATAAAAAATAACACCATCTGATCTTTTTAATTTTAAGAGGATACTATCTACTAAATTTTTGGTTATTATAACATCATAATTAATGATGATCACATTATCATATCCAAGTTGAGATACGAAGCCATATCCACGAATCCATTGCTGGAAAACGGTATATCCATAATCATCTCTGGGGATATTTAATTTTATCTTTCCAATGAGTTTCCAAAACGCAATATATTTATCGGGGTATCCAAGTATTGGATTTGAATAATCATAAATACATTGACTTACTTTATTTTGAATATCTGAATCTACTGGATAATGTGAATAAATACAGACATCTCCAACACCCATATTTTTTAAGTTGTCTACACAATTATTCATAGCTAAGACTTTCTTATCGGTATTGCAGTAAGCTGTTATTAAGAAGCAAGTTTTCATTTCAATTATAGGTTATCCAATTGCTTAAGTTTCTTCTTTCTTTCCATGGATAAGTTTGTACATACTACTGGTGGTTTATCGATAGCATAATTCATCACATCTATCATGATTATGCTCGTGTAATTTATAATGGGTACACCCATTATTTTTTGTGTTTTTACAAATATTATGATATGGGCAAATAACATTCATTTTAATTTGTTCAATTTTTTCTTTCGAACTTCTTTTATATCTGGTACAATATCCAAACTATCTGGGTTATATCCATATCTCAATTTTGACGGTTGCCATCTGACATTTACATCAGGATATCTTGGATCAATTTGATCTTCGACAATTCCAACACAATCACCGAATTCGTCAACATGAGCCTTGCAATTGTTTGAAATAAGTCCGTCTTTCAATTGTTGTGACATTTTTACATTGGTACCAGCTTTAATCTGTTTTATAGTTTTCAATTTCTTTTAATTTTAGTTTTCTTAATTCTGACGTAGTGTAGCAATGATTTCCTTCCACCCCCGCACACTCAGATATACAAGAGACAAAATCAAAATCATGATCATAAAAATGATGGCATTCAGACGATTGACATGCGCCATAAGTTGAGCCTTTAAATTTTTTACAACGTGCTATCATTTCAGTTTCTTGAGTTTGTATTTACGTTCTGTTTCCAAATCCAAATAATGGATTTTTTTTGTTAAGCTCCTTTTTTCTTTTAGTATTAACTTTCTATCCTCAGATTTTTGTTTGCGCATTTCAGCTTTGGAAATTCTACTATTTATGTCTGATTTTGCATCATCATAGCAACCATATTCTTCTTTATATAATATTAGAGTGCATACAAAAAGAATTGGTAATGAAGCGTCAATAATATATAATACTGATGGTATATGAACTTTAGCAAAAAGCATTACAATAAAAGAAATTGTGAACACAGCAAATAGTGCTGAATATGCAAGTAAAAACCAAGCAGTCTTTTCCCAGTTATAACTATATATCCAGCCAATAATAGTTTTTCTTTGTATGTAATAATTACCTTTTTCTACGATTCGATAGTTTGAATACTTACTCATCACTTTTTAATTTTTGTAATTTTTCTTTTCTGATTTTTTTTATATCTTCACATATATTTAATTCGTTATATGCAACATTATAGCAAGGTTCATTGCAATTACTCCACTCAGAATCATTTTCATGAGCATTGTAGTGTGTACATGAATCTTGATCGCAATTAATTTTTCGGCAAATTACTATCAATTTTTTTAAGTTTTTCTATGTCTTGTGCTTGTTGATTATCAGTGATATAAATTGCAACATTATTTAAGTTCACGTAATTTTTCCTTTCTGATAGCTTGTGTGATATCAATTAAACTATTTGTTGATGAACCATTCACACTCCACGACATTTTTAAATCATGATCAATAAATATATAAATAGAATCTAAGGCTTCGAATTTTAAAATCATGGGCTCATTATTAACATTCCAATCGTTGAACCATCTCACACCATTTTTAAGTAAAATAATTTGGGTGTTAAGTATTTCCGAACCATTTTTACAATAAATTACCGTACCTCTAAAGTCCATTTATTTTATTTAGTTTTTCTTTTCGTAAATCTTTTAATAACTTAAAATGCTTAAGATACTCAGCTTGTTCAACTCCATTCCCAGTAACAATTACCTCAATTCCGCCCCAAACGAGTTTTACTGTATATGTGCAACCTTCAACTAAATAACAAGATAATTGAGTTGTATATTTATCAGGAACAAAAATAATTTTATCACCTATTTTTACTTCGCTTAATAGCATATTTTATCTGTTCGATATTATTATTCGGTTACTGCATCGTGTAGCATTCCCCTTAATTGTGTACGAATGATTGGCTCACCAATAATATCAATCTTAATTTTGAAATCTGAATATTCAGCTTTTGAAAGTGGCTTCAATTTTTTGTTATCTCTGCGGCTTCGACTGTCACTGGCTTCGTTTAGCCGTGTTATGATATGATTGATCATTTCATTGTTTTGTGCTTTTTCCTTTTCAGTTTTCTGGTGATCCCTGTTTTCCAGAAGGCAGTGAATGATTGTGTGATGATTGGCGCAAAACGTCTTTTCTGGGGATTGGATAATGGTATCCATTTCCGTAAGGACCCTCACACAACCATCAACCATATCCCTGATAATGTTAATATTGGTTGTGATTATTCTTGCTTCTGTGATTGTTGGATTATTCGCAATTGCGGAAATCATTTTCTGACACTGAATAGATGATACTTCTTTTTCAGGAAAGAAATATGTGTGGGGATCATATTCAATTTCAATATCACCAGTTGAGTGATATGGTGCTACTAAGCACTTGATTATTTTTCCATACATCATCATTGATGTTTGTTCTTCTTCTTTTGATAAAGTGAACATTTCTTTTGGTAATTTCATAATTTTAAGATTTAAGATTTAATTTACTAAGTTTGGCTTTACGTTGTATTTTTAGAGCTTCAAAAACTCCAGTATATTTATTATTAAATTCGGTATAAGTTTCACTGTTATTAAAAAATAAAGTACCACCCGTATCTGTAAATATCCAGCAGACCTCATTTGTATCGTCATCTGGGGCTTCGGTTATTTCATGTATTGAATATATTTTGTTTTTTGTAAGTTCTTTATATCCACCACCAATCCAACGAACTTTATCACCAACTTTAAATATCCCCATTTTTTAATCGATTGAGTTTTGCTTTTCGTTCTAATCTTTTGCATTCAAAACAATAATCATAATGTCGTATTGTTATATCATATGTTGACTGGCTTATTAAAATTCTATCTTCTCCGAAATCATCTTTTATCCAGCAAACACCGCTTGGATGAGCATCAGAAATTATATATTCTTTCCCTATAGTAAAGTTCGTATGAACATCCATAGTCCTTTTTTTCCAAATTATTTTATCCCCTGTTCTAAAAACGTTTATATTTTTTGTCATGTCGATCATTACATATCAAACTTAATTGCAACTTTATTTGCAAAATATGCCAATATTTTCCGATCTCTTGGGTTTTTAGAAAATCTAAACCCCATCCATCGTGACTCGGTTTCAACCAATCTAAATATTTGTATTACTCCACGATTATCAACCATATCAATAGTGTACCCTTTACCAATATCCAAGTCTTTCTCAACACCATTATTGTCGATGCAATAAACTCTATCCCCAACTTTATACAGTTTCTTTTTCATTTAATTTTTCAAGTTTAGCTAATCTTGTTATTCGCTTACAATCAAAGTATGTATGATGTACCATGACGGCATGGGAGGCAGTTGTATAAACTTGATCAAACTTTTTGAAATCACCCTCATCATTTTCAATCATACAACACCTATTTTCTATTCTGAAGATAATATAAGATTTATCGATAGTTAATCTTTTATCTCTTGCTATATGAGAATTCTTCCAAATTAACCTATCCCCTACTTTATAAATACCCAAATCATTATATTCATCCATATTTCATAATGCTTCGCCCCTTCAATCCCAGAATTTATCCTTAGAATTAATATGTAAAGATAATGAAATTGATTGAAATAAAAAACTTTTTCAATAATAATATATAGTGATATGATAACCAAGTTTAAACTTTTTGAAATAGTACATGGTCGTACAGATTTAGTTGATATTGATCTATTTAATCACACTATTACCCCCCAAAAAGATAACCCTCAGATTGGGGATTATTGTATTATTGAAAATGGTGATGCCGAATTACAAAAATTCCTTTGCATGAACATTGGAAAAATTGTCAATGTTGGACCGCTAACAAATGTAAGTAAAAATGGAGTTATTTGGTATGATGTTGAATATGAGAATATACCTGAAGGATATGATAAGATTAGATATGTAACCGAACTTTTATATTGGTCACGAAGTAAAAAAGAACTGGAAGCGTTCATAAGAGGTAAGCAATTCGATTTATGATAACTAAATATAAAATATTTAATTTTAAATCACAGCCAACAGTTGGAGATTATGCCATTTGCGAAATAGATAGTTCTGGATATTTTGAGCCAAGAGCAATAGAAATGGCGCATATTATTAAAAATAACATTGGAGAAATAATAGACTATAAAAAAAAATCTAAATCATATCATATTTCATACGAAAATATACCTGATAATTTAAAAGGTGGATGGTTTTTATCATTATATTTTTGATAGAGATGATATTAAATATTGGTCAAAGAATAAAGTAGATTTAAAAAAAATATTAACACAACAAAGATTTGACTTATAAAATTTATGGTAACGAAATTCAAAATATTCGAAGGAGTAGAGCATGATGTTCCAGAACAGGATGACTGGATTATATTTGCAAAATTTGGTCAACCTACTTGGTCTGAGGGGTTTTGCGATTTTTTGAAAAACAATATAGGTCAAATAATATCAAGTAGATTAACATCAAGTGATATAGTATATTTTATTCAATATGATAAACGATTTAATAGTAAAAATGAATTTAGTTTGGCAATTGAACATAATGAAATATCCAATTTAATATGGAGTTCAGATAGAAAGAAATTAGAAAGAATATTAACACAAAGGCAATTCGATTTATGATAACAAAATTTATGATATTCGAAAGGGTGAATAACGGGGAACCATCCGTTGGTGATTGGATACTGCTTGACTATGAAATTGCCAAATTTTTCATTGGATGGGATTGTGTAGAGGACGAAGAATATGCATTAAAGAATTTCGGTAAAATTGTCCGAATAGAAGATTCTGGATTGATCCAAATCAACGTAAATTCTCCAAACACAAAAATACCAATAAAGTCGTATGTTGTACAATATGATAGAGAAGATGAAAATGGTGATCTTTTCGAACTCAATCTTGATGTGGTTAATCCATATCGTGATGGTTACATCAAGGATATAAAAGAATTCTTAAGGTATTGGGGCAGAGATAAAAAAGAAATTGAACGGGCTATGAAAGCCGATCAATTTGACTTATAATTATATTCCAAGAAGCTTAATTTCTTCTGGTGATAATTTACTTTTGATGTTTTCCATTATCTCTTCTCGGTATTTACGATCTTCATCTGTAAATTTACCAAGTTTTTCAACCCTGTAGATAGCACCTTCCGTTGCGCATACCGCACCGTTATTTTTGTCTGTGAAGAAAACTGCTTTTTTTACAGTTCCATTTCCACCCCAAGCACTTTTGCCTTTAGCATCAATTTCAGCAATACTTTCATTTTTATATACTCCCATTAGAGATGTATAACTACTTTCGCTTGTTATCCATAATTCATACCCAACTACTTTGTGTAGTACTAATGCTTCTGGTAACTCCTCACCTTTTTTAATTTCCATATTCTTCTTCTTTTTTTTCTTTCATCCATTGGATGTAACAATATGCACCCCAACCACCCCATAGAATTGTCCATATAAGCGCAGAAGAGTTCATAGAATGAGTTATCGACATTGAGAATATGAGTATAGCCATTTGAATGAGGCATGTCACCAGAGCGATTATAAACTGCCATTTATATGTTGATACATATTTTGGGGTATATGTTGGCAAACTTTGATTAAACATTTTACTGATTCTTATTGAATCTTTGTGAAGCTCTTTTCTTCTTTTATCGCTGTAGACGATAAACACCATCATTACAACAAACATGATGGATGCGGCAATTGTTAGTATCATAGTATAAAAATTTATTGATTAAAACGTTCCCATATTTTATTCCAAAATCCACCAAGTAGCATCCCATATATCCCCGATATAAGTAATGATAACCACAGTGGGTGTACAAGCATTCCGATAATGAATCCGCCAGCACCAGCAACCAAAATCATATTCAGCATTTTCATATTGATAATTGTTTTTCAAAGATACATAATTTTTTGGAGATTATAATGGGGTGCCAGATTTTACTCTGGCACCTTTTTAACTAATTCCCAAAATCAAAAATAATCCATTAGGTATTATATAAAAAGTTTGTATTAAAGTTGTAGGTTGGTTAAAATTTATAGATCGAATCTATTTGTTGTGATATATTGTTTGTAGTTAGCCAATGTTAATTGGGGTTCTATATTATCCTTTTTACTTAAAGAAATATCAAAATAATCATCATTTTTATACGGATCACCATAATGATCTGATTTTGTAATATGCTGAAAAAATTTAAATATGCTTTTATATTCATCTTCTCTTAATGGTGAACATGTCACGTGAAAATACTTATTATCTATAAATCCAATTATAATATGCTTATATATTCTTGATGACGATTCTTTCTCTTTAATAAACCCACCATCAATCACAAGTTTACCTTTATCTATTGTATAATTATAGCTTCCAGTCACACGTTGGATAAAATCAAATATACTGCGACAAAAATTGAGAAATTCTGGGGTTGGCGATTCATCAAATATTCCTTCATATATTTCAAATTTAGTTATCATAAATCAAACACCTTTCCTTTCAGTAAAGATTTTAAATCTCTTATATCATCAGACCAATACATAATATCTTCTTTTTTAAATCTTCTGATATTATTTTCGGCATAAATGTTAAGATCATCTGGGATGTTATCATATTTAACTACAAATTCACCAAGCCCGTTACCACTCTTATATTCTTTATACCCAATGTGGATAAGTTGACCTATATTTTTAGATAAAAAATAGGCAAATGGGTGAGGATCGATTTCACGACATATAACATAGTCATTTATTTCAGGTCCTGACACAGGATTTAATCTTTCATATATTTCAAATTTAGTTATCATAAATCAAATCTTTTTGTTACGATCTGTGGTATTCTTTCCAATTCACTTTTGCTGCTTGACCAATATTTAATATCATAATTATCAAAATTATCCCACCCGCCTATTAATGTCATTGATCCAGTAATATAATTCTGTAAAAAAGTTGGTGTTAAATATTTACTATTTAAATGGTCTGGAATACCAATATATTGAATTGCAAATGATGATCGATTTGGTATTTTATTTACAACTTGCCCAATATGTGATGAAATATATTCTTCAAATTCTCTATGACCTTCACCCCTATCAATTTCCAATATAACATAATCTCCAAATTCAGGAAAATTATCATCGGTTACTGAAGTATATACTTTTTCGAATAAATATAATTGAGTTATCATAAATCAAATTGCTTTGATTTTTTATATGCATCGTATGCCTTTGGTGTAAGCTTGCTAAGAAATCTTTCTTTATTTGATATTTTTAAACAAAATGAGCCATGCCCAACTCCATGGTCTGGCTGAATAACTCCAGTCTCAGCGAGGTAGTTAAGATATTCTAATACTTTTATAGATTCTCCATATTTACCGAAATTTGTGGTCATAATATCTAACCCGTCATTTCTGTAGAAGATATGAACCTTAATACCGAATTCTGTTTCTGGATAAATATATGTAGCATCTCTAACCGTACTTTCATCCGATTCGGGAGTCTTTGTATCAACTTCACATGGAACAACATTTTCTATAAATTTGAAAAAATGCTTAGCTATATCATTAACAGTGCCAACCCTTTCATCGTGAGCACTAACTTTTTTTTCTTTTTCTTTCTCCTCAAATATTTTAAACTTCCTTATCATAAATCGAATTGCTTTCCTTTTAGTATTGATTCCAAATCTTCTTTATTATTTGACCAGTATTGTATATCATCCAATTCTGTACTATAAAAATTTGGATGATCACTCCCCCGCCAAAGATGAAAATAATCATCTATAAGTTCAACTGGAATAGTATCAAAATTATACTCAATAACACACCCCTTATTTGCTCTATTATTTTCATACATGTTTGCAACCCGACCAATGTGTGTTGTTATGTAACTATTTAAGGCATCAATATTTGGGAATTTATTTGCATTTACCCGCCCCATTGGTCCACAAATAACATAATCGTCAGGGATTGGTTCGCCAATATTTATTTTTTCGAATATTTGGAATTTGGTTATCATATCAATTATATATTAAATTGATAAACCAAAAAAGAAAATGCCAGACACACATTCGCAAGGTCTATCTGGCATAAAAAATAAAATGAATATAGTAATTATATTACTATTTAATGGTAAAGTTTATTCTACCTCACGAATTTTATTTAGTTTATCTTTTCGTAGTTCAGCGGGTAACAAATTTCGTATAGTACAATTACCTATATCGCATTTAAAAACTGGATCATTCCAATGTAGATGCTGTTTTTTGCGCCAGCATTTAACTGTACAATCTTTATAATTTTCACAAATGAATAAATATTTATCCATTATCCCTGAATAATTTTTTAAGCTTCATTGATCGTTCCATCCGTATATTTCTGAATCTGCGTTTGTCAAACCACCCGCCAGTGTATCCGATCATTATATGCTGGTCTGATATTGCGGTAACAGTATATTCATGTTTTTCTTTCAATGACGGAGAAAATGAACTTGATGTACCTTCATAACAAATTTTGGAGAATATTTCTCTGTCTTTCACGGAAAATGATCGATATTCACCGTCATCACACATGACCCAACAAGTATATCCCTCAATCTTAACTATACTGTATGCCTTTCCAACGGTAAAGTATGGTTTTGGGGCTTTAATGCATTTAATTCTATCTTTTGTGTTGTACATTATTTTTTATTCGTTTAAGTTTTTCTATTCGTGTAATATCTTTAAAATGAAACAATGCCTTATTAAGATTAACTTCTGAAAAGTGTATAATAACCCCAGAATCGTCAAGAAAGTAATAAATTCCTTTATCAATTTTTGTGATAATATACATCCTACCAACAGTTATTCTGTGTTGATCTTTTATAGGCTTGATATATTTTATTACTGACCCAACCGTGAACATATTTTTTTAAGTTTTTCTCTTCTTGTTGTTTTAACACATTCAAAATATTTATCAACATTATCGAATTGAACTGCCCTTTTTTGTCCATCATCAGCAATCGCCCAATATGCGCCAGAATGAATATCTACAATCGGATATAGTCTATTTAATGATGTTAGATAATTAGGTCCATCGTCCATATCTAAGTATACACATCTTAAAACATCTCCAACTTTATATTTTGGTACAGGAGTCATTTAGCATTTTTAATTTTAATTTTCTGATTCCATTTTTTGAACAATCAAAATAATTATAGATATTCGGCAAATTCTTTTTTCCGCCCACCGTGGTAAATCTTTGAGATGAACGATGATCACCTAATATTGTATAATAAGTTTCTTTCCACCCTTTATACCACGTAAACACTTCATAAACTTCACCTTTTGTAAAATGTGGATATGACCATGATCGTTTGAGTGATTTTTTACAAAGCAGCACTTTTGTATTTAATGGGTTCATTTCCATATTTGCCTGAGTTTTTTCTTACGATCATTACGAACTTCTTGAGCATTAGATATCTTTCTTGCTGAATCTTTGAGTTTTTCATACTGCTGTTCACTTAGAACCATATATCCATTCTTATTTGTTTTTAAATCAAATACCTGAATATTATAAACTTTTTTAGGACCCATTATGTGTTATTTTTTTAAGTTTCATTTTCCGTATAGCGACATCAGTTTCAAACCACAGGCAAATACCACAACCATCGATTAGATCATGCTCTTGATTGAAGTTGTCCGTAATAAAAGCAGTCCATCCGACAACATTCCTTGCTTTATAAAGTTGCTTTGGAAAAACACGATATTTTTTACCTACCGTATGACGTGGTCCGACATCTTTATCAAATGTTCCACCAATCCGATCATTCATAAAGTTAGCCCTAATACAAACCAATTGTTTAATTTTACCTTCTATAATAAGATTAATCAACTCATGATCTCTCACTTGAATTTCACTTTCTTTCATCTAATTTTTTAAGCTTATCCTTTCTTAAACGTATTATGACACCTTTCATAAACGTGTAAATTTCGCCAACATATTTTTGCTCAGCCATATCATAGTTATCTGGTAAGTTGTCTACAAAATGGATAAAATGTTTATAAACAACTTCATGATCTTTTATCCCATATCGGCAATAAATATCCAGCATAACTGGTAAATACCCGCTGTTTTTCAAATCTAATTTAATATGCCTTATTCTTTCTGCTGTGGTTATAATAGGGGTTGTGTTCAAATGATCATCGCAAGGAAAGCTATATGTAACAATCAATCTTTCAGCATATACTGCGATTTCTTCATCTGTTGGTAAAACCTTTCGATTCGAATCTTTTAAAATATCGATAATTGGCTGCCATTTTTTTAATACAAGTTCTTTTAACTCATCTACCATTTGGCTTAATGTTAGTATTATTTAATTGTGAAAAGATTGTATTGAATTGATTTCTGTTAAAATTTGTTTCACCATATTGACCTTGAACTATATAAGATTTAATCTTTGTGCTATAATTGTAAATTTTATTAACTTCAAATTGACCATAGTCAACTTTGCATATTACTCTATCCATTAATTTCGTATTATTTTTTGAGCTTAAGCTCTTCATTATTCTTTTCGATTTCTCGTAATTTCTTCTTTCTGTTTTTATTAACTGGCATAAAATGATTTTTGAAAAGTGGGCAGTGATGTGATATATCTGACTTTTCTATTTTAAAAAAGAAGCCTTCGATATAGTAAAGTCCTTCAGACTCAATAAATTCACATTTATATTTTTTACCAACAGTATGAGGAAAATCGTCACCTTTAAAGTCCTTGGGGGCTTTAATGCACACCGCTTCTTTAACATTAGTCGTCATACGAGAAAATTTGGAGTTGGTTCATATTATATTTTAGTTTTAGTTAAAAGTTTATCAAAAGCAAATGTAATCAAAAGTTTTCAATTACATATCAAAACAATTAGCTTTCTTTTTGACAAGTATGTTATGCTTTATTTTTTCAATCTCTTCATCTATATTACCAGTAAATCCATATATTGTTATGGGGGTTGTTATATCCAAGCTTTGCATTTTTTTAAAATTATACTTATCATCAAAGTTAATCATAAATGCAATGTGCGCCCCGATTATCTGGAAATCCAGATTTTTAACGTTACCATATTTTATTCTGATTCCATTTAAAAGTTGGCACCTAATATCTTTTCCAACTAACAATTCTAATAAAATGTCATTATAGAGTTTAAGTTCTATTTGTTGGACATCATCAGTTTTTGGATTTGGTGAAACTACATCATTCCAAATATCCAGTAAATTTACCTTCTGTTTTGTGCTATACTTTTTAAAATCAATCATAGATCAAAAACTTCACCATGTTTTCTGGCTTTAGTGTCTTTAATAACTTTATTCACACTTGGTAAATCAAGTAAGCGTATGCTAATAGGAGTATCTACATATATTTCAAATATTGTCTTACCACTTATAATTTTTCGTTTGTCGGAAAATTCAAAAACAACATATTGAATATTCTCTGACCCGCCAAATTTTAAATTAACATGACTAACAGTACCTCGTCTATCACCTTGCCAAACGGTTGATATTTTTATATATTTTCCAATCAGCATCTCCTTTAGCATTTTTCTAAAAACATTTTATTGAGCTGTGATAACCGATGGAAATTTATATTATCAATGACACTAAGCATTATATCTTTCAGATTAAGCTTAACTGACGTTGATTTTGTTTCATATAGTTTAAAAGTAGTTATCATAAATCAAATCTTAGTTTTGCCAGTTCAGCATCACTTGCTTCCGTAGCTTTTTTAATGTCTTTACCATGGTATAGTATCCGACCAAGTACAGAACTATCAAATCTTGATCTCATAGTATGTGGAATCTCCCAAATTTTTCCCATTTGCCCAACCCAGTTCCAGTCGAATGAAACCCTAAAAACTTTTTTAATATACATTATTCCAACTTTCTGTTCCCCCATACCAGTTTGAAATGCAACTGTTAAATAATCTCCAGCTTCAGGAAATATACCACTATCTTGGTAGCTTTTCTCATCATCTTCAATTGTTTCAAATAATTGGAATTTTGTTATCATAGATCAAAACGATTTTGGACCTTTACTTGCATACCTTTTTTGGTATAATCAAACAGAATATCTTTTAATGATCTCATGTTTTTCTCCTGTGATGATGATGCAGCATCAACCCAGTTCTTTTTAAATGTTCCACCAGCCCTTGATTTTTCGTGCCCAAATGGTTTTATGACAGATGAAATATTTCCAGGATTAAAAATTGTTCCGACAAAATCTGAATATAATATGGCGTGTCTTTCACCCTTACCTAATCCTGATTTAACATGACGTTTATCTACCCTTAAATATAACCTTTCAGTTCCAACCAAGTATAAATATGCATCTACATAATCAGCATCATCATCCCATGACCAATATGAATAATTAACAGCAATTAATTTTCCATCTGGCACCTCTGGGGCATCCGAAGTGCTTCCCCACACCTCAAAAATTCTATATGGTATAATTTTTTTCATGTTGTATATATTAATTTATAGATCAAATCTTTTTGTCTTGGCATCAATCCTTAATCTACTTAAAAAATCCAGCTTACTATTATCATAAACTTTGATGTCATTTGACATATCAACAACGTTATCCTTGCTTACTGAATTTTCAAAATAAATCTTAATCCCACACTCCATAAAATCGGTTGATGATGAGTAAAATTTAATATCTTTTACAATACCATTTATTGGTGTGCTATTTGTAGGTCTTCCATCAATTGTTAAAGTATTAAAATAAACCATGTGATCAATTAAAATAAATCTAAAAATACAATTAATAACATATAGTTTATTTTTTTCTAACCCATTCCCGACAATTTGTCGATGTAGTTCTTGGATTTCAGTAAGATTATTCAAAATAGTTGTTATAATATTTTTAACATCAAGTAAATAATATTCGCCAAAAGAATCTGAATTTTCAAAATGTTTCAAGTATCTCATAGATCAAATCTTTTTGCAATGTTATCCTTCTTTAATTTCTTTATCAAATCATCTATTGAATTATTATGGATTCTTATATCATGATCAGTGTTAACAGTATAAATATGTCTGTTAACCATAAATTCTATTTTGGTTTTAAAACTATCCCCCAGCATAAATGATGATGGTGCTCCAACGAAAACCTTTGTTACAATACCTGATACTAATGGGCAATTAATAGTAAAGTGCCCATCTTTATGCCATGAGTTAAAATCAACGTTATATCCAACTAATAGTTTATTTAGGAATGTAACAAATATATCATGTTCTGTATGCGTACTTCCACCATATGATGTTTTATATCCAACAGATTTTAATACATTATGCAAGTCATCATAATTTGTATTACAATACTTCCACAATAGTTTTATATTAAGGCTATAACTGCCGACACCATTCATATATTCATATGTTTTTAAATACCTCATAAATCGAATCTTGAAAATTTAATATCTTTTTTTATTTGCTCAAGCACAATTTTTAATTTATCTATATATCCCCCAAGGGTAACAGAATCTTTTAAACTATCCCGAATTATTTCTTCAAATTTATCAACCCAGACTGCATAACTATCTGAATTATTCATATCGTCATCACCCCAATCTTGACTTCCTAATGCTAATTTATATAATTTACTAATAATGAATGATAATGACATTATTTTTAATATTCTGTCATTATCTGATAGTTTTAATGCTCTAACCTTTTCATTATTTTCATTTGGAGTATCCAATAAAAACGCAGCACCTGATGCTACACTACAATTTATAACTCTATCACTATGCAGTTTATGAATATGAAATACTAAACTTTCGTCAAATTTTCTAAGTATTTTAACTTTACCAAAATCGAATAGATATGATGTATACGCAGATTTAGGTGACGAAATCCAAGATGAATCAGCTTCATTATATTTTACAATTTTTGTCATAGATCAAATCTTTTTTCCCTACCAATATTTATTTCTTCAATTTGATATTTAGGATACTTTTCTTTTATTTCATCAATAAGATTATCTATATTGTTATAATCACAATAAAAAACGATCATTTCCCGATCATTTGGTTCATCGTATTGCGTATGCGTAAATTTACTTGTTTTTAGAATCATTTCCAGCGCATGAAAATTTGACGGCTCATCATATAGTCGTATTTCTACATTTCCGCCAAATCTATAAAACATTATATCTGAATTGCCTCTGGTGATATTTAAATACCGCAATCCAGTTTTTTCTCCTTTTCTAACTGTAATAGACCCATCGCAAAAATCCCGTATAGTATTTGTTAATTTAAGAAATACTATATTTCGTTGCTGTACATCTTTCCATGATTCGAAAATAGTTATCATTTGGTTGGAATTACGTTGTCTGAATCTTGTTTAGGAGGGAGACCAACTAAACCTCTCAAATTGTTTTCAAAGCCTTTTTTATCAAAATTTTCTTCTTTTTCAATTATTTTAAATCTTTTAGAATTCCACCAAACTTTCTCTGGGTCTTCTTCTAATTCATAAAAAGTTAACGTACCATTTTCCTCTAAATTTGTAACTGTATACTGATCACCTTCTTTAATTTTCCAATCAGTCTCAGTCTTTATTCCCAAGTCATTAATACATTCAACTGTTTCACCAACTTCAGCAATTAGTTTATTTTTGGCAGCAAATCTATGCTTAAAGAAAAGTCCATGCTTGGCTATATCCTGTTCCATTTTAGTACGTGGACCTGAATCGTGTGTTTGAAAATAAATCCCTTCAATTTTCTGGAATGATCCATTAAGTATATCAAGTCTTGGATCGTACATTTCATCACTCTTATCATCTTCTTCAAATGCTTTCATGAGTGCGTCATACCATTTATTCATAAAAGATTCACATTTTCCAACCCACATAGCTTTTTGTTTCATTTTACCAGGTTTTTCTGGGTCTGGTATAGGTACATTTATTACTTCAACATCAAGTTCTTCTTTATGATATGTAAGAAGTAATTTAATAATAATAGTTGAATTGAATATATCGGATTTTATTTTACTTGATGTAGCCTTAATTATTTTATCTAATTCAATATCTGTTAAAGGTACCTCAGATAATAACCTTTCTTGAAAAGGTGATTTAAAATCAATAGATGCTAAATAATCACGCATCGGTTGAGCCTTATCTTCTTCTTGTGGCTTATTTGTATCTGTTACCCAATCTACGATATCATCCATTGGAGCTTCTTCTTTGCTCATTTCTGAGAATTTTAGCATAGCTTCATCCCAAAGGTTACGCCATGGTGGGTGCTGAATATATGAGTGGCTATCTTTGATCTTTTGAAACGCAGCCGTTATTTTATCAAAATCTTTAAGTGCAAATATTTCATCGATCTTTGCTGAAAGCTCACGTGGGGTCATTCTTTTCCAAGGTTCTTCATCTTCAAAAAATTTAAGGTATTTCATTTTACTGAATTGTTTTTTGTATATATTTATTTTATAGATCGAATCTTGATCCTTTAAGATACTTCATAAATCAAATCGTGATCATTTTTTATTAACCAGAAAACCTTTCTGATTCATCTTATAAAATTTTGCAACATCAAGCATGGATAAATACAATGTAACACTATTGTTTAATAGATAATTAATTCCAAGGCTTGATGCATAACGATATAAATCTTGTGCAAAAGTACGAGCATCATCAGAAACGGGGTATATATTAAGTATAATCAAATCTTGATAATACATTTTATCTTTTTCTTTATATGTTAGTGTAATACTAAGTGCGGTTTTAGAATCATCCACAAATTCAAGAAATGATGCACTCCAATCCATATGATTATCATTATCGAATCCGATATATGAAGATAACGTTGTATATCCATTCACAGATTCTACAAAGTTTGATATGAACTCACCAAGCTTTAGAAGAATATCTTCTTTTGAACTATTGAAAAATCCAATTGATTTATCTTCATATGTTTTCAAATATTTCATAAGTCAAATTTTTTCATTGCTTCAATTTTATTCACTGTAAATCTTGAAGCTCTCCACCATGTTTTATCTGGGTCTTCTTCAAGTTTATAGTATATTGTCATATCATCAAGAACATCAATAACACTATACTCATCACCAATAATAAGTTTCCAATGTGTACCAATTTTATCACCATCGTTAACACAAATGACTTTATCCCCAGCATTAGCAAGTTTAGTATAATCAATATATTTTGATTTACCTTCGTATGTTTTTAGATATTTCATAAGTCGAATCTATCTTCCAATTTTTGTTTTTTTATTTCTTCAAGTGTTTTTTTAGATTTTGTAAATCTCCACGCTCCATATTTAAAGGCTTTAAGCACATATTATATATAAATTTTCAAATGGTCAGAAATTTTATTTATATTGCACCAACGCTCGCCCCAGAGGGACGAGGAATTCTTTACCATTAAAAACGGATACAGTATACATAAAAGTAATGTTCGCAGCGTGATAGGTCTAAAAATGGCACCTACAGGTCAAATCGCTTATATACTTTATCCTTGGAGATACCATATTCAGATTCCGTGAAAGAATGTATTATAAAAACATTTTTTTGAGAATACAGTTCTTTAATTATATTAGAAATGATATTTTTGTTTCTGTCTAATATTTGATCATATAGAGTAAATATGTCATTTAAGTTACTTGGGGTAACCATTTGATTATTCACAAAATCGTGAATTTTAGTTCCGCCAAAATATTCTTCATAAATTAGCATAGTACTCATATTTGATTTTAGATATAATAACACCGCCTTTATCTTCCAATCACTTGCCGTATTATTTGATAATAATGAAGTTGCCCCAGTTGTCTGAATATAAACACTATCAATATATTTTGTTATTTCAAAAATCTTGTCATATGATGTCTTATCGATATCATCTGGAATATTTAAAATATATGAACGTTTATTTTTCATACGTAGGTAACCAAAATAAAATTTTGATATTTCAGATCGGCATATTGCAGCATCAAACCCATCAAGCCCTTTAGTATCTTCTACTCTCCAATCACAATGATATGATGGTAGTTTATATTTTACTGGATAGGACCTGATTTTTAAAAACATATAATCCCAATCTTTGTAGGTAATATCAACAGATTCAAACAATCTAAAATTTTTCATATATATCATAAGTCAAACTGGGTACCTTTTCTTTTTGCTTTCATGTTTCTTAATATATCCTTCAATTCTTGTGGAACATCATATATAAATAATTGATCTGTTTTTCTTATAACATAAAGAATTTTATTCCCCATTATTAAATCACTTTCTGGTCTGGCACCAACATCATGCAATGCATAAAAAACAATTTCATGTATTACATCATCTACTGTATTTTGGCATTCGGCAAATCTTTTGGTATCAGATTTTGGTTGATTCGGATCATATCTTTCTTGAACTTTTGTACAACGCCATTTAACACGATTACCAATTAATAATTCCTCTATAAATTCTATACATTCCATCGGAGCATCTAACTGTGGCTTTGGAAATTCTGTTGAACGCAATCGTTCAAAAAACCGCCACGCATCATATATCTCATTAAGAGTTACTGTTAGGCAATTACTATTATGATCTTCAAAAGTCTTTATCATAAGTCAAATCTTTTTCCTTTTTTATTTATTCGTAATTGCTTTAGTATTTCTGGGTATTCTTCCGCTATTTTTCGTTTCAAAAAATGTGATGATACTGACCAAAAATCACCATCATTATCTTTGATCGGATCAATGTAATACGGATTTGCACCAGCTTTTAATAACATCCTAATAATTTCCATGCACTCTTCAACAACTCCCTCACGGTTTTCGGATACAGCAAACGAATTCTCAGCGACTGATCCCAATATACTCGAACCAGATTTAGTTATGTTATTTGGGTTTGCTCCTTTAGATAATAAAAGTTTTACGATTTTTATATTTCTATTACGGGCAGCCCAAAATAACGGTGAGAGGTTTCTATTGGTACATTTATTAACATCCGCTCCATTCTCAACCAAAAATTCAATCATAGAATCTGGATGATTGCGGCAAGCCTCTACTAAGGTTGGTGATTGTGTTCCAAGATCAATTGCAATATAATCGATATAATTTGGATTTTTATCTATCAATTTTTGCAATTCATCAGTATCATTTAAAGCAAATGCCTGTCTCCAAATATTTTCATCTTCACCAAGCCCCTCATTAATAAATTGCAAATATTTTTTCATAAATCAAATTGACTTTCTATAAAATATTTTCTTATATCGTTAGATATTTTTTTGGATTCTTCTTCGCTAATATTTTTAGTGTTTTTAGACTCTACAAAAATTTTGTATGAAGGTTTTTTAACAAACTGTAATGTGTGAGTATTATTAAGACCACTTTTACCAAATTCTTCTGAGAATACCCCATCGGTAAATTGGTAATGACCTTCTAATATTTTTGGAAACGCTATAAAATACATTGAATGTGCACCTTTCCATCCAGTAAAATCTAACGATTTTTTTAATTCTGTTACATAGTATTCAATACTATCTTGTTTTGCAAGCTCAACCATTTTGTTATATTTCTTATCACGGATCAAATTCCAATATTTATAAAAATATCCGCCAGCTTTTTCATTTACTGGTTGTATATGAATTTCATCGAAAGATATGAACCCAAAATCTAAAAAATTTTTTAGTATGTTATCCGCTTCAGTAGGCTTAAATGCTGGGGAATATGTTGGCGCAGATGGTCTGTCTATAACGCCAGAATTAATTAACGTTTGAACTGCCGATTCATAAAAATCGTGAACCTTTGGGAAATCTTCAAAATATGAATATAATTTAACGAATAATTCACACACCTGAATATGCGGGTCAATTAATGGGACTGGCTCATAATTTTCCAAATCATTAAAACTTTTAAAAACTTCATATTTTTTTATCATAAATCGAATCTGGAACTGTGTTTTTTTGTGTCGATAATATTCTGTAAGTTCTTTGGGATTTTACCTTTTATGTAGATTTGATTTCTATCAACTTGATAGTAACCATTGAGATTCTTCGCAATATGATATGGTGTTATTGTTTCGGATAGCTTGATCCCCGCTTGACCGAAAGTGTAAAATTCAACTTTCCACACCGTACCTGAAACTGTTCGTTGTGTGATTACTTTTGGAGCTCTACCTCTTGTACCTGTAACCCAATTATCAATTTCGTTGCTTATACAATTACTTTCAAATTTAACCTGTATGCCTTCTAAAAGAGTGGTCATAAATTTTTCATATTCTTTGGTGTTAGCCACTACGTCTGTTTTTTTTATCCAACTTTGATACCATGATGCATGAGGCAATTCGCCCACGAAAAGACCAAATATTTCACCAGTATTGATCATTTCATATCCTTTAAATTCATTAAACAATTCGAATAATTTTATCATAAATCAAAACTTTTTGAAGTTAGAAAGACAGGCTTGTTCTTTTTTAACCAATCTCTTACACCTTTCACTACACCACCATTATCTGGAAGTACATCATAAAAATCTTTACCTGTAATATCTTTGGGGAATGGATCAGCACCAGCATTTAATAGTAAAAAAATTGAATCAACGTGCCCATTGTATGATGCGTACCATAATGCTGTTCTACCCCAATTATCTTTAATATTCACATCTGGCTTAAAATATAGCATTAAGCTAAGGGTATCAACATCCTGACTTTGCGTGTCTGCGCAATTTTGCATAATCGGGGTGAATGTATTGCCATTTGAAATATCATTTTGAATGTTGATATTACCGCCACCCTCCACCCATTCTTTGATATTTTTCATCTTACCCATTCTAACATAATGGAAAATTATATTCTCGCCAACGCCTTCATTAAACTGCCGATAATTTTTCATAAATCAAATTGTTTCATTCTGCCGTATTGAGGTTTAAATGTTGCTACCCATTGCTTAAAATTTACACCGAAACTATCGTTGGGTAAATAATCAAAGAATGTTTTACCATTATTATCTTTTATATCCATAATTGCATTTTTTTCAATGAGGGTTCTCATTTTAGGACCATCCAGTTTTTTTGCCGCACGAATCAAAGCTGTATCACCGCAAGCCCCCTGAATATTTAGCTTGGCACCGTGACTGATTAAATATTTAACTAAGTCCAATTTATATGACTGAATGAGTGCGGTATCTTTTGTTTGATTATTTACAATATTTACAATTTCTGGGTCATCATTTATCATTTTTTGTATTCTATCAAAATCCTGTTGGCTACCTTTATTATATCCAACGATGCAAGACCACCAAAGTGCGGTGTGAGCATATTTAGCCGAGTCAAAAGGCTCATCATTTTCAGTAATAAATTCAATATATTTCTTCATAGGTCAAATCTTTTAGTTGTTAAAAATACGCTTGCGTCCAAATTAAAAATAGTATTTATATTAGTTTTTGATAAAACAAAATGATAAGTATTAGCCCAAATAGGATTTTCTATTTCTTTAGTTTTAAAGGTAGTCGATAAATAATTGATTAAATCTAAATCTGGGGCTGGTAGTTTAGATGTTAATATAAAGCGAATTGTCAATTGAAATACTTTTTCAGGACTTCTTACACCAAAACTAAAAATCTGAAGTGAATTTTTATAATAAACACATTCTTTATAATTAGTCTCATTTTTTTCTTTTATAGTGTGATTTGTTAGTATATTATCAAAAAAATTTTTAAGGCATAAATATACTTCACCCCAAGTTATAATATCAGATTCTTTATATTCTAAATATGTCAGCATTAAGCTATATATTAATTTTGATTAAACTTTTTTATATTGAATTTCTATAATAAGAAAAAATAGTTCAATATGAGTGATAGAACTAAATTGAAGAATCGAAGTGTTAGGCGTAAAGCTAATAGATTTCGCTGGGCTACTACAATGATCTGTGAACCAAATGATAAAATGACATTATCTGGGGCGGAGATAACTAATATGTTAGTAGAATTTTCCAAGCTTATCAGAAAAGATAAGAAAGTAAAAGTTAAAAATTACATGGAAGATTATCAGCCTTATCCAAAGAATAAGTCATAACAAAGATTCGAAGGTGGCTATGTGTTTGAAATAAAAAAATAAATATATGGGAATGTGGGGTTTGACGGGGAACCAACAGTACTTGCTTACGGTTTAAAACATACTGGTGGCAGTACTTACCTTAGAGGTAATATGACGTATAGAGCCTATAACCAAAATAATTCTTTCGATAGATATCTGAGTAAAGCCGAATTTGATAATATTGAAAATGTATACATGGAATTTGTCCAAGAAAATTTATCAATTGTACCAGCAGAACACGTGGCTGCACTCAGGAAACATAAATTGAATAAGCTAAAAAAGAAATAAATTATTTCAAGAATGCAATTTTTTGTATGTTTCCAATATGCTCGTGAACGAAATTCATAAATTGTTGACCTTGTTCTACCATTTTTATGATAAAATCAGCTTTACCTTTATCACCTTGTAATGCCTGTTGACTTAATTCGTTGAAACTTTTGGTTGCCATATCCACAATTTCTTTTATTTTAGGTAGATTTTCTTTACCCCAGTCAACACCTTGATTTCCTAAAATTCCATCTTTCATGTCTGCACAATATGCCTGTGCATGTAATAACAAATTTTTATCGGTTCCAACTGTAGGGTCGTTTACAAGATTATTAATCAGCCCATTTGCATAATCCCACATCATAGCAGAATTTTTTGCTGGCTCACCAGCAGATGCTTGTTTGGATGTTAATATTAATAGTATCATTACTAATATGACAATAATAAGAAAAATAATTACTTTAAATAAAATTGGGTGATTTTTTTTGAATTTGCCGATATAGCCAAGTATTGTATCTAAAAAACTTTTTAATTTTAAATATGCTCCAGCGGTATTGTTCATTATTTTTTCATAAAAAGATTTTAGAGATGGTATGATTTTTTCTGTTACCCAAGTTTTCATTTGACCGTACCAATCGGAAATAAGATTTTCATTTAAATTTTCATTTAAACTTTCAAAAATATATTTTTCCCATTGTGGCTCTGATATTAGTCCTTCTAAATATAAATTTGTTGTTTTATCAGAGTTGATATTGTCAAATGAATTCATTTTTAAAAAATCGTTAAAGTTTTTCATAACAATTTTTTTTTTAATTATATATTATTTAAAAAAAATGAAATGTAGAATAAATTATAAATCAAATCTTTTTGAATTTGCCCTCGCAAGCCTATGCTTGGCGAAATCATTGAAATAATTAGTTTGAAGCCACTTTAACATTCGATGTGACCTTAATTTTTTATCATTAACTCTTTTATCCGCATAGTAAAAAACATCACGTCCAAGATCGTCAAACACAAAAAGATTTGCACCACTTTTAATTAATTCTTTCATTACAGCAATTGAATCACAACATTCAGCAGCAAATATTATAGCAGTCCTACCTGTCTGTTTGGAACGAGCATTTACATTTGCCCCATGGCTAATTAACATTTTAATGCATGCAATTGTAAGTTCTGGGTTACCGTTGTATGTCGCCAGCAATGACATTAAAGGTGTTCTGTCACCTATTGGGAAATTAGGATTGGCACCATGTTCTAAAAACAGTTTCATAATTTCTAAATTTCGTTCAGTCGTAGCCATTTTTAATGGAGAATTACCAAATTTATTTAAAGTGTTTAAGTCAAAGAACATTATATCGATCCAATCTCTTTTTATTGCTTCAATATCTTTCATCATAATCAAATTACCCAATATAGTATCCCAATCAGCATTTATTGTAACATCTTCATATTTTTTCAAGTATTTCATAAATCGAATCTTCTTTCGTGTTTTAGTTTATCCTTTGGTATATCGAAACTTCTAATATCATAAGTTTTCTGGAGCCATTTTTTTACATCTTTATTTGCACGATCATAAATACTACATTCAAATTTATCAAGTTTGTATAGATCAGCACCCAATTTTATAATTTCTTTAACCACGGACGGCATGCAATACTGTGCGGCAAAAGATAATACGCCCTTTCCTTCTTCATTAACTGCGTTAATATTTGCCCCATTATTAACCAAAGTTCGAATAGTTTCTATTTTATTTTTCCACAAATCTATAATTGCGTTATGGGTATCTTTAGCTGTAGACTGGGTAAAAACTGTTGATTTATTAAAGCATGCCCTCATCAGTGGGGAGATTCCTGATTCAGACGGTATGTTTGGATCAGCTCCAGCGTTAATAAATAATTCAATTAAATCCACCCTATTCATAAATGCTGCTTCAGATATTGCGGTATAACCATGGCGACTTTGCTCATTTATATCAAAAAACATATTATTGATCCAATCTTTTATCTTATAAATTTCAACATTTCTTGTAATCATAAGCATCAAGTCTGCTACATCATATATATTTTTCTCATTTATAAACTGTAAGTACTTTTTCATAAATCAAATTGTTTCTGTATTCAGATATTTCATAAATCAAATTGTCTTCCTTTTTTATTAATCAAAATCTGTTTTATTTCATCCAGATTAAGAAACTCTTCTGTGGTGTAACCATTATTTTCATAATAAAAAAATATAATTTCTAAATCATGGCAATCTTCTAACATAGAATGCCCTGAAGTAAAATCGGCAACTGACCCTGTAGGTTTTATACCTATCACAACTTCATCCCATCCTTCAGCGTTTTCAAAGTCACGACTTATATTAAGACTCTTATCAACCCATTCAGGATGCTTAGGATCATACCATGAGCAAATGCCATTAATCCAATCATCCTTTTCCTCATCTGTTAAATCATTGTAATCATCACCATATGCGGTTTTTAATACATCATAATCACTTGTAAAAGGTTCACCGCTTGGTTCTCTTTTACCCTGAGCCCAGTCCACTGCATCTTCCAGTCCAACTGCAAAGAAGTACTCAGCAATTGAGGTATCAAAATTATTCGATAGCATAAATCCTTCATCGTATTTTCTTAGATATCTCATAGATCAAATTGTTTTGTTGATAAATATCTATTCAGATATTTTTTATCTTCTTCTGTTGGTTCAATGAATTTTTTTCTGGACATATGACCACCAAGATTTATATAGAAATTCTTAGGTTGACCCTTCGCAAATTCTGGTTCTACAATAATACCAGTAAAGTTGCCATATGTTTCTCCGATATCACGACCTATACTTGTTAATTTAGCAACAACAATAACTGGCAACGCCACACCTTTTTCCTCTTGCCGCATATGCGTTGCCATGTTTTTTTTTACAATATCACCAACCTTCCAAACTTGATTAACAGCTTTCAATCGATGTTGTCCAAAGTTTTCAATTATCATAAGTCGAATCTATTTATACTTTTTAAAAACCTAATTTTCTTCTCAATCGGCAATTCTTCACTGTTATATATTTTAATAACTTGTGGGCATTTTTCTTTATGCTCCCAATTATAAATACGTGCAAGCTGATGAATACCGTTATCATATAATGATACATTAATAAAAATTGGATTTTTAGATGTATCAATTATACTTATGTTATTAATTCTTCCCATAATTGGGGACTCTCCGTAGTATATAGATGCAAATTCAACCTCTTTATCTTGAAGTAATTTAGGAATAAGGCTATTGCTATAATGATAATCCAATAATACTGGCACATCAAATAATTTTCCACCGTATTTCATTAAGTCATCCCATAATTGTTGTAAATCAACTTCTCTGGATTGTTTTTTAAATTCATTTTCATATGTTTTCAAATATATCATAGATCAAATCTGTCCTGTGCTTTTCGTCTTTTATAATCCTTAATTGTATCATCATAAACCAGCATTTCATCACTCAAAAAAATATCCCATTCTTTGTTAACATCATCTTTAACAGTTACAGTTAAATTTCCAGTTAATGTTTTGTAATCTTCAGCCATATATTTTTTACCTATAGTAAAATGCATCTCACCAGCACGACCATATTCCATTTCTTCTGGTAAGGCTACGCACAATAAATAGTCTGGTTCTGGTCCCAATCTAATTCCACCAACGGTATTGTTCCAATATTGTGGCTCATTTTTCATTGGATCAAAAATAGGAACCCGCTTTACAACTTCATGATCCCACTGTCTACTATCATAATCTTCAAGATATTTCATAAATCAAATCTTTTTGTTCTATCGGTTCTTTTTACTCTTTCAACAAATTCATCCAATCTACCAGTCATCTCATTACGGAGTTCTTTTAATTTATCATACAATTCGCCAAGTGTATTTGATTCTTCAAAAATTTTAATTATTCTATTTCCATATGCTTTATAATATTCCCGAAAAGTTCCAGATTTTTGAAAATCTGGAGCAACATCATAACCAGCCAGTTTCCTGAATCCAGAAAGTATTGAAATAATGACACACGCTGGAGCATATATAAAGCTACTCATTGATTCTTCGTCATCCAAGTAAACCGTAGAGTTCGAAAATTTTGGTCGTAAATAAGATTCCTTATCGCCATGTTCAAGACTTATATTTCTAAATTCTTTATCTTCACCAACAAGAACATCGTCATCATTTTTAATTTCATATTCAATTAGTACTGAAACTACTTTTCCTATAGAATCCGTGCCATCGTGCGAAAAAATCGTTGGTTTTAGCTCTTTAATAGTTGATACTGTATATAGGTTACCATTATGATTTCTGACGATCTTTATATTCGATGCTTTATACAAATATTCATAAACGAGCTGACCCTGATTATTTAAGACTTCATATTTTTTTAGATATTTCATAAATCAAATCTACTTGTTTTTGCATATGTTGTCGGATTTGCTAATTCAGCATGTGGGAATTGTAATTTCCACATCCAAATGGAGTTTGAATATATATCAACACTAACCAGCGGTGTTCTTTCTGGTGTATGAAATTTCCAGTAAATTTCAAAATCTGGATCACTTATATTCTTATATTTTTCTATTATATGATCATTCTCTAATAAATGAGTGGCTACGAGATAACGCAACGTTTTATCAAATCTATCTACGACTAATTGTTCCTCATGACTTAACTTAGCAAATTCATCTGTCGTTGGTATACTCTTATCCATAGCATCATACTCTTCCATTGACAAATGCTTTGATGTTACACCCAAATTAACCGCCAAATGAATAAGAAAAACAATACCGTGAGGGTCAGTCATCTTAAATCCAGCCTTTGCAGCATCTTCATTTTCCTTAGCCATTTTCTTAAGAGCTATTTCAAATGGGCAATATGATTCATATAATTTTAAATATTTCATAAGTCGAATTGTTTCATCTTTTGGTGCCCAATTTGGTTTATTACTTCTGGATATGAAAATTCACAATGGTCAGCATCAATAGGATATACTATTTCCATTGGATTACCATCAACCAATATAAATTGTGCTTTCTTGTTCCCATTCTTTAAAAATTGAACGTCAACGGTGTGCTTAGATTCATTTATTTTCCAATATAATTTAACAAAGTCTCTACCTGATCTACCTGACATTATTTCTTGCATTGTATCTATCGACATAGTCCATTTTACTTTATTAAAATCTTTTAGCATTTTCATAATAATCAAATATTTCAAAATATTATGAATACGAGTTATAAGTTCTGGGGTCCATGCATCTGGATCAATACTTTGAATCTTTTCCTTTGACTTACTTAATAGAATAAGTTCATCATGTGCTATACCTTCTTCTGCGAATGGCTCTAATTTTTCCGATTCGACTTCTAACGCCATTTCAATTAACCCCCAACTATCTTCAAGATTATCTTCAAACATTTTTAAATTTTTCATAAATCGAATTGTTTTCCTTTTATCATTGCACGATATTTATGCTTTAATTCTGTTGACATATATGGTAATATATCATTAATCTTATTTGGATTTTTTGGTAAATAAAAATCAATTATATCATTCATTACTGGGATAATTATGGCTGGCGGTAAATCCATATCAGGTACAAGACCATTTAATAAGAATCCGACATTAAATGCACGTAATCTAACTCTTGGCATACTATTAAAAACAACCCAGTAGTAAATAACATGCCCAGTTCTTTCATCAACTTCTATTTTAACGTCAAATCCATGTTTTTTTAGAATATCAACAAGAATATCATCTTCCCAATTCATATAATACTTTGATGTAAAATCCACATAGTTATTCTTCTTAAGGTTTGGCTCTACAGCTTCATATGTATTTAAATATTTCATAAATCAAATCTTGTTGCTTTTTTATTTATCGATATTTTTTTAATGTTCATTGGCACATTTACATCATTTTGGCTTAGCCAATCAACAAATTCTTCAAGAGCCTCTTTATATCTTTTTACATGATCCTCTACACCACTTCTATACATTCGATTAGTGTCATCATAATACACATCTATTGATTTTTTGAATCTCATAAAAAATTCATTAGTAACTTTAATCTTATTCAATATTAAAATTTTTATAAGATCAATTGTTTCTATCGCATGATATATTATTGTTCCATTAAATAAATCTTTCGGGTTAGTTATTATTAGTGCTTGGCTCGTTAAAAAATCTAACGAATTATTTCCAACATTAACATCCCCACCTTTTGTTATTAGCAATTTTAATACATCAGGTAAATGTTTTGTTGCTGCTCTCCACACTGGGGTTACTACTCTTTCACCAGCCCATAAATCTACACAAAACGCATTTGGATCAGCACCGTTATCTATAAGTTCATTTATAATTTTCCACATCGCAGCTTGTACTTGCCCACTATTTGTAAGCATCCCACCAGTTGGCATTTTTTCAATGGCGTAATACAACCCAGTCTTTTTTTCCTTACCCCTTGTTCGCATGTCTACATCCTTTATCTGTGGAAGTATTTCACGAAAAGGTACAATAGCACCCATACCAATGTAGCTAAACCATTTGGTATACAACGATGCCTGATCATTAACATATTGATCATACTTTTTCATATAGTATATATTAAAACAAAAAACCAAGTTGGATTACTTGGTTACATGTCAAATTGGTCGGTTTTTGCTTCCACACGAGTTTTTTGAGCCAGATAATCAATATCAATTCTTTCGTGAATTTTTATAATCTTTTGGAGTACTACAGTTACAGTCTTTGGCTGAAATCCATTTCGATAATCCACCTGTAGCATCACATAATAAGTATCCCTTAAATCTACTGGAGATGAACTTCTTTTCTGATGGCTTGAGTTTTAGATGCATTGATATATTGAAATGAGAGTTGAAGCGGTTTTACTCCATCATCACCTAAATTTGGATCAGCCCCATGTTCTATTAATAGTTTAACAACTTCCAAATCAGCATTTAATGCCGCCCGACTAAGGGCAGTTTCATTTTGTGGGCCGATGCCGTTTTGAGAATTTACATCCACATTAGCATTCAATAATTCATTAACAATTTTTAATGATGTGTTTCTTTCATCAGCCCACAGCACGGCTTTATGCTTATTTGGTGGATTTTTTAAAAATTCTGGATTTGTCATATACTTTATCACCATATAAATTGCTGTTTCTCTAACCCTTGGCGACTTAATATTTACATCCCATCCCTTAGAAATATAATCTTTAATTGTATTATATTTCATTCCTCGGATGGCATCAAACCATTTTCCGCTTTCAGTAGCCTCAAAAACAAATTCAGTATATTTTATCATAGATCAAATCTTTCTTCAGTGTTTAATTTACGCTTAGCTTCCAAATATCTTTTCACATCTTCGTCAGTAACATTATGATTAGTTTCAAATTCATTTATTGATATCTCATTAATTGTTAATGTCCATTCCCTTTCTTTAATTTCTTCTATATCATCAAAAATAAATTCGGTAGTTTCACTATCATAATCACCATTATTATCGATTAAATATTTATATTTAGCCAGTTCAGCATCTTCTTTTTTATCAAAATATGCCATGGCAAATCTTTCCTCCTCATCATCAAAATATAATTGATAGATGCTTCGTTTACCAACACTTTCATTAAACTTATTTATTTTCATAGGTCGAATCTTTTTATTGTTTTGTAACTCAAAGGATGTTCGAGTTGTTCAAATGTGAATGACATAATTTTTATTGAATCGTTATACGTTGGTGAAGCTTTTTGTTTGAGTAAGTCTACATTGACGGTTTTTAGTCTTTCATCGATAAACCATACAACATCTTTCCATAAATTTATATCTTCAAGTTCATCTGGGTTTCTTAATAATTCATCGCAAATTAAATACATAATAATACCATGCATTCTACTTGCCAATTCTGTTGGGGGATCATCTAAAAAATTAATATTTGGAATTGCCCACATTGCATCTTTTGATTTTTCGTGTATCAGATTTAATTCAGATTCGTGAATCCCATCAGTAGGTTTAAATTCATGGTGCATACCATAAATCTTATGTATTATGTTACCACTTGAATCATCTTCATTTATCTGATATTGTTCATAATTTTTAATTTTTCTCATACATAATCAATCATTTTTATAGGTCAAATCTTTTGGTGCTTATTTTTCTTTGGTAATACTTCTTACTTAATTCATCTTGCTCAAATAATTTAATATATTTCATAAGTCAAATTGATCCTTGTTTAGAAAATTCTTAAAATTTTCAATTGTTAATTGTGATTGGAATTTTGAGAAATTTTCTGTTTTAATACTGATATATATTTTTTGTTTACCACCTAAATTAAACTTGTTACGTGCATTACAATATTTTAATGTCATAAAGAATTTATTTATTGTGTCGGGGAAGCCCAACATATGCAAATCTATATCCCAATCTGTATCATAAAAATTGTTTAAAAACATATTTCCTCTTGCGTGATTAACAAAAAATTCATCCATTGATTTAAATTGTCCTTCAACGAAATATAATAATTTATCAGTCTGTCCGTCTATTCCTTGTTTAACAGCTATGTTATAATAAACACTACTATCTATGGCATTCCACAATTCTTTCACAAAATCAAATATAGATGTACAACAAGCAACAAAGTAAGCTTTATCCCTTAGTCCACTTTCAATACCTTCCCTGTAGCTGCTCATAAATCAAATTGTTTTGTGGTGTTTAATCTTTCAGTTTCTTTATTAAATATAATTACATCCGCATCTCTTTTTGACGCATGTGTTTTTAATGAATTATATTGATAAGATAACATATCAATACTATGATCCTTATCTGTCATACCATCAATTTCAAGTTCTACCCTGTCAAAACCATCGACAACATTACCATCCTTACTATAAAGGTAATTGACGTTAATACAATATCCTTTGTGCGTTTTACTGCAATCAAAGCATTTAAATTGTATTATTTTATTATCAAGAATTTCTTTAACAGTATTTTCAAACGTTGGATATACTCCCCATCGATTCAGAGTTGAATGATCATTATCTTTTTTAGTTTCATCGTAGAGATCATATAAATTAACGGTAGTTATTTCACCATTTGTTTTAATTGATGTTGTTCCATAAGCTTCATATGTTTTCAAATATATCATAAGTCAAACCTGTCTGTTGTTACTCCTATTTTGTTAATTATTATTGGTTCATACACATTAACCATATGATCATTATCATTGTGCATATCCCAGTCCTGACCCCGTAATTTAAATTTAACCCTAATTAAATTTGGTCTACCGTCATCGGTTTCGAATTCATCATCTTCAAATTCAGTTTCTTCCAATATTCCGCTATGTGTCGTTTGACATTCTATGCAGTCATAAGTCACATATTTACCTACTATTAAATTGTCTAAATAATCTACAAACCGATTATCTTTATATTTATCTTTCCATTGCTTAGTTTTTTTGTTAAAAACTGTCATCTCATCATATAAATACTGAAGAGTTATTTTTGTTATATTCTTATCAACAACCTGAATAGCATTGGGTGTAACGAAATTTTCATATAATTTTAGGTATCTCATCGGTTGTATATATAAAAACCCAAAGATTTTTTTATTACCAATAAGTATCATATATTTGCAAAAAATGGAACGATGTTAATGAAAGATTTAAAAATAATTTCATACCTCATTAAATGGGATGAACAAAGATTAATGGAAACAACCATTACTTGTACGAAGTATGATAAAGATGGAGAACCAGAATTATGGGCTGTTAAGCGTGGTGACCAATCAATGAGTAAGAACACAGGGTAGAACGAGGGCTTTAAGATATTACAATAAATTTCACAAAGATTGATTTATAACTGAAAGCTTTGAATATCTTGAGCTTTTAAAGTTAGAGAAATCAAAGTAATGAGTTGATCCAAAATCGTCTATTACCCCAATTGAAGGTTTGTTTGTATCTGGATCGGTGCGTCCTAAATCCACAACCTTGTAAAATCTACCTTTCTTTATAGCAAATTTGTTAATTCTTCGCTTATTTGAATATCCTTTTTTGAATTTGCAACCTTTACAGCAAAGAACTGTATCACCTTCTTTAAATTTGGGCACCATAAATTTCTGTTAATTTGGCTTTTCGATATTTCTTAATATCATAATCAAACTCATCCAATGGGAAATCTTGTTTTCCACAGTCGTTTAACACTCTGAGCATAGGTGGTCCATATCCAGTCCAATATGCTGGTATACCAAGCACCTGATATGATTTACCATATGTCAATTTTTCTAAATACATATTATGGAAATTTTCGGGACTGACGGGCTCCAAGGTCAATTGTTGAGGGATTAGCTTTTTATAAACAACAAAATCACCTACTTTTATTTTTTTACGTGCCATAAATTTCAAATAGGTTTTTCATGAAGTCTGTTGCAACTTCATTTTTATCATAATCGATATATTCGATCTTCATTTTTTCAGATAAAATATCAAAACATTCATTGGAAATTTTATTAAACCAATCAAATACTTCTATCATTTTTGGAAAAACAATTGTACCATCACTTTTTTTGGAACAATGCGATTTAATCAATTCAGCGGCTGCGTCATCTGTAAATTTAGTAAAGCATATTTGTATAAATTTATCTTTATGGGTGCCATCTTTCACTTTTCGACAGATGGGGAAATAAGTTAAATCTAACTTATTCGTGATCAAAAATTTTATTTCCATTGATTTCTTGAAGTTTAAGTTTTCTAAATTGTGTTTCTGTTATAAAATATTTAATAGACTCCGCCTCAGTTATTCTTCTAACCATTCCCAAATCATCATCAGTTATAAAGTATGCGGAGTTTAAACTTGCATACTTTATAAGTATTGCATGATAACTTTTATATTTACAATATATATTAGAAGTTTCGCCAACATAAATTATATTTTGTTCAGTTACATCAATTAATAAGTCTTGTTCTGGTAATTTATCCATAGATAATAATTATATACTATATATGACGAAAAGTTTAAAGATCAAATTTTTTTTGATTCTTCTTTGATTCAACAGCTTTAAATAAAATACTTTTTACTTTGGCTTGGTTATTAAATATTTGAATTTGACTTGATTTATCTATTGGATGCTTTGGGCAATCAAGGGTTTTAACCCACACCTCAAGGTCAGATACACCTTTGAACGATCTTACCTTTCTAAATTCAAGTTTTGTAACTTTGCCACTATGATCATGATAACATTCACACGCACCATCAAATGCTATTATATTTCCATTTAAAATTTTTCTGACTACATCTTCAAACTTAAAGTCATTATATTTATCACATATAGCATCAAATGCAGTATTGGCTTTTGGATTTTCATAACATAATGTCGAAAATATATCGTATATGTCTACTAATAACGGATTTTTAATCTCATCTGAAGTTAGTTCTGGATATTTTCTTTTCAACTGTTCAAGATCATAATAATCAAGGTATTCTTTTAAGTATTTCATAGGTCAAATCGTTGGAATTTTTTTATTTTTTCAATTTGTTTCATTAAATCACTATCTGGATTTTGTGTTTTGTATTGCTTATATACCTCACTGTTTCGTATCCAGAAATCTTCAATCTGCCCAAGCTCCTCATCGTACACAAGACTAACATCTCTGTAAGTATATATGTATGCTGCCATTAATCTTACAAGTTTGTTTTCTTTAAACAATTCGCTTAACCCAAACTTATCAACTATAAACTGATAAATAATATCATAATCACGATATTCATCATAACTTTGTGGAAGATTATCTATATATTCAGTCAATGCAGCCCAGTCAAGATGATCATTTTCTGTAAAAAAGTAGTTCCCAAATTTTATAGTGTAAATATTAACGTTTGGAGTTACCGATTCAAATGCCTTAATATATTTCATACCATATATATAAAATTTAAACTCAAACCTTTTTTTTGAATATAAGAAGTCTTATCGAAAGATAAGTGGTGGATGGCGATCAACAGATCAGCCCCAAGTTGGTGGGGGTTTTTTAACTTTCCCCCACCAACTATTTCAAATAAATAATAATGATAAAACTAAATAAATGAAAGACTGCTTTGCCATATTAACATATTGTGATACACCCAAGAAAATAGATGATTTATTGAAGTGCATAGAACAATTAAAAAGATTTGATATTGATATATTAATACACGCCCATTATCCACTGGATTTAGATATTCAGAAAATGGTAAAATATTATATTTACGATTCATCAAATCCTGTAATTAATGATGGATCAAAGGGTATTATTAGATGGCGGTACTATGGTATAGCCAGTAAGCTTTTAACTATAATAACCCCAGATTATTGTTATGCTGTTATGAATCAGTGGATATACTCTCTTAATTTCTTAAAGGATAAGGGTTATGAGAAAATTCACATAATAAATTATGATATACAGATAACAGATTACTTACTTAATAAACATGAAAATGGCTTAGATCAGCACAATATGGTTTTTGAATCTTCTGGAATTGCAAGGGATTTTAATGCTGGAATAACAGAAAAGAAAATAGTTTCTGTCGCATTTTTTTCTATTCGAAGTTCATTCATATCCACATTCATTAAAGATTTGACTTTAGAAAAATACTTATCTTCAGTTGATACAATGTTAGAAGGCTATACCCAAGAAATTATTGATAAGTACGATAATATACAAATCCTACCACACTCAGAAGACATAACAAATGTTAGTACCGAAATTACAAAGGGATTTGAGCCACTTAAAATAACGTATCACAATTTGGCTGGTGAAGAAGGCACTTGTACAGTCTTTTGTGGTATGAATAAGGATGTTAATAAATTTGAAATATTCATCTTTGATATATCAATGAAAATTGATAACTTTACAGTAAATATAAACAGAGAACTTACTAACATTTCAAATATCACGGATACATTTTATTCCATCATGACAAAGTACTCTGGGAATGAAATTAATAAATTCGTAGATGACAATAGAATTCTGATGTATATAAACGATGAAAATATTGATAAAGACATAATAAAAGCAATTAAAATACAAACAATTCAGTCTAAGACAGATACTGAATTTTATGGCAAATAAATAAAAAATATGATAGGTACAATTATTGGTGATACCGTTGGTTCACGGTTTGAAAGAAGAAACCATAGAACGAAAGAAAAAGATTTTGATCTGATTACAGATGAATGCTCATTTACGGATGATTCGGTTCTTACAATCGCTACGGCAGATTGCATATTACACGACCCAACTTTAAATTATACGTTATACTACCAGAAGTGGGGTCAGAAATATCCTCGTTGTGGATTTGGTGGCATGTTTATTAAGTGGATGTATTATGACGGTGCAGAGCCATATAACAGTTTTGGGAACGGTTCGGCTATGAGGGTATCGCCAGTAGCTTATGCATACGATACACTACCTGAGGTCTTAAAAAACGCTAAATTGAGTGCTGAGGTAACTCATAATCATCCAGAAGGAATTAAAGGTGCTCAGGCAATAGCCGCTGCAATTTTTATGGCACGAAAAGGTCACACCAAACAAGAAATAAAAGACTACATAGAAAGTACATTTGGGTATGACCTTTCACGTCACAGTGACGATATAAGACCAACATATGATTTCGATGTGACTTGCCAAGGATCAGTTCCAGAATCAATCATTAGTTTTCTTGATAGTACCGACTTTGAAGATTGCATTCGAATCGCTGTATCATTGGGTGGTGATAGTGATACCATTGCTGCTATTGCTGGAAGTATTGCAGAACCTTTTTATGGTGAAGTCCCAGAATGGTTAGCCAGTGTAGTTCTTTCGAAATTAACTAAGGAAATGTTTGATATTTATAATGAATTCAATTCGAAATATACAGCAAAATAGGTATAAAAAATATACAATTAAAAATTGGGAACGCAAAGAGAAATTGCGAAGACTAAATGAAATTTGTAATGAAAAAAAAGATATAGTTACTCAGGAGTTACTACCAACCAATTTTTATCATCCGCACTTATTTTTAAATGTGGAGTATTTATAGTTGTATCTTTATCCACTAACATTAGTTTAAAAAATGTTTTGCCGTTTTTTACATTTTTATCTATAAATTTGTTACTGTAATATTCCAAATAGCCACCATTAAAATGTCCTTCATAATCATCAATTTTAAATTCATGAAACTTTTGGCTTATTTTACTTATAGAATCTTTGACAGATTCAGCGGGAATATTTCCTTTTTCTTTATTTACTTTATTTCCACCAAAAGTCGAGTATGAACCTAATATTGCCAAAATTGTAATTACCCAATTTTTCCAACCTTCGTTTATATTTTCTTTATATTCTGAAAAATAATTTATTCTTCCCATAACATTACTTATTTTTCTACTATATATATATTTTTAAACTTAAAATCTTGTCACTAAAAAGCTGAATTCCCCCGATAATATTCAAATATAGACGATAAAAATTCTTTATAATTTTTTTCATTTTGTCTTGCTTCTCTTACCGCAACTGAATAGTCATCATTCGTGGCTGATTCTATCACAGTAATTGAAACTCTAACCTCATCCGCTATATGTGGTTCTATATCACGCAATGTAAGATATTCATCCTCACCTTCACTTGAATACTCGATACTTTCAAGATCGTCAACATCTTCACTTTTATCCATATCCCAGTTATCAATATTTTCAACCTGATTGCCAAGCCATTGCAACCATAGATCACCAAATCTGTTTTCATTATTCTTATCTACTAAGTATATTCCATAAACTTTACCAGCCCGTTCAACTATATCATCTCTCCAATCTTGGGTTTCATCCAATTTAACAACATAAAGTAACGGAATTTGAATATTTACAAACTCTCTCTTGGGGGCACCTTCTAAAATAAAATCAGAATAATTTTTCATAAATCAAATTGCTTTATTTTTCCCATAGATGGGAATATACTATCGATAAATTTTCTTGTTTCAGCATCTGCCATATCATAAAAATCTTCGCCCTGATCATTTTTAATGTTTGGGTTAGCACCTTTTGCTAATAGCATTCTAATAATTTCATTTTTGGAGCCAGCACCCGTATTAATTTTTGGAAGATCAACAGTAATCATTAATGCTGTAAACCCTTCATATTTTTTATCAAATGTAACTTTCACATTTAAATCAATTTCTTTCTGATTTAATAAAAACTTCGCAGCGGTAAATTTACAATTCCTTATAGCAAGAATTAGTGGGGTCTCATTTGCATAATTTACGGCATTTATATTTGCACCTCTTAATATTAAGCCTTTCACAGTAGATAAATATCCAGCAATTGCAGCCGTCTGTAATGGTGTATACCCACCATCTATAGTTTCAATATCAATTCCCTCATCAAGTATCTTAGCCACAAGTTCCCATTTTCCCATTTGAATACAATCAAACATCAAATGTGCTCTATCTTGCTTGTATTCTTCTAAAATAACAAATTCAAAATAATTATTCATACCACTATATATTATTTTCTAATACAAGTAAATTATTTTCTATTTTTTTGCACAATGAAATGAAATTATTAACATCGTCAATATTTAGATTGAACCATTCCCTATTTAAATTATTATGGGAATATAATCTATGTAAGCATTTTTCAATTTTCCTTTCATAATGACCTTCGAATACGTACAATATTTTTAGATTACCATCATTTCCAGTCTTTAGTTCATCTAATCTTTTATTTGGGTGCTTTGAATATCCAATCTTATATACAGTATCGTAGGACCGATTACATTCAATCAAATAAATCATTTATTTATATTTTTTATAATATATATAAAAAATATAAAGTCATCTCATTCTGATAACGGATAAAAAGTAGAATTTAAATTTTTATATATAACTATAAAAATGATAATCTATAAAATAACAAATTTGATAAATAACAAATGCTATGTTGGTCAAGACAGTAAAAATGATCCTAATTATTATGGGTCTGGTAAATTAATACATCAAGCCATAAAAAAATATGGTAAAAATAATTTTAAAAAAGAAATATTAGAATTTTGCGATAAAAAAGATTTAAATATAAGAGAGAAGTATTGGATACGAGAAATAAATTCATTAGTACCAAACGGATATAATATGCATGAAGGTGGCACTGGTGGCGATACTTATACATTTCAAACTAATAAAAGGAAGAAAGAAATCACTAAAAAAAGACAAGAAATGATGATCTTTAAATATGGTGGAAATCAAAATAAAGGAATTAAATTGTCTGATGAAAGAAAAAAGGAAATTGGAGATAGTAATAGAGGTAAGAAACATCCAAATAGGAAGAAGATTAAACTTACGCAAGAACATAAAAATAAAATAAGTAATTCATTAATTGGAAAAATCGTAAGCGAAGAAACAAGGAAAAAAATGAGTGATAATATGATTGGCACAAAGTTAACAGAAACCGCCAAAAATAAAATATCTAAAGCGTTAAGGGGTAATAAAAATGCCAGTGGATATAAACATACAGACGCTGCAAAAAGTAAGATGATCAAATTTAAAGACGGTCATATTCCATGGAATAAAGGATTAACATCAAAAAATAGTGATGGAGTTAAAAGAATTTCTATCAGTCGAAAAAATAATCTAACGATCTATAAATTGCAAACCCCATTAAACAAAATATTTGAATTCAAAGGTAAAAATATGCTACAGGAATATATACGTATTATCAATGATAATTTTGAAAATAAACGTAATAGCAAAATAAATATTAGGGTGCTAATAAAAAATAAAGAATCTAAAGGTTATAAACTATTATAATTTTTTTCTTCTATAACTTTTTATTACTTTTGCTTTGAAAAAATCAAAACTATGAAAAAACTCAGAACATATATTAAGCAATTGCTTTGTGACCACACATTTGAAGCGGATACCCAAATAAAGGTTATTAAGTGCTCGAAATGTGAAAAAAAGTATTGGTACATAATTAAGGATATTTTTCCAAATTCACTTCAAAAATAATTACTGCATGATAAAGGTTGGAGTTACGGGTGGTATAGGATCGGGTAAATCTTATGTCTGCGAACTATTTCATACACTGCATGATATAGAAATTTACAATACAGATCGAAAGGTGCAAGATGATATTATGCACCGCCCACACATACATCAGCAAATCATAGATAATTATGGTGAAGATTCTTATGTGGATGGTAGCCTTAATAAAGAAAAGTTTAGAAAACTTTTATTTTACGATGAATCTGCCAGAAAAACAATGGATCAAATTATTTCAGTTGAACTGAGAAATGATATTTATTTGTGGTGTAAAACTCAGGCAACACCATATGTTATAATCGAATGTGCCATTTTATTTGAACATAACATGGAAGCCTTATTTGATAAAATAATCACCGTATTTTGTCCAATGGAGATAAGGCTCAAAAGATTGAGTGGTAGGCGGAAAGGACTTAATCCAGAAAAAGAAGCAGCATTTAGCGATACTCATAAAAAAATAATAGACATTCAAATGCCAGACGAAGAAAAAATAAAAAGATCGGATTATGTAATAAAGAGCGAAGATGATTCAGTTATTGATGAAATAAATAAACTTCATCAAAAATTAATTAAACTTGCTTAATTATTTTAACTACAAATTTTATGACACTAACTGAGTTGGAAAACATATTGACAAGTGTAAAGTTTGCTTCAGAATTTAAGGGCACAGCAAAAGATTTATATGATAGGTGGAATGAACCACATCGCCATTTTCACACACTCAACAACCATTTCGAAAGAATAATTTCATTGATTGAAAAACACAAGTCGGAAATGACTATGTATAAATATGATTTATTGCGTATAATTGCAATTTATCATGACATTGTTTACCTACCAAGGATAGATAAGTTGAATGTTATTGACAGTGTTGAAAAATTCAAGAAAGATTTTCCCGACCTTCAAGAAGATTTAAGTGATGTCATAATCAAAGGAATAATGAGTACGATTGATCATGATGTCAATCATCCAGATAGTATATGCCGTTATTTTAATAATTTTGATATGTACGGCTTATTTCATGATAATGCTGCTGATTTGATTCGTGATAATGTTCTTCTTAGAAAAGAATATGAGAATGCTATGGACATGAATGTATTCACCGCAAACAATATAAAATTTCTATCTGGCTATATCAAACACAACCCAGAAATTAAGAAATTAATTGAGCATATAAAAAAAATCCCAAATAAATGATTACCGAGAAGATTAATTCAATATTTGATATCAATGAATGTTTATTTTTTAAAGAGCGTGGTATGGCTGGGCATGAATATATTACCAGCAATAATTATTATGAATGGTACTATTCTCTGACAAAAGAAATTAAACCAGAAAGTATATTGGAAATCGGTGTACGTTACGGGTATAGCCTTTGCTGTATGGCTCTTGCTTGCGATAAAAATGTTTATTTGGAAGGTTGGGATAGCGTTGACACTTTACCTTTAAGTGAACGTGATATATTAGATGTTGCCAAAGAAAATTTAAAAAATCTTGGATACAACAATTTCAATATAATAACCCAAGATTCACACAGTATCCAAAAAATGCCACGAAAATTTGATCTTGTTCATATTGACGGGGATCATAGTTATCAGGGTAAAATAATGGATTTGGACCTTGTTAAGAATTCATGTAAATATTTGATAATTGATGATTATCACCATCTACCTCAAGTAAGAATGGCAGTTGATTTTTTCATGGGGCAAAATCAAAGCATTATTAAAACAGCTTATGTCATCAACAGTTTTAGAGGAACTATGTTTGTCGAGTTTCTAACAGATGAATTGCCTGATCTACAACTTGTAGAGTCAGTCCAGTAATATCATTTAAGTTAAAATCTGTTTCTCTGGCTTCATTCCAAATTTGATTTATTTTGATACAAACTTTGCTGTCGGGTTTATTTTTGATAACCTTATCGGCATCATCAATCATAATATCAACATGATCCCATTTTTGTCTTGCGCTTCTGGAAAATACAATATCATCTCTTAGCACACCAAATCTATCAAGCCAATTCTTAGTTTCTTCAATAGATTTTTCAGTAGGCTGAAATGTAACTACAATCATGTCACCGCCAAGGCTTTTAATATAGTTATATGCTTTGTTAACTGTTTCAATAGCATCTTGATATGGTTGTGATATCTGACATATCTCATGCTTGTGATCATCAAACCACTCATCTGGATCACAACCATTATAATCCATTCTTCTATACCAATACCAATCATCGACAGGTTCTGGAGTTTTATCAGGAAAATATTTTTTGTAAAGGTTGTTAAATCCTTCACCAAAATTATTCATTGTACCATCTACATCTACGCCAAATTTTATTTTTTTTATCATAAACTTTATTATATTTGTTAATATATAGCAGAAAAACGAAAGGAGGTTGTCATGGAAAATAAAAATTTGAAAGTCTGTTATTACTGCATTCATGGAAGACCAAGGAAGAATAATCTTTGTTCAATCAATAAGTATTTAGTTAAAGATGTCCATACTCATACCTGTGATCAATATTTGCCAGATAAATGGCTAATTGATTTCGAATCTACCCGTATTGAGTCTAAACAAGACGATGAGGGTAGTAATCTCGTGCTGCGTATGGCAGCTTAAAAACAATTTTTTTTATTCAACAATTTTTTTATTCAACATTTATTTCTACCTTTGCTACAAAGATATAAAAAATTATCTTATGAAAAAAATACTTGTAGGAATTTCAGGTGGAATAGCAGCATACAAAACATTGGACATCGTTTCCATCCTAACCAAAATGGGTTATGAAGTCCATGTAATAATGACAGATACTGCTAAAAACTTTTGCTCAAGTGCCGTTGCAAACGTCCTTAGTGGCGGAAATCTTAAAACCGAAACCCCAGATCAAACAAGCCACATAGTTGAAGCAAAATGGTGTGATGCTTTTATTCTCGTTCCAGCAACTGCCAATACGATTGCAAAAATAGCGAGTGGAATTGCAGACAATTTTCTATTATCCACAATTTTGGTACTTGCTGACAAAGCAAGAATGATTTGCCCAGCCATGAATACCAACATGTGGGAAAACCCAATCACACAAGAGAATATAGATAAGCTTAAAAAACATCACTGGCATATAATATCGCCAGTATCTGGATTATTGGCTTGTAATGATACTGGAATGGGTAAACTTCCAAAACCAAAAGAAATAGTCGAAAAAATAGTGGATATTATTGATCCATTACCAAAATGGAATTTTCCATTAAAAATGCAATATGTTGGCACCACTATCGATTCAAATTCGTTTATGGATATTGATACTTCATATCAAGTGGAAATATTACTATCACCGCACGTTGGCGGATTTGGTGTTAGGCGTAGGCATGATGTTCATAGTGGGGTTGACTTATACGCTCCAGTTGGAACTCCAGTGTATCCTGTTGAGGCTGGTAAAATTGTAAGCATTGAGCCTTTCACAGGTAAACTGGCAGATTGTGACTGGTGGGAAGATACATGGGGTGTGTATGTAGAAGGCGCATCTGGTATCGTAGTCTATGGTGAAATGTTACCAAATCCAATATTTAACGTTGGGGATTTATTGCAGCCAACCGATGTTATTGGGCACGTATTAAATGTTTTGAAAAAAGATAAAGGTCGCCCACGTAGTATGCTTCATATAGAACTGCATAAGCATGGGGTTATTAACAATCCGCATTGGGTTAAAGGCGGGCCAAAGCCTGATGGGTTATTAGACCCAACAAAATATTTGATTAAATCTAATAAGGAATGAAAAATTCTTCCGAACATAAAGCTTGGAAATTGTGGGCATATTTGCCTATCACTTCATTAGAAGAAAATCCTACAGAAGATGAAATGATGTATCTTGGTATTTTTGATTCGAAAGAAAAAAAAGTTGAGGCTATGGAGAAGTTTTTAGCTTTTCTTGAAACCGAAGACTTTTCTGAAGATAGTGTTAATATTTTCAGATCAAAAGAAATTGTAATGAATAAATATGAGCATTATGTTCCAACCAAAGAGCAGATTGAAAAATATAATAGGAATAAAAAAGCTTGGCAAATAAAAGATAAAACACAAAGATTTGACCTATGAACCTACCAGAAAATTTTGAGCTTTTAAACTCAGCAAAATATTTTGAGTCCTACATTAAAGAAGATTGGGGGGTGATAAACCTAACACCACACTTGAATTATCATAATTTTTTCCGAAATGGTGAACTTACTAAGCGGGTTGCGGATTTTTTAGGATACCATTATCAAAAGGACGATGGCGTAGTAATAAATAAATTTGCATCTCAAAAATCCCTTGTGAATGCTCAATTTGTATCCACAATGATCATGACTGATGGTGAAGTTAAAATGCTTGACGAATTATTTGGAAGAGGAAAAAGAACAAATCGTCTGGGTGAAGGTAGAGCAACGGTTTACTTCTTTAAAATAAATGGTAAGCTCGTAATGCTATTTCATGATAGTCGTGGCGTTGCAACTGAAATTGAGTCAAATTTAACTAAAGAAGAATTTCTGGATATTGAAACTGATTTAATAAAATACCTATACAGTGGATTTTCTCAGGAATGGAAAGATGAAATAAACTTAATAATGGGAAGGACAAAATAATGGCACCATTGGCATTCTGTCCATTCTGTGGCTGGAATTCTATAAGCATACATCCGTCAATGGGAATATATGACGAGGAATGGTTTACTTGCTCAACATGCTTAATGCAAGATTTAACAAAAAAGCATAAATTAAAAAATGAAAGAAAATTGAAACTTAAAAAATTAAAGATATGACACAATTAATTTTTTTGGGTGAAGAATTAGACCCTACCAAAGAGCATGAATTATTGATTGATCCAAATGATCATCCATTCGGAGTCAACGCTATACTTCAACTTAAGGAACCACTATTTCCAACCAGCGTTCCTAAGGGTGGTGAAGAGGATATTATGAATATTAACAATCTTACAGAAGTTCATAGTTTATATCCAACCCATTGTGGTAAAACACCATGCCGAATTGCATTTGAAAGCGATATACATGGCACTGGATTCACTTACGATATGAATGATATCAAAGTAGTACACATTGTTCACGCATCATTTAAAGCCGAAGAGATATGAAAATTCTGATAACATCTGGTGGAACACGAGAAATGATTGATGGTGTTCGTTGCATTACAAATATATCAACTGGAAAACTTGCCGTTAAAATTCTGGAAGAATTAGTTGGTCAAGAAAAAATAAATAATATTCGTTCAGACAAAAGACTGGAACGAATGGAATTTATTTTTATTCACACCAAAGGATCGGCAATGCCGCCAAGCACAATTATCGAATCATATGATATCGATATTAAATACATCGAGGTTACAGACACTCAAAGTGCAATGGATGCTATGGAAGAATTGGTACCAACTGTTGACGTTGTTATTCATCCGATGGCAGTTTCGGACTTCGCATTTGCACCAATAAAAACTAAGCTGAAAAGCAATGATCCTGAAGCTTTTATTGAAAGTGTGAAGGAACGTATTTATCGTACACCAAAAATTTTATCCCACATCAAAGAATGGAATCCGAATTGTTTTTTAATTTCATTTAAATTTGAAGATGGAGTAGATCACGATGAGCTGATCAGGATAGCATTTGATTCTCTATTGAAGAATAAAAGTGACATTGTCATAGCAAATGAAAAACAAGAAATGAATAATCTTGGTATACACCGAGCATATTTTGTCACCCAAGGCTCTGTCACAGCCCCAGACGTTCTTATGGTTGACGGTAAGCCAAATATTGCTAATAAAATTGTTGAGATTGTTCTAAGTAGACTTCCGCAGTTTTAAACGCTGGGGTACGGATGTGTTGGGTTAATCAATTCTGAAATTTCTTCTACAGTACCAATAAAACCTTTACCCATATCAGGGTTTTCCATATTATCAAATGGAAAATCTTTTATCCATAGTCTATTACCAGCAGCCCAAATTTCATAAGGCTTTCCTTCAATTAGAACATCAGCGTGAGGCCCTTCAAGTTCATCATAATACGTATCTCTGATGAGTCGAATCTTCCCACCGCACAACGCAACCAATTCTTTTAAAATTTCCTGAAACTCAGCAACTGAAGTTGTTTCTTTTTCTGTTCTAAACTCTGATCCACTCCACCCATTGAGGTTGCCTTCATTAAATGAATTCCAATTTTTTATTTTCATTGATGCACTTATTTTTCTGTATATATAAAAAAATGTGATCATTTTTTTAAAATAAAAAAAGCCCATTGGTGGGCTTTTCTTTTATGTATATTTGGTGAATTAATCAAGTAAGTAGTCCAAATGCAATTCAAAAACTCTCCCCTGAAGAAATATTGCCATTTCTGAAGCGGTGAATTTGTGATAAACAGCTTTGTGCCAACCCAAGAAATCTGTACCATCTTGGGCATTTACAGCCTTATCTGACCCAGAAGCCTGAATCCAATGCTTGATATTATGATCAGTTGCATTTAGCAATTCATCATAAAGAGCACATTGATAAAAATTGTCACCGTCATGAAATAGGATTCTGATAAATTCATCACCCTTTCTTTTTGTTGGTTTATATGCACATTTAGCTTTCCATATTTTAAACCCCCATGGGTCAGTTAAATCTAAACGTTGTGGTGAATATTCAATCAATTTTGTACCATCAGCCATCAGTAAATATTGTTGGTAAACCAATGGCTCAGCCTTTATAAAATCTTCCAGTGTGGGGAACACTGGCTGAACAGCAAACATTTCTTTTCTGATACTATTAAAAAACTCAAGCCCATTCATGACGGCTGGTCTTATTGGTCTGGTATCAACGCAACTTCCTTTTTTACCAACCTTTTTAAGAATTCCATCAAGATTATTCTGGCGAATTTTTAGCATTGATTCTTTTGCTATAAGTTCAGCATACCGATCTTTAAAAATCTTGGTGAATGTCGGTGGAATATTTTTGATTACTTGGCTTGATGATCTTTTTGTTTTATTACCAGTTCCATTTGTTGCCTGAAGACATACTCCATATTTTGCCCAAAGACTATTAATGTATGCATCTTCGGAAGTCATATCTGGAGAATCGTTATCAATTCTCACACAAAAGGAATATGAAAATGATAATGAATTTAACTGGAGTTTTTTCTTTGCCATTTGTGCCACAACATCATTAAATTCGTTTGGGCATTCTTTTTTGGCATCAGCGGGAGTCAATGCAATTTCCATGGCTTATACTTTTTGGGGATTAAGGGGGCGACCTCTTTTTTTCTTTTCCGTTTGTACGGGGGCGGGAGCCGTTTCGATCACCTTTTCTTTTTCTTTTTCTTTTTTGGCAGTTTTTTCGATCTTCTTCATGGATTCTTCCATATCTTTTCCTGTCAGTTTGAGAAGGAGTGCTTCACCGAGATCGATGGTATCCTTTACGTGCCCAACCATTCCTTCCTGATGCGCATATTCAAAATCAGAAAATTCGGTCAGCCACTTTCTACCATTTTTTATTTTTTGCTGAAGTAAGGATATCAACTTCAATGATTTTTTCTTTTTCATATGATTAATTTTTAGTTATATTTTTGAAGTACAAATGTACAGCTTTTTTTCGTAAGAAAAAAATCGAAACCAATTTTCTAAAAAAGAAAGCCCCCTTTCGGGGGCTCTTCATCAACTATTCTATTACACCCTCACTCTTGAGACAACTCTTTTTTCGAAACTTTTTTGGTGACGGGACCAGCCGAGTCCTTTCCGAGGTATTGGGCTTTTTTAAATAGAACCACATTGTTGACTAATATGGCGGATTGATATCCTGACCATAAAACGCTCCAAGATCGACAAGCTTTTGCCAATCATTTTTGCTAATACTATTCCTGTACCATCTGGCATAGAATGGTGCCAAAGAATTTACCACCATTTCATTTTGCAGTTGGTAATCGTGATTGTCGCTTGACTCTCCACAATCAGTTTTATGTGATCCACGGAAACCAGCACCCACATGAAATAATGCGTCTTCGTTAAGATTACTATAATTTGAAGTGCCCTTTTTAGCTTTCCTTATTGCCATCGATAACAATTTTGTTAATTGGTCATCAATAGGCTGGGCGGATTTTTCTTCTTTCTTAGGCTCCATGTAGAGCAAGAATTTTGATCTGTCGTTGCGATTCATTTTAAAATATTTTTTTACTTAAAAAATTATTTATTTTATTATTTATTTTTCCTTTAGAATTGGACGCATCTTCAATCCAAAGTATCGCATTTATCATCAAGTATATAATAAGAGCAAGCCCAGTTAAATACCCACAAAAAAGTCCAATTATTCCATGAAGAAAAAAATGTCCAACAGTGACATCACCATTGTCCAATTTGGATAATATGATTGCACTAACAAATCCAACCCCAATCCATGTTAAAAAAAATATTGAGTTCATATTCTTTTATTAAAAAATGATATTAGCTTATTTTTTAATTTTGAATTATTATTTTCATACCACATGGAAATTGTCCCTAACAATAGACACAAAGATATGAAAAATAATTGAATAAATGCAACGATAATAGTAATATATCCGCCAATTGCACCTACAATAACCCCCCAAAAAAGATGTTTGATACGTAATATTTTTTCCCGCCCAGTACCATCAGTTCCAGTTATAAATGAATCAAGTAATTGATACACTACACCAGAAATCGCTCCGCCACAAACCCACACTAAGATAAGTGTAGTAGCCGATGCATTTGAAATAAAATGTGGTAATTCGCCAGCTATCATTTATTATTAGTTTTTATTTCAACTTCGGATATTAAATTTTTCATTTGATTAATAATGTTAATATCCGCCATGAAATCATGCGCCCAATCTTGCCTATATCCACAATCTGGGCAAACCCAGCCATTTTTTGTAGCAACCAGAAATCCTTCGTGAATATCTGATAGCTTACATTTTTTAGATTTATTTTTACCACAAGTGAAAGGGTGCATAACCCCAGACTTCTGAAATTCGTTTAATGCTTCAACTTGAGCATCTGAAAATGGTGCAGTTATTTTAGCCATGATAAAGATTATTTGCGATGCAGTACTTATAGACATTTTCATCAATGAGTTGCAATATGAGTTGCTTTTCAATATTTTTTCCAAGCACTTCGTTGTGTGGGTCATTTGCCCAGCAAGTTGGAAATAAAGTCCTAACTTCTGTTGATGAAACTTCTATAATATGATTTTCATTATTTAGAAAAATGTGAGGCGGTTTTAGATACCAATCAACATTTGGATTTATTTCGAATCCTTTTCTTGGCACCACGACAAACCGTGTCATTCTTTCCAGTTCTTGATAGTTGACCCACTTGTCGAAAGTGTTGGCATTATCCTGACCAATTATCATACTGAAATTATATTGCTCTGTTAATTCAATTTCGTTTTTAAGACTTTTGAAAAAATAGTATGTCTCACCACGTAATTTATTTCTTATTTCGTAATCGAACACTTTAATACGACCATCTTTTTGTGCTGCCAGTTTACACATATTTAAACGATGTTCTGGGCTCTCCATTGGCTTATTATACATGTGGTGGTATGCTGGCATCAACCAGACCTCATCGAACTCCCCAGATGTATTTAAGACGAATTTGGCTAATTGTATATGTCCATTGGTGATCATATTAAACGCCCCCCCAAGAATTGCGACTTTAACTTTTCTCCCCAAGGTTTTATATTGGGCGGCACGTCTCAATATTTTTTCAAGTGTTCTTTCAATATTTTCTTCAATGTCCCAACCATTCTCTGTATGAAGTTCGATAAGTGAACATAAAAGATCACCAGCTTCTTCTTTTAAGTTCAGAGTATCTTGCCACCTTTGAAGTTCGAAATTCTCACGATTAATATCAGATAAGCGTTCACTCAACGGAGTATAACCGAAACAACGCTTAAATATTTCATCAATTTTATTTTGTGCATTCATTTTGAAAAAAATCGTTTAACCATTTATTTTTTAACGTCACATAATATACATAAGGAGATTTTCTGAAGAATTCCGATCTTGTTTTATAAAATAATCATGATCATATAATGGTGTATATTTAATTTAGCATTCACGAGTAGGTCCTCCAACTTTTATATACGCATCAATTTCTCTTTGATTTGCGAGTCTTGAACCATTCCATGATGACAATTCAATTTTAAATGGCGGGTATTTTTCAAATTGAACATTTACCGAATGCTTTGAATTTTCCCAAAAATAAACAACCCTTAATGTAATATCAGCAAACCCACCGTTTTCACATTCAAAACGAATATAATCCTTCAGTTTGTAGTTATCAACCTGAATGATCTTTCCGAGCCTATTTTTAATTACTTTTGGTTCTGGCATTAGTTGCGTTGGTCTTTTTTTAACCGTAATTCTTCAACTTTGCGTTTTACAAGGTCATCCGAATTCTTATAATCTTTTTGTGTTACCTCTTTGCTGTTAAAAATCAGCCTGAAAAATTTTGAAATCTTTCTTCCTATTTCTTTCATAATAATTATATTTAGAAGCAAATATACAAAAAAATAAAAGAGCAATCAATCTTTTTTCATTGCTTCTTCTGTTGTGGGAGTGCAAATATAGCTCAACCATATCAATAAGACTGGTATAGAAAAGATTCCAAGGATGCTTTCATGTAAAATAGTGCGGGGGCGATGCCCCCGCACATCTTTTTTACCACCAATACGGTGAATAGTAATAGTACCCCCAACAAGGTGATGCGTAGTAAGGATCATCCCAGTATGGGTCATAATAATTCATATCATCATCAATCACGGTAATTTCTTCCGTAATGGTCGTGACAGTTTCGGATTCGGTTTCCTCCTTCAGTTCGGCTTCTTTCATTTCCTTTTCTTTCTGCAAAAGGTTCTTCAGAAGGTCTGTACCCATCGACACAATATTCTTTATCTGGTCGTCAGGGGTTTTATCAGTCTTAGCAAGGTCTTCAAGTGAAACCGCTTTAACGCATATTTCAACAACATCAGCCCAGATTTTGCCTTTCAGTAGTAATGTCTGCCATCCATGGGCTTCAATATCAACACGACCTTCACGCAAGAATGACATGAAAACCATTTGCATTGGATCGATTTTTTTGAATTCGCACACAGCTATTCTTAGGTCATCCCACCTTTTATCCTTGACATACTCCTGAAATTCTTCCTCAGGCATATCAAGGATTTTATCAAATGCGAATTCCCCCGCTGCGAGATCAACAGCGCAGTAGATATCGTAAAGACGGAGAAACTCCTGATATCTGTCGTAGAAATTGTTGATAAGCTCAGTGCCTTTTTGTGCAACAACATAATCATGATTTTCAATCACGAGAAGTTCTTTTTCGACCATTCTGTCGAATATGAATGATAACTGAATATCATCACCAGACAGGTGTTCCGAAAAAATAGCACCTTTATCAACAATCGCATCAAGTATGATAAGCGCACAATATAATTGTTTCTTATCTTCGTCAAAAATGTACTTTCCCATGGATGCTTACTTTTTTAATTGCTGTTTGAGATCATTGATTTCCTTCTGTTGGGATTGGACGATGCCAATAAGCGTTTTAATAGCTTCAGTATTTACAGCAATCATCCCGAAGTAATCTACCATTTTACCATGAGAGTCGGTTGTTACCAGATCAGGGAAAGTTTTTTCAACATTCTGTGCGATATAACCATACTGCTTATTGGATGGCAGATTTTCCGATGCTATCCAACTTGGTTTGTAGTTATAACTGACAACGTTAATGTTGCTTAAGTCTGAAATATTGAAAGCTAACGGAGTAATATTTTCTTTGGAATTTACATCACTTCTTCGTCCACCGCCACTTGAGCTACCCCAGCTATGGCTTGGACTACTTGTAGTATGACTTGGTGACGATGTTGAATGTGCAGCAGGGGTACTTGTATGTGAGGGGGAACTCCCCCACGATTTACCAGTTGAGCCAGTCTTTACGGGGGATGTTGATGGGCTGGCAGTTGGCTTACTATTAAATCCACCAGAGCGAACAGGTTGCGAATTATCCCTTGCCGAAAATGATTTCTGGGATCGGTTAGGGTTCGACACACTGGCATGAGTAGCAACATTGCTCGATACAGATTTCGATGTGCTTTTAAATGTTGGCTGTGATTTTGTCGTTGTTACTGTGGTAGTTTTATATGTCGTTTTTGTTCGTGCTGAGCTAATATAGGCACTTGAATGATACGCACGGTATGGCATAATTGGGTAAGGACTGTATCCGTATCCGTAATATCCATAGTGATAAGGAGACATATATAATGAATAATGTGGTCTCATCAAATATGCCATCAGCATAAAATCGGTAGGTGAAAATGATGACTGATAATTGCTGTTATTTCCGTAATACTGCGGGTTACCATTAATATTTACAGTTACTGGCATATTTGGCTGCGCATCAACTACAAGGTAAGCAACATCGGATGTTCCATCGGCTTGGTTATCAATAATTGTATATTTGCCTTTTTCTGTTTCGGCAACAGTTAGCTGGTCAACCATACCATCACCATTAAGGTCTAAGTTGTTGATAGGGTTACCTTTTTCGTTCAACTTTCTTTCGAGTGTTTGAGGATCGGGGCTCTGTTTAAGTAATTCCCCAACCGCCTGAAGATTCAAATTGTCACCAATGTTTGGCTGGGCTTCATTCACAGTAACCTGAGGGTCCTGCTGCACCTGATTTTGAGCCTGATATGGCTGACTTTGCTGATTCGAGCATCCGAATGCGGATACTAAAAGTGCTACTAAAAGCACATAAAATAATCGTGTTGTTTTCATAATTGCTTTGATTTAAGTGAATAATTGATTGATTGATTATTTTTAATCGGCACCACCTAAAATTGCTTTATAAGGATAACCGCTCATGATTTTTACTTTATATGTTCCACCTTGCTTGAACATGATTGGGTGATAAGAATTAATAACGTTGTAAGTCTCATCATCAGTTTTAACAAGTTGGCAAACCCTGCCGTTTATTGTTCCCATTTCAATACTCTTGACGGTAATTGTTTTTACCCCACCACCAACTCCAAAATACATAGTTGATATAACGAAAAGTGTAGTGATAAGTATAATCACTCCCATTATTAAAAAAATAGTTTTTTTCATATTATTTATTTTGTTTAGTTTAGTTTTTATTTTAATTTATTTCAATTTGAATCAGTTCCTAACTTGTAATTTATTACAAATCCTATCGGAAATATCTTACTACCAAAGTCCTTTCCAGCATCAGTTCTCCAACTTATAGGAATTCTCGGACCAAATTCGGCACTCTTAAAACTAAATAATATATCTACTGGAATTATATAGACCAATGTTTCCTTTTGATATACCTCCAATGTATTATATCTATCCCAACCATTAACCGCACTATACCTCTGATAAGTTATATTCATTTTTATATCCACCTTCTTTGTAATAGGTATGGTGAAAAATATGTTCGGGGTTAAACTTAAATTGAATGTTGTTGGTATAAAATTCGGGTCATCACTCTGACCACACGTTAATATTGAAAACATCCCCCTCGTTATTGTACCACAATATGTCAACGCTGTACCAAATCCCCTCTTCGGTGAGCCATAACTGTTGTAGTTAACCTCTGCCCTGTTAGCCCAACTGAACTCAAAAGTTATCCCCATACCAATTGACATTCTATTCTTAAACTTATGTGAAAATTCAAACCCAATTGTTGGTATGACAATCCAATTCTGATAACTCGTTTTCGATATCGTACCAGTATTTATCCCACCACCATCATCTGGATGTATAGGTATGTTCCTAAATGAAATTGGCATATTTGGTACTTCCATATAATGTATGGTTGACCCTAACTTGCCAGTAAATATAATATTCTGACCAAATGAAGATGATAAAGAAGATATCAATATCATCAATGATAATAACAGTTTGTTTTTCATATCAGCATTTATTTAGGTCGTCAAGTTCTTTTTGGTATTTATCCCGTTGGATTATTGCGGCTGCTTTATCATCATCAAACTGTTCAATTTGCTTATTGAGTAAAGCTATCCAATATCCCAATTCTACTTTCCGTGTTCTGAATTGCATGGCAATGGAATAAATAGAAACTGGTATACACATGGTAAAAATTAAATACATAAACCAAGTTGGCATTGGTAAATGACCACTATATAATGGTTCATAAACCCAGCTTGATGGAATAAATGATGCTATCAGTATATAAATTGCTGTGCACATGAAACTTAAAAAGAAAAGGATGGCTAAAACTTTTACTACTGTTATTTTTCTTTTCATATGAATTAATTTTGAGCAAATGTATAATGTATTTTTGGATAAAAAAAATTATTTTAAAGAATATTTATAGCCTACGTTTCTTACATTTTTAATTGTGTTCGATCCCAACTTCTTTTTTAATTTGGAAACATGTGCTACTATCGTATTGCTTCCAATATGATTCCCACCGTGCCATATCTTATCAAGGAGTTCTTCTTCAGTAAATATTTTATCTGGGGATGACGAAAGTAGAAATAGAAATTCAAATTCATACCGAGGTAAAATAACGTATTGTTGAATTCTTTTTAAATACAGTGTATACTTTTCCTTATCCAATATAAATTCTGAATTCCGAATTACTTTAGGTGGAACGTTATTCAATAATTTGAATTCATCAAAATACATATCCAGTAAATACATAAGGCTTTCACCGTTATCCCCATCCCCACCACTTTTAAAACAAAAACCATCTTGATTGTAGTGGTAGTCAAGTTCTGCTAACCTTTTATATAGTTTTTCACTCTCTGGATGATGCTCAATGCCATTTTCCCATCGGTTAACTAAATCATAATTTATTCCATCAACACGCATTGGGTCACTCGATAACATCATACCACAATCATCACAAAATATTTCACCTTTTTTAACATCCCACGTGGGATGCATATGCATACATTTTGCTGGATCGGTCATTTAAAAAGTATTAGGTTAGTTTTTAAAACGTTATCGTCAATTGGAGTTTTTGTTAGATCGATAAAATAGTTCACCTTATTATCATTCATAATATCATTAACCACGTGCTCAGTTATTTCTGGACATGCGGTCAACTTTAAAGAAATGATACTGGCAGTCTTTTTATTCCTTGTTGCAATAACCCCCCCATGCTGCTTGTAATAAGTAACCATTGTGAGGATTTTGAATTTCTTTGGTACCATAATATTTATTTTAGGTAGCAAATATAAGAACTATTTTTGAAGAAAAAAAATTGTAAATTAATAATCTTGATGATACAAATAATATGCTGTTGTATCTAATTGATGATCTTCAGCGTATTCCTGTCCAAGGCTCATTACTTTATCAATATCCGCTTCCTTAGATAAATCATAGCTTGGTTCTATTCCATGTTCATCGCACCACAAACAGTACCATTTAACGTAATGATCCAATTTTGTGATTGGAATTATATTACTATCACGTTCATTAATATATTGGGTATACTTTTTCATATTCATATATATTATTTTTTTATTCACAAAAACAAATAGTCGGATAATGAATATAAACTAAAAACATTTTTGTTAATGCCATATACCATATTAAATAAAGATTTATTTGCTAAGATTAAAGGTGATAAGGGTGCCGTAATTGATTTCATAAAAAAAGAGATAAAAGAGAAAAATTTACCACTTCCAATCGAAAGACCGTCTGAAGAAAATGCCAATAAATCATACAATGCCATAAGATCACAAGATTATACAAATATTTTAAAAAAAGGTGAATGGTTTACCAGATATGATTATAAAATTCCATTTGATAATTACTATATTGATTTAAATCGTGATGGATTAGAAGCCTCAGATTACTTTACTTATGAGGCCCGTATGAATTGTGACAGTATTAATAGTCCGTCTCCAATGAGAGTTTGGGAAAGCGATAAATTTATGAATTCACTTCTTGGATCAATCTTTACACTTAAACATACCGAAGTGACATCCAATACATTAAAAACAAGTATGGCATTGAGAAAATATATTTCATCGCAATTTAGACCGTCAGCAGCAAAATGTCTATACCAAACATTTAATGCCAAAAATGTTTTGGATTTTTCGGCTGGTTGGGGCGATAGGCTTATTGGGGCTCTGGCTACTGATACCGTTGAAAGCTACACTGGGGTTGATCCAAGCCAAACCGTGTTTGAAAAATACTCTTTGATTCATAAGAGCTATAACGTAAATAAGAAAGTTGATTTTATTTGCGCCCCCGCTGAGGATGTGGATTATGGTGATAGAAAATTTGATTTTATTTTCAGCTCTCCACCATATTTCAATATTGAGCGATATAGTAAAGAAAAAAATCAATCTTGGCAACGATATAAAAAAATCAACGATTGGTTAACTCAATTTCTTTTCAAAGCACTTGAAAATTTATGGCATACACTGGAGCCAAATGGAATACTTGCAGTTAATATATCTGATGTTTATTCAAATCACATCATAAATAAAATGTGTGATCCAATGCACGATTTTATAGGGGCATTAGATAATGCAAACTTCATTGGTTGCATTGGATATAGAATGCAAAAACGAATTAATAGTAAGTCAAATAAGTCTGGGGTTTTCTGTGAACCAGTTTGGATTTGGCAAAAAGGTACCAAAAATAAATTAGACGATTTTTTTAATATATAATACATGTTCAATTACAACAACATTGTAGAAAGGCGTGTAGCAACTAAGCATAAATTATGCCCATCCCTATGGGAAGATGGGGGGTTAATAGAATCCATTAAAAAGAAACTTCTTAAAATAGCCAATGATTTCTTTGATGATTTGGATACCGATGCTGAAATTGTTGATGTGCAATTAACTGGATCAATAGCAAACTATAATTATACTGCATATTCAGATATTGATATTCACATAATTATCGACTTTACAGAAATAGATAAAAACATATCTTTAGTTAAGCAAGCAATAGATGGACAAAGATTTATTTGGAATCTAAGGCACAATATTATTATCAAAGACCACGATGTAGAATTGTATGTTCAGGATAAATCTGAAGCACATGTATCATCTGGTGTATATTCATTATTAAAAAATAAATGGATTGTTGAGCCTAAAAAGATTAAACCAACAACTGAAACATCTGATGTAGAAGCTAAATATGATTCTTATGTTGATGATTTGAATAGACTTGAAAAATTATCAAAAATGAAATTGTACCCAGATGAATGTGAAGAATATTATGATTGTATCAAAGAATTAAAATCTAAAATAATGAAAGCCAGAAAGGAAGGTCTTGCACAAAATGGTGAATATTCTGTTGAAAATTTAGTTTTTAAAAAACTAAGGAATTCTGGTAAAATAGAAAAAATAATAAATTTGACAGCTAAATTTTATGATATGATTTATTCACAAGATTAAGCCAATCCGAATCTTCCTTTTAGGGCATCATACATTCTGACTATTTCAGTCGATGATAAAGTTCTGCTATACATTTGAACATTGGAAACATATCCATTAAATTTATACCAATCAAAATTAGCACCATCACCAAGCACAAATGGGTATCCACCATAATATGTTGATGCCCCAGTATCTGAATTAGATGTATCAAGCGATCCGTTAATGTAAATTTTTTGTATTGTATTACCTCCAGTGTATTCTCTTGTAAAAGTATAATTATACCAAATTCCAGATTGAATAGTATTATTATTACTTAGGTGCCAAGATTGGATACCGTTTATATAATCACTATATACTATATACTTATCTGACCCACTAACATATATTCCAAAGTACGGTAGTCCTTCACCCATAAACATATTATATCCAGACACTAATGATGATGCCATAACCCAAACATTCCAAGATAAGTTATGCATAGTATATGTGTTGGATAAATTTGTTTCAATTCTTTCATTTGTCGCATGAAATAAAAATGAATTATTAGTTGCAATATATGAAGCATATGGTTCTGTATTAACCATTAATCCATTATATTTATTCCCACTTATATCATATGCCGTAACTGGTGATTGAGTTAATAGCATATTTATAGTTGGTTGAGTTCCATCAATCAAGTCAACTCTTGGGTCATAGAATTGCACTCTTGTTGTACTATCTGCGCAATAATAAAGATATGTTCTATGCTGTGTGTAAACAGAATATCCAGCTCTCCACATACAATCACTGGGGCCAATATTACAGCCATTTAGAGCACTTATTTTCCCAGTTGTTGTGTAAAGCCCACTGTCAATATGATATTTAGCCCCCGTATATAAAGGATAATTGTGTGGAAATACATGGGCAACCATTAAATACCATTGATTTTGTGTAATGGTGGAAGTTGAAGCACAATGCCAATATGGATTAGTTTCAGTATGAAAATCATAAATTGATATAACGCCATAATTATTATATCCCGAACCTAAACCTTCCAGTCCAAGATATATAGTCCCGCCAGTGCTACTTGATGTTCTTTTAACCCAAACTGAAAATCTATATGTCTGCCCTGAGTCAATATGAGAAACTGAAGTATTCCATCCGCCATCATCGGCATTATTTCCAAGTGGTCTACATTCCCACACATACGCAGATTTACCCCATGGGTCTGTACCTAAAATTCTTACATTTTCTACCGTTTCACCATTTTGATTATAATATCCAGTACTTCCTGAGCTCACACCAGACCAAGAAGCCATATTTAAATATGTTGACCTTTTTATAAATGACGTTGAATTTGCTGCATCTAAATATAATGTCAGCCCATCTTTTACTATTGAAGGACCAAATACTAATTTACCACCAACTGTTATTGCCATAAATTATATATTAAATTTTTTTTATTCGAAGTTTATTTATACATTTGTACCCAAATATAACTAACTCATATGAAAAAGAATCTTAAACTTGAATCTGGGTTGCTAAACAGACTTACAAATTTGACAAACCGATCTAATTCACAAACACAATTTCTATTTGAGCTGTGTGACTTCAATTTTCATAAATTACTTGAACTCGAAAGAAAGTTGAAAAACAATTTTGTTTTTTATTGCCCAGGTGATAAAGAATCGGTTAGCAAAATTTTAGCTATGAGTGAAGGATCAAAATGGTTTAAATTAACTCTTACAATGTGCCGACCAGCCGTTAGATTTAAAGAACTACCAGAACTTACAGGATTTGCCAATAATGAACTTACCGAAAATCGTTGCAGACATTGTTGGCATTCAAAATTTAAAGCTCAATGGGGGGTTTTCTGGAACCAGAAAGAATTATCCGAATGGATAACCAACAAAAAAGGTGGGATTCCCAATTATTGGCAAGATAAAGATTCGCTTGAAATGTTATTAGTTGAAGATGGACCCATTGATCGACCTAATAAACTCTGGGGATATGATCCAGTATTTGAACTCGAAAAGGAAAAAGCAGAGGATGAAGCTAAACGTGAAATGGAAGATAAAATTAGAAAATCTGAAATAAAAAAGATAACAAAAAAACTTAAAAATGAAAAGTCTAAATAAGTTAACGAAAAAAGAAGCTCAGGAAATATGTAAATTAATTGACCAACCGTTTTTATCATACCATGTATATAGTGATGAAGATAGAAAACGTGGACTGACTGGGGTTATGATAAGCACAGAAACTACTTTAAATAAGCAAAGTGAATATGACGGATATATCATGATCCATGAAAATGGTGAAATATCATTAACAAGAAACGATGGTGGATGGCGCACTGGTAGCAATGAAGTACATATCAACACATTACCAATAATTGATTATCTCCGAATGAGAGGATATGATTTCATTTATCCGCAGCTAAGAAGAATAAAATTGATGGGTCTTAAAAAGTAATCAAAAAAGCAGTTTTATAAAAAAATATATAACTGCATGATTACACAATTTAAATTATTCGAATTAACTTCAACATCTGTTGAAGTTGAGCTTGGTGATAGAATTAAGGTCATGGACCCATTTAAAAACAGTAAACGTGGATTTGGTGATTTTATTGACTGTATAGTATTATCATACCCAACTAAAATAGAACCTTTTCCAGATCATGAACCACCAGTTACTATTTGGACTGTAGATGTTGCCGATTTAGATACAAAAGAGCATGCTGTTGCATTCTTCCACCCAGAAAAAAAGGCTTGGGCTATAAAGGAATGGAAAGATAAATTCAGGCTTCAACGAAATTCAGCTCATTACGAAAATAGTCACACTGAAAGATATTGGTTGCATTATATTGAAATGAATTGTGTTGGGCAAAAATATGGAAATAGTATAGATGCACTAAAACATTTCGCAGCATCAAATCCGAATATAAAAGTTTGGGAAATATTTAAGAATGTCCCAAATTTGAACTCCTCAGAAAGTGATCATTTAATTTGCTGGTTTGATGAGGATCAGCAAAATTATTGGGCAAATATGTCAAGAAAATACCCAGAGCTAAAAGCCAAGGAAATATTCGATCCAGTAAATAGATCAACAAGCAGATTTGATCTATGATTGGTCATAGAAAAAACTACGTAAAGCTTTACTTTTTTTCATTTTTCTCATAGCTCTATTTTTTATTTGACGAGCAGCTTCAGTACTCACCCCAAGGTCTATTCCAATTTCTTCAATTGATTTTGGATATTCATTATCAAGACCATAATTTTTTATTAGAGCATACCTCTCAGCTTCCTTAAGATGTGATATTTTTTTGGTAAGAACGGATTTTAACTGTAACCTATCAAAATCGACAGTATCATCTGGCGGAGCAATACTTTCATCTGCCATAACTTCAAGGAGTACACCTTCTAACGGAGTAAATGTTAAATTTGGGTTATCCGATAAAATCTCATCCATTTCATCTTCCATATTTTTTATATCCTTTGATTTAGATATTTTATTTGCTGGAAGCCTGACGGTTCTGGAATACTCAGTTATGAACTGAGTCATAGCCTGACGAATCCACCATACAGCGTAAGATGTAAAACGAATTTTACGAGTCCAATCAAATGTTTGGAGGGATTTAAGCAATGCAATATTACCTTCATTGATCAAATCAAGAATATCAATATTCTTGCCCTGATATCGGATAGCCACCAACAGCACAAACCTCAAAGAGCCTTCGAACATTTCTTTGTTCACTTCATCAGTTTTAATTTGGCTTGGTTTACTGTTCATGACTTTTGACAGCACTTTTTCTCTCTGGGGGGTCATGACAGTATATTTACGAATATCCGTAAGATACTTATCAATTCGGGCCTCGATAAATTCATTTGTTTTTATACCCTTGCTAATTCTTTGCATAACAGTTTAGTTTTTTAATTGATTTTTCCAAAAGCCATATTATAGGCAATTTAATATTTAAAGTTTAAAAATTGTGATGCGGATGTGCTAAATCAAAATTGATTCTATTTAGTTTGAGTTTTCTGATAATGTTCTTACACTGCCAATTATGTGAGAATGATTTTTCACTTTCATAAAGACATAACCCACTTGTGTCGGCTCTCATGATTTTTATTATTGACTTCATTGCCCACACATTAATCTTATAATACTCACCATTAATGTATCCAATTGAATGTTCTCGACATTCTTTTGTTCCAATAAATTTACAATCAAGTTCTATTGAATCTCTACACCAACCCATCTTTAATCCAATAGTAAATATTACTGATACAAACCTTAATCGCAATAAGCAATAGAGTAAAGAATATTGTGATTTCAAGCATGTCTTCTTCTGATTTTTTCATTGCTTTATCTATTTCTTAAACAAAGATACTTCAATTTAAAATTAAAAAAAAATTATATATACAGAAAAATGCATTTTTATGCCAAGAACCCAAAGAGACAATTTAACAAATTGGCAAACCCATGTAACTTTCGTATATGCAAATAGGGTGAATAGTATATATGGGCAATCTGGAGAAACCACTATTTACACGCATACAAGAAACAAAAAAGATTTAATGAACATGCTAAATTATGTTGTTGAACGTGATATGCTACCTTATACTGAGCTGGATTATAAACAAATACATTTTGATGAGCATATATTTGTTGGCCCACCATCCCGAAGAAAAAACGCACCTTAATTTTTATATATACCGAAAAACCAATACAATTGTATGATATATTTGAAACTTTTTGAAGAAGCCATTTTAGAAGAGATTGAATTTAATCCCGCTGTGGATTTAGACGTGACCTTTCCAGAAGCTGATATTCCAGAGCATGAAAAAGATACGTGCTATATTTCTTTTAATAAAAAGAACAAAAAAATAAAACATCCATTTTTATCATTACCAGCAGGGTACACGTGCCCATTTGCAGTTGATTGTAAGACAAAGGCTATTCCTGATCCAGATAAACCTGGTAGATGGAAAGTAAAAGACTTCGGTGAATTCAGATGCTATGCTGCTCGTGCTGAAGCTCAATATCCAGCAACAAGGGCACAACACTGGTCAAATTATAATTTATTAAGAGCCCAAAAGACTACTGATAAATATGTTAGTTTGATTTTGAAATCGATTGTTCATGCTTTTACTGACAGTAAAAAAGGGTTTAAATTGAAATTGTTTAGAATACATGAGAGTGGAGATTTTTTCAATCAGCCATATTTTGATGCTTGGGTTGAAGTCGCTAAGGCACTTCCAAATACAACTTTCTATGCTTATACAAAATCGCTAAAATATTGGGTTGCCCGTCTTGAAGATATTCCTAAGAACTTAAAATTGAATGCATCCAAGGGTGGTAAATTCGATAAATTAATTGATAAGCATAATTTAAAGTATGTTCAAATTGTGCACGATGTCAAAGAAGCAGAAGCACTTGGCTTACCTGTTGATGTTGATGATACACATGCTTGGAAGACTGACGAGTCATTTGCACTTCTAATTCACGGAAGCCAGCCAGCTAAAACATCATGGAGTAAGAGTAGTTATGCAAACAGAAAAGTTATCAAAGGTCTTGGTGGCTATAAAACCGATACTGAATATGATGGATATGTAACTGATATTGAAGACCTACCTGATGAAATGCCTGAAGAACTACCAGAAGAATTAGGGTAAACTATTTAATTTTCTTTTTCTTGATTCTTGTATTGTTATAAATTTTTTCCAGCTTGGAATAATATTCCTTCCATTATCGGCAACTATTCCAGCATTATCGAACAATTTTCTTGTTTCAATAACTTTATATATTTTACCTTTAGTATATAGTTTTCCATCACTATAAAAAGCTAATTCATCATCTACACATACGATACTTTCACCTATTTTAAATGGGCACGGCATAATTTTTTATTGTAAAGTTAATGAAAATCTTTATTATAAAAAACAAAAACTTTTTCATTCAAATATAATATATACGGTCAACCTAAACAATTAATCCTTATGAAAAACTTATTTTTAATTGAAAAAGCGTTAACTACTCACAAGTCGTACTGTATTCAAATTTACTGGTCTAAGCCATATATTGGATCATTGATTGACTCAGATTTCAAAATTCTTCGGATGGAAGACTATTTTTTTAATATTAAGCTTAGTATTCTTGGCGATATATTTAACTTTCATACTCGGTGGACAAGAAAAATAGATCATGCTGGATTTATGTTTGACTTAACAATACTTGGATTTAGCATCCATAAAGAAATTTATGATGTTCGCCACTGGGATTTTGAAAAAGATAATTGGGTAGAATATTGATCATTCCTCATATTTGTCAATTATTTTAAATCCTTCGCTTTCTAAAACAGTTAGTGTGTGCCTGAAAGCATCATACATTTGATCTATAATATCATCTGGAATCTTTGCCCTATCAACATTGTTTTCTAAATCTTTCTTTATTCTATTTCTGGCAATATCTGGGTCAACATGAAATATTTTTGCTTCCAATTCAAAATCAATTTCTTCTCTTAATTTTTCAATTAATTGCTTTCTTGATGATGCATACACATTTGTACCATCCAGAATAACATTTTTATTGGATTTAATCTTTGATATTATTTGTTTACGTACCAAATACCATATTCTATTTGGTTCACTTTGATCTGAAACATCACCAAATATTTCCCTGCGTATTTGATCTGGTTCAACAACAACTGTTTTTTTCCAATGTTTTTTGTTCTCTTTAATCCACGAGGATTTTCCGCTCCCACATACTCCGATCAAAAATACCAACTTAGGTGGATTAACAAAATTTCTAATACTTCTCAAAAAATCACCAAAATTGGTTTGAATTTTTTTCTTCATACACTATATATTTTTAAACAATATCGAAAAAAACATATATAATTATGTATATATGTCACATAAGATAATTGAAGTTGGAGATATTGTAAGAGTATTCGATGGCTCATGGTCAATAGATCAATATGGAATTCACATTAATGGTAATGATATGCCATCCGAAGCCGAAGTTGTAGAAATTGATCCAAATTTCGGATTTCCAGCGTTCAATTCAAATAATCAAAATGATAAGAAAGGTCATGATGGTGTTAAATTATCAAGAGTTCCTATTCTAAATAATAACCTAAAAATTACACATGGGAATAAAATTATTTATACCAGAAGTCAATTCTGTAAGATAATTCACAAATATTACAGTCCAGAAGTTAGAAAACGAAAACTGAATAAACTGAATTTTATTTAATTTATACGGCTATTATTAATTTTTGTATTTAATATATACAGGAAATTAATTTTAGTTATGAAAAAACTGGGATTTTTATTTATTATGTTGATAGGATTTATTTGTGGGTGCTGCACATCAAAAAGTGCAAGTGACATTAAAATAGACCCATTAAAATCAGAATTACAATCAGTAAAGTCTGATACGCTAAGAATATCTGATTCTACAGTATTGTATAGTTCAGCACGATATAAGAAAGCTAAAATGAAAGCTGTCCATTCAATTGATATTGGTGAAATGCAGCATGAATCACATCAGTCATTGCCCCCACCAATACCTCTTTCACCGATTCATAATAAACCTCAACTTCTAATTTTAAAACATGATACTATTCCAACAGCAACACCAGAAATGATAATGGGGCGATTGAATTATTTAATTAAAGATACCATGGAAGTCGGTAAAGATTATATTGTGGAAATAACAATATCTAAAGGTGTAGAAAAAAATATTGTCGTAACATCAACTCCAACATTTTCAACTCATAATTCAAGCGAAATTGCTGATGCCAATATTCGGATAACACCAGAAATGCAAGCAAGATTAATCGATCCATCTGGCGGGTGCTTTGATATAAAGGCTATTTCAGATACTGTGCAATTAGTTGAAAACGATCAAATAACAATTTGGCGTTGGAGAGTCAAGCCACTTAAAGATGGTAAGAATACATTATCACTTGTTGTTGATATTATCATTGGTAATATACATAAAAGTATGACTGTGTATGATGGTAAAATTTATGTCTATATTCAATATAAATTCTGGGTTATTATTGGCAATTTTATAACTAAATATTGGCAATGGATTGCTGGCTCATTAATACTACCAGCATTTGCTTGGTGGTTTAATTTTTATATAGTTCCAATTATTAAAAAGAATAGAAAGAAACGTGCGCATTAATAAGGTATATGAAATATTGGGTAACGAGGATGAAGTTGCTATGGCAAATAACATCGGAAAACTTATATCAGAATTACATTTTAACAAATCTGAATATTTCAAGGGGTTTGAGGTTGATGATAATCCATATATTGATATTGCATTTTTCTGGAGAAGATTTGATAATGACGGATTAACAATTGTCAATGAATTTATTAATAAATATAAAGGATTATTTGATGATGATTTTGAAATATACCCAGTAAGTTATGATCTAATAAAAAAATTTGGTGAAGATGTTGGTACCCATTTTTGTGTTTTTGATTTTGCGTTTAAAACTAATACAAATATGCAACCATTATACCATAGATTAAGGCAAGAAGCCTCAACAAAAAGATTTGATTTATGAAATATTTATATTTATTTAATGAAAAACTTTCAGATGAGCAATTAATAGTAAGCCCTGAAGCCGATTTTAAAATATTCCGTGAGAATGGAAAACTTTATTTTGCATTTTTTGGAAAACGTGATTGGTGCAAATTACCATCAGCAGTTGAAGGGGTAGCTATGATTCTTGATGGTACATATTCTGATATGCCAGAGATTGTTAATATTCCATTGGATAAGAAAGATAGAAAAGTTCAGGAGTTTCATATTCAAGATGCCATCAGATGGCTTTGGAGAGCCGCTAAATATGATGACACTGGTGGGAAAGATCACCCCACAGATACAATTGGTGGGGTTAAATATTACCATGATTATAAAGAAGAGTCAATGCTTCTGAGTGATGGATATTTCTCAAGACGATATAAGGACCCTATCGAAGCTGCCGTTGCTACTGCTGAGACCGTTGGAGATTTAATGGATGTTATGCGTGATGTTAAAAATAACATTAAAAAATCATTTACCACAGAAAAACATCAATCCAGATTCGACTTATGAAATATTTAAAAACTTTTGAAAATTTGAACGCAAATTTATTATTGAGACCAAATGACTTAATTTGCAAAGTCCCAGAAACAAGGCGAATTAAAGATTTTCTTGAAACATTATTTGGTGATGAAAGAATGATCAACAATAAGACTAAATTAAGGCGACAACAATATGTTAAATCTGTATTGCTTGGGTTGTCACTCAATGAAATAAATATGGTAATTGATGATATGACAGATCAACAATATGATAAATTTGTTGATTTTCTTGCACACGATTTGGGTATAGAAAAAGACAAATTTGTAACTAATTGGCAAGGTGAAACTTTGATAAAGGAAAAAATAAAGGAATGGTTTGAATTAACCCCAATGGCTATTAGTCAATATAATAGTAGCACAAGATTCGACTTATGAAATATTTAAAAACTTTTGAAGGAACTTTAACTTTATGCTTAACTAATGGCAACTTTGATTCGTCAGATGCTAAAGAATTTATCATCAACGATAAATTTTTTAAATTGAAACTGGAGCACCCTGTAGATGATGGTGAAGTTTCACGAGATTTCGGATGGTATCCAATTGTTCATGATGATCAAGTCTATATTTTTTATTTTTACAGGGGTAATAATAAATGGTCGAAATATGATATGATTTCAGGTATTGGTATAATTTCAGCATCAAATGATGTTGATGAATTTAAAAATAAAATACGACCGATAAAAATTCCAGAATCGTGGGTTTTATCACATGAACCAAATAGATATGGACTTGCAGTTTGTCGGGATATCATGAAATCTATATTTATGCTACCTACGGATGAACTATCAGATGATGCAAAAATACTGCAACGAGTTAAAAAATATTTGCATGCTGTAAAAGATGCTATGGTAACTTGGAAAACTATGGGTGATATTATGGACTTTATTTCAATACTAAAAATTCAAATTAAAAAAGATTTAACATCAGAAAGATTTGATCTTTAAACTTTCCATTACATTTTTAATATAATTTACATGAGCAAATATATTGATAACGAAGAACTCCGTAAAGAGATTATTGTTTCTTTCGGTAAAGGTGATTTAACGCCAAACGCTAAATTAATATTAATTCAAATGATTAATTCCATTTTTCGTAGGCTTATGCCAATAGAGCAAATGAACTACTACTACACTAAAGATGTAGTAGTTTCTGGAACATTATCATGTCGTTCCATTTCTTTAAGCGTTTCACAGATTACGCCAGACGAATCT